>Ga0207687_10001811_pt1 | contig 14705 bp, 14 predicted proteins | sample KBSM54metaG_FD_184399 | JGI IMG/M metagenome (GOLD analysis project Ga0207687, IMG submission 184399) | Miscanthus rhizosphere microbial communities from Kellogg Biological Station, Michigan, USA - KBS M5-4 metaG (SPAdes) (version 2) | ecosystem: Host-associated > Plants > Roots > Rhizosphere >...
CCAGGATTTCCTGGCTCTCAGTCTCGGTCCGAACCCTACCCTTCAAAGTCACAACGCCGTTCCGGATCGTCACATCGATGTTGCGGGAGGAAGGCTGCAGGGCTTCGTCCTTGGCCACTTCCTTCTTGATCTTCGCGGCAACCTCGAGTTCCTTCTGTGAGTTCCATTCCGTTCCGGCGCCGAGTAGTCCAAAGGGCAGGGCCAGACATCCCATCACGGAAATATTACGAATCAGTCCGCGCATCACAGTTACCTCGATAGTTCTGATGGGCACCTGTGCGCGAGAGTTTCGATAAACCGTCGGAAGCGGACGAATGGCAGTCCGCGTATGCCAGACAGCGCGAGGGCAGCTCTACCGAATGGATGATTTCTGGCGGAGAGGGGGGGATTCGAACCCCCGGTACAGATTTAAGTCCGTACGACGGTTTAGCAAACCGCTGCTTTCGACCACTCAGCCACCTCTCCGCGAAGTGGGTCGGATCTCTTGCGATCTTAACACTAATTCTCTCGTCCGAACCGGCGTGTATCTGTAGATTCTGACGGAGTTGGAGGTCGGGGCGCTGTTGCTAGCTCATCGCCGCCAGCGACTCTTGCACGCTCGGATGCTTGCCGGCTTCCACTTCCTTGCGGCGAAGCATATGGAACGCAGTCAGTATCGTATTGGCCTTGGCCAGCGCGGCAACTCGCTCGGTGAAAGCCTCCAGTTTTTTTCCGGGGATCGCGTACACGGCCACGCCCGGCGTCAGGATATCCAGGTAAGCACGCGCTCCGCAGCAGCCCAGGCTCAGCGCCGTCTGATTATTGTTCAGCGCCTGCGGGATCACCGCGCATGCCGGACGCCCCATGGCGGGAGGTAATCCGCCTTCCAGTTGCTGCGACGCTTCCGAAAGAATCAGCGTCTGGTCGGCGTTCACAAACAACAGCACCACATCCGGCGGCAGCGGGACATCGCTCAGCGGTCCGTAAATTACGGACTGCGGACGATTCTTCAAAACCGGAATCAGCGGAATGTCCTGTTCCCGCACGTAGCCCAGATCGGCGAACACCTTCAGCGCGTCGCCCAAGTCCTTTTGCGCCCCCGGAGAGGCTTCCAGATTGTGGGTATAGATCCCCACTCCGCACAAATCGTGCTGGCTCGGCGCCGTGGCGAACACGCCGCTGCCGGCCTCCTGCCAGAACCGGCACCCGGCTGGCACGGACCCCGTAAACTGCTTCACTCCGGGGGGAACTGCATCGGCGAAACACACCGCCACGGGCGGGCGCTCCAGGTGCAGGGCGTTGGTCAAAGTCTGGGCCAGCAGGGGGTAAGAGGGCATCGGACCCATGGTAGCAGTGGGACCACCCCAAAAAACGAAATGCCCACCCGAAGGTGAGCATTTACGCTTACCCCGCTGTCGCGGGGGATGTACATGGGAGAATCAGAATTCGACGGTTTCGCAACCGCCAAAACCTGGTTGTGATCGAATCTTAGAGTCTGGAGCCGATGAAGTCAAGGGAAAAAAATCCACTTGCAATTCTGTCTGTATCGCGCTGACTCTAAGCTACTTCGGAGCTAACGCCGAAGTGCGTCACTTGTGGAAAAGTTGTTCGTAACTCGATCCATCCGCGTGCTCCTTTCCGTCTAAGGGTGCGGAACGTCAAGGCTTATTATCCCGGATCCGGAGAAGCGTGTAGGGACTCTCCTCTTCGCCCTTTCCCAGCTTCCGGAGGAGCACCCGGAAGCCTCCAAACCCCACCCCAACGATGATACTTAACGCGATCAGGACGCCCGAAAGGGTGAAGATATTGAGAAAGAGCTTGGCCAAATACTGCGCCTGATTCAGTGGAACCGCCTGATTCAGCGTGAGATTCCCGGCAAACTGGACCTGGGCCAGCACCCGTTCGGCCGAATCGGCGTCCGGCGGCTGGACCACCACCCCCACCAGGGGGCCGCTTCTTTTCGCAATAGTACCAGGGACCTTGAGCAATTCCGCCTGGCGCTCCCGGGCCATGTTGGGGGTCGGGTAGCTGAATATGGCCAGGGTCAGCTCGCCTTTAGGCGTCCGGTAGCGGCCTAACTGGGCTTCGGCACCCAGGTGGAACGCCGCCAGCGACGGAGCGATCCTGGGCTCGTAGCGGGCCAGGGAAGCGGGACCCAGAATGTACCGCTCCGAATTGGGAATCAGGCCCTCCTGGGGAAGGTACGAGATCAGCGAGGGCAGGGGCGCCCGGTCCAGTTGGGGAAGCTGGATATAAAGCAATTCGAGGTCCTTTTGTTCCGGGACCGAGCCGGTGAACTGGAACACATAGTTTTCGAAGCCCACGATCGCCCCTTCCGGGGTTTTCGCAAAAAGGGCAGCGAGCTTGGCCGGCGTCGCCTCCGGAGGTCTTTGGGCTTCGAAAAGGGCCAGCGCGCCGGTCGAATCGTGCAAACGCCAGGCGGATACGTTAAAACGTTTCGAAGGTGATTTGTAGTCCGCCTGCTCGCCAGCCTGGAACCCGAATTCCTGGAACAAAGCGGAATCCGAAGCCGCCAGAGGTTTCAATTCGCCCCTGACGAAGGCGCCGATTTTCTCCGGCAGAATTGCCGCGTGTATCGGAAGCAGCCCGACGAAAATGAATCCTAGCTTCCGCAGCATTTTTTGTACTTCTTCCCGCTGCCACAGGGACACGGGTCGTTGCGGCCGACGGTTTTTTTCGCCAGCACCGGCTGGTTGCCGGGCGAGGCTTCTCCTCCCACAAATTGCAGCTGCGCCATTTCCTTTTCCTTCTTGCGCTCGATCTTGCGGGTGAAATCCATGACCGAGTTCTGCGCGGCCCGCGCTTCGGCCTGGCGCTGCTCATTGGTGGGTCCCGAAGCGACGCCCACCGCCTCGGGCTCGCCGCCGTCCTCATCCTCTTCGTTCCACAGTTCCGGATGCGGAACGTCCATGGGACCTTCGCTGCGCTGCAGGAAGAACAGATAGCGGACGGTTTCATCCTCAATGCGATCCATCATGTCCTGGAACAGCACGTAGGATTCTTTCTTGTATTCGACCAGCGGGTCCTTCTGCCCGTAGCCGCGCAGCCCGATGCCTTCCTTCAAGTGGTCCATGGACAACAAGTGATCCTTCCACTGGTTGTCGATGACGTTGAGCATGATCATGCGTTCGGTCTCGCGCAGCAGGGGCGTGCTGAGCATGTCTTCTTTTTCCTGATACTTCTTCTTCAGCTGGTCGAAGATTTCCTCTTCCGCCTGGCCGCGATCCAGATTCATGAGGTCTTCTGTGCGGATTTTTACGCCGAACTGAGTCAGAACATCAGTCTCGAGACCGGTCCAGTCATAGTTGCTGGAGTGCCCTTTCTCGGGAAGGCGGGCATCCACGAACGAACCCAGAATGCCGCCGATGATTTCGATGACGCGCTCCTTCTGATCCTGTCCTTCGAGCAGCGCGCGGCGCATGCCGTACACCGCCTGGCGCTGCTTGTTCATCACGTCGTCGTATTCGAGGATATGTTTGCGGGCGGCGAAATTCTGCGCTTCCACGGCCTTCTGCGCGGCCGCGATGCGCTTGGTGATCATGTTGCTCTCGATCGGCACGTCTTCTTCCATGCCCAGCCGGAGCATCAGGTTCTGCATGCGCTGCCCGCCGAAAATGCGCATCAGATCGTCCTGCAGCGAAAGATAGAAACGCGCTGATCCTGGATCTCCCTGGCGTCCCGACCGGCCGCGAAGCTGGTTGTCGATGCGCCGCGAATCGTGCCGCTCCGTGCCCAGAATATGCAGCCCCCCTAGCGCCACTACTTCATCGTGTTCCTGCTGCGTTTCTTCCTTGAAGCGCGTGAAGAGGGAGTCCCACTCCTGGCGCTCGGCCGATCCGACTGCCGCGGTCTGCATCACCTCGGGATCTTTGTTTTCCTTGCGCAGCCGCTCCTTGGTCATGAACTCCGGATTACCGCCCAGCAGAATATCCGTTCCGCGGCCGGCCATGTTGGTCGAAACCGTGACCACGCCCTTGCGCCCCGCCTGCGCCACCAGGAACGCCTCGCGCTCGTGGTTCTTGGCGTTCAAAACTTCGTGGCGGACGCCCATTTTCCCCAGAATCTTCGACAGCTTTTCGGATTTTTCGACCGAAACGGTTCCCACCAGGATGGGCTGCCCGGTGGCGTGAATCTGCTGGATCTCCTTCGCCGCGTTGCGGAATTTTTCCTCTTCCGTGCGATAGACCATGTCCTGGAAGTCCGTGCGCTGCATCACCCGGTTGGTGGGAATCTGGGTGACTTCCAGTCCGTAAATTTTCTCGAACTCCGCGGCTTCCGTATCGGCCGTCCCGGTCATTCCGGCCAGCTTCTTATACATGCGGAAGTAATTCTGGAAGGTGATCGTCGCCAGCGTTTGATTCTCACGCTGGATCTTGACGCCCTCTTTCGCTTCCACCGCCTGGTGCAATCCATCCGACCAGCGGCGGCCCGGCATCAGGCGGCCGGTGAACTCGTCCACGATGATGACTTCATCGTCCTTGACCACATAGTCCTTGTCCCGGAGGAAGAGCACGTGAGCTTTGAGGCCCTGCTGCACATGATGGTTGACCTCCATGTTGGCGGCCTCGTAAAGATTTCCCATGCCCAGCAGCCGCTCGATCTTGAGCGACCCTTCTTCGGTGAGCGCCACGCTGCGATGCCGTTCGTCCACGGTGTAATCGCCGGTGGTCCATTTCTGTCCCGGCTCCTTGCCCTCGATCACCTCGCCGCGGATCAGGCTGGGAATCAGCCGGTTGATCTTGTAGTACTTGTCGGTGGACTCTTCACTCGGGCCGGAAATAATCAGGGGAGTACGCGCTTCGTCAATCAGGATTGAGTCCACTTCATCGACGATGGCGTAGTTGAATAGCTTGAACTGGGTGCCCTTGCCGTCCACCGCCGGTACGGAAGTGGGTTCGATGCTCCGCTGTACGCACTCCGCGATGCGGAATTTCATGTTGTCGCGCAGGTAGTCGAAGCCGAATTCGTTGTTGGTGCCGTAGGTGATGTCGGCGGCGTAGCTGTTGCGGCGTTCGCTGTCATCCAGATCGTGGACGATGACGCCGACGCTCAGCCCCAAGCCCTTGTAGATGCGGCCCATCCATTCGGAGTCGCGCTTGGCCAGGTAGTCGTTCACGGTAACCACGTGCACGCCTTGCCCCGCGAGCGCGTTCAGATACACCGCAAGCGTGGCCACCAGCGTCTTGCCTTCACCGGTTTTCATCTCGGCGATTTTGCCGCGATGCAGCACGACACCGCCGATCAACTGGACATCGAAATGCCGCATGTTGAGTATCCGGCGTCCGGCCTCGCGCACGGTGGCGAAGGCGGGGATCATAATGTCGTCCAGCGTGGCTCCCTGCGCCAGTTGTTCTTTAAACATGACCGTCTGGGCGGCCAGTTCCTGATCCGACAGCTCCTGGATCCTGGGTTCCATCTCATTGATGGCCGCAATCAGCGGACGCATCGCTTTTACTTCACGCTCGTGCCTGGTTCCGAAAACCTTGGCCAGCATGGCATCGATAGCCATAATTCATCTCCCGTTCTTATCAGTTGAATAACGTTCGGGTTGCGGGGTGATACGGATTCAGCAGCGAAGTTGGGAGCGCTGTTGCGAGTGTGGAGAGAAGGGCGGGGCAGTTCTGCTTGACACCATCCAGACCGAATGCTTGAACGGCGTTTCGGCCAGAGCTGTAAAAGGTATGACGGCTTGGGGCGAAGGCCGCTCGGTGCGGTCGCTGAGCGTGGATGATTCCACCATCGGCGTTACCACCGATAGCAGCAGCCGGGTCAGAGCTTTTTCGTTCGAAACAACCGGCCCGGTCGCCATGGCCGCAGATAAGGCCGAGAGGCCGAGCAGCGGAGCTAAACTTGCCAGAATGATTCGTCCGATTCGCACAGAAGTCCTTCTATTTGTGAGTTTAGCATAGGCCGCACGTTACAAACACGCGCGCGCTTACTGAGCTGCGACCGTGATGGAGCAGCGAATGATAACCTAGAACTACAGTGTTCCCAAAGCTATTTTCCCTCGGAAGTTTCTACCTGCCAACCTACGGCGTGATGGTCGCGCTGGCCTTTTTGGCCGGGCTGGCAATTACCGTCAAGCTCGCCCGCCGCAGCGGACTCAATGCCGAGTTGATGACCAACCTGGCGGTCTACGTCGCCCTGGCCGGAATGCTGGGAGCCAAACTCCTGATGATCATATTCGATTGGAATCGCTATAGGGCGAATCCGGCGGATATTTTTTCGCTGGCGACCTTGCAGGCTGCCGGTGTATTTCAAGGCGGATTAATTCTGGCGCTGGTGACGGCGTTCTGGTATCTGCGGCATCAGGGTCTGCCTCCTTTGGCGACCTCGGACGCGTTCGCGCCGGGCCTCGCGCTGGGGCACGCCATTGGAAAACTTGGCTGCTTCGCCGCTGGATGCTGCTGGGGAATCGAGACCAAGATGCCCTGGGCAGTGAAGTTTCACGATCCGCAAGCTTATGCGCTGACCGGAGTTCCCCTGGAGATCCCCCTGCATCCGTCGCAATTGTACGAATCGAGCGCCGAAGCCCTGATTTTCGGATTCCTCTATTGGCGGTTCGGCAAGCCGCACGCACCCGGCCAAATCATAGGAATGTACCTGGTGATCAGCTCGACCATCCGGTTCATGATCGAATTCACTCGCAATCATGAGCAGGCGCTCCCGTTCGGCTTGCCGTTCTCCATTACCCAGTGGATTGCGATCGTGCTGGCCTGCGCAGGCGCGGTTTTGCTGGTGAAGGTCCGCCGGCCCGCGAGCGTGAACCAGCCCGTACACGCCTAAATAATCGGGCAGATTCTGCCGATCCCTTGGGTAGGGATGCGTGCGCGCAAACACTCACCGGAATCGGGCTTTGTCCTGATCGCGATGTCCGTCGCGATGCTGGTCTTACTCGGCATAATGGGACTGGCCTTCGATTTCGGCCGCATTTACATCGCCCGCAACGAAGCTCAGGTTTTTACCGACGCCGCCGCCATGGCTGCGGCCTCGAAACTCGACGGCACCGACTCAGGATTGGATCGGGCGCGCCAAGCCGTTGCGAAGCTGCCCGGACGCTGGAACCTGGGGACGAAATCCTTTACCGGAGTCATCGTGGATTTCAGTCCCGATAAACAGAGTTGGGCTCGGGTTACCGCTCCGGACAATCAAGTCGAGATTACGTTTCTACGCGCGGTGGGCGCTCCCGAATTGTTCACCGTGCCGGCGCACAGCACAGCCGTTGCAAAACCCGTGAGGCTCATCGAATGAGAAAGCGTCAACGGGGTCACGCGATGATCGAATTGGCGATCTCAGCCGCCGTGATGGTTTCGTGCCTGAGCGGCACCGTGCAGTTCGGATACACCTTCTACATCTACAACGAGCTGGTGTCCGCAGTCGGCAATGGCGGACGCTACGCTGCCATGCGAACCTATCGAGCCGCGTCGCCGGCGGATATCGAAAAAGGAAAGATCGCGATCCGCAACATGGTGGTCTATGGCGATGCGCGACCCACCCCGGGCACGCCTCCGCAAGTTGCCAATCTGCGGCCCGAACAAGTCCGCGTCGAGTGGATAAAAGACCAATCCGGAGACAAGCCCGGATTTGTCGATGTCTCCATCGCGGATTACACCGTGGACGCAGCCTTCGGAATGTTTCGATTTACAGGCCGGCCTGCGGTGGAGTATCCCTTTGTGGGTCGATACGCCCCCTCGGAGTCCGAACCATGAGGAACCAACGTGGCCAGAGCATGGTGGAGTCCACACTTGTCTTGCTGGTGTTCTTCAGCTTGCTGCTGGGCGTGATCGATTGCGGGCAGGTTCTCTTCGCCCATCAGTCGCTGGTGGAACGCGTGCGCTCTGCGGTTCGCTGGGGAGTTGTGCATCCGTGGAATGGCGGCGACGCGATCGTTAACCGTGTGCTCTACAACCAATCCGAAACTCTGCGAGGAAATGAACCAGCGTTTCTCGGACTGCATCCGGAGAACATCGTGGTTCGCCACCAGGCTGCCACGTCCGAACGTCCCGATGACGAAACCCTCAGCGTGACCATCGTCAATTACCAACCGCAGTTTTTCTCACCTTGGCTTGGGTCCATGGTGATGCACCCGCGCGCTGTTTCGATTACCGCCCCAATGTCATCCCGCTGACGTTATCCTGGGAATTGGCCACCCTCAAACCGTTTCAACCCTTCCGCTACACCTCGAAGGCCGGCGATCCGTCCAAGCTGGTCACGCAGCCTTACGACAAGATCAATCCGGCGATGCAGGCGAATTATCTTGCCGCCAGTCCCTACAATCTCGTCCGTGTGATTTTGGGCGAGCGCCGCGCGGAAGATAATCCTTCCGACAACGTCTATACCCGCGCCGCCCGGCATCTGGACGAGTGGATTCGCGACGGCATTCTCGCGCAAGACTCGCACCCGGGATTCTATGCCTACTTCCAGGAGTTTGCCGTTCCCGATACGTCCGAGCGTGCCACGCGCATGGGCTTCATCGGGATCGGCAAGGTGGAGGATTATTCCGCGGGCGTGGTGTATCGCCATGAGCAGACTCTCTCGGGACCGAAGAAAGATCGCCTGGAGCTGCTGCGCCACACGCGCGCGCACTTTGGACAGATCTTCATGTTGTATCCCGACCGCGAAGGCGCAGTGGATCGGATTCTGACCGGCGCTGCGGGCGGGACGCCTGTGCTGGACGTTCTCGATGAGTATCAAGCCCGGCATCGGCTCTGGCCCATCACGGATCAAGCGTCCACCAAGCAGATCGCAGCGCTCATGAGCGACAAGAAGCTCCTGATCGCCGACGGGCATCATCGCTACGAGACGGCCCTGGCCTATCGCAACGAAAATCCTAGCGTGCCAGCGGCGGAATACGTAATGATGACCTTCGTCAACATGTATTCACCGGGACTGAAGATCCTGGCGACGCATCGCGTGTTGCGTAACCTGGACGATTTCCAGGCCGCGGCGCTGCTGGCGAAAGCTCGTGCAGGCGGATGGTCGGTGCGAGAGGGAATGCCCGAGCGTGGAGGGCACACCTCGGTTCGGATCGGGTTGGTGGCGGGGAGCCGCGCCTACACGCTGGAGCGCGAGCGTCGCGAAGGCGAACTGGACGTGCCTGTGCTCCACACCGAAATCCTGGGCGGATTACTGGGTATCGGCGAAGAGGCCGTCCGCGACGAACGGTATATCACCTACGTGCGCGGCGTCGACGTAGCGGTGGCGGAAGTTCGCGAAAAGGGCGCCCAGGCTGCGTTTCTGCTGGAGCCGACGCCGATTGAAGATATGGCTCGTATCGCCTTCGCCGGCGGGGTGATGCCCCAGAAATCCACCGACTTTTATCCTAAGCTGCTCAGCGGCGTCACCATCTATCGCTTGTGATGACCGGCCGCGGGACCGCCTGTCCTACTTCAACTGCGGGATGACCGTGCGAAGCAAAGCCGCCAGCGTATGTTTCACGCGCTCCCCGGTGTCCATCACTTCCTGATGGGTCAGCTTTTGCGGCAGGATACCCGCGGCCATATTCGTGACGCAGGAAATACCCAGAACCTTCATCCCCAGGTGGTTCGCAGCGATCACTTCCGCGACGGTGGACATTCCCACCAGGTCCGCCCCAATCGTGCGCAGATAACGAATCTCAGCAGGTGTCTCATAGCTCGGTCCGGGCAGGCCGGCGTAAACGCCCTCCTGAAGTGATCCAACCTTCTTCGCAATTTCCCGATACTCGCGCGAATAGGCTTCGCTCATATCCGGAAACCGCGGACCAAGTTTCTCGTCGTTCGCTCCGGTCAATGGATTCACACCCGTCAAATTAATATGATCCGAGATCAGCACCAGGTCGCCCGGCTTGTAGCTCATGTTGATGCCGCCCGATGCATTGGTCACGATCAGGCTGGTTACACCGCGCCACGCCAGCTCGTGAATCGGATACACAACTTGCGCCGCCGTGTAACCTTCGTATAAATGCGCCCGGCCCGCGGCGACCACCACGCTCGTGTCGCCCAATCGACCCGTGACCAGTTTTCCCGCGTGACCTGTCGCCGTCGACACCGGCCATCCAGGTATCTGCGAATAGGGCGTCTCCGTGCGATTCTCCAGCGTGTCGGCGAACCACCCCAGGCCGCTGCCCAAAATAATACCGATACTCACAAAAGCATCCCCGCAATACAGGCTGACATGAAATTCGCCATCGTCCCCGCGGCTACCGCCTTCATCCCTAGTCTTGCCAGATCCGATCGTCGCGTGGGCGCCAGTGCGCCGATTCCGCCCACCTGCATCGCCACCGAGCTCAGGTTGGCGAAGCCGCACAGCGCAAACGTCGTGATCACGAAGGACTTCGGATCCAGCGTGCTGCCGATTTTTCCTAAATCCACAAACGCTACGAACTCATTCAGAATCAGCCTGGTTCCCAGGAGGTTGCCGACCGTTGCGCAATCGTTCCACTTCACCCCTAGCAGCCAGGCGACGGGCGCAAAAATCCTGCCCAGTATGCCCTGCATCGAATCCGGCAGCCACCCGAAGTAACGCGTATCGTGCAGCGCATGGATGCCTCCGTTCACTAGGGCCACCAGTCCGATGAACGCGATCAGCATGGCTCCGATGTTCAAGGCGAGCTGCAGGCCGTCGGATGCGCCGCGCGACGCCGCATCAATGATATTGACTCCCGGCTTCTCCACCTCGATCTTCACGCCGCCCATGGTCGCGGGTATTTCGGTTTCCGGCATCAGGATCTTGGCTAGCATCAGCGTGGCTGGAGACGTCATGATCACGGCTGTCAGCAAATGTCGTATATCGACGTGGGCGATCAAAACGTAGGCCGCCATGACCGCTCCGGACACGTGCGCCATCCCGCTGGTCATGATGGTGAATAGCTCGCTCTGCGTCAATCCGGCGAGAAACGGGCGAATAGTGAGCGGAGCTTCGGTTTGCCCCATGAAGATGCTGGCGGCGACGCTGGTCGATTCGGCGCCGCTGGTGCCCATGACGCGCTGCATCACGGTTGCCATTCCGCGTACGAACACTTGCATGATGCCCAGGTAGTAAAGAATTCCGAAGAGAGATGCAATAAAGATCACGATCGGCAGCACCTGGAAAGCGAACACCGTGCCGAACTGGTCGTTAGGAGCGCCCAGCTTGTCGCCGAAGACAAATTTGCTGCCTTCGATGGCGTAACCCAGCATGCTGTTGACGCCGTTGCTCAGTTTCTTGAACCACTCGGCGAGGGGCGTTCTCAGAACCAGGAAGGCGAAGCCGAACTGCAGTCCCAGCCCCCAGTAGATCACGCGAGGCTTGATGGCGCGGCGGTTGTTCGAAAACAAGAACGCCACGGCGATGATGACAGCCAACCCGAGGAGCCCGGTGAACCGCTCCATTGCGTGGCCGCCTGGCTATCCGACCACTTCTAGAATGAGTGCGCGTTCTTCCGGAGTGCTGGCGGAAATGCGGAAGGCGTCCTCCACCAGCTGCGCGGCCTCTTCGACGCGATCTTCGCTGGTGTAATACAGGCGGCAAAGCACCCCGCCGGCATCCACCTTCTGGCCGACCTTCACCTCGAGGATCACGCCCACTGCGGGATCGATAACGTCGTCTTTATTCTCCCGTGCAGCGCCGATCATGGCCGAAGCCATGCCGATTCCCTCGGCATCGATGGCGCTCACGTAACCTGCGCGGGGCGAATTGATTTCCCGTGCGCCGGTGGCGTTGGGCAGCAGCTCGAAGCGATCCAGCACACGGGCATCGCCGCCCTGCACGGTAATCACTTCTTTGAACTTGCGGTATCCTGAACCGTCCAGCAGCTTGGTCTGGGCCAGCTCGCGAGCTTCTTCCAGCGTCGCGGTCACTTTGCCCAGGAAGATCATCCGCGCGGCCAATTCCAGGGAAAGCCGCGTGAGATCCGTGGGGCCCACGTTTTGCAGGGTCTGCGACACTTCCATGATTTCCAGTGCGTTGCCGATGGCGAAACCCAGCGGCTGGTTCATGTCGGTAATCAGGGCCTGCACCTTCCTGTCCATGCGCCTGCCGATTCCGACCATCAACTGCGCCAGTCGCCGCGCGTCCACCTGACGCTTGATGAATCCTCCCGAACCTACCTTGACGTCGATAATCAGTGCATCCACGCCTGCCGCGATCTTGCGCGACATGATCGACGTCGCGATGAGGGCAATCGATCCCAACGTCGCGGAAGCGTCGCGCAATGCTGTCAGTCTGACGTCGGCCGGTACTACGGTGGCCGGCGCAGCGGCGAAGACCAGCTTATGCTCCGCGGCTTGCGCACGAAATTCGTCCGCGCTCAAATTGACTCGAAGTCCTGGAATGGCTTCCAGTTTGTCCAGTGTGCCGCCGGCGATTCCCAGACCGCGTCCGCCTGTCATGGGAACCATGGCTCCGGCAGCCGCGGCCAGAGGCGCTGCTACCAGACTGGTTTTATCCCCCACTCCGCCAGTCGAAACCTTATCGACTTTGACGCCGGGAAGGCTCGATAGATCAATAGTTTCACCCGAGGCAATCATCCGCTCGGTCATGGCGCTGACTTCGCGATCCGTCATGCCGGAAAAATACGTGGCCATGAGGAACGAAGACATCTGATAATCAGGGATCTCGCCGCTAAGATAACCGTCAACGAGAGTAGCGATATCTTCGGGAGACAGTTCTTCGCCATCCCTCTTCTGGTGGATGAGGTCGACAGTTCGCATGTATAAGAACTGAGAGTAGCATACTTGATTGCAAGTAAAGGACAATCGGCTAGAAGCTATGTCAACTGAGTCCGACCTGCTGGAAGCCTTCGAGCTGCATTCGGCCGGCAAGATTCGCGCGGCCCTCGCGGCTGGCGCCAGCCCCGTTGACCCCATTCAAGGCAAACGGCCCATCGACATCCTGATCGAGATGTATACCCGGTCCGGTCAATTTGCGGATTGCCTGCGAGTGATGCTGGACGCCGGAGCGGCCATCGACGATCGGCTGCTACAAGTATTACTACTGGACGATGACAGCGCCCTCCGCGGAATTCTGAAGACTTCAAGCGCGGAACTGCATCGAAGACTCTACCCCTTGTGTGCTTACACTTCCTGCAAGGGCGTCTCGGCCCTGCATATCTGCGCCGAATTCAACTCCGTTCGCTGTGCCCGCGTTTTGATCGGCGAGGGTGCGGACATCGACGCGCGCGCCGATGTGGACGCTGATGGCCTCGGCGGCCAAACGCCTCTCTTCCATGCGGTGAATAGCAATCAGAACCACTGCCGCCCGATGATGGAACTCCTTGTTGACGCTGGTGCGGATCTCGATATTCGCTTGAAGGGGCTCCTGTGGGGAGACTCAATGCCCTGGGAGACCGTCGTATTCGACGTTAGCCCGATCTCCTACGCGCAATGCGGACTGTACCGTCAGTTCCACAGGCGCGAAAAGGATATCTACAGCAACATCGCGTATCTTCACCGCAAGCGCTACGGAACCGGGTTGACGGTGCCGAACGTTCCTAACAAGTATTTGTTTCCCTGACTTTCAACGCTTGATCTTTGTTTTCATCTGAGGCGTCCAGTCCGGGCCAAACCGGACTCCTACCAACAAGCCCGCCACTTCCCCGTAGTTCGCCACACCGGATGGAATGCGATTCGCTTTGAGGTACCGGTCGTACACCAGCGACGAGATCCGGGATGCCCTCGGATTCACCTGACGCCGCGCCCGCTCTGCGATGGCCCGCAAATCTTCTCGCGGTCCAGAATCCAGCCGCCGGACGAGTTCGGAGCGAGTTTCGCTGCCAACAATCGGCATTATTTCCTGGAATACGAATAGCCAGGCACTGTACTGATCCCGCACCGACCCGTGAATGCACGTCAGCCATCCCGCGAAACTCGCCTCCGATTCATCGGCAAATCCTGCTAGATGCCCCCACTCATGCGCGATCGCCATCGGGCGCTCGAACGGCAGTACGCCATCGTCGATCAGCGTCTCCAGAAAGTAAGGATCCGTCATCCCGCTGACGCCGGTCATGCGAAAGAACGGACGCAACATCGTGCTTTTGGGTCGTCCGGGTATGGCCATCACAACGTTGCCTAGTTCGCGCTGTGCACGATCGAACCCGCTCTCCAGCGACCCCTCCACGGAATCCAAATGAGTTTGACTGTAGATCGCATTCAGCCTTTCGATGGATGTGGCGGCAAGCGAACGGGCGGCTTCCTGCGAAACGCCGCGAGCATCGATTTCGAGCTTCTCCGTTAGTTTCACTCGCCGGTAGTTGAATCCCCACAAGCCGACGAATGCGATGTAAAGTAGGCAAGCCCACACCACGGAACGCACCAGGAGACGCACAATTACGGGCTTCCTCCGGCGGATGTCGGCGATCAGCTCCAGCAGCCACAGAGCGATGATGCCGACAATCAGCGCATCGAACAGCGAGAAAGGCGCCAGATTCGAAGCGTTCGTGATGACGCGCTGCAGGTGGATATACAGAAACGTCGAATAGAAGCGTTCGATGAAGGGCTGGGGCAACGGCACGATGGCGAGGAGCGCCGCGGCGCCAATGATCGCGATGTTTCCGTAGGACGTTCGACGAGCGTTCAAGTCTGCCGATTCTACCGCGACGGTTTGGCCCTGCACGTGCCTCTACTCCAGCAGAGGACATTCAGTTCAAATGAAGAAATTACTACTACTGGCAGTGATGTTGTTAGCCGGAAGTTCACTATTCGCGCAGGTATCGGTAGGGATCAGGATTGGCGCACCGCCGGCACCGC
>Ga0207687_10001814_pt1 | contig 14695 bp, 8 predicted proteins | sample KBSM54metaG_FD_184399 | JGI IMG/M metagenome (GOLD analysis project Ga0207687, IMG submission 184399) | Miscanthus rhizosphere microbial communities from Kellogg Biological Station, Michigan, USA - KBS M5-4 metaG (SPAdes) (version 2) | ecosystem: Host-associated > Plants > Roots > Rhizosphere >...
GACCCTTGGGTTTACTTTGGTATTTGCACTAAGCGGCGTCTACCTCAGCAATCCGGAGATGTTCCAGGACCTGGCCGACCGAATCGAGCCGATCACGGACGGCAACACACGGACGCGCATCGTCGACCAGGTTATCTACTGGCTCGCCTACTTACATTTCGGACGCATTAACGGCATCGGGATTCCCTGCCGCGGTCCCGGACTGTGCGATTTCACTACGAAGTTGCTTTGGGCCGTGTTCGGACTCGCGCCCGCCGCCATGGTGGTGACCGGGGCGGTGGTGTGGTGGAATCGGGTGGTCCGAAAGAAGCTCAAACGGGCAGTCCCGCACTAGAGGGGCGCGCTCTACTTCTTCGGGGCGTAAGGTCCGACTTCAGGCTTGCCTTGCGTGTCCTTGAGCGGCCCGAGTTCGGCCGCAACTCCGCGGGCGATGGCAGCGGTTTCGCTGGCGTTCTGGAAGCATGTGAAATCAGGCCGGTCGCGCCAGGCGAAGGGACCGCACAGACGCTTGCCCGCACCAATCGCCGCGTCGTGCACGACGTTGATCAGCCTCTCGTAGTCGGGTGTTCCTTGCCGGTAACCCGAGAAATTGCCCAGATCTCCGCTGGCCGCAAAGAGAGCGGTCACCCCTGGAATCGAGGCGATTTCACGCGCCGCCACCGCGCCATCCAGCGTCTCGATCATCTCGATCAGCACGACGTTGTCGTTGATCGTATTGCGATAGCCGCCAGGAACGCTGCCCCACACCTCCGGATCGAAGGCCTGCCCGCCACCCTGGCTGCGCTTGCCGAGGGGTGGAAACATCGTCCAGTCTCTGGCTTCTTTTCCCTCTTCGGCGGAGCGCACCGTGGGAACCACCAGCACCAGTGCACCGAGATCCATGGCGTGCTGGATTTCGCGTTCATCCGTGTAGGCCACCCGCACACCGGGGACCGCTTTCGCGTGCGGACACGCCTTCCACATGCGCCCCACCGCTTCCCAGTCGCGCGAGTCATGCTGCATCTCGGTCCAGATGAAGTCATAACCGGCATTGGCCATCGCGCAATAAGTTTCCGGGCTGTCGGTACTAAACACCGTGCCGCCGGTCACTTTCTCGCCCTTCATCATCTTAATCATCACCGGATTCCAGATCTTGGAATTAGGCGGAGCGTCGAACGCCGGCCCGTATTTCCACTTGGCCGGATCGAGCATTCCCTGATTGACGGCGCCCGCGGGCGCTTTCGAGATTGCGCCGGAGTCCTTGCCAGCCGGCGCCGCGAGCGGGAACTGCGTCTTTCCCGCGTCCGGGTTATTCGCATAGGGATCTGCAGTGGGCGGAGGCGCCTGTCCCTGTGTCGGGAAACTCACGAATCCGAGTGTTGCGGCAAGCGCCACGACTGAAAATCGACGATTCATCGCGAACTCCTTTTCCGTCTTCTGGAAATATCCTACCAAGCATACCTGTTTTCTGCTTTCCGGAAGGGTCTTCGGAGGCTAAGCCCGGCCGCCATTTCTTGGCCTGAATCCGCAGAGACTCACTCCGGAGTCCGATCTTGTGGCGTTTCTCAATTCCGCTGCGATGGAGGGTGCGCGGCGGCAATTTTGCGCATGCGGAAGTACGATCCAACTTGCCGTCTCTGCACCGGGCTGTCGTCAGCTCCGCTTCTAGGGTCTAGACCGGACAACTAACGTGCTAACGACACAGTTTTCGCACCACCCTTGACACTCAGGCGCGAAGGGCATATGCTTTCTCCCAATTAGGCGCACTGCGGGGATGGGAGTTCGCTCCATCTTGGGTGACGCTTGGGTGACTAAGGGTGAACTCAAATTTTGGCAGGGAGGCTACTATGCGCTTTCTTTCACTTACATTTTGTCTGCTGGTTACTACGTTCGCAGCTTTTGCTCAGAGCGACCGCGGCACGATTACGGGGACAATTTCGGATCCGGCTGGCGCGGTGATCGCCAATGCGGCAATCGAAGCCAGGAACGTCGCCACCGGCAGCGTTTCCCAGGTCGCCAGTTCGGCCACCGGCAACTACACCATTTCTCAGCTGCCAGCTGGTCCCTATCAGTTGGCCGTCACGGTGCAGGGCTTCAAGAAGTTCGTCCGGTCGGGTTTGGTGGTGGAAGTTGCCAGCACGCTTCGTGTCGACGCCACTCTGGAGGTCGGAGCGGCCACGGAAAGCGTGACCGTAACCGAGGCCACGCCGCTGCTCAAGACCGAAGGCGGGGATATAAGCCACAACGTCCCGACCGAAGCCATGGACAACCTGCCCATTCTCACGCTGACGCCGGCTACCGGTATCGGAACCGCGAACAGCCTGGGAAATATCCGCAACCCCCTGGCCGCCGTCGGGCTGTTGCCAGGCTCGCGGATGACCACGGATTCGGTCATGCGCATTAATGGGATGCCTTCCAACTCGCAGTCCATCAACATCGAAGGCCAGGACGCCACCAACGGCTTCTTCAAGCAGCAAAACCAGATCAGCCAGGCGGGCATGGACGCGATCCAGGAGGTCGCCATCCAAACCAGCAATTCCACCGCCGAGTATGGGCAGGCAGGTGGCGGCTACTTCAACTACACGATGAAATCCGGCACCAACCAGTTGCACGCGAGTGCGTACGACTATTTTGTGAACGAAGCCTTGAATGCGGGTCTGCCTTTCACGGACGCAGGTTTTACTGCCACCCCGCTCAAGGCCGGACAGCACGTCCGCAACCCGATCCGGCAGAACGACTATGGCTTCACGGTGGGCGGGCCGATCAAGATACCCAAGGTCTACAACGGCCAGGACAAGAGTTTCTTCTTCTTTAACTTTGAACAGTTCCGCCAGGCCGCGAATATCAGCAATACGGTTGCGATCATGCCGACGGCAGCGCAAAGAGCCGGGGACTTCAGCGCGGCCCTTACTGGCAATTGCGCGACGGTCGCACCCACCGTCGACCCCGTCAATAGTCAGATTTGCCTCAATCAGGTCTTCGACCCGAGTACCACGCGGGTCGTAAACGGCATCACCGTGCGAGACCCGTTTCCGGGCAACAAGATCGATGCAACCCGCATGGATCCCACGGCGAAGATCATTCAAGATATGCTTCCCCAGCCGAACGCGCCGGGTTTGTTCAACTACACTCCTCCGACCTACTCGAATTACCGCCACACGACCATCCCCTCCTTCAAGATCGATCACAGCCTGAACGACAGGATGAAGCTATCCGGCTACTTTTCGGAGACCAGGACCTTCTCGCCCCAGAACAACGGCTTTCCGCAAGCGTTTACCGCAACCCAGCCTCAGAACGCTCTATCTCACACCGTGCGCCTGAACTGGGACTATAGCGCTACGCCGACACTGCTGATCCATTTGGGCGCCGGGATTCTGCGTACGAGCAACCCCCAGGACTCCGTCGCGTACGATCAGGCAGCGAACAAGCTGTTTCCCCAGGGCCTTCCCTTTGCGGCGTCTTACTTCCCGTATCTAGCCGGCATGTCGAGCACGCTGGGCGGGGGCTGGAACGGTGGCGGCGGATTTCCTGTCACCAATACCAGCGCGGCGTTCACTCTCACTCCAGAGGCCTACGATACCAAGCCGACATTCAACGCCAGCGCGACCTGGGTCAAGGCAAACCACACGTTCAAGCTGGGCGCGACCGCCGTATATGAAGGGATTCAAAGCGTGAACGCCAGCCGCGCCAATGGACAAATGGGATTCCTGCAGCAGCAAACCGCCGATCCGGCGCAATTCGGCCAGCCCTTTTCGAACACGGCCAGCAGTGGATTCGGATACGCCAGCTTTTTCCTCGGCCAGCCGAACAACGTGGCGTTAGCGATCGTGGCGCGTCCGCGCCTGGGCACGCACTCCTACGGGATGTACATTCAGGACAATTGGAAAATCACTCGTAAGCTAACCTTGGATTACGGACTGCGCTGGGATTACGCCATCCTTTGGAAGGAACAATACGGCCGCATGCAAAGCGCTGCGTTCGATAAACCGAATCTGGCGATCGGCGGACGGCCTGGCACGGTGCAGTATGAGGCCACCTGCAAGTGCCATTTCGCTTCTGCTTACCCCTACGCCGTCGGTCCGCACATCGGAGTCGCGTATCAAATCACGCCCAAAACGGTGTTTCGCGCAGGCGGGTCTATTTCCTACGGTTCTGTTTCGGATCAAGCCGGGCTGAACAGTAGCGCGGGGGACTTCTACAGTGTGTCCTCGCCGGGCTATGGAATTGCCGCGGGCCTCATGAAAGACGGGAATCCGTACGCTCCCGGCAACCGCTTCGGGAACAAGCCCGTCACTTGGCCGGACTTCGATCCGCTGTTCCCATTCCCGGCGTCGCAATCGCCCCTGGTGGTTCCTCCGGCCTCGCCGTTCGTCTCCATCGCTCCGAACGCCGGCCGTCTGCCTCGGATTTTCCAATGGAGCCTGGGCTTCCAGCGGGAGGTCATGCGCGACCTGGTGGTGGATGCTTCCTACGTAGGGAATCGCAGCGCCTGGTTTGTAGCGCCGCTGCTGTCTCCCCTGAACTACAACGCGCTTACGCCGGACGTCTTGATGTCGCGGTATAAGATCGATGTAACCAACCGGACCGACACGGCTCTTCTCAACACTCCCATCAGTTCGCCCTTGGTCATTGCCCGCTTCCCGTGGCTGGCCAATCCCAATAGCGTCTACCCGGGATTCCCGGTGGCGCAGCCTTTGAAACAGGCACTTCGGGATTACCCGCAGTGGAACGGCATCCCTCCTTTTCTGGGGCCGCCCAACGGAAACACCTGGTACGATTCACTGCAGATCAAAGCAACCAAGCGGCTTTCGCATGGCCTGAACGTGCAGCTGGCCTACGCGTGGCAGAAAGAGTTGACCAATGGCACCAACTCCAATACATCCTACGTCACGCCGTCCGCGCCGCTGATCAATGACGTTTACAACAAGTCGCTGAACAAGCAAATTTCGGGTTTCAGCCAGCCACAAACATTGACCATTTCCTTCAACTACACGACCCCCAAGTTGCCGGGCGATCACAACGCGCTCAAAGCGCTGTCTTGGGCCGTGCGGGACTGGACGTTCGGCGGCGTCATGAGTTACCGCAGCGGCCAGATACTTCCCAGCCCGCCCTCCGCAAACAACCTCTTGGATAACCTGGCTCGGGGACCGTCTAACAATCCCGCCATCTGGGGCGGCGGTTTCACGTTCCTGAACCGGGTGGCCGGCCAGCCTCTGTTCAACGTGGATCCGAATTCCAAGTTCGATCCAACCAAGCAATTGGTACTGAATACGAATGCCTGGGTAGAACCGCCGTACGGCACGTTTGGAGCATCAGCTCCTTACTTCAACGATTTCCGCTGGCAGCGGCAGCCCTCCGAGAGCATCGCCTTCGGACGCATGTTCCCGATCGGGAAGGAAGGGAAGTACCGCCTCCAGATCCGTGCGGAATTCCAGAACGTTTTCAATCGCACGTTTTACTCATTGCCGTCGATTGGAGCTGGTTTTGCCGCTCCAACCGTGACCATCACCACGCCCACGGGCCGCGCGAACACCTTGAGCGGCACCCCCGGACTGCTATCCTCCGGCTTCGGGTATGTGAACTGGGTAAACGGCGGCTCCTTCAACGCTCTCGGCACCGGGGCGGCACCGCGAAGCGGCCAGCTTGTTGCGCGGTTCCAGTTCTAGTCCTGTAGCGCACCGGCTTCGGGCCGGTGCGCTCCGCCATTGGATCGGTAGCGCAAAATCCACCTGACGCGCCTCCGCGAATCTAACTTAGACTCCAAGACGCGGTTTCGATTGCGATTTCGCAAAGTATTGTCGAATATCGAGACTTGTCTACGATATGAAGAGGGGGGATAGCGTCCCTTATTATGGATAGGAGAGGCAATTCGCGCAAGCAGGCCCTTTTGAGCATGGCCCGCGTGCCGGCATTGTCACCCACGGCCGCCCAACTCCTTGGCCGCCTTGCCCGGCGTCACTGCGAAGTTCACGAACTGGCCGTCTTGATTGAACGGGATCCTCTTCTCTCGGCGCAAATTCTCTCCATCGCCAATTCCGCGGCATTCGGCCGCGCACAACAAATCAGTTCCATATCCCATGCGATTGCGATGGTCGGTCTTGGAACGGTGCGGAAGTTTGCCCTTGCCCGGTCGATTTCAAACCTTTTCGGACGGCACAAAATCGCTCCGAGTTTCTCCATCACGCGGTTCAACCTCCACTCGGTGGCCACCGGTCTGTTAATGGAGCTGCTAGCGGACCAGGTGCCGATTGAGGACGCGGAGGACGCGTTTCTGGCCGGTCTGTTCCACGACGTCGGCAAACTGGTGATCGCGGTGGCCTTGCCACAGGAGTACGAAGCCATCCTGACAGCCGCGGCTGTGAGAGACGGCTCGGTTCTTGAAACCGAGCGCCTTCTGCTCCAAACCGATCATGCGGAATTGTCCGCGATGGCAGTGGACTACTGGGGGTTGGGAGAATCGATCCGCGCGGCGGCGGCCCATCATCACGAGCCGGACAACTGTCCGGCTGGGTTCGGCAAGATCTCCCTGGCGTTGGCGGTCTCGAAGGTGGATGCGGTAGTCAATGCAGCCGGCATGTCACTATTACCGCCCAGACTCGTTGCGGAAGAAATTCCACCGTTGACCTTCGATGGTTTCTCGTTGAATCAACAATCGCTGTTGGCGAGCTTCATGACCGAGTGGACCGCAATGGGCGCGATGTTTCGCTAAAGCTTCGATGCGATCACCGAACTCCGCCTGCAATTACTTCGCTCGTCCGGTATAACCCTGCGCGATAGTCGGAATTGCGATGATGCGGTTGCGCGCGCTGGGCGTTCCCCATCCGCCGTAAAACACAATGCCGAAGAGCGTCCTCTTGTCGCGTCCGCCGAAGAACGTGCCGTGCGTTCCCTGCGCCGCTGGGATGCTGCCGACGAACTTGCCGTCTGGCGCGAAGACATCCACCGACTTGCCGGTCGCAACATAGACGCGGCCCTGCTGATCCACGGCCGAACCGTCGCCGCCCTCACCGCCCCGAAGTCTGCCGAACTCGCGCTGATTGGTCAGCGAGCCATCAGGCTTCACGTCGAACGCGTACACCACCGCGCCGTTGGTGACGTAGAGCGTCCTTTCATCCGGACTGAGGATTATTCCGTTGGCGAGTGGAACATCCTTCCCATACTGGGACACGACGCCTTTCGAATCGGCGTAGAACACTCCGCTCCCCGTGGCGCCGGTAACCGAGAAGTACACGCCACCGCGCGCATCGGCCGCCAAATCGTTCACGACGCCACCGACGCATTCAAGCGGTTCGCCATGGAACGAATTCGCCAGCATCTTCCGCTGAGGCTCCAGCTGTTCGATGGCCGAGCCGAGCCCGCGTTCCGCCACGAACAGTGCGCCGTTCTTGCTGCGCGAGACCGCGCCACCGGTGTTCGTGTCGCGGTGGACGATCTTGGCGAGGCCAGTCGAAGGGTCGAGTTGCATCACGTTGCTCGCGTCGTTGTTCGCGAACAATACGGTGCCGTTGTCGCCGGCTATGGGGCCGTCAACGTTATTGCCTTCCCACGACCAGACGACCTTCCATGACTGCCCTGCGGCGAGCACGCCGGGAATCGCGGCCGTGGGTGGAAGGGCCGGAGCCGCCGCCTCCGCGTTCGCCGGCTGGTTAGCGATCGGAATCGAGAACGGCTGAGGCGGATTCTTGCACTTCGCGAGCACGTTCCTCAATCCGGGATTCTGCCAGCTCTGCTGGCTGCCGCCGCGTGGAAAAGAAGACGCTGGACTCTGCGCGGAGACAACAGCTACAGCGCAGACCGCGACTGCCGTAGCCGCGATCCGCGAGTTCATTTGAGCCCCTTCGTTTTCACGTCCCAGTTCGAATTCGTGCAAAGGCCGCAGTTCTTGCCCACGAACATCTGGCCGGCTTTCTTGTCGCCCTTGAAGGTCCAGCTGAGCCAGTTGGAGGCGACATTGGCGAACTCGCCGCCACCGGGATGAAAGACAGTCGCGGTGTGGCCGGCGTTGTGCCGGGCGCCGTAGAACACCGGGAGGTTATTGATCGCCTCAAGCGTCGCTACCGACCAGGGCATGGCGAAGTCGGGTTCATGGCCATTGATGAGCAGCACGGGTCCGTGCAGCTTGGTTAGCGCTTCCGCACCGGGTTGCGGGGAGCCGCCGCCCTTGCCCTTGGCTTTGCCCTGCGCTTCGGCCGGAGGCGTATTGGTTATGCCCGAGTTGAATACGCCGATGGTCTTGACGCGCGGATCGGCGCCGAGCGTGATCGAGAGAAATCCTCCGCACGACTGACCCATGACAGCGACCTTATCCAAAGCGATCTTTCCCTTCAGCGGTGAGTCTGTTCGTAAATTTTCCTTGGCGGCCCAATCGATCGCGGTATGCACGTCATCGGCGGTTTCCTGGCGTCGCGCCGCGCCTTCCTGAGGGACCGTACCCATCACCAGGAAGCCGTGCGAGGCGATGGTCGTCAGAAAGCCCCCATAGCGCGTACTGTCAATCGCGCAACCGCCGTTGCCCCATACCATCACGGGCAGGGTGTCCTTCTTCGGGAAGGTCTCGAGTGCCGCGGGACGATAAACTTGAAGCCCGGGTGAGCCGAAGGCGGCTTCCGAAGTGACCTTGTACGGTCCAGGCACCGCGAGCGGCGCGCCTTCGAGAGGAAGCGAACGTGAGATCATCTCGGGCGTGATACCGGGGGGTTGGGCCAGGGTTACGCTGGCGCTTATCAGCAGCGCCGCGGCGACAGCAATGTTGGTCTTAGGCATGAGTTTTCTCCTCTTGTTGAGCGCTTTCCAAAAACAAGTTTAGAACGACACGATCCAGTCCCAGCATCCGCGCCGGAGCGAGTCGTCGTTTTGTCAAGTATGACACTAGCCGCGCACTCCGTTTTGCCGGCTGGAAACGGCGTTTCACGAACTTCGGATTTGGTGTCGATCCGTCTAAGGGAAACGGCGGCAAGCGCCCGCCAAGCCTCTGGGCTGGGCTTGACGGAGGTTGGCTGCGGGTGTAAACTTTTCGTGACTCTGGGGTCGCAACTGTAGAACCGAACTGGCTTCAATTTCTCTTAAGGGGTGTGCCATGAGATCCGCCAAGCTAGCGATAGCTCTTCTTCTATTGACCTTCGCCCATACTGCGTTTGGGCAGACCGGCGGCACCATCACTGGCTTGATTTCGGACCCCGCGGGAGCCGTGGTTCCGAACGCACCCGTCGAAGCTAAGAACTCAGCAACCGGCGTCGTCTTATCGGCCGCGACCAGCGCTACCGGCAACTACGTTATCGCCGCTCTTCCCGCCGGCACCTATGAAATCACTGTGAGCCTCACGGGATTCAAGAAGTACACCCGGACGGGGATCGAGGTCCAGCAGCTGCAAACCTCGCGCGTGGACATTTCCCTCGAAATTGGCGACTCCACACAGTCGGTGACGGTGAGCGCCGAAGCCTCGCTCCTCAAAACCGAGACCGGAGACGTAAGCCACAACGTCACGACCGACCGGCTCGACGAACTTCCCATGGGCCAGATCGGCGCCGTCCGTGTTACCACGCAGGTGATATTAACGATTCCCGGCGTGAACGGCGGCCTCACCAATATGAGTATCAATGGCTCGCCGGCCGCCAGCGAACGGATCCGGATCGACGGCATGGATGCCACCTACACCTTGGGCAACGCCTACTACTCGTTCGGTGCGCCCAGCGTGGATTCGGTCTCGGAGGTCGCGGTACAAACCAGCAACTATGCAGCCGAATACGGTCAGTCTACTGGCGCCGTTTTGAGCTACACCATGAGATCGGGCACCAACCAATATCATGGATCTGCATACGATTACTGGACGAACGAAGCCTCAACGCCTACGGCGCTTACTCCCACACCCGCAACAAGAGTAGGATTAACGACTTCGGCGGCACCGCCGGCGGGCCCATCTGGATTCCCAAGGTCTACCAGGGCAAAGATAGGACCTTTTTCTTCTTCAGCTACGAGTCCCGTCCCACCACCAACTCCAACTCCAACAACCTGGTCACTGTTCCCACGGCCGCCTATCGGACAGGCGATTTTAGCGCAGCTGCGGCGGCGACCGCCAACAGGGTTCTCGGAACGGATATTCTGAACCGGAATATCATTCAAAACTCAATTTACGATCCGCTTTCGCAGCGGGCGGCATCCCCGTCCGATTCTCGGATTATCCGGGATGCGTTCGTGAACAACAAGATTCCGACAAATCAGCTCGATAAGGTCGCTTTGAAGGTTCAAGACCTGATCCCGCAGCCGCAGGGCCCCTTAGCCAATGGGTTGATCCAAAACTACCTCAACCCATATCAGACCCAAGCCAAGTACTTTATTCCTTCGATTAAGATCGACCACTCGCTGAGTTCCAAGATTAAGCTGAGCGGTAACTGGGGATGGAACCACCAGGGTACCCCTGGGCCGCCCACCAACACCACGGCGGAAGGTTTACCTTCCCTGATTTCAGTTCTCGCCCCCACCGATTGGAACACCATCAACTATCGATTGAACTACGACCAGACCCTTACGCCGACTCTGCTCCTGCATTTAGGGGGTGCGTACGTGGACAGCAGGCTCGACATGCCCACGCCGTACTGCTGTTACAACAACGCCAAGGGACTGGGATTAACCGGGCCGTTTGTGGATCACGCTTTCCCCGCGTTCTCAGGGCTGCTGGGAGCTAACAACACCGGCGGCATGAACGTAATAGGACCGGCCCCCGGTATCGGTCTCGGCTTTAACGGAACGCAGAACACCAACGAGGCCAAGACCAACCTGGTGGCCAACCTTACCTGGGTCAAGAACAACCACACCTTCAAATTCGGCGCGGAAGCGTCCATGGAAGGATACCCGAATTACAACATCATAAGCACCAACGGTTTGTTTGGCTTCAGCGCGAACGAAACCGGTCTCCCCTACTTGAATACGGCCACTGTGAACGGCAGCACCATCGGACTTCCCTATGCCAGTTTCCTTCTGGGTCTACCCAATTTCTACGAAGTCGACTCACCGGCGGTAGCGAGGCTCGGGAAACACCAGTTGGGGATTTATGCTCAGGATAGCTGGAAGGTCAACCGCAAGCTTACGCTCGAGCTCGGGCTGCGCTACGATTACTCCACCGCTGGAAAAGAGCAGTACGGCCGTTATAACAACTTCGACCCCAAGGTGGCCAATACGCAAGACGGTGGACGTCTCGGGGGCGTTACCTATGGGGCGACCTGCGGTTGCGACAATAACTTCTTCAACAGCTACAAACTTGGATTTGGACCGCGACTGGGATTCGCCTATCAGTTGACTCCGAAAACCGTGCTCCGCGGAGGAGCAGCCCTCCTGATCGGCACTACACCCGACAATGGCATACAAACGCGCGCTGTCACATCGACAAATAGGGTGCCTTCCACTGCTTTCGCGCAGTCGCCCTTGTCTGGAGGGTTGGCCGGCGGCGTTCCGCTGACATATGCTCAGATTGCATGGCCGAACTTTAATTCGAGCAACTTCCCCGTTGTCACCGTTCCGGGAACACCCGGAACAGCGCCAAGCGTCTGGCTCGACAAGAACGCCGGGTACCCCAGCAAGTCCTATCAATGGAGCTTCAGCGTGCAGCGCGAGATCGTCCGGAATCTCGTGGTGGACGTTGCCTACATTGGGAACCGCGGGGTGTGGTTGCCGTCCTCCGGGGCGGTCAACTACAACGCGAACACTCCGCAGAGCCTGTCGGCCGCCGGACTCGATATCACCAGCGCGGCGGATCGGGCCATCCTCAACGCTCAAATCGGCAGCGCGGCTGCCGGCAGATTCCAGAACAAGCTGCCGTATTCGAATTTCCCTCTCACTGCGACGGTAGCGCAGTCGCTGCGGCCGTTCCCGCAATTCACGAACGGGCCGACGCCGCTGTGGGCCCCATTGGGGGATAACTGGTACAACTCGCTGCAGCTCAAGGTGATCAAACGGCTGTCGCACGGTCTGGACGTCAGCTATAACTTTACCTGGTCGAAGACACTCACCAGGAGCATCGAGGGACAAAACAACGATATTTTCAATCGGGAGACAAACAAGTACCTCTCGGGCTCCGACCGGCCACTGGTCAGCAATATCAACGTCAACTACACAGTTCCCGCGGCCCAGTGGGCTGGCAACAAATTCCTGAGGTACGCTTTGAGGGACTGGACGGCGGGAGCCCTTTTCACCTACGCCAGCGGGACGCCCATCCTGGTTCCTGCTTCGACAAATAATCTGAACACGTCCTATTTTCTCCCGACTGCCTCGTACCTGAATCGTGTCCCTGGCGTACCGCTGTTTCTTCAGGATCTCAACTGCCACTGCTTTGATCCCACCAAGACTCTGGTGCTGAATCCGGCCGCATGGGTGAATTCGGCTCCTGGCACGTATTCAAGCTCCCCTGCGTATTACAACGACTACCGGTCTCAACGGAGTCCCACGGAGAACTTCAACGTCGGGCGCACCTTCAACATCCGCGAGAGGATGAGTTTCAGCGTTCGGGCGGAGTTCGTGAACATCTTTAACCGCACGGTGCTTCCCGCCCCAAGTTCGACGACTCCACTGACGGCGCCGACTTGCTTCGTATCGGGTATCAGCGGCGCCACCGGCGCCTGCACCCCCGGCGCTACCTACGCATCAGGCTTCGGCTTTGAGCAAACAGCCAATATAGTCGGCGGGGTGCGGAGGGGCCAGATCGTCGCTCGATTCCGTTTCTAGAGTCGTTCTTAGAGTGCGCAGGACGGCGGCCTGATCCTGCCGTCCTGCGTTTATCTATCGTTTCCGATACCAACCGACGGAGTCGCGATTGTACTCCACGTCGGTCACGCCAGCCAGCCGCATCGACCCGCCGGGAACCTCAGGCAGCCGGTCATTGGTCAGCAAGAGACCTCCACGCTTTAGCATGGCGCCAGCGTTCTCGAGCGCCAGCGAACGCTCGAATGCGTCGTAATAGATAAAGATGTTGGTGCCCACCATCAGATCGAAGCGATCTGCCTCGGCCAGATTGGTCCGTTCAAGAACGATATTTAGGTCCACTGACTGAAGGCGGAGCAACACATCCGGACGGATGCGCACGGCTCGCGCGTCCAGACCTTGCAACTCATTGGGAGGAGTGATCGGCGCAACTTCGGCTCCCACGCGATCGCCTAGCGAACGCCAATACGCAATGAGATCGGCCGGCCACGGAGGTGTAGCCTCGCGCGGCAACTGGATGACATAGCCGGTGTTCGGCACGTTCTTACGGGCGCGTTCGCGGGCGCGCTGGATGTGGTCGATCACTCTCGGGCTGATGTCGAAAATCGACATGGATACGGCGTTGGCTTTCGCCAGCCCCAGCCGGACCAGCGAATCGTACAGCGCAAAAGGCTGCAGAGTCTGCTGGGGATAATAGTCGAAGCTAGCCTGCTCGTTCTTATCGCTAAAGTCGAGGCCTGGCCCGATCACGGCCACGCGAGCCACCTGGCCTTCGCGCAGCACGCCGCGATTCTTCAGATCGCGCAAGGCCTGTTCGATGGAGAAATTAGGGAAGATGCCGGTGTCGAGCGAAACCCCGCGATCGCGGAGCAGCCCCGGCCGCCAGTTGAAAATCGCCGCTGGATCGGCAACCGCATCCGGCTGGGCTGGCTGAATAAGTCGCTTGGCTTCCTCGCTGCGCTTCGCCAAGGTCCCCATCTCCTGAAGAACTCGCTGGAGGTTGTTGTAAATGAACACGCCGGTCTCACCCGCAGAACTCGGATCGATTCCCTGGGTTCGCAGAAGACCATTCAGAAAAATGAGACGTTCGTTGTCTTCTGGACTCCGCAGACCCGCAACCAGATCGTCCACTCGGGCCCGCAGGATCCCGGCCTTCGAAGCCTCGGTGAAGGCTTCCACCTTGATCCGGGGCTGCTTTGTGAAGGAGGTCCCGTATAACAGAAGATTCACCATGGAGTCCAGGTCGCCCTGCTGAAGACGCGCTCGAATGGCTTTGTCCTGTTGTTGGGTCCAGGCGCGCCACTTGGCTTCCGTTGGGTTTCTAAGCTCAGCCGGCAGCAGCTCGCCCGGCTGATTCAAAACCGCTTTCGCGCTCGCATAGGACGTAAAGGCCCGCTCGGCCGCGAGCACGCCTACGGCGACGCAGACGAGCGGGACCGTTATTGAAATCCAGGAGGGTAGTGAAATCCGAGAGAGCCGCATCGGTTACTTAGGCGCGCCAAGAGTTTCCAGCCGCGTCTGCGCTTCGCGTATTCCTTTTTCGGCGGCCCGCCGGAACCAGGCTTCCGCCTCGGCCTCATTCTTCCGCACCCCGCGGCCGTCGGCCAGCATCCGCCCCAGATCGTACTGCGCGGGCGGATAGCCCTGATCGGCGGCCTTCCGATACCAGTACACCGCTTCGGCCTCGATCTCCAAGCTCCCCCAGCCGTTCTCGTATGTCATCCCCAGCACATGTTGGGCCGACGGCGACCCGGCGCCGGCTAAATTCCTCAGCGCGTTCTGAGCCTGGGGCAGCCCACCTTGGGCCGCTTTGCGATACCATTCCACGGCCTGCTCCAAATCGCGCGGCACGCCCAATCCTGCCGTGTAAAGTGCTCCCATGTTGAATTGCGCCGGAGGGTATTCCTGGTCCGCGGATTTGCGGAACCAAGTCAGCGCCTGCACAGGGTCCTTGGGAACTCCCTGGCCGTCCGAATACATCAAGCCCATCGTGAACTGCGCCGCGGAATATCCCTGGTCTGCCGCC
>Ga0207687_10001817_pt1 | contig 14687 bp, 15 predicted proteins | sample KBSM54metaG_FD_184399 | JGI IMG/M metagenome (GOLD analysis project Ga0207687, IMG submission 184399) | Miscanthus rhizosphere microbial communities from Kellogg Biological Station, Michigan, USA - KBS M5-4 metaG (SPAdes) (version 2) | ecosystem: Host-associated > Plants > Roots > Rhizosphere >...
AACAATTCGACGACGAGGAATCGCACCGGCGCGGGGTCGCATGAGCGATTCCTCGTCGTCGAATTGTTCGGACGGTATTCGGGCGAGACGTGCTTGCTTGCGTCGTATCTCTCCGGCGTCGATCGCGCCATCATCGCGGAGGTGCCGTTCGAGTGCGAGAAGCTGTACGAAATGCTCGCGCGCGACAAGAGCGACAACCCGAGCAACTACGCTGTCGTCGCGATTTCGGAAGGCGCGAAAGTGATCGGCGGTCAGTTTGTCGAGACCGGCGAAGCCGACGCGTTCGGCAATCGCAGACTCGGCGGCATCGGCGGAATCCTCAGCGACTATCTCGAACAGCGCGGCCGCGACAAAGTGATCTACCAGCGCCTCGCCTACTTGATGCGATCCGGCGCGCCCGACTCGCTCGATCAACTCGTCGCGAACAACTTCGGCAGCCTCGCCGCCGATCTCGTTCGCAGTGGCCAGTCAGGAAAGATGGTCGCGGTGACCGACGGCCGCTACACCGCCGTGCCGATCATGCTCGGCGGCGAAGCGAAGAAGCGCGTCGACGTCGAACGGTTTTACGACGCGGCGAACTATCGGCCGAAGGTGGCGACGGTGTTGGGGATGCCGATGTTCCTTCACTGAACCGCGGCCGCGAACTGCACATCGAACGACATCGTCGTCGTGCTCGTCGTCACTTTGCGCGCGGTCACTTTTCCCTCGAGAACGCCGCCGGACATCTTGCCGCGATAGCGATAGAGCTCGTTCTTCGTGAAGTAACCGGCGTCGTACATGCCCGCCGAATGCTGGATGAACACATGTGACGGCTGTCGCTCGTGATCGATCGCGAACACGATGCCGGTGATCGTGTCGGGGAATGACGACTCGATGTTGCGGAGCTCGAATCCGTCGGGCAGCGGCTTGTCGGTGAGAACGATCTTGATGTCGTCGGTGCGGCCGGTCCCGTCGTTCTTCTGGCCGCCGATCGCGTAAGCGTGTATGAGGCTCACCGGCGCGCCGCCGATCGTGAGCGTTCCTTCGGCGCGGCCGGCTTCGATTGCATGCAACGGCAACGCGACCAGCGCGAAGAGCGCAGCGAGAAAAAGATTGTGGCGAATGCGCTCAGTGTAGCATCCCCGCATGCGCACGATCATCGCGACGATCCTCGCCGTTTTCACCGTCGCCGCAGCCGCTCAACCGGCTCCTCAACCGCCCGCAACGGTGGAGTCGATGGACCGCGGATTCGAGCAGACCATCAAGAACATCGACGACGTTCTCTGGCACTTCAAGACCGGCGACGTCGCCAACATCGACAAGGTGCTGATCGCCAGCAGCAAGCCGGTGCGGATGAAGAATCCGACTGCGCAAGGCGCCGGCAATCCGCTGATCATCCCTGTCTACGTCTTCACGCCGAAGAACCTGCACAGCAAGGCGCCGCTGATCGTCTTCGTGCACGGCGGCGTTCACGGCGACTTCGAGACGTCGTACGCGCACATCGTTCGCGAGCTGATGGCGGAAGGCTACGTCGTCGTCGCGCCCGAGTATCGCGGCAGCACCGGCTACGGTGAAGACCTCTATGAACAGATCGACTACGGCGGCGCCGAGATCGACGACGTGAAGTCGGCGCGCGACTGGGCCGTCGAGAATCTCACGCAGGTCGACGGCAAACACGTCGGCATCATCGGATGGAGTCACGGCGGCTATCAGACGCTCATGAACATCCTCACGTGGCCGGACGCGTACCAGGTCGCCTACGCCGGCGTTCCGGTCAGCGATCTCGTGCAGCGGATGGGCTACAAGTCATCCGGCTACCGCAAGACGTTCGAGGAGTTCATCGGCAAGCAGGCGGTCGACGATCCGATGGAGTACCGCCGCCGCTCGCCGTACTTTCACGCGTCGAAGCTCGCCACGCCGCTGCTCATTCACACGAACACGAGCGACGAAGACGTGAACGTCATGGAAGTCGAGCACATGATCGACTCATTGAAAGCGGCAGGTAAAAAGTTCGAGTACAAGATCTATCAGAACGCGCCGGGCGGACATCATTTCAATCGCATCGACACGAAGCTCGCCCGCGAGTCGCGCGCGGAGATCTATGCGTTTCTCGCAAAGGCATCGAAGTGAGCGATTCGACGGCGCGAGCGTGGGCCGTGTTCTTCACGCGCGTCGTTTTGGGATTGATCTTCTTCATGGCCGGCGTGTGGAAAGTCTTCACGCTCGGACCAGTCGCGCACGCCGAGCGCTACTTCCTGCCGTTCAAAGAGACGTTTCTTCCCGTGTGGTCCTTGTGGGCCGTCGGCTTCACGATTCCGTTCGTCGAGTTGATCGCCGGCGCAATGGTGCTCATCGGATTCCGCACGCGCATCGCGCTCGTCGCCCTCGGCTTCGTGCTCGCCATCGTCACGTTCGGGCATCTGCTCGACAAAGCGCTGTATGCGTTTCACGAGCACGTGATCCCGCGACTCGCGCTTACCTTGTTAGTATTTTTGCTGCCCGCGGAGTGGGATCGATTCTCGATCGATGCCGTAATGAGGAAACGATCATGACGCGTTCACTGCTGAAGGCCGTGTTGATCAACGTCGCGATTCTCGCCGCGTACTGGCGCGTCGCGTTCTCGATCGTTCATGCGTCGGAGTTCCTTCCCGCATCGACTCCGCCGCAGATCGCCGAAGTGATCGCCGGCGCGCTGGCGCTCACTCTCGCCTTCGCGCTTCGCGCGCGCGTCGCAACGTACCTCGTCGCGGCCTTTCTCGCGTTCAGCACCGCGGAGCTCGCGATCAATCTGATCTACGGCGCCCGCTCCATTCACGGAGCGCCGATGCAATTCGCGGTTCTCGGCGCGGCACTCATCGGCGTCGCGCTCGGCGTGCTTGCGATGCGCGTACAGATGCCGCGCGCCGAAGCTCACTAACGGCGTTCTGTGGGGCGTCGTCGCATGCTCATCACACCGTCGCCTTGGGCTGCCTGCGAGCGGCGGAACGTATGCGTTTCTGCGGCCGTGCTGAAGAAGCATCTGCTGTAATATCGATGTATGTCGGCCCCGAATGGCTTTGCGCGCCGCGTTCGAGATGTCGTTCGAGATGCTCTCTTTGTCGGCGGCGCATTCGTCGTCGTGCTGATTGTGTTTGCACTCATCAGATCCGACTTGGACGCCAAACGTACCCAGACACAGCCCTTCGTGCCCTTACTGAAAGCAGGCCGCGAGTCCCCGACGGTCCTCCTTTTCTTGCACCGAATCCCTCCAGATCAGAATGTGGTGGAGGCCTCGGTGATGCTGATTGTTTCTGATCTCCGCTCAATCAATGACATACGAGCGGGAAAACTTCATCTTGCTGTTGAGATTCGCGACGGCTTGGAGTTCAAACCGTACTTGCGAAATGGGGTGACCCTGCCCCCTGAAGCCCCCGAATCAAACAAATACTCTTTCTTCGCGGATAAGAACGTGATGGCCGCGGAATCGACACGGTTCTTCATACCGTTTCAGGCGACCGCCTGGTCCTACCCGCTCGACAAAATATGGGTGAAGCCAATCATAACGATCAATCGTCAGGAAACCGGATCACACCCAGTGTTCAGTCTCCATGTGCAGAAGGCATTGCCGGGTCGAGTGCTCACAATCGATAATGAGCGGGGCAACCCAACAATCACTCTGTCCCGGCCATGGATTCAGGCAGCATTAGTATTCTTCGCCTCGGTTGTTTTTCTGTTTCTCGCCCGCAGTATCGCGTTTGAGTTACGCGTCGATGCGCCTAGAGGACTGACAGAGATCTTGGCAATCGCCGGATTCCTTGTTGCGACAGCTGGTTTTCGGGACATCCTCGGATTCTCGCGGTTGCCAACGACTTGCTGGCTAGAAATTTTCGTGATCATCCTTCCAATGGGTGCAGTGTCAATCAGATTGTTGATATCGCTGTCTCGCAGGCAGGGCCAGCCAACAGCGAAGGCGGCTTCTGACGGTTATTAGGTGTCAGCGGAAAATATCCATTCTGAACTATTGCGCTGCGCTCTTCACGGACTTATACTCTTCCCTAGGTCTACACCTCCCCAATTAATACGACTCTCGAAGGAGTCTGAATGCGGCGTCGCGTGTTCGTCTTCACGTTGATGGGTATGTTCTTGTTCGTTCTCTGTGCGGTTGGAGACTCCGATAGCAAATCCCGCCCGCGCGATCCTAAGGAGAACATTGGAAGAACCTACTCCATAATCCTGCAACTTCCGCCCGCACAACGTAAGGCGCTGTTTCGCGCTCTTCCACCCGCGGCAAAATCGGCAGTTTGGATCGCTCATCTCGACAACTTCCTGCGCTCTCACCCTGAACTCGATTCGAATCAGCGCGCGATCGTGGGCGCTGCGATCGCGATCGTCGGCGCGCTGTACGAGAGCGGCTCCACACAAGGCAACGTCTCGGAAACTGCCTCGCAGTTGGAAACGGCGGCCCGCTTGAGCTTTCCACCGGAGCTTCTTCACCAAGCATTCTATGATCTAGGCCCCACGGATACGTCGTCGGTCATTGCATTCGATTCCACTCTGCGAGTAGGAACGCCGATGGCGGCCGACACGGATCCGGTCGTGCTCGACGACTGCACGTGCAATCACGAGCACGACTGGTGCGGCTCGGGGCAATGTGCTCTATCTGGATGTAAGCCGGTGTCCGTAGGGTGCGGCTTCCTCATGATGAGCGGTTGCGATGGCCACTGTGAGTAACGGCTTCCCCCGAGAGTTCATGTTGCCTCGGCGGCGAATGTAAGTAATAATGGGAAGGATAATATGACGGAAAGATGGCGATCCACTCCCCCGCGGGCGATCGGCTGGGATATCGCGATCCTCGGCGGCTATTGGTTCCTCGCCTTCGCGTTGATCCGCGTCGCCTATCTTCTGCCAGCGTCGGTGTCGCGACAGATCGGCGAAGTTGTGGCTGGTGCGATCGGCGTTAGTGTTGCGTTCTTCCTTCACGCGCGCATCGCAAGCTTCCTTCTCGCCGCGTTCTTTGCGTTCAGCACAGCAGAGTTCTCGATGGACATGATCTTCGGTTTTCACTCGGTGCCAGGTCGCGGCGCGCACTTCGCGGTGCTCGTCGCCGCGTTCATCGCCGTCACTCTCGTCACGTTCACGATGCGACTTCAAACGCAGCGCACTGCGTCTCAGTAGTCCCTCCTTCTCAGCGACCGCGCGTGATCGCCGCCTTTTTGCGCGATAAGCTTCGTCCCGCGCATGCTCGCCGCTGATACCCAGCTCGGCCCTTACAAGATCGTCGGCGCGATCGGGGCCGGCGGCATGGGCGAGGTCTATCGCGCCGTCGACACGCGCCTCGGCCGCCACGTCGCCGTCAAAGTCCTAACGCAGCATCTGACGAACGACGTCGAAGCGACGCGGCGATTCGAGACCGAGGCGCGCGCGGCGGGACAGATCAACCACCCGAACATTCTCGCCATCTACGACATCGGGATCGAAGACGACAAGCGCTACATCGTCTCCGAGCTTCTCGAAGGCGAGTCGCTGCGCGCGCGCATTCGCCAGGGCTCGATTCCGCCGCGCCGCGCTGCCGACTACGCCGCGCAAATGGCGCGCGGACTCGCCGCCGCGCACGAGCGCGGCATCATTCATCGCGATCTCAAACCCGAGAACCTCTTCATCACGCGCGACGGCCATGTGAAGATTCTCGACTTCGGCCTCGTCAAGCTGATGGCACCGCGCATCCCCGGCGCCGTCGCGGGCGACGAACATGAAGTGACGATGGCGGCGTCGCCGACGGAACCGGGACGCCTCCTCGGCACCGTCGGCTACATGGCGCCCGAGCAGGTTCGCGGCGGCACGGGTGACCATCGCAGCGACATCTTCGCCGCGGGCGCGATCCTCTTCGAGATGCTCGCCGGGCGTCCCGCATTTCGCGGCGACTCGCCGATCGAAACACTCAACGCGATCCTGAAAGAAGATCCGCCCGACTTCTACGAGCTCGGCATTCGCGTTCCCGGCGCGCTCGAACGCGTCGTGCGCCATTGCCTCGAGAAGAGTCCGGACGATCGATTCCAATCCGCGCGCGATCTCGCGTTCGACGTCGGCGCGATGTCGGGACTGACCAGTCAAAACATATCTATCCGACGCGGTCCGCCGATGCGTTTGCGCGACGTCATCCTGCCCGTCGCCATCGCCGCCGCCGCGATCGTCGCGCTCGGCGGCGCGTACTTCGCAGGCGCGAGGCGCGGCACGCGTCCGCCGCCGACATTCACGCGACTCACCTATCGCAGCGGCACAATTCTCAACGCGCGATTCGCGCCCGACGGCCAGACCGTCTTCTACGGCGCGCGCTGGGCCGGATCTCCGGTCACTGTTTTCTCCGTGCGCAGCGACTCCCCCGAATCGCGCGACCTCGGCTTCGGCGCTTCCGAGATTCTCGCGGTGTCATCGACCGGACAACTCGCGATCTCGATGCAGCCGCGGTTCATCGGATATCTGCGACAGAGTGGAACGCTCGCGCAAGTTCCGATCGCGGGTGGCGCGCCGCGGCCGTTGGCCGAGGATGTGGAGGCGGCGGAGTGGTCGCCGGATGGGAAGCAGCTCGCGATCGTGCACTCGGTCGAAGGACGCAGCCGGCTCGAATATCCGATCGGCCATCCGATCTACACGACCGTCGGTTGGATCACGCATCCGCGCTTCAACGGTCGCGGCGATCGCATCGCGTTCGTCGATCATCCGTTCGTCAACGACGATCGCGGCTCCATCGTCACGATCGCCGCGAACGGCACCGACAAGCAAGTTCTCGGCGGCGAATGGGACAGCGTCAACGGATTGGCGTGGCGTCCCGATCGCGATGAAGTGTGGTTCGCGGCGAATCGCGAGTTGTACAGCATCACGATGCGCGCGAAGCCGAAGCTCGTCGCGACGACGGCAGGCTGGCTGTGGCTTCACGACATCGCGCGCGACGGACGCACGCTCGTGTCGCAGCAGAGCCAGCGAGGCGGCATCATCGCGCTCCTTCCCGGCGCGACCGGCGAGCGCGACCTGTCGTGGCTCGACTACTCCGTCGTGCGCGATCTCTCCGCCGACGGCACTCAGGTCGCGTTCTCCGAGTCGGGTGAAGCGGGCGGCTCGCTCTTCGGCGTTTATCTCCGCACCGTCGACGGCTCACCCGCCGTGCGCCTCGGCGAAGGAACGACGGAGTCGATCTCGCCGGATGGAAAATGGGTGCTGTCGATCCCGCGCAATCGCAAGCCGCCGCAGATCGTGATGCTGCCGACGGGCACGGGACAACCGCGCGCGGTGACGAACGACGCGCTCAATCATCGCAGCGCGCGATGGTTTCCCGACGGAAAGCACATCCTCTTTCAAGGCTACGCGGCAGGACACGCACCGCAACTCTGGATTCAGTCGATCGACGGCGGACCTCCGCGCGCGATCACTCCCGAGAACGTCGGCGGAACGCTCGTCACACCCGATTCGACGCGCGTCCTCGGCCGCACTGCCGATCGCCACTTCTTCTTTTTTCCGGTCGACGGCGGCGCGCCGCAGCCGGTGACTGCATTGCGCGGTGGCGATGTGCCGATTCGATTCGCGGCCGACGGCGTGTCGGTGTACGTCGGCACATTCGGACGCATCCCCGCGCTCCTCGAGAAGGTCAACGTGTTGACCGGTGCGCGCACGACGGTGCGCGAGCTTCGTCCGGCCGATCCGTCGGGACTGATCAACATCGGCCCGGTCTTCGTCACGCCGGACGAGAAGACGCTCGTCTACTCGTACACGCGCCTGCTGTCGGATCTCTACGTCATGAACGCGCGCTGATCAGATCAGCGACATCGAACACCGACTCGACCGCGCTTCCGTGCACGACATGTCCCGCCAATCCGCGCGCGTGCGTTTGCCACGGAAAGGCGCGCGGCGATGGCGTGAGTTTGAGGAGCGTGTTCGCGGCTTCGTCGACGGCGAGCCAGAAGGCGGTGCCGAACGCGAGACCCGATCCGACTCTCATCGGAAGTTTGTGCCGCAGCGCTCCGTACGCCGCGCCGGCGGCAATGCCGACGCTCCAGTGAATCGCGGTCCCGGCCTCTTTGCGCAGATCGTCGTCGAGCTTTGCGTCGATCAGATCCGCGCCGCGCTCCGCGGCGATCTCGAATGCGGTCCGTCCGCCGCGCGCTTTGTTCTCGCGATCCTTGACCGGCTTCGGCTCGCGCTCGTAAAGCGCCGTGGTCGTGCGATCCATCAGCCATGTTGCAGCCGCACCCGCGGCCGCGCCCAATGCGATGTCTGTTGCCAGTGAGCGTCTCATGCCCCATGTGCGTGCACGAAGGTTGCCGTGAAAGTTTGCTGCTGAGTGTAACGATCTTGCATAGACTATCGTCTGAGTAGACATGAAGATCGCATCGGCCGCGTTCGCTCTTCTTCTGATCGCCGGCACCGCATTCGCCGACGATGCGCCCACGCCCGACTTCACGCGTGAGGGAATCCAGAGAGTCTTCGTCGTCGACCTCTACAAGCCGGCTGAGCCGAAGCCATTCGATTGGCAGAGCATGTTCAATCTCGACTGGACTTCGCTCGGAACGCGCTGGCACTTTCGTCCGATGCTGGCGCCGCTCCAGGGTTCGTTTCCGACGACGACCGGGCTCGGCGTTCCCACCGCCTTCGGCCTCCTGGGAACCGAGTACGCATGGACGCCGCGCACATGGCGCGACGAGCGCGCGCTCAGCGCCGAACGGCGCCACGTCGAGAAGCTGATCCGCAAACACGCGCACATCGTCGTCACGCAGTGAAGACGATCCTCATCACCGGCGGCACCGGAGGCCTCGGCTCCGTCGTCGTGCCGCGACTCGAGCGCGACCATCGCTGCATCCTTCTCAAACGCGATCCCGTCGTGCGTACAGAAGACGCGCCGATTCACGCGCTCGTCATGCTCGCCGGTGGATTCGCGGCCGGCAACGCGTGGCAGGACATGATCGAAGCGAACGTGATGAGCGCCGCGCGCGCGCTCGACGCCGCGCTCCCGCATCTCGCCGACGGAGGCCGCATCGTCGCCATCAGCTCCGCCGCGACGATGTCGCATCCCGCCGGACTCGCGGCGTACACGGCGTCGAAGTCGGCGGTGAATGCGATCGTGAAAACGCTCGCGAACGAGCTCGCACCCCGGCGCATCACCGCGAATGCGTTGATGCCGACCGCGCTCGACACGCCCGCGATGCGCGAGTCGATGCCGCGCGATCAGCTCGTGCCGCTCGAGCGCGTCGCGGAGTGGATCGCATTCTTGTTGTCGGACAAAGGCGACGGCGTGACCGGGCAGCTGATTACGCTGTCACCGTAGCGCGGCGACCGGTTTCTTGGCGAGCGACAAACCCCATCCGGTATCGACGAGCCACTGCGTCAGATCCGGCGCGCTCATCGGCTTCGAAATGAAGTAGCCCTGCGCGAGATCGCAGCCGATGTCGCGCAGCATCATCATCGTCGCCTCGTCCTCCACTCCCTCGGCGCACACCTGTTTGCCGAGGTGATGGGCGAGATCGATGACGGTGCGGACGATCGCCGCGTCGGCGTCGCTCGTGGTCATGCCGGTCACGAACGACTTGTCGATCTTGATCTCGTCGATCGGCAGCTGGCGCAAATGCGTCAGCGACGAGTAGCCGGTGCCGAAGTCGTCGATCGACAATCGCACGCCCATCGATTGCAGCATCGACATGATCGCCAACGCGTGCGCGGGGTCGGCCATGATGCTGCTCTCCGTGATCTCGATCTTCAGGAATCGCGGATCGATCTGCCAGCGGTCGAGCAGTTCCTGGATCTTCGACGGCAGCGCTTGATCGAGCAGACTCTTCGCCGAGATGTTCACCGCGAGATGCACGGGCGCGCCGTTGTCCTGCCACGCGCGCGCCTGCGCCATCGCGCGCTCGAACAGCCAGTCGGTGAGCGAGCGAATGATGCCGGTGCGTTCCGCGATCGGCACGAACACCGACGGCAACACCATGCCGCGCTTCGGATTGTTCCACCGCAGCAACACCTCGGCGCGCGTCATGAGACCGCTGCGCAGATGAATCTTCGGCTGGTAATAGAGCTCGAACTCGTTGTGCTCGAGCGCCGATCGCATCTCCACGACGATCGCCAGTTGATCGGGCGTGCGCGCTTCCACTTCGTCGCGATGAAACGAGTAGCCGCTTTGTCCCTGCTTCGCGTTGTACATCGCGGCGTCGGCGCGGCGCAGCAGCGTGCGCGCATCGCGGCCGTGCGTCGGATACATCACGATGCCGATGCTCGCGCCGACTTCCAGCACCTGATCCTCGACGACGAACGAATGCTCGAGCGCGTTGAGGATGTTGCGAGCGACGCGCGCGGCTTCGTTCGCGTCCGCGACTCTCGCCAGGACCATCGCGAACTCGTCGCCGCCGAGGCGCGCGACGGTGTCACCTTCGCGGGCCTGATGGAGGAGGCGGAAGGAGACCTGTTTGAGCAGCATGTCTCCGAAGTGATGCCCGAAGGTGTCGTTCACTTCCTTGAAGCGATCGAGATCCATCACCATCAGCGCGAGCAACCCGTTCGAGTCGCGCGCCGCGGCGATGTTCTGTTCGAGCTGATCGAAGAGATGGTTGCGATTCGGAAGATTCGTCAGGCCGTCGTGCGTGGCCTGATGACGGAGTTGGATGACCTGATTCTTCTCGATGGTCACGTCGCGAATGAAGGCGACCCAATGCGTCAGCTCCGCGCCGTCGCTGACCGGCACGAGGTGGATGTCGATCTCGAATTCGCGCCCGTCTCTTCCGCGAGCCGTCGCCTCGCCGTCGAACGGCTTGTGCGCGAAGACGTGCTCGAGGAGCGAGTTCAGAATCGCTTCATGCTCGTCGACGATGCCGAAGACGACGGGAGTCTGACCGATGACGTCGGTGCGCTCGTAGCCGTACAGCTCTAGGAATCCGTCGTTGACGAATGCGATGCGCGGACCGATCGCTTCGACAGCAGGCGTGAGGATGGCAATGCCGAGACCAGCGACATGAATGGCGCTGCCGAGCAGACGAAGTTGCTCGCTTTGCAATGCGACGCGGCGCTGCAGGGACGCAGTCGCGTCGCCGGACACCAGCGATGTGGGATTCTCGTCAGCCATGATTCCGGACCAAAGCGATCATACCGCCACGATCATGGAGTGCCCGATCTGTCGTTCCGGCGCCTTCGATCTGCTCGCTTCCTGCGAGCGAGTCGCTGATGAGCTTCACTTCCGGAAGGATTTCTTCGCCGCGCGCATCGATGGCTACACCGAGGGTCCGCACATGAAAGACCGCACGGACGTTGTCCATTCGACGCCGGCGGAGATTCGCGTTTGCGCCGAGTGCGGCCTCTTCGTGCGCGACGACGACGGCCGCGGATTCGAGAACGACCGATACGCGCCGTATGTGATGGAGCAGATGCTGCGGTCGTACATCGACGCCTTTCGTCAGAAAGAGCGAATCGTCCGGCCGCTGCTGCATGACGGCGCGCGTGTGCTGGAGATCGGAAGTTACGTCGGCGGCTTTCTGCACGTGGCGACGGAATGGACGTGGGACGCGACCGGCATCGACATCGGTGACGACACCGCGCACTTCGCTGCGGCCCACGGCTATCACACGCTGCGCACGCCGTTGCTCGAATCCGCGTTCGACGAAGGCTCGTTCGACGGCGTCTTCATCTGGAACTGCTTCGAACAGTTGGAGCGGCCGCACGACGTCGTCGAAGAAGTGCGGCGGATCACTCGCGACGGCGGCGCGGTCGTGATCCGCATCCCGAGCGCGCACTTCTATGCCTCCCAACCTTCCGCCATCTTCCTCGGCCACGCCAATCTGCTTGCGTTCCCGCATCGCTATGGCTACACGACGTCGACGCTCGATCGATTGATGACGCAGCATCGGTTCGCTGCCGTCGATCACCGCGGCGACATGCACATTGTGCCGACGCTCTCGCGTCTCACCGTCGCGGCAAAACGCGAAAGAGACGACATGAGTGCAGCGCTCGCCGAACGCGAGGACCCGAACGAGTGGCCGTGGATCGAGTGCACGTATCGCGCAATCTGACCGAGCGCTACTTCCGCTCGACGGTCACGTGGCCGCCGTTCAATCCCTCCAGATCTTTTCCGCGCACGAAGTCTTTCGCGTTCTTGTTGTCTTTCAGGTACGCGTCCCAGAACGCGAACGTGGCCGACTTGATCCCCGAGAAGATGTTGCGCTCGCGGAGATACTCGCGCTCCCCTTTCTCGCGTCCGGGATTGCGCTGCTCCATGATTACCGGTCGTCCGTATTGATCCGTCGTCTGGATCGGCGTGTACGTCGCGGCGCTCATCTCGAGATCGTCGGCACCGAAGATGCCGAGGCCGCCGGTGAAGGTGGTGTGGCGGGCGCCTTCGAAACTGATGAACGTCTTCTCACCCGCCGGCGAATACTGAAACGGATCGTGACGCCACTTCGGATCGTCGTTGTTGACGATGCCGCGATCGAGTGACCCGGTCATGTAGAGGATCGGCGTCTTCACGTTCGTCCACGATTGCGAAGTGAGTCCGTATTGATCGCCGATTCCCTGCGGCGACATCGCGATCGCCGCTTTGATGCGCGGGTCGGCAAAGCTGCCGGTGAGCTTGGACGACGTCGCGCCGGTCAGGAGCATCGTCGTGAAGGCGCCGTACGAGTGGCCGGCGACGCCGATCTTCGCCGTGTCCATCTTGCCTTTCAGCTCCGGATACTTCTCCTGCAGCGTTGCGAGCGAGTCGATGACGAAGCTGATGTCGCGCGCGCGATTCTGCCAGTCGGCGGGCGTCTGCATGTCCCAAAGCGACTCAGCGTAGTCGGGCGCCGTGCGCTGCGCTTCGTCTTTCGCGATGTCGCGCCGCGACTTGCCGGCGGCGCGAAGTTTCTCCACTTCCTGCATGCGCGCTTCGCGGCGCTGCTGAATGATCTTGCGCAGCGCGTTCGCGTCGGCGTGCGACGGCTTGATGACGACGTAGCCGCGGCCGACCCAATACTCGGTGAGCGCGATGTAGCCCTCGCTCGATGAGCCGTAGCCGTGCGAGAAGACGATCACGGGATACGGACCGCCGCGCGTCGGATACTCGATCGCCATCGACAGGTCCTTGTTGCGCTGCGCGTCGTGCAGCGTCGCGCTCGGAATCGAGCCGACGGCGTACGGCTCGCCGGTGGTCATGTACGTGGTGCCGCTCATCGTCGATTGCGACGTCATCGACGACGGCTGCTGCGGCGATGACGCGCACGCGGCGACGAGCGCCACGGCGACGAACGCCACGATTCGGTTTCTCATCGGTTCCTCCAACGTCTTGATGCTCCGGAAACAACAAACGCACGATGCCAACGGCGTTCTTCCTCTCGCGGACGCGCGGTTATGATGCGCCATGAAAACTTGGACACATTTCGGAATCCTTATCGCCCTGCTTCTCTCCACTGCAGTCGCCGCGCAGGAGATCCGGATCGGAAGCCTCGAGGGCAACAATCGCCTCTTCGTCAGCTCCCCGGTCACGTTGATCGACTGGACCCGCGGAGCGACCGGCAACGGAACCGTGAACACTGCGAGCGTCGCGTGGACCGACGCGAGCGTGCCCTGCGACAACATCTTCTTCGTTCGCTTCTTCGGCATTCCCTCCAACGCATTCGCGATCGTCATGACCGCCGAGCGCGGCCCGTTCCGCGCAGTGAACGGCATCAACACCGTCGCTCTCGATCCGCCCGTGAACGTAACGTCCGAGACGTACATCGGCATTCGCCGCGCGGCTGGTCCGGATACCTGCGGCAAACCGTACGGCACCTTCACGCGCGTTCCGTCACGCGCCTTGTTCGCCGGCGATGACTTCAAAGGCGGCGCGTTCACCACGCTCAACCCGCTGAGCAACTACCGCTTGCAGGCGATGGCGTCGAACGTTCCGAGCGTTCGCGTCGCGACGATTCCGATCGTCGGCGCCGCGCCCGGTGCCGCCGGCTCGTTCTTCCGCACCGCGCTCACGCTCACGAATCCATCCGGCCTCGAGATTCGCGGGAAGCTCGTCTTCCATCCCGCGGGCACCGCGGCGACGAGTACCGATCCTTCGCTTGACTACACCATCCCCGCAAACGGCACGCTGAACTATCCCGACATCATCGCCGCGATGAACCAGGCGGGACTCGGCAGTCTCGACATCCTCACGACGGCGAGCCCGACGCTGATCGCGAACGCGCGCGTGTTCAATGACAACGGCGCCGCCGGTACGAGCGGCCTCACCGAAGATGCTGTCACCGGCGACGCGACCGGGTTCCCCTTGTCGAACATCTTCATCCCGCAGGACTCGACGAACTTTCGTTTGAACATCGGCATCCGCACGTTCACCGCGGGCACGGTCAACATCGCCATCGTCGACGCGTCAGGCTTGCAGGTGAATTCGCTTGCGAGAACGTATCCGGCGAATTACTTCGAGCACGTCTCCGCGTCGGTGTTCGTCGACGGAAACGCGCTGCCGCCGGGCGGCAAGATCGTCATCTCCTCGTTTCAATCGAACTTCGTCGCGTACGGCTCGGTGACCGACAACCATACGAACGATCCGACGATGAGAATCGGAACAGACTAAGCCGCAGATTTGTACGTCATCACGACGACGCCATTCGAAAACGATCGCGAGTCTTTCAGTTCGAGGTTCGTCTCCTTGACGTCCTTGAACAGCGACTTGCCTTTGCCGAGGATCAGCGGGACGACGATGAGCTGAAGCTCGTTGATCAGACCGCGGTTCATGA
>Ga0207687_10001823_pt1 | contig 14659 bp, 14 predicted proteins | sample KBSM54metaG_FD_184399 | JGI IMG/M metagenome (GOLD analysis project Ga0207687, IMG submission 184399) | Miscanthus rhizosphere microbial communities from Kellogg Biological Station, Michigan, USA - KBS M5-4 metaG (SPAdes) (version 2) | ecosystem: Host-associated > Plants > Roots > Rhizosphere >...
CGGCAGCGAGAAGGTGCTGGAGATTGGCACGGGAACGGGATACCAGGCGGTGGTGCTGTCGAAGCTGTGCGCGAAAGTCTTTTCCATCGAACGAATCAACGAGCTCGCGCTTCGCGCCGCGGAGCTGATCCGCGAGCTGAAGATCTACAACGTGACCGCGAAGGTGTTCGACGGGACGTACGGCTGGTCCGACCAGGCGCCGTTCGATCGCATCATCGTCGCCGCGGCAGCGCCGGAAGTCCCGGAGCCGCTGCTGCAGCAGTTGAAGCGCACGGGGAAGCTCGTGATCCCGATCGGCTCCGGCGGCGCCCAGCGGCTCGCGCGCGTGACGCGCGTCGGGACGCAATGGCGGATCGAGGACTGCGGCACCGCGGAGTTCGTTCCCCTCGTCGGAAAATTCGGCTGGAAGGAGTAGCTGCACGATGAGAGTGCGGCCGCTCCTCATCATGACGGCGATCGTGTCGTCGATCCTCGGCGCCGTCGTCGCGTATCTCGTGCTCACCGTTCCGAACGACGTCGAAGCGGCCGCACTGATGCGAGGCGCCCGCAAGGACATGACCGCGGGAAGATCCGAGGGAGCGCGCGTGTCGCTGTTGAAGATCGTGCAGCAGTATCCGAGAACCGATGCAGCGGCCGCGGCGACCGTCGCGCTGGTGAAGCTCGCCGACGACGATCGCGCCAAGCTGCAACGTGAGCTCGATTCGTTGAAGGCCGAGCAGTCGCGCCAGATCGTCGTCGTGAATCAGATGCAGAACGCGATCAACGACGTGAAGAACGCGCCGCCGAAGACGATCATCGTGCAGCAGCCGGCGCCGGCGCCCGCGAAGAAGAAGGCGCCGCCGAAGAAACGTCCGCGGCGACGCTGATCCAGATACAATTCGCGCCGATGAAAGAGCTGCGCGTCCTCCGGATCCACGGCAAAGTCCAGGGAGTCGGATACCGCTTCTTCGCCACCCGCGTCGCCCGCCGCATGGGACTCAAAGGCTGGATCAACAACGAGCGCGACGGCTCCGTTGCGGCCGCGGTCGAAGGCGAGAAGGAAGCGATCGACGACTGGATCGAGGAATTGAAGGAAGGTCCGCGTTACGCCGAAGTCACGCGGATCGACCAGGAGTCGAAGGATTACACGGGCAAGCTTCCCGACTTCGACGTGAAATTCTGATGGATCTGAAAAGCTTCGTTCGCGACGTCCCCGATTTTCCGAAGCCGGGCATCCTCTTCAAGGACATCACGCCGCTACTTCGCTCGGCGGAAGCGCTCAATGACAGCGTCGAGCAGCTCGCCGCGCCGTTCAAAGACGCGCACATCACCGCCGTCGCCGGCATCGAGTCGCGCGGCTTCATCTTCGGCAGCTGTGTCGCTCGCATCCTCGGCGTCGGATTCGTTCCGATCCGCAAGCCCGGCAAACTGCCGTGGACGAAGCGCCGTCACGAATACGTCCTCGAATACGGCAGCGACGCGCTCGAAGTGCACGACGACGCCGTGAACGCAGACGACCACGTGCTGATCATCGACGACGTCCTCGCGACCGGCGGCACGCTCGCCGCGTCCGTCGCGCTGATGCGTGACCTCAATGCGACCGTCGCCGGCGCCGCAACGTTGATTGAACTGACGTTTCTCGAAGGTCGGAAAAAGTTAGATGCGGTCAAGTTTAGATCGCTGATTGAGTATTGAATGCTGAAGGACTGAGTGCTGAGGACTGAGGACTGAGGCTTCGCTCCGCCGACCTCAGTCCTCAGTCCTCAGTCCTCAGCACTTATGCCCGCTTATGACCTGATCGTCATCGGCTCCGGCCCCGCCGGTGAGAAAGGTGCCGCGCAAGCCGCGTACTTCGGCAAGCGCGTGGCGCTCGTCGAGCGCGAGCCGGTGCTTGGCGGCGCTTGCGTGAACACCGGCACCATTCCTTCGAAGACGCTGCGCGAGTCGGCGCTGCATCTCTCGGGATTCAAGCAGCGCGGGTTCGCGGCGGTCGACGTCAGCGTGAAATCGAACGTCACCGTCGCCGACTTCATGTACCGCAAGCAGATCGTCGTCGAGCGCGAGTGGCAGCGCATCGACTCGAACCTGCGCCGCCACAACGTCGATCGCTTCACCGGCAACGCGCGATTCCTGTCGGCGAACGCAATCGAGATCACGAACGCTGTCGGCACCGAGACGATCGAAGGATCGATCATCCTGATCGCCACCGGCTCGTCGCCGTTTCGTCCGGCGACGGTTCCGTTCGACGATGAATTCGTCTGCGACAGCGACTCGATCCTGCGCATGACCACGATGCCGAAGTCGCTCGCCATCGTCGGCGCCGGCGTCATCGGCTGCGAGTACGCGTCGATCTTCGCGGCGCTCGACGTCGAAGTACATCTCATCGACGGCCGCACGTCGCTGCTGCCGCAGATCGACAGCGAGATCATGCGCATCCTCCTCGCCGACATGCAGACGCGCCTCGGCATCACCCTGCACCTAGGCTGCGACGTCGACGAGATCATGAAGTGCGAGTCGAACATCGCCATCACGCTCAAAGACGGCCGCTGCATCGTCTGCGACAAAGTGCTCTACGCCGCGGGACGCTCGAGCAATACCGGCGACCTCAATCTCGACGCCGCCGGCGTGAAGACCGCCACGCGCGGACTCGTCGTCGTCGACGAGAACTACCGCACGAACGTCGAGAACATCTACGCCGCCGGCGACGTCATCGGCTTTCCCGCGCTCGCGTCGACGTCGATGGAACAGGCGCGCGTCGCGATGGTTCACGCGTTCGATCTCAAATACAAAACGCGCGTCGCACCGATCCTCCCCTACGCGATCTACACGATTCCCGAGCTCGCCACAGTCGGGATGAGCGAAGACGACTGCCGCAAGAAGGGCATCGAGTACGGCACCGGACGCGCTTCGTTTCGCGGCAACGCGCGCGGGCAGATCATCGGCGACACGAAAGGCCTCATCAAACTCGTCTTCGAGCGCGGCACCTACAAGCTCCTCGGCGTCCACATCGTCGGCGAGAACGCCTCGGAATTGCTGCACGTCGGGATGATGGTGATGCATTTCGGAGGTACGATCAGTGCGTTCATCGACTCTGTTTTCAACTTCCCGACTCTCGGTGAGGCATACAAGTACGCGGCCTACGACGGCCTGGGCAATCTCGCACTCAAGCCGAAGACCGCGCCAGGAAGGCAAGCGATATGAAGCAGATTGGCGAAGTGATCGAAGGTCGTCCGCTGTTTCACATTGATCCGACCGAAACCGTGCGCAAAGCAGCACGCACGATGAGCGACAAGAACGTCGGCTGCATCGCCGTCATCGACGACGACGGCCGCCTCGTCGGCATGTTCTCGGAGCGCGACGTGCTCACGCGCATCGTGGCCGAGGGACGGAACCCGGACGACACGCTGGTGGCGAACGTGATGACGAAAGAGATCATCGCCGCCGAACCGACGGAGACCGTGAACGACGCGCTGACGAAGATGCGCGAGCGCAACTTCCGTCATCTTCCCGTCGTGCAGGCGGGACATCTGATCGGAATGATCTCGATCCGCGATCTGCTGCAGGTCGACGGCGACAGCAGCCGCGCTCGCGCGAGCTTCCTCAACGAGCTGGTGACGTACAGTCCCGATTACGAGAGTTGAGATGAAGCGCGCCGTTTTCGCGCTCGTCCTCGCGCTCGCGTGCAGCAAACACGAAAGCGCGCCTGTGGCGACAGCCACGGCTCCCGATCCGTGCACGCTGATCACCGCCGATGATCTGAAGCAGATCACCAGCGTTCCCGTGCGCGAGGGCAGCGCGGCCGGCGACGCGAACGTCGCCACGAAATGCGTGTGGCAGGAAGGCGGCGAAGCGGGCGCCGGCGCGATCACGGTCGGCATTCACGTCAGCGGCATCGAGCTGCTTCTCGGCCAGCTTCGCCAACTCCCCGGCAACGAGAAGCTCGACCTCGGCGAAGAGTCGTTCTGGAGCAACGCGATCAATCAACTCACCGTGCGCACCGGCGACCGCGTCGTGACGGTGAACTTCAACACGAGCGGCGGCGCCGCGGAGCACAAAGCTCAGGCGATCGAGATCGCGAAGAAGGTCATCGCGCAACTTTGAGTTTCAAGCCCATGCCGTCGACATGCACGGCCGGCTGCAACTCGAAACCCTCTTCTTCGCTGCCGCCGCCGAGGAGGAGGCAGAGGCGCGCGAACTCCTTGTAAGCCGCAGGCGTCGCTTCGACGACCACTTCGCCGCTTTGCACCGACACATTCATGTGCGAACGCGTGAGGCCCTCGAGCGCCATCATCGCCAGGTCGTAGTTCACTCATCCTCCCCGCGATACACCACCGAATTCCGCTCGGTCTCGTGCAGCACGATCTCGTAAAGCGCGCAGCCGTTCGCGAACGCCGGCGCGAGCTGCTGCCAGAAACAGCGCGCGAGATTCTCGGACGTCGGGATCACGCCGCGCAGCCACTCGACATCCGTATTCAGATTGTTGTGATCGACTCGATCGATCACACACTCGCGCATGATGTCCTTGAGCTTCGCGAGGTCCATCACCATCCCGGTCTCGGCATCGATCGTTCCCTTCACGCTCACTTCGAGCGTGTAGTTGTGGCCGTGGCCGGCGGGATTCGCGTCCTTGCCGTACGTACGTTGATTCCACGCCTCATCGCGATCGGGATTTCGAAGGATGTGAGCGGCGGAGAACGTGAGGCGTGCGCGAATGATCATAGGTTGATCTGTGCAAGAGCCGCGCGGACTTCGTCGCCGCGCGCGGCGATCGTGCCACGCACGCTCATGAACTTCGCGTCGCTGCCGAGGTAGGCGAAGAGGCGGTTGGTGAGAACGTAGCTCGAGGTCGGCTCGCGGCGGTCGCTCGCTTTTTCGAGCGACGCGATCACGTTCTTGTTGTCGCCGACCATCGCGTACATCTCAGCGGCGCTCGTGTAGTAATCGTCGCCGGGCTTCGACGCAGGCAGCGCCGCCTTCAGCTCCGAATCGACTCCGGGCCTGGAGCTCTGTCCGGCGGCGATGTACGCCTTGAGCACGTGATAGCCGTAGTCGGGATCGATTTTCGACAGCTTTTCGAGTTCGAGATCCGCGATCTGCGTCGTGCGGCGCAGCACGGCGATGCGTCCGATCTTCAGCGCCAGTGCAGCATTCTGCGGCGACTTCACTTCGACGTCGTAATACTGCTCCATCGCGTCGTCGATCTTGCCGGATGCGACGAGAAGATCAGGGCTGTGGATGGCGATTTTGTCGACGGGCGCGCGTGCGGACCGCATCAATGCGGCGTTGAACTTTGCGGCATCGCCGACGCTCGCGGCGTAGCGGCCGATGGCGTTGATCGCTTCGACGTCGGTCGCGTCGTGCTTCAGCACCGCCGCGTACGCGTTGAGCGCTGTGGTGACGTCGCCGTTCTTCAGCGTTCCGCGCGCGACCTTCAGCGACGCGTCGGTGTTGTCGGGCGCGAGCATCGCCACTTGCTTGGCCACCTCGAGCGCATCCTTCTCGTTGCCGCGCGACTCGAAGAACTGCAGCGCCATCTGCTGCGCCGGAAGGAACGTCGGATCGGCTTTGATCGCCGTGCGAATCGCCGACTCCGTTTTGGCGTTGTCATTCGCCGCGCGCGCCGCGAGTGCATCCGCGAACGCGTTCATCGCCTCGGCGTTCGTCGTGCGCGCCTGCACGTGCGCCTGCGCGGCGACCCACTGCACGACACTCTGCACGCCGCTCGCGCTGTCGGGAAGTGGCGTCGCGGGACCGGAGGCGTTTTGCGCGCCGTTGGTGGTCGGTACGATTTCCGGACCGCTCGCGCCGGTGCGCAACTTCGCGCCGAACATCGCGGCGTCGCTCGTCGGCGTGTCGGAGATTTTCAACGTCGGGATGCTGCGCAGCACTTCGATGGCGGCGAGTCGAATCGCGTTTGCGCGTTCGAGCAATGCCGGCTCCGCGCCTTCGACCGCGAACGGCTCGATGACGATCGTGTGCGGCGTCTGCACTTGCGCGACCGGCTTCGCGACTTGCGCCTGGTGCTCTTCGCCGCCGCGCTTCGACAACATCAATCCGCCGACGCCGCCGACGAGGAGAATCAATCCGCCGATGCCGATCCAGAGGCGATGCTTCGGACTGGCGCGCGGCGGCTCGGGCGCGATCTCTTCTTCCGTCGGCGTGCTCTCCGGCGGGACGACGGTGACCTGCGGCTTCGGATCGGGCGGCATGATCTGGTACAGCTTCATGCCCGCGCGCGCGCCGGCGTCGCGCATCCGCACGGCGTTGCGGCCGCGCTTCGCGAATTCTTCGGAGATGAAGAGATGCTGCGGCGGAAGCTGCTCGACGACGCCGAATCCCTTCGTGATGGAGTCGCCGACGACCGCGCCTTCTTTCGTCGTCACGTCGCCGGCGTGCAGAAGCATGCGCACGGGAACGAAGTCGTCGCCCTGCTGATCCTCGGCGACGTCGAACTCCGCTTTGCGCGCCGCCTCGAGCGCGTTTTCGACCGACGGGATCTCGGCGATGAGACGCGGCCCGAACGGATCGAGGATGTTGCCGTCGAACAGATACGCGGCCTCGCCGACGAGCTGCTGCATGCGCGACGCGGCTTTCGTCGCCGCTTCGGGGCTCTGCTTCATCAGCTCCGCGAAATTGGCGACATCGGCGAGCAGCAGGATCGAGCTTCGAACGTCGGCCTTGTCCGCGCTGGCCGTTGCCGTGGGCGCCTTCGCGGCGACGTCGGCAGCAAACTTCACGGAATCGGGATCGGCCTTCGCGATGTCTTCGACGACGGCGCGCGCGTCCTTGTGTCTCTTGAACGAATCCTTGTAAAGGCAGCGGCCGATGACGCCCATCACCGCGTTGTCGATCTGCGGATTGAGCGCGCGCGGCGACTGCGGCTGCCCCTCGACGATCGCGCGCGCGATGTCGCCCGCGCTCTTCGGTTGCCACGGCAAACCACCGGTCGCCATTTCATAGAAGACGACGCCGAGGGAGAAGACGTCGGTTCGAAAATCGGTGGGCTGTCCGGAGATTTGCTCCGGCGCCATGTACGCGACCGAGCGCGCGTCGCTGCCACGCTGCTGATACGCGGGCGATGACGCGCCTTCTTTGCGCGGCATGAGGTTCAGAAGATTCAGACCGCCGAGCTTCACCTGGCCCGCGGGCGTGATCATCACGGCGTCGCCGGTGAGGTTGCCGTGCACGATGTTGCGCGCCTGCAGGAGCTTCACGACGTCGGCGAGTTGATAGGCGATGCGGAAGAACTCGACTTTGTTCAACGGCTTGCCATCGAGCTTCGCCGCGAGCGATTGCCCGTCGACGATGTCCATCACCATCGCCAGCGCGTCGCCGGCGGCAATGACGTCGTGAACGGGAACGAGGAACGCGTGATAGAGCGCGGCGCCGAGGCGGACGTCGCGGATGACCTGATCGCGTCGGGCGGTGTCTTTCGGCAGCTGGCGCGTCAGAATCTTGAGCGCGACCGTCTTCGCGAGCTTCGTGTCTTCCGCTTTCCAGACGGTGTTGCCGATCCGCTCGGTGAGGCGATAGTGGAGCAGCTCCTGTCCCGCGGAGAGCGGCTCGATGGACGACATGAGCTGATTATACGGAGCGGCGGCGACTCTGCTTCGCCAGAATCAGCCGATGCCCCTCGGCCACCAGCGACGCGATCACGCCCCAATCGAGTCCGCGATCGACGCGAATGCCGACCCAGCCGCCGACACCAACGTACGGCGGAACGAAGAAAAACTCGGGATCGGCGGCGACGAGCGTCTCCTGTTCGTCCTTCGTCGCCGCGCACCAAAGCGCGACGCGGCCATCGCCGTGATGGTCGTCCGCGAACATCATGAAGGTGCGCTTGCGCGCCCACCACGTCGGTGCGCCGTGCGAGATCGTCTCGCTCGTCTCGGGAAGTGCGGCGACGATTTCGCGCACGCGATCGAGCGGGTTCCTCTCCTTTTTCTTCTTCATGATCCGATGTGCAGAAGCTGCGCGCCCGCTTCGACGGTGTCGCCGGGACTGACGAACAACTCGTCGACGGTGCCGTCGGCCGGCGCGATGATCTCGTTCTCCATCTTCATCGCTTCGAGGATCAGGAGTCCCGCGCCTTTGCGCACGACGTCGCCCTGATTCACCAGCACGCGCACGATGCGGCCGGGCATCAGCGCTTTCACGACGCCGCCCGCGCTGCCGGCGTCTTCGCGCGAGCGGCGGCGCAGCGTCAGCGGATCGACGACTTCGACGACGACTTTCGATCCGGAGAGCGAGACCTCGTGCGTGTTGCCGTCGCGATGATGCGTAAGGCTGAACTGCGTGCCGTCGTCGAGGCGCAGTGAGTAGAGGAACGCGCCGGCGCGGATGAGATCGACCGACGCGGTCCGGCCGTTCATCGTCACAACGTAGCCGCTGCCGTGTCGCTCGACCTCGACCGGGATCTCGTCGCCGTTATGTCGCGCGACGAGCTTCACAAGCGTCCCTTCACAATCGTCCTTTCAAGGCATCGTCGCGTCCGGCGCGCTTCCACGACGAATCGCCTTCGTTCGGCAGCTGCACGCGCTGCGCGTCTTCGAAGGCCATGATCGCGGCGGCAGCAATCGCGGCGTTGATGTGACCGTCGTCCGCGGTGCGGCCTTGCAGATCGAGTTGCGGAAGGAGCCGGTCGATGAATCCGGTGTCGAACTTCGCCGCGCGGAAGTCGGCGTTCTCCATGATCGACGTGAAGAACGGAATCGTGGTCTCGATCCCTTCGACGCGATACTCCGCGAGCGCGCGCTTCATTCGCGCAATCGCTTCCTCGCGCGTCGCGGCGTGACAAACGAGCTTCGACAGCATCGGGTCGTAGAACACCGGCACTGTGTAGCCCGCGTAAACGCCGTTCTCGTTTCGCACGCCCGGACCTTGCGGCAAATTCAAGTACCGAATTAGCCCCGGCGACGGCGCAAACTTTCTCGCTGGATCCTCGGCGTAGATGCGGCACTCGATCGCGTGGCCGTTCGGCTTCAACTGCTCCTGCTTCAACGTGAGCTTCTCGCCGCGCGCGACGCGCAACTGTTCCTTGACCAGATCGACGCCCCACACCATCTCCGTCACCGGATGCTCGACCTGCAATCGCGTGTTCATCTCGAGGAAGTAGACCTCGCGATCGGGCGACATGAGGCACTCGATCGTTCCCGCTGAGTAGTAGTTCACCGCGGCCGCGGCTTTGATCGCCATCGCGCCGAGGCGCTCGCGCAGAGCTTCGTCGACGACGGGAGACGGACACTCTTCGACGACTTTCTGATGACGGCGCTGCAGCGTGCATTCGCGCTCGCCGAGGTGAATGAGATTGCCGTGTTGGTCGCCGAGGATTTGGACTTCGATGTGGCGCGGCGACGGAACGAATTTCTCCGCGTACACGGACGCGTCGCCGAAGAAAGACTCCGCTTCGCTCGTGACGCGATCGAATGCGGAGTGAAGATCGCCTTCGCGATCGACAAGGCGCATTCCTTTGCCGCCGCCGCCGGCGCTCGCTTTGATCATGATCGGAAAGCCGGCGCTCTTCGCGAACGCGGCGATCTCGTCGAACGACTTCACCGGCTCGGTGAGTCCGGGAACGACGGGAACGCCCGCGGCCTGCATGCGCTGGCGGCTTTCGGTCTTCGATCCCATCGCGTCGATCGACTCCGGCGACGGTCCGACGAACGTGATGCCGGCGTCGCGGCACGCGCGCGCGAACTTCGCGTTCTCGGCGAGGAAGCCGTAGCCGGGATGAATCGCGTCGGCGCCGGTGCTCTTCGCCGCTTCGAGAATGCGATCGATGCGAAGGTAGCTCTCACGCGATGGTGCTGCGCCGATGAAGACGGCTTGATCGGCGTAGAGCACGTGCAGCGCGGCGCGATCAGGCTCGGAGTAGACGGCGACGGTCGGATATCCGAGCTCGCGGCACGCGCGAATGATGCGCACGGCGATCTCGCCGCGATTGGCAACGAGAACTTTCACGGGTGCAGGACGTCGATGTCGCCGCCGCCATCGGGATGGACGACGATTCGTTGATACGTCCAGGATCCATTCTCGAGAGTCGCGTCGGCGTCCACCGTCGCTTTGCCGCGCGATCCGGAGATCGGGAACTTGACCGTGGCGGCGCCGCTCGAATTTTCGGTGTGCACGTTGCCGGTGACCCACCATCCCGCTTCGACCGGCGGACCGAGGCGCGCGATGACGCGCGGATCGCTAGTGGCGCGATCGCGGGCGTGGCGATAGACGTCGGTGTGCTTGATCGCGCCGAAGGCGATGCCGACGACGGCGACGGCGGCGATCGCGCCGAGCAGGATGATGACGACACAGCCGATGGCCACGGCTTTCCAACAGCCGGACGATTTCGGCGCCGGTTGCGGCGCCTCGGGAGGCGGGAGCGGAGCGTACGGTGTGGGCGTCGTCATCGCGGCGGAGAGTTTACGCCAAGCGGCCAAATGAAAAGCACCCCGCGAGACGAGCTCGCGGGGTGCCGGTGAGACGACTTCGAATTCGAGACTACGGGCAGGCGCTGGCCGTACCGGTCCACAGGCCGGCGGCGCCGCCTCGCGTCTGCGTTGCACTGCTTCCGCCGGTCAGCAACTGCGCGGTGACCGTCGCCGGGTTCTGCTGCGACAGGTAGTCGGCCGCGTTGGCGTCGGTGTTCGCCAGGCCATTGCAACCGGTGCCCGACAGCGTGCACGGTCCCGTCACGTAATCGGTCGATGGGACATAGCCGACGAGCGCGAACACCGGAGCGGCGAGATTCTGAATGCGGATGCCGCTCTTGTGTGTCGTTGCCGAAGCCCAGAGGCTGCGCACGGTGTTGCTGGAGATCGTGAGGCAGCCGACGGAGCTCGTGGCGACGCTGGGATCGACGTCGCGGACGAAGATGCCCGCGGTGCCGGTGCCGTCCGGATTGTCGATCGTGTTGTTCTGCACGACCGCGCGAATGGAGCCGGTGGAACCGCCGCTCGACGTGATCACGATGCCGCCGCCGTTCACGTGGTAGACCTGATTGTTCGTGGCGGTGATCTTGTGCGTTCCTGCCGCGAGCGACGACGTCAACTCGATTCCGTTGCAGTTGCCCTTGAAGCAGCCGGAAGCGACGGCGCCGCCGAAGACGCCGACGATGTTGCCGTCGACGAGACCGTTGTAGGTCGCGGCGGAGCTCGTGCCGGACATCGACGCGGTGATCGTCGTCGACGAGTTGGTGGTCGTGATCGCGGTGTTGTTGGTGAGGGTGTTGTTCCTGATCTCGTACGTGACGTTGCCGGTGGCGGAGGTGCTCACCGCGACGCCGAAGCCGTTGTCGGTGAACGTGTTCCCGTTGCCGGCGCCGGGCTGTCCGAACTTCACGGTGCCGCCCGTGCTGCCGGCGCCGTAATCCTGCGACAGCGCGAACGAGAAGAGGCGCTGGAACGTCGAGCCGGTGACGGTCGGATTCATGATGGCGGTTCCACGGCCGATCATCTGGAGTCCGCCGTTGGCGGTGCTGCTGCCCGGGCTCGGCGCGGTGCCGCCCGCGGTGAGCGCGAAGTTGGTGAGGCGGAACGTCGCGCCGGTGACGTTGGCGTTGAGTGTGCCGTTGTCGTTGACGATCTGGAACTGGTTCGCGGCGTTGTCGACGAACACGCTCGTGCCGGTGATCGACAGCGTGCCGGTGAGGTTGGCCATCTGCACGCCGTCTTCGTTGACGTCGTTGCCGTTGTGCTGGACGGTCACGTTGTTGAGCGTGAGGTTGGAGACGTTCTGACCGTCGATTCCGATCTGCGCGCTGTTGCTGGCGGAGACGTTGTCGAGCGTGACGCCGGTCGTCGAGAGCAGCGAGATGTTCGCGTTGCAGTTCGCCGGACCGTTGTTCGTGCGCGACGAGACGATGTCGCCGCAGCTCGCGCCGAGGTTGGTCGTGCCGTTGCCGCTGAAGATCATGTTGGTCAGCGAGATGTTGTTCGACGAGCGGAAGTCGGCGCCCTTCGCCGTGCAGTTCTGCACGGTGCCGCCGCCGGTGACGGTGAAGCTTCCGGTGGCGTTCTGCACGAGGATGCCGGTCGACGCGCCGTTGTCATTGATGGAGCTGATCGTGAAGTCGCCGGTCGCCGTGTTGACGTTGACGGCCTGGCCGGACGTCGCGGTGACGCCGCCGATCGTGAAGTCGGTCGCGCCGCTCGACGACACGACGAGCGCGTTGCCGGTGCTCGACGTGATGTTGCCGAAGGTGACCGTGCTCGCGCTGGTGGTGCCGGCGAACTTCACGGCGCTGCCGCCCTGACCCGCGGCGACGGTGACGTTACCGAAGTTGAAGACGCCGCTCGACGTGGCGAGGTTCACGCCGAACTGCGCGGGGTTGCTCGTGCTCGTGTTGACGTCGAGATCGGTGATGAGGAGTCCGGTCTTCGAAGTCGCGACGATGCCTTCGCCGGTGGTGACGGAGAGGTTGAAGCCGCGCGCGTGCGAGTTGGTGTCGAGCGAGATGTTCGTGACGAGCGTCGGGCGCGGCTGATTGACGGCCGGACGCGGTGCGAGCGTGCCTTCCGACGGAGTGCCGATGCCGAACAGCGCATCGAAGCTCGACGCGTTGACGCCCTGACCAATCAGCTTGCCGCCGTTGTTGAGGGAGATCGACGCGACGGTCTGCGAGCCGGCGTCGCCGATGAAGATGCTCTTGCCCGTCGCGGCGCCGATGCTGGCCAACGCCTGCGAGACCGTGCACTCGTTGCCGAGCGTGCAGTTCGCTGCGCCGACGGCCGCGGAGCGCGTGAAGTAGATCGCCGGGCCGGCGACCGAGAACGACACGGTGACGTAGGCGCCGTTGACTCCCGGAGCCGGATTGCCGTTGTCGCTGACGCGATACTGGAACGACATCGTGCCGCCCGCCGAAGCGACGACCGGCGTGATCGTGAAGCTGCCGTTCGCGTTGAGCGTGATGTTCGCGACGTTGACCAGATTGATCGGCGTCGTATCGATGGTGACCGTCGTTCCCGCTTCGGCGTCCGTTCCACCGAGCTTGCCGGCCGGATACGTGATCGGGATGCCCGCCTGCGCCGGCAGACCCGAGAACGCGAAGGCCGTCGGCGGATCGTTGACCGCGGTGACGGTGAGCGTGCTGTTGATGATGTTGCTGAGATTGTTCGACGCGTCGCCGTCATCGACCTGGAACGAGATCGTGCGCGTCGCGGTCGACGGATCGTCCGACGTATTGCTGTACTTCACGCTGCGCAGCGCGGTCTGATAGTTCGCGAGCGTCGCGGTTCCGGTGAGCGTCATCGTGCCGGTGCTGGCGTTGAAGCTGCCGGTGATCCCTCCGAAATTCGTGAACGAGAGCACGTCCTGACCGTTGACGTAGTTGCCGGTGATCTGGATCGTCGCACCGGCGAGCGTCGGCGAGTCGACGTCGCTCACCGTGATCACCGAGTTGATGACCGTGGCCGGATCGTTCTCGAAGTACGCGACCGATGAGCTGTTGGCGAGCACCGGCGCGGTGTTGGTGGAGATGACGTTGATCGTCGAGGTCGCGATGTTGCTCAGGTTGTTCACGCCGGCGCCGTCGTTGACTCGCCACGACACGGTGCGCGGCGCGGTGGACGGAGAGTTCGACGTGTTCGTGTACTTCACGGAGCGAAGTGCGGACTGATAGTTCGCGAGCGTGTCGACGCCGGTGAGAGTCAGCGTGCCCGTGGCGGAGCTGAAGCTGCCGGTGATGTTCGCGGTGTTCGTGAACGAGAGGACGTCCTGACCGTTCACGTAGTTGCCGGTGATCTGCACGGTCGCGCTGGCGAGCGTGGTCGAGTCGGCATCGGTGACGGTGATGGTGTTGTCGATGACGGTCGCGGGATCGCCTTCCGTGTAGTTCAGCGTCGCGCCGGCGGTGATGACCGGAGCGTCGTTGACCGCGGTGATGCTGATCGTGACCGTGGCGACGTTCGAGTCGAGCGAGCCGTCGTTCGCCTTGTAGGTGAACGAGTCGCTGGTCGTCTCGCTGCCGTCGTGCACGTACGTGAACGAGCCGTCCGCGTTGAGAGCGAAGGAGCTCGCATGCGCGGGACCGCTCACGAGGATTGCGGTGATCGACGGGCTGTCGACGTCGGTGTCGTTGCCGAGGACGCCCGGTGCGGCGACGGTGAGCGTGCCGCCTTCATTGACGCTGTACGGACCGTCGTTGGTTGCGACCGGAGCGTCGTTGACGGAGACCACGTTGATGGTCGACGTCGCGGTGTTGCTGACCGCCGCGCCGTCGTTGACCTGCCACGACACGGTGCGCGCTGCCGTCGACGGATTCTCCGACGTGTTGGCGTAGCGCACCGAGCGAAGTGCGGACTCGTAATTCGGGACCGTGTCGACGCCGCTGAGGGTCAGCGTGCCGGTGCCGCTGTTGAAGACGCCGGTGATGTTCGCGGTGTTTGTGAACGAGAGGACATCCTGACCGTTGATGTAGTTCGCCGTGATCTGCGCGGTGGCGCCGGACAGATTCGTGTTGTCGGCGTCGGTGACGGTGATCGTGTTGTCGATGACGGACGCCGGATCATTCTCGGTGTACGTCAGCGTGCCGCCGGCGGTGATCACCGGAGCGTCGTTGACGGGATTGATCGAGAACATGAGCGTGCTGCGCAAACAGAAGGTCAAAACCCTGTACATGGAGCATCTGCTGACGGATTTCCATCAAACGGACCTGGATGTGTTCAACCGCACCGGGGTGATGTCCGAGGAT
>Ga0207687_10001830_pt1 | contig 14634 bp, 15 predicted proteins | sample KBSM54metaG_FD_184399 | JGI IMG/M metagenome (GOLD analysis project Ga0207687, IMG submission 184399) | Miscanthus rhizosphere microbial communities from Kellogg Biological Station, Michigan, USA - KBS M5-4 metaG (SPAdes) (version 2) | ecosystem: Host-associated > Plants > Roots > Rhizosphere >...
CCGTGTCTCGCCGAGATCATCAATCGCTACGCCGTTTGCGATCGCTGGTTCTCATCGGTGCCGACGCAGACGTGGCCGAATCGCTCGTTCGTGCACGCGGCATGGTCGAACGGCCACATGATCAACGCGCCGAACAATCCGCTGCTGTGGCACATCGACACGATCTACAACCGTATGGCCGCCACGCAGAAAGCGTCGTGGTCCGTCTACTACGACGAGTTCGCCGTCTCCGGCACGCGGCTGCAGATGTCGCAGCTTTGGCCGCACGGATACGCGAAACACTTTCGCTCGTTCACCGATTTTCTGAACGATGCGAACGCCGGCAAGCTCGCGAACTACAGCTTCATCGAGCCGAACTTCTTCACGAATCCGATCACGCGTCAGCCGCCCAACGATCAGCATCCGCCGCATGACGTTGGGATCGGCGACGCGTTCATCGGTCAGGTCTTCAACGCGATCGTGAGCAGCCCGCAGTGGAAGCAGAACAAGGTTCTCTTCATCATCACGTACGACGAGCACGGCGGCTGCTACGACCACGTTCCGCCGGCCGAGGATGCGGTGCCGCCGACGTCGGGGACGGGCGCGTACGGTTTCGATTTCACACGGTACGGCGTTCGCGTTCCCGCTGTCGTCGTTTCGCCGTATGTGCCGAAGGGCTCGGTCTTTCGCGCGGCGGAAGGGCAGCAGGACTTCGATCACACATCGATTCTCGCGACGATCGAACGCCGCTTCGGCATCCCTCCGCTCACGGCACGCGATGCTGCAGCGCCCGATCTCGGCAGCGTCCTTTCGCTCGATCAGCCCCGCGACGACTCCGAGCCGGTCGAGGTGCCGGATCTCATGCAGGCGGCGATGCTCGCCGCGGCCGCACTCGCGCCGCAAGGCGACGTAATGAACGAGCCGCTGAACGATTTGCAACGAAGCTTCGTCACGGCGATGTACGTCGCCGCGACTGGTGGGCTCGTCGGCGCACCGGAAGGCGCGGCCGCGGTGCCTGCAGCCGCTGCGGCGGCGGCGACGATGCGGCCGCCGCAGACAGTGCACACGGTCCGCGACGCGCACGACTACATTCAAGAGGGACGAAAGCGCCTCGGCATCTAGCGCGCCGTCGCGCTACAACAGGCTGATCGGCACATACTCGAACGTTGACGGCGCAACGACGGTGAACTGCTGCGTGATGTTGTTCGTGACACTCGCGAAGCCCCACACTCGCAGGAGTTCCGAAGGCGTGATCTCGACGCGCGCGACAGCCGCGAAGAGTCCATCGGGGATGGCGACCTCCGCGTACGACGGCCAGCGAATCGCCTGAATCGAGCTGTTGTTCGGCGGCAGCGACGCCGTGTCCACTCCCGTCAGGTTGACCGTTGCGGTGAACTGCACCGTTCCCGAAGGATCGACAACGCGCACCGTCGCCGTTCCATTTTCGAGGCCGTACAGCCGGATTCGAGTGCGGAACTGTGAGCTCAGCGGGATGTGCGCGAGTGTGATCGTGGCATTGTGAAAATCGCTCGGGCGCGGAAGCGGAATCTCGATCCCGTTGCTCGTAGCGGCAGTCGTCATGTCCGTCGTGCGCAGCGAGAACGAGATCTGGTCGGGAGTCACGACCTGACCGATCAATGGCGTGATGGGACCTGCGAAGAATCCTTGATGCGGAAGCTCCGCGTAGGGCACGGGGAACGATCCCATCGTGTGCGCTCTCACCGTGAGCGGACACTGCGTCGGAGACGCGTTGATCGGACTGCAATCGAAAGTGACGTCGCTGCTGCCGCTGTTCGATACCCATAGCAGCGTTTGCCATTGTGTGCCGGCAACGCCCGGAACGATGCCCGGATTGATCGGCACGAGCACGGTGAGCCTTCCGCTCGGATTGGCAAACGCGGATGCGGCGGCGAGCATGAGCACACAGACGACTGTCGTTCGCATGACTCGATTACGGAACTGCGCTACGCCTTGTCGCGGAGCGTCACAAGAATTTCATCTTCGGCCGCGGCGTGAAGCTCTTTCGCCCTCGCCCACGCAGCGTCGGCGCGCGCGAGGAGTTCCGATTTGCGCGCGTCGCTCGATGCGAGTCCGCCGAGATTGATGCAGACGTTTTGATAGGCACCGGCGGCAGCGGCTCGCGCGACTTGCGCGCCGACTCCGGCATCGGAGAGCGACGCCTGCAGTCCGATGCGCGCGATCTCGCGACAGAGCTCGATCACTTCGGGCGACGCTTCGAGCACGCCGAGAGGAATGAGCGCGGCGCCAATCGTCGCATCGGCGAGAGCAGCGTCGCGCGCCGGATTGTCTTTCGGCATCCGCATCGCTTCGAGAAGGCGATCGAAAGCGTCGGTGTCGGCGTCGACGGCGGCGAGCAGTTGATCCTTCAACTCCTGTCCGCGAACGGCGATGCGATCGAGATCGGCGTGCTTCGACTCGAATCCCTTCTTCGTGTGCGACAACACCGCGACCATCGACGCGAGCGCGGCACCCATCGCGCCGGCAAGCGCGGAAACAGATCCGCCGCCCGGCGCCGGCGACTCGCTCGACAACTCGTCGTTGAATTCGCGCAGCGACATCGACGCGAGCCGTGGCTGCTTCGCGAGGCGGTACTCGATCACGCGCTCCTTCGGATCGAACGGTTTCACTTCCGACAGTCCGAGCGTTCGAATCGCCGTGTGCATGAGCGCCGACTCGGGCACGCCGGTCGGACGTCCCATCTTGCCGAGGTAGTGACGGCCTGCGTCGAGGAGAACGGAGCGCGGGACGAGTCCGACGATCTCCGATCCGGTGACGCGGAGTCCGCGATCGCGAGCGCGCTCGTCGCACGCGTCGAATGCGACGTGCAGCGGAGTGACATCGAGATCGGTCAGATTGATCGACACCTGCGCGGTGCCGAACTCCGGGATCACCCAGCCGACCGCTTTGACCGACTTCAGAATCCCCGGCTCCCACAGCGGCTCGCCTTTGTCGTCGAGAATCGGATTCCCGTCGTCATCGCGTTTCATGCGGCCGCGTTCGCGGACGTCGAACGCGACGCGCGTCGCCAGACGCTTGTCGAGCGTGTTGAGGTTCACGTTGTAGGCGACGAGGAACTTTCGCGCGCCGATCACCGTCGCGCCGCAGCGCGGATTGAACTCGCAAGGCCCAAAATCGGGTGCCCAATCCTTGTGCACGATTTTTCGAGCGAGTCCTTCGTATTCGCCTTCGCGGATGTCCGCGAGATTGCGACGATGCGGCGCGCTCGCCGCGAACTCGTACAAATACACGGGAATCTTCAACTCGCGGCCGACGCGTTCGCCGAGTCGTCGCGCGAGATCCGCGCATTCGTCCATCGTGACGTCGGAGACGGGAATGAACGGCACGACGTCGGTCGCGCCCATGCGCGGATGCGCGCCGCGATGCGTCGACATGTCGATCAGCTCGTGCGCTTTTTGAATGAGACGAAAGGCCGCTTCGAGCACGAGCTCCGGCTCGCCGACGAACGTGATCACGGTGCGATTCGTGTCCGCGCCAGGATCGATGTTCAACAGCGTCACGCCGTTCACCGAAGCCGCGGCCGCCGCCACCGCTTCATAAATCTCGGGACGACGTCCCTCGGAAATGTTCGGAACGCACTCGACGAGCTTCATCACGCTTCTTCTATCACACGCTCGCGAACCGACAACCAACTCCCCACCCATCCCGCGAATGTGCCGCCGGCGACGAGCGCGGCGATCTTCTGCCACGGCAGAAACGTCGTGAAGAGAAAGCCCCACAACATCGCGCTCGACGGCGCGAGCGCGCGGCGAGCGATCTCGAAGATTGCGTAGAGCAGGCCGACCGCGCACGCGCCGCCGATCGTTCCCTGCACGATGCCTTCGATGAGAAACGGTCCGCGGATGATGCGCTCCGTCGCGCCGACGAGCCGCATGATCTCGATCTCTTCCCGAAACGTCATCATCGTCAGGCGGATGACGTTCGCGATCGTGAACATCGCCGCGAGCGCGAGAATCCCGCCGGCGATCAGGCCCGCGAGATTGACGACGTCGACGAGCCGCTGCAGCCGCGCCACCCACTCCCAGTCGTATTGCACCTGCTCGACGCCGCCGATCGCGCGCAACTCCGCCATCTCGCGCTCGAACGCGCGGATGCCGACGGCGCCGCGCGTGACGTCCACCTGAAACGACGGCGGAAACGGATTCTGATCGAGTTGCGCGACGACGTCGGAGAGGTTCGCGAAGTCGCGTTTGAATTGCTTCAGCGCCTCTTCGCGCGTCACGAAATGGCGCGCGCGAAGATTCGGATGCGCCGCGAGATACGCATCGACGGCGTGAATCTGATCGGGCGTCGCTTCGCTTTCGAAGAAGATGTTCACGCGCGACTTGCCCTGCCATCGCGCAACGGCTCCCTGCAGATTTTCAGCGACGAGCATGAAGGCGCCGAGGATGAAGAGGGAGATGGCGATCATGACGACGGCGACGAAGCTCGTTCGCTTCGACACCCAGATCCGCCGCAACGCCTCGCGAAAGAAATAGGTGAAGGTGTTCGATGGAACTTCGGGCTCGCCGCGGCTCGAATTGAACTCGCGCGCCATGGTCAGGCGCTGCCGATTCCGAACAGCGCCTCGCCGCGCGGCGTGCGTTCGATCGTCGTCATCTTCTCTTCGCCGATGCGTCCGTGCTCGAGCGTGATCACGCGTCGTCCGCTGGTGCGAATCAGCTCGCGATCATGCGTCGCCAACAAGACCGTCGATCCGCGTAAATTCGCTTCGGAAAAAATCTGCACGATCTCGCTGGAGAGATCGGGGTCGAGATTGCCGGTCGGCTCATCGGCGATCAACACGAGCGGATCGTTAATCAGGGCGCGCGCGATGGCGACGCGTTGCTGCTCGCCGCCGGAGAGCTGCGGCGGATAGGCGGTGAGACGGTGATGGAGTCCGACCGCGCGCAGCGCTTGATACGCCTTCTTCTTGTGCTCGCGCGGCGGCGTGTTGAGAACGGTGAGGATGAACGAGAGGTTTTCGAACACCGTCATCCGCTCGATCAGTTTGAAGTCCTGAAAGACCATTCCGATCTCGCGGCGGAAGTACGGGATCTGTCCGCGCTTCATGGCGCTGAGGTTGCGGCCGTTGACGACGATCTGTCCTTCGCTCGGCCGGATCTGGCGCAGGATCATCTTCAGCAGCGTCGATTTGCCTGCGCCGCTCGCGCCGGTGAGGAAGACGAATTCGCCTTTGTCGACCTGGAACGTGATGTCGTGAAGCGCCGTCGTATAGCGGTCGAATCGCTTCGTGACGTGATAGAAGTGGATCATGCGCTCGCTTGATGTTACCCGCTTTCTCCTCGTCTGCATCGGCGGCGCGGCGGGCACGGCAGCGCGTTATCTGACCGCGCTGTGGGCTGGCGGCGCGTTCGGTCCGGCCTTTCCGTTCGGCACGCTGATCGTGAACGTCGCCGGCTCGTTCCTGATCGCGTTCATCATGCAGATCGGCGTCGCGACGGAGTGGATGTCCGCGGATGTCCGCCTGATGCTCACCACCGGCGTGATGGGCGGCTTCACCACGTATTCGACATTCAATTACGAAACGACGAGTTACTTTCGCGAAGGCGCGTGGCTCGTCGGATTCACGAACATGGCCGCGACGCTCTTCGGGTGTCTCATCGCCGGCGTCGCCGGTCTGGCGCTGGCGCGGTTGATGGTCGGGAGGTGACGATGCGAACGATCACGGGTGAACAGGTGATGATGCGCGTCTTCTTCGGCGAGTCCGACAAGTGGAAGCATCAGCCGCTCGAGACCGCGCTTCTGCAGCGGCTCCGCGCCGAAGGATTCGCCGGCGCGACCGTGTTCCGCGGCGTCGCCGGCTTCGGTGCGAACAGCGTGATTCACACGACGCATTTGCTGGAGATGTCGAGCGATCTGCCGATCGTGCTCGAAGTCGTCGACACCGAGGAGCGCGTGGAGAAGTTGCTGCCGATCCTCGACGAGATGCTCGACGACGGATTCGTGACGATGGAGAAGGTTCGCGTCGTCCGCTATTCGCCGGCTAGAAACGCTTGATGATGCCGAGCATCAGCGCGGTGAACTCTTTCTGTACGCGCTGCGTCGTCTCCATCACTTCGATGTGCGACAGCTTCTGATTCAACACGCCCGCCGCCATGTTCGTGATGCACGAGATACCGAGGCATTGGATGTTCATGTGCGACATCGCAATGACTTCGGGAACGGTCGACATGCCGACGGCGTCGGCGCCGAGCACGCGGAACGCGCGAATCTCCGCCGGCGTCTCGTACGTCGGTCCCGACAGGAAGAGATAGACGCCTTCCTGCAGGAGGAGTCCCTGCTCTTTCGCCACGTCCTTCGCGATGTCGCGCAGCGCCTTCGGATACGCCTCGGTCATGTCCGGAAAGCGCGGCCCGAGGTCGTCGACGTTCGGTCCGCGAAGCGGATTCACGCCGGAGAGGTTGATGTGATCGGAGATCAGCATCAGATCTCCCGCTTTGAACGATGTGTTCACGCCGCCCGCGGCGTTCGTGACGATCAGCTTCTCGATGCCGAGGCGTCCGATGACGCGCGAGAGGTGCATGACCTCCGGCATCTCGTGGCCTTCGTAAAAGTGCATGCGTCCCGCGAGCGCGATTACCGGCACATCGCCGACCTTGCCGAGAATCATCTTGCCCGCGTGTCCGACGACGGTCGACGCTTTCGCACCGGGGATCTCGCCGTAGTTGATGACGGTGTCGACGTCGATGGCCTCGACGACGTCGCCAAGTCCGGAGCCGAGGACGACGCCGACGCGCGGCTGGAGCGAAGAACGCGAGCGAACGAACGAGACGGCTTCGTCGATCTTTTGAATCATGGCGCGACAGTCTACACTCCCGTGAGCACGACGGTTCCCCCCAAGGCGAAAGGAAAAAAGACATGGAGCGTTTCTCAGCGCTGATTGGCTTTGTGTTGATTCTCGCGATCGCGTTTCTGCTTTCGAACAACAAGCATGCGATCCGATGGAAGACGGTGGGATGGGGACTGCTGCTGCAGATCATCATCGCCATCCTGGTGCTGAAAGGGGAGCCGATCTCGCAGGCGATCGTCGGAACGAATCCGCCGATCACGCGCGGCATGGCGGGACTCATCTTCATCATCGCAGCGATCGCCGTCTATTGGATCGCCAAGATGATGCCCGCCGCGAAGAAGTGGCTGTTCATCGGGTTCGGCGTCTTCAGCGTCGCGCTGTTCGTCTCGTTCAACCTTCTCGCGTTTCTGTTCGAGCGACTGAAAGAGGTCGTCAATCACTTCATCGGCTATACGGCCGTCGGCGCGACTTTCGTGTTCGGGACACTCGGCGATCCGAACAACAAATCCATCGGCTTTGTGTTCGCTACGCAGGTGCTGCCGACGATCATCTTCATCGCGTCGATCTTCGCGGTCCTTTACTACGTCGGCGTCATGCAGATCGTCGTGACCTTCTTCGCGAAGTTGATGTCGCGATTCATGGGAGCGTCGGGCGCGGAGTCGACGTCGGTCGCTGCGTCGATCTTCATGGGACAGACCGAGGCACCGCTGACGATCCGGCCGTTCCTGCCGGAGATGACGATGTCGGAGCTAATGACGATCATGACCGCGGGCATGGCGCACATCTCCGGCGGGATCATGGCCGCGTACGTGCTCATCGCCAAGGTCGACGTCATTCACCTGTTGACGGCGGTGATCATGACCGCGCCGGGCGCGATCATGATGTCGAAAATCATCGTTCCGGAAGTCGATCAGCCGAAGACCGGCGGCGACGTCGAAGTGGTGGTGCCGAAGCAGGACGTGAACGTGATCGACGCGGCGGGACGCGGCGCGATCGAAGGGTTGCATCTGTCGCTGAACGTGGCCGGAATGTTGATCGCGTTCATCGCGCTGGTGGCGTTGATCAACGGAGTGTTCGGTTGGACCAACGAGCACATCTGGTTCAACTGGCACAACGCGAAGTATTCGATTGTCCCCGGCAGCCTGGACGCGCTCCTCGGCTTTATCTTCCGCCCCATCGCCTGGGCGATGGGCGTGTCGTGGAAAGACAGCTTCACCGTCGGCAATCTGCTCGGTACACGCATGGTGCTCAACGAGTTCGTCGCATTCGTAAAACTCGGCTCGCCCGGCGTCGGCTCGGCTCTATCGCCGCGTAGCGTCGTGATCACGACGTACGCGCTCTGCGGCTTCGCGAACTTCTCGTCGATCGCGATCCAGATCGGCGGCATCGGCTCGCTTGCGCCGACGCGAAGAGGGGATCTGGCGAGGTTGGGATTGCGCGCGATGATCGCGGGAACGCTGGCGAATTTTTTGACGGCTACGATTGCGGGGATGTTGTTGTAGGGCGGGTTGCGCGGTTGCTGGGTTGCGCGGTTGCGCGGCAAAACCCGAGGTACACTTTTTGACGTTCACGTGATCGTCTTTGGCACCGCAATGGTGCATGGCCAAATCAGTTCATGATCTCGTCGCGTTTCAGCGGTCGATGGACGTCGTCGTTGCAGTTTACGAAGTCACATCACGTTTTCCGTCTCACGAAAAATTCGGGTTGATCGCGCAGCTGCGGCGTGCTGCGATCGGAGTCATCAGTCAGATTGCCGAAGGGTAGGGGAGACTCACCTACGGCGAGTGGCGACAGTTTCTCGGACAGGCACGCGGGTCGCTGTTTGAAGTGGAGGCTCAACTGCTCGCCGCCGAGCGCTTGAGATTTCTAACACTCACGGAATTGCGTCCGTGCATTCGATTGATTCAGCGCGCTGGCAAGGCTCTCAATGGTCTCATTCGTTGGGTGAGCGAACGAGAACGCACCAAGCAACCACGCAACCGTGCAACTGCGCAACCTATCCCCGCATCTCCATGACTACGCGCGCAAAATCCTCCGGCAGCGGCGCGACGAAGACGCGGTCCCCGACCACGAGCCGCTCCGCATGCAACATCTGCCGCTCAATCGAAGCCAACACCTTCTGCACTTTCTTATCCGGAATCCCTCGCCACTGTGGTCCCGAATACAACGGATCGCCGACGATCGGGTGGCCGAGTTTCTTCATGTGCACGCGGATCTGATGTGTGCGTCCGGTGCGGAGTGAACAGCGGACGACGGAAACGTAACGCAATCGTTCCACGGTCTCGTAATCGGTAATCGCGCGGCGGCCGCCTTGCACGACGGCCATTTTTTTTCGGTCGCGCGGGTCTCGTCCGATCGGCGCGTCGACGGTGCCGCGGGGCGGGTCGGGGGCGCCGTACACGAGAGCGAGATACTCCTTGCGAACGCGATCGGTGTTCCATGCGGCGGTGAGTTTGCGATGCGCGTCGTCGTTCTTCGCGATCACCATTACGCCGCTTGTGTCCTTGTCGAGGCGGTGCACGATGCCGGGTCGCACCTCGCCGCCGACGCCGCTCAAGTCGCGGATATGAAAGAGAAGTGCGTTGACGAGTGTTCGATCAGCGTGGCCTGCTGCGGGATGAACGACGAGTCCCGCGGGCTTGTCGATCACCACGAGGTCGTCGTCTTCGAACAGAATCGTGAGCGGGAGATCCTGCGACACGATCTCGGAAGGCGCGGCGGGCGGAACGTCGAGGTCGACGCGCTGTCCGGCGGAAACGCGATGCGACGTTTTGCGCACCTCATTCGTATCAAGTCGGACGTGGCCGTTTTCGATCAGTCGTGCGAGCGCACTTCTGCTCTGGTCGGGGAAGAGCAAAGTGAGCGCGCGATCGATGCGAAGACCATCATGTTCGCGCGGGATCACAGCGGAGTACGCAGTCACGTGATGTGAAGTATGCAAGATGCAACCGGAACGGCGGGAAAGATTGCGGTTGCGTCCCACAGTTGATTTAGAATGCGTAAACGTTCGGCTTAGCAGGCAGTCAACTACTCAAATCTAAAGGTGTAGAAGGGGAGCTTATGTCCATGAAGAAATACGGTCTCGCCGCGGTGATGATGCTGTTTGCTGTGTCGGCACTCGCATCCAATTTCCGGGCTGCGGACCAGGTGTACCTTCCGGCGGCAGGCAAGATCGGATCGTTCGCGTCGGACGTGTATGTTTCGAATCCCAACTCGTTTGCCGTCACGGTGTCGGTGATCTACGCGACGACGATTGCCGGAACGCAGACCAACTTCCCCAACTTGTTCACGCTCGCCGCGGGCGAGAGGCGCGAGTTCGTCGACTTCATGGGCACCGCCCAGCCGAACGGCCTCGGACTGGCCAGCGCGCTCGGTCAGGTGATCTTCAACGGCTGCAAGCAGGGCCAGGACTGCGGTGTTGCGACGCAGGACCCGAACACCGGCATCAGCCCGAACTTCGCGAACATCACCGTCGAGTCGCGCATCTACTCGACAGCCTCGAACGGCGGCACGACCGGCCAGCTCTTCTCCGGTCTTCCGTGGTACAGCTTCGCTTCGCAGGATCAGCAGAACAACGGTCTGGACACGGTCTTCATTACCGGCCTTCGCCAGACGGCATCGCAGGCGGCCGCCGCCGGCAATTACCGCGCGAATATCGGTCTCGTCAACGCGTCGCAGTTTTCGAACACGGTGATGGTTGTGAAGCTGTTCCGCGCTGACGCCGCCAGCACACGTTGCGGATCTGATTTCCGCCAGCCGCTTTCGCCGCTCGGACAGATTCAGCCGAACCTCTCCAACATGTTCCCCGGCTGCACCGGCACCTTCTGGGCGACCGTCAATCAGGAAAGCAGCACGGCTACCGGCGACTCGCCGTCCAGCTGCGGCTCGACCGGTTGCGCGGGCTTTTTTGCCTACGGTTCCGTGCTTGACGACTTGACCAACGACGCGACCACGCTCGAAGCGCAGTACAACAACTCGCTCACTTCCGCGCAGATCGCCTGCATCTATCCGGCTCCGGATCAGACGGTCACGTGCAAGAGCGTGCCGAAGATGCGCCACTCCGTCCGTCACTAACACTCAGCACTTCGACTCACGAAAAGGCCGCGCGCGAGCGCGGCCTTTTCTCTTTCTGACGCTTATCTGACGCACCTTTGCCGGTGGCCCGTTATGATTTTCACGTTCCCATGCTGTCTCCCCGAACCCGTCGTGTGCAGCGCGTGCATTTGGCACAACCGGTCGTCGCCCGTCTCGGGGCGACTCAGGTAGTCCTCGTCGACTTGAGCGTTCTCGGCGCGCGCGTCGAGCATCACATGCCGCTCACCGCGGGCAGTCACGCGCGTCTCGTCTGCGACATCGACGACGAGCGGATCGTCGCCGAGTGCCGCATCGTCCGCTCGCGGTTGGAGCGAATGTCGGGCGGTGCCGACGGACTGACCGTGTATCACTCCGGTCTCGAGTTCGACAGTCTCGAGGAGTTGATGCGCGATCGTTTGAAGGCGATCATCGGCCGCTTCATCTCGCGCGCGCTCGAAGAACAGAAGCTCAATGCGCGCGGCATCATGCCGCAGCACGACGTCGCGAAGATGCCGATCTTCCGCCGCGAAGGTCAGCTCACCTCCAACACGAAAGACGTGCGCGAGATGGTGGGCGGATCGATGCTGCCGTCGTCGCGCATGACTGCCGACAGCGGATACGTTTGCTATCAACTGCAGAACAACGGATGGCGAAAAAAGCGAACGCACGATCCGGGACAGCCGTCGGAAGGCTTCACGATCTCCGCGCTGGAAGACACGTCGCAAGCGGAGCTGTTGTGCGACGCATACATTCGATCCGATCCTGATGGACGAAAGATGATTCAACTCTTCGCGCAGCTCTCGATCATGGAAGGGGAGGGAGTTGCGTCGTAGTGACCGTGTCATCCCGCGTCGCGTAGACGGCGCGGGATCTCCCGCGCATGTGCGCTCATCGCTCGTTTCACGGGATTCCGCGTCGTCGTTGCGACGCGGAATGACAGCGGCTCTCACACTGATCCTTCTCTCCGCCGTCACGCGAGCGATGTCGCCCGAGGAGTTGGTGAAGCGATCGCAGGTGATCGTGCGCGCGACGGCGCTCGGCTACTTCCGTCCGCCGACGCTCGAGCGCGCGGGACGTCCCGAGGTTCCGAACAGCGGCGCGGTTCGATTTCGCGTCGACAAAGTGATCAAAGGACGATTCGATGCGGCGACGCTCGACCTCGACGGCCGCGTCATCGCGAAAGACGACGTCAACGAAGCCGCCGTTCCGTATCGCGTCGCGCGCAAGTCGCACGACTCGTACGTCACCGGCGCCGAATACCTTCTAATGCTGCGCGAAGGCGTACGCGGCTACGACGTGACGTGGGCTTCGCCCTCCGCGTCGAACGAACCGATCCGCGGCGAAAACGACGCGTGGTTGAAGTGGGTTTCGCAGCGCGCATCGAAGGAATCACACTGAATCTTCGAATGTTGTAGCGCGTCGCTGTTGGGTGATATCATTCGACGGCTTTCGAGCATCTCAATTTCGAAAGCGGCCGATTCGGCCGCTTTTTTTGTTGTGGTGAGATATGAACGGGGTACCGGAGAAGGTTGCGGACGAGATCGACAAGATCGTGACCTCCGAAGGGATGGAGCTCGTTCATATCGAGTACCGCAGGCAGGGGCGGTCGTACCTGCTGCGGATCGACATTGACAAGGAAGGTGGAGTGGCGCTGGAAGACTGCGAGTTGATCTCGCGTCAAGTCGGCGCATGGCTGGATGTTGAGGATCCCGTTCCGGGCGAGTACGAGTTGCAAGTCTCGTCTCCCGGGCTCGATCGCAAGTTCTACAAAGACTCGGACTATCAGAAGTTCCTCGGCAGGCTCGTTCGCGTGAAGACGTCGAAGCCGATTCGAGGGTTGCACGTGATCGTAGGCAGACTGAAGGAATTCAACGGAGCGGAGATCGTGGTGGCGGATCCGAAGATGAAAAAGGATCCCGACTACGTGATCGCTTTGGCAGACATCAAAGAAGCGCGGTTGGAAGTGGAGATTTGAACCGACCATGTTCGACGAGAATCTGAGTAAAAACATCAAGGCGCTCGCGTACGAGAAATCGATCGACGCTGAGCGTGTGTACAAAGCACTCGAGGATGCTCTCGCGACCGCCGGCCGCAAGTACTACCGCACCCGTGAGCCGATGGAGACCGTGCTCGACCGCGTCAGCGGCGACATGAAGATGTACGTCGTCAAAGAGATCGTCGAGAACGAGGACATGATCGAGGATCCGCAAGCACAGTGGACGCTCGATCAGGCGCGCAAAGTCGATCCGAAAGCGCAGACCGGCGGAACGATCCGCCTCGAATACATCACCAAGGAAGTCGTCGACGTCGTCAAGGATCCGAACACGCAGATCCGCACGTACGAAGCGCAGAAGATCGATCCCGATCTCGAGCAGGGCGACGACGCGAAGATCCCCATCGACAAACCGGCGGCCGACTTCGGTCGCATCGCCGCACAGTCGGCCAAGCAGGTCCTCTATCAAAAGGTCCGCGAGGCCGAGCGCGAGAAGGTCTACAACGAATTCAAGGACAAACTCGGCGAGCTCGAGAACGGTTACGTCAAGCGCTTCGAGCGCGGCGACATGATCATCGATCTCAACGGCAAGACCGAAGGCATCATCCCGCGCTCGCAGCAGTCGCGCGCGGAGCGTTACTCGCAGGGCGATCGCATCAAGGCCGTCATCATCGACGTCCACACGCAGCCGAAGGGACCGCAGGTCGTGCTCTCGCGCACCGACCCGCGTCTGCTCATCAAGCTCTTCGAGATGGAAGTGCCGGAGATCTACGACGGCACGGTCGTCATCAAGGGCGCGGTGCGTGAGCCGGGCGAGCGCGCCAAGATCGCGGTGACGTCGCGCGAGCGCGACGTCGATCCGGTCGGCGCATGCGTCGGCATGAAGGGATCGCGCGTGCAGTCGATCATCCGCGAGCTTCGCGGCGAGAAGATCGACATCATCCCCTGGAACGATGACATCGTCGTTTTCGCACAGAACTCACTCGCGCCGGCGAAGATCACGCGCGTCTCGGTGACGAGCGACGAGTCGGCGCATCGTCCGCATCTCGACGTCATCGTCGACAACGATCAGCTCTCGCTCGCCATCGGCAAGCGCGGACTGAACGTCCGTCTCGCCGCGGAACTGATCGGCGCGAAGATCGACATCAAGTCGGAAGAAGAAGTGAAGGGCGAAGTGGCCGACGCGCTTGCGGCAATGCTGCAGGAAGCGATGGCCGACCAGCGCTCCGAGACGAACGTCCACGACATCGACGAGATGCCGGAAGAGTGGGCGGACAAGCTCGAAGACGCCGGCTACGACGATCTCGATTCCGTCATCAACGCGAGCTCGGAAGACCTCACGGCCATTGAAGGCATCGACGAAGAGACGGCTGCGCAGATCATCGAGATCGCGCGCAAGCACGAAGAAGTCGAGGAAACGCCGGCCGCCGAAGAAGAGGAAGTTGCCGGCGACGACGAAGAAGAAGAGAGCGAAGACGGCGAAGCCGTGGCCGAGGCTCAGAGTGAAGACGAAGAGCAGCAAGAAGAGGCCAAGGTGGAGTAGCAGTGGTTTTCCCACGGACGATCCAAGGAGATTGAATGGCGGCACCTAAGTTTCGAGTGAGCGATATTGCGAAGAAGATGGGGAAGTCCGAGAAGGACCTCATCTTCCAGTTGCAGTCGCTCGGCGCGGACGTCACGGACGCGAATCAGAGCCTCGAGCCCGATGTGATCCAGGCGTAGATCACGGGCAAGAAGCTCACGACGCGGACGCGCA
>Ga0207687_10001831_pt1 | contig 14634 bp, 3 predicted proteins | sample KBSM54metaG_FD_184399 | JGI IMG/M metagenome (GOLD analysis project Ga0207687, IMG submission 184399) | Miscanthus rhizosphere microbial communities from Kellogg Biological Station, Michigan, USA - KBS M5-4 metaG (SPAdes) (version 2) | ecosystem: Host-associated > Plants > Roots > Rhizosphere >...
AGACAATTCCAATGTGCATATAGAGATCGTCCATACCAATCAACAATGGGCTGAGGTGTCGAGCATCCGAACTCAAGTTTTTTCTGCCGAATATGGATACTCATTTAACCCCCTGCCTGGAGTTGGTGAGTCAGGATTCTGGCATCTTCTGGCGCGAGACAACCAGGATGCTGTTGGAGCATTGAGTGTCATGGACACTACCGGCAACGGGCGGGTTTACCTGCAAAACCGTCTAAGCTTTGGAGAAAAAGAACGGGTAGCCCGTTACGCTCAGCTTGCCATTTTAAAGCCGTATCGCAAGCGCGGCATTTTTGAGATGCTCATTGAGACTGCGCAAAGAACTGTCATTCGTCCTCACGGATTCACGGTTGAGTGGCTCCTCTATCCGGCGGCGCGTGCGCACTCGGGTAAACTCACGCGTTGTCTTGGCTTTACTCCTGAAAAACCAATATTGGCGACGGAATTTGGCAAATGCCATGTGTTGGTCCGCCGGGAATCGAGCCTGCCGCAAGTCAGCGAGATTGAGAAGCCTTTCTCCACTATTGAAAACTGCCGGCTGCAGGCGCATCGTGAAGCGCCTGCACTGGCAAACTTGTCGCTAACACGGGGTGTTTAGTGCCAGCCGTAAAAACTGTATTCATGTTTTCAGGCCAGGGATCCCAGTACTTCCAAATGGGGAGGGAGTTATTCAAGACGAATGACATTTTTCACGACTGGATGATCCGGCTCGATACGATTGCGAAAGGGTTGACTGGCGATTCGGTGATCGGGACTCTCTATTCGGACGCCTCCAGGAAGGGAGACTCCTTTGATCGCACGTTGCTGACGCATCCCGCAATATTCATGGTGGAATACTCACTGGCACAGGCTTTGATAAACGCTGGCGTATTGCCGGACATGGTTCTTGGAGCCAGTATGGGGTCTTTTGCCGCGGCGACTGTGGCAGGTTTCATTGAAGTCGAAGATGCTCTGGCCTCCGTTGTGCATCAGGCGATTGCGCTCGAGGAATGCGAGCGGGGAGGGATGATAGCCGTATTAGCCGATCCCACGCTGTTCGCCGAGGGCTTCCTGAGCCATCGTAGTGAGCTGGCAGCAGTCAACTTTTCTTCACATTTCGTCATATCCGCAAGATGGAACGATCTCGAGGAGATCGAGGTTGCCTTAAGAAAAGACAATGTGGGTTATCAGCGGCTTCCGGTCTCCTCAGCTTTTCATTCGCGGTGGATCGACAAGGCCAAAGCTCCATTCGCATCTTTCATGGGGTCGATACGGTACAGACAGGGCAGTTTGTCACTGGCATGTTGCGATCAGGCAAGCGTTCTGCATGGGCTTCCGGCCGATTATTTCTGGAATGTCGTGCGTCGCCCGATTCGATTCCGCGAAACTATAGCGCGCCTGGAGCAACTGAGTTTTCACCGATATATCGATGTCGGCCCGGCCGGTACTTTGGCCACATTCCTGAAGTACGGGATACCAGCGAACACCAAGTCGACTGTGCATACGATTTTGACGCCCTACGGGCTGGACCAGAAGAACCTGACGGCGTTGTTGGCCTCCGTCAGAAATTAATGCTCAATACCAGGGCGATCGATCATTCCATCAAGACCATTGGCCGCGGCACGATAAGCGCAGTTGCCTGGGCCAGTGAAGTAACCCAGCATCTCCCAAAAGCACCATTGCCCTCGATAGCAATGGCGGCTAAGTGAAAACATTCGGAGGACTTCAATGCAAAAGACAGGCGTGAGCATCGCTGAAACCGGCGGCGCAATCAGTGCGGAAGATTTGGAGAAAAAAGTCCAATCGGTAGTGACTGAAAAGCAGGGCACTACTACGCGTTCGCGTTTGAAATGGTATGAGACAACAGCTCGTTATCTGTTGGGGGCGATATTCATGTTTGGCGCCGTCGATGGCGCGCTTTATCTATTATTTGGGATCTATTTGCACGGTAAGCCGCGTGAGGCATTTCTTATAGCTCTCGAGCAGGCCAAATATTTTTGGGCATTTCTCAAGTCGATACAATTGGTCGGAGCCGTGAGTCTATTGTTCAATTACAAACCTGCCCTTGGAGTTGCTTTGCTAATACCAATTGCCTCGGTCATGTGTCTGTTTTATTTATTCGATCTGCCGGGGTTCATCCCTTTTGGTTTTATCATGGCGAGTGCAATGTTTGTTTTATGCCGCGCATATTACAAAAGCTACGCGCACATATTCGATAACTATTAATTATCACCAGCCACAAACAGCTTGCATCAATCGCCACCACTATTCCTTCGGTTTCAGGACAGAAACGCAGCGCGGTCCATATTGACACGATCGGGTGCAACAGATGCAGCAGAAAACACAGTTAGTCTCCGTCAACCATCTTCGTTATATCGTCACGGTCCCACTCGGCAGTAAGGAACAAGTTTTTGCGGCACAAGCGCTGTGAACTCAGCTGAGAGCGTTGGACACTCGCTTGTGAAGTTTTAAGGCGGCGTAGCCAAGACAGAAAGGCGTCTGCTCGCAAAGCAGATCATCGGGAGTGCAATTCTCTCCGCCGCCTCCAGTATTGTTGGCCGGCACTCATTTGTAAGCGCGGCCTGGTGAATCGCTGACGACATGTTAATTCCGCGCCACTTCGTTTCACACGCTGCGTCCCTTTTTTTACACCCTCCCTGTGCGATCTACAGGCGCCAGAAGCGCTAGTCACCTAATTCAGCAATAGGAAGAATGTGGCTCGAGGGTATCTAACCGGTTCGAGGCCCGTAAATGATGACTCAGGAACTGCTTCGCGACTTAACCGAGTCCTATCTTAAGTCTCTTTTTGCCGAGACTTCCGAAGTCTTGACTTCAGATTTCGACTCGTTCGCTTCCTATGGGGACCTAGGTATTAATTCATTCCACGTGCTGAAAATAATCAGCAGGCTGGAAAATGAGTTCGGAACACTCCCCAAGAGCCTGCTCTTCGAGAAATACAACCTTCATGATTTAACGGATTACTTTGTGGGCGAGTACCAAGACGCTCTAACCGCCAGGTTTGCGGAAGCAGCGACAGCGGACAATCATGTTGCCGATGCCGGCCACCCGCAATCCCCACCAGTCGAGGTTACGGCCGAAACAAGACCATCAATAGCAAGCCGAAGCGCTGCCCCGGGCGCAGGAGCAGGTGCCGTTCGCATCCTGGCGGCCGACGCATGCACGCATCCAGCACTCGGGAAACTCGTGCAAACGCTTTTTGACCGTCATAAGACGGCCGTATCCCGAGGCACGAAAAGGATAGCCCCGAATCTTTTTATTGGCAGCGCGGGGCGCGGTTATTTCAATTATGGCCGAAGCAGGAACATCATTCTGCTCTATGGTTATACGGGACCTCGAGATTATCAGCCTGTCCTGCTTGAGGAAGTGAATCGATATTGTGCCGACAAAGAGTTCCAACTCAACATCATTTCCGACGAGGAAATTCTGTCCATCGGCGGCACATCTTTCTCGGCGACGCCGTTTGGCGTTCTGCAGGACATCGTAAATCTCCAACAGTTCACGCTTGAGGGCGGCGCGATGCGCCATTTGCGCTATCAGGTGTCGAAATTCAGCAAATCGGGAAACTGCAATACACAAGAGTATAAGTGCGGTACGAATCCTGAGATCGACACCAACATTGCCACCATCATTGATCGATGGTGCGAATCCAAAACCATGGTGAATCCGCTGATTCATGATGTGAAGAAGGAAATCCTTGCGGGCACCCTGGGACCTGATCATCGTCTTTTCCTTACCTATCTTGACGATGTCCTCCAGAATGTGATTCTCATCACCGCAATGGCCTCAGAGATAAAAGGTTATTTGATGGATCTGGAATTCTATCCTCCCAATATGCCGATGGGAGGATTAGATTTTGCGATTGTAGAAATTATCAAGGTCCTGGTCGCAGAAGGATGCGACGTGCTGAGTTTAGGCGGAACCTTTGGCTGCAAGCTCAATTCTTCCGCCCATGCGGACCCCGAGATCGACAGGACCCTGGATGATTTACGCAAGCAAAATATTTTCGATGATAAGGGCAATCTTCAATTCAAAAACAAATTCCGGCCTGAAACCCGACCCATCTTTCTTTGTCGCCCAGTAGGCAGCGGCAATCCTGGGAATGTCATAGACATTATTACGATGATTGCTGATCCGAAGAGCCAGACGTCGGATGAAGAAAACCACAACTTCGAGGAAGCACAGTGTGAGGTGGCGTCGTTCGTACCAGAGCCAGCGGCCCCCGCATCAAGTGCGGAAATGCCACCGATAAGTGTGGAGGAGCGCGTCATTGCGGGAAATGATCGATCACGCATCTTAGTGAACTTCGGCTTCGACCCTCTCAATATCCCGTTTGAACACGTCGAATTCGATCTGCAGACGGATTCCTGGGCGCAACTGCAGATGCCTTCCATTGAAGCGCAAATGAGGCAGCTGCACGCGCAGCTTCAGCAGCCAGTGAGCATCGATGATACTTTGAGAACCGTATTTCCTTTTGCTCATTTTGTTGTCACCAACTCGGGGGAAGCGGCCGAGCGCCTTCTCTTCAAAACGTGGCCCAAGAAAGGCGTCGCACTCCAGAATCTGTTGTTTCCCAGCACTCTCTTTCATGAACTCAACAACGGCTTTACGGTAAAAGAGCTGCCTCATCCGGCGATATTTGAACTGAACTCGCAAGAGCCCTACAAGGGCAACTTGGACTGGGAAGGGCTGCAGGCCCAACTGACGCAGGATCCGAGCCGGATAGCATTTGTCTGTATCGAGGTGAGCAACAATGCTGCCGGCGGATATCCTGCGTCCATGCAGCACCTGAGGGATGTAAAAGCATTGCTGGCGAAACATTCCATCCCGCTCATTATCGACGCCACGCGCGTGGTGGAAAACGCGCAGTTTCTGATCGAACAAGAAACGGAGTGTGCCGGCAAAAATATATGGGCAGTCGTGCGGCAGATGCTCTCCTATGCAGATGTTGTGATCGGCAGCTTAACGAAGGATTTTTGTGTGAATCAGGGCGGACTCATCGCCACGAATGACGCCAAGCTGTATCACAGACTTCAAGAGCTGGATCTTAAGGAGGGAAAGGGAGTTGATCTGATTGCCAAGAGATTGATTGCGCTTTCATTGCAAAACCAAAAGCATATCGAGGCCAAGGTGGCAGGCCGAATGGAAAGCGTTCGCATGATCTGGCGTGCTTTGAATGAGCATCATGTTCCCATCGTCCGGCCCACGGGAGGGCATTGCATTTTGATTGATGCCAAGCAAATTCAGGAATTCAAGGATTTCCGGGAGCCCGCTGCGTCATTTGTGGCCTGGATGTATTTGAACACCGGCATTCGCGCGGGCGTGCACAGCGTGGGGATGCAACGGCATACTCGCATGAACGAGCTGGTCCGCTTAGCCGTCCCAATAGGCCTGCGGCGCGAGCAAGTCGACAATGTTATCGATCGATTCGTTCGTGCCTTCAGCAAAATGCAGAACATTCCCGAAGTCGTCATGAAGGGCGCTGAGGCAAACCCGTTAGGCGCCGTCGCCCGGGCCTACGAACTAGTCAAATATCACAACATCACCGGAAGCATCATGGCTGGCACGGACTCTCCAAGTGCTGCTCCGGGAAGCAAGCTATCCACTTTATCTCCTTCTGCTCCCGTCGCCTCAACAACCACACCGAAGGTGACGCAGAGTTCTTCTTCTGGCAACTCGGTGATCGCGCCGAATGCCTCGAAAGAAACCCAATCAATTGAGCATGTGGAGAACTGGAGAGCGCCTCAAAAGCAAGATATCGCTATCGTTGGGATGGCTGGCCGTTATCCAAAGGCGAGGAATCTTGGAGAACTATGGGAAAACCTGGCTCAAGGCCGAGACTGCATAAGCGATATTCCAGCGGATCGTTATGAACGGCGCCTGCAGCATGGCAGCAGCGAAAGATATCGCGGTGGCTTCATTGATGACGTGGACAAGTTCGACTCCTTGTTCTTCAACATTTCTCCTCGAGAAGCAGAAATGCTTGATCCTCAAGAGAGGCTGTTTCTTGAGGTGGCTTGGGAAGCAATCGAGGACGCAGGGTATTATCCCGAGAGCCTGGCAAGAGTAGACGGGTCGGCAAAGATAGGCGTATTCGTTGGTGCACTGTGGGCGATGTATCAAATACTTGGCGTTGAAGGGAAGCACGCCGGGACAAAGTTAGCGCCCCATTCTTTTCTCTGGAGCATCGCCAATCGAGTCTCTTATTGGATGAATTTTTCTGGTCCCAGCTTGACGGTGGATACGGCATGTTCCTCCAGCTTGACCGCCGTCTATCTTGCTTGTGAAGCTATCCATTCGGGCGAATGCTCGGCCGCCATCGTCGGCGGCGCAAACCTGGACCTGCATCAAGCCAAGCTGGATATCAATAGAGCTGGTGGAGCTCTGTCAGTAGACGGCATTTCCCGCGCCTTTGGAAAGGGCGCCAATGGTTATGTAGCCGGAGAGGGCATTGGTGCGCTCTTTCTCAAGCCTCTGGACCAGGCTGTGCGGGACGGCGACAACATTTATGGTGTGATTAAGAGTGCTGTGGTCAACCACGGCGGGAGGACTGCGGGATACACAGTTCCCAATCCGAAAGCGCAAACCAACCTGATTTCGGAGGCCTTAAAAAAAGCCAATCTCGACGCGCGAAGCATTGGGTATATCGAAGCGCATGGTACAGGTACCGAACTCGGCGATCCAATTGAAGCTGCCGGTATGACCAGTGCTTTTAGCACATACCATGTAGCCAGGCAGACCTGCGGGATCGGCTCGATCAAGAGCAATATAGGCCATTTGGAGGCGGCAGCAGGAGTCGTCAGCATGTCCAAGGTGCTTCTGCAGATGAAGCATCGCCAACTCGTTCCTTCCTTGCATTCCACCGAGCTGAATGAATTCATTGATTTTAAGAACTCACCGTTCTATGTAGTCCAAAGTCTGGAAGAGTGGAAAGCAAAAGACGTGGATGGCCGGCGGGTTCCACTCCGTGCGGGTGTCAGCTCTTTTGGTGCGGGTGGCGCCAACGCGCACGTCATCCTGGAAGCCTACGAGCCAATCCACCAAGCCAGCGACGAGCCCAATTCAACGCGCCCGCTTGTTTTCCCTCTATCTGCCAAGAATGAGGATCAATTGCGTGAGATTGCAGTTCGTTTGGCGAAAGGCCTGCGAGAGAACCGCGTCCGCTTGAATGACGTTGCTTATACGCTCCAGGTTGGTCGGAAATCATTTGACCATCGCTTGGCCATCATCGCCAAGACAAGGGAAGAATTGGTTGAAAAGCTGGAGCGCTTTATAGCAGGAAAAACCAATGCGGATATTCTCACCAGCGACGTCAAGAAAGCGCAAGGGCTGGTGCGGTTATTGAGCCAGACAGAGAAAGAAGAGTTCGTTCGGGTGCTATTGCAAGCGGGGGATCCTCACAAAATTGCCGGGCTTTGGGTCGAGGGCCTGCTCGCGGACTGGCAAGGAGTTACGCTGCACTCCGGAAAAAGAGTTTCTTTGCCAACATATCCTTTCGCCGACGAGCGGCACTGGGTGCTGGCGAGGTCCCCGATCCGCCATTCTCTGCAGCCCGCCGCAGGCTTGCATCCTCTTGTCGATTCCAATGAATCGACCTTCGAGCGCCAACTTTTCAAAAAGACATTTCACGCGCGAGACTTCTTCATCTACGATCATCACGTAGCAAACATTCCCACGCTGCCGGGTGTGGCCTATCTTGAATTAGCGCGCAAGGCCGGGGAGATCGCCGCTGGCAGGAAAGTTCAAAAGATTAGAAATGTTGTTTGGTTGAGCCCGATCGCAGTGCGAGACTCGGCAACCGTGGAGGTCTTCATTGAACTGAAGGCGGCTGAGACCACGGTTCGATTTGAAGTATTCAGCCATGACGAAAGAGGCGACAAAGTACTGCATTCGCAAGGGGCGCTTCTGTATGGGAATGGACAGGAAGCAGCCGCGGAGGCGGAATACATCGATCTCGAAAGCATTCGAGCGAGGTGCGCGAAAGCGATTGATGGCCAGACTGCTTATCCTCTCTTCAAGTCGTTCGGTCTGACTTTGGGCCCCAGTTTCCAGGTGGTCCAGGAAGTCTACAAGAACGAGATTGAAACTTTGGGAGTTCTCAAGCTCCCGGAATTTCGTCAGGGAGACCTGCAAAGCATGGTTCTCCATCCCTCTTTACTCGATGGTTCTTTGCAGGCCGGAGTGAGCGCTCATCTCGGCCCGGGAGCGGGAGATACGTTGGGAGAGATGTTCGTCCCATTTTCCATCGGCGAAGTCGAAATCCTGCATCCGCTTCAATCCAACTGCTTCAGCTATGTAACACAAGTGCGAGACGACAAGAAGAGCCAACGAGAGAACGCCCGAATTATAAAAAGCAATGTGCTTATCGTTGATCAAGCGGGAAAGGTTCTTGTAAAGATCCGAGAATCTGCCGGTGTGCCCCTTCGCGACATTTATAAGAAGCCGGTGCAGAATGCCGCCGTGAATGACTTCTCCACACTCTACTATTCCTGCGAATGGGAAAAATCCTCCCCGGTGGCGGAGAAAATGGAGCAAGGTCACCAGCCTTCCATGCTGCTGTTTGATACAGGAGAGGCACTCCGCGATCTCTATCAGGAACGGCTAAGAAAGGCAGGAGCGGACCCTGATCGAGTTATTTTGGTGCGGCCCGGCAAAACCTTCCAGGATTTAGGCAGCCAGTCCTACCAGATCAATCCGTGCAAGCAAGAAGACTTTTCTACGTTGTTTGAACATCTCATTGAAAAACAACGTCCAGTGGAGAATATTTGTTTCGCCTGGCCGCTCGATCAAATTGATCATCGTGATGGGAAGAGTTTGAAAGAGTCTCTGGAAAAAGGTGTCTACTCATTCCTCTTTATTTGTCAGTGCCTCATAAAACAAAGGCTGGAAAGCAAGGTCCGGCTGCTTTTTGTCTATTCCGCGAGACCGGGTGAGACCCAAGCTGAGAATGAAGCGGTAGATGGCTTCATCAAGGTTTTGCGATTGGAGCATCCCAAACTGCTGTGCAAAGCGATTGAAGTTCGACAAGAAAGTTTTGGCTACGAGCCGATTCTCGACGCGGTTTTGACTGAATATCATGCATGGTCGCAGGATGCGACCGTGGTTCGCTACGAAGGACGAGATCGGTCAATCAAGAAGGTCAAACCTGTTGATTTGCAAAAAACTGCGGACGCGCTACCTTCCCAGGGTGTGCCCATCAGGGAAAGGGGCGTTTACCTGATTACAGGAGGGGCTGGTGGATTGGGCCTCATCCTGGCTGAGTTTTTGACCAAGGAATGGAAGGCAAGAGTGGTGCTTAGCGGCCGGTCAAAGCTGTCTGTAGAACGAGAGGCCAGGCTTGAGCAAATGAGAAAACAGGGCGGCGAAGTGCTTTACCTGACCGCCGATGTCTCCAGTTCCGAAGATGTTGAGAGTTTGATCCATCAGAGCAAATCGCGTTTTGGAGAGATCCATGGAATCATCCATGCCGCCGGCGTTCTGCGGGATTCGCTTATCCGAAACAAAACACCGGAGGAAATGAACGCGGTCCTTGCTCCAAAAGTATGGGGGGCTCTGAACCTGGATGAGGCCACAAAAAATGAGGCGTTGGACTTCTTCGTAATGTTTTCTTCGCTTGCGGCGGTCACCGGCAATATAGGGCAATGTGACTATAGCTTCGCGAACCACTTCATGGACTCACTTGTGAATGAGCGAGAGCTTCTTCGAGCGAACGGCGCGAGGTGCGGCAAAACCTTGAGTTACAACTGGTCGATATGGGCGGATGGAGGAATGAAGCTTGGTGAGCAGGCGGAGCCTTTCTTCCGGACCCTGGGTCTAAAACCGATAGGCACGCAAACCGGAATTGAAGCGTTTCTGAAGGGTCTTACTTCAGAAAGATCGCAGATTGCTGTGCTGGAAGGTATACGAGAAAAAGCAGAGTTGATGTGGGGTCCGAGAGCAAAAGAACCGACCGCAGCGGCCATGACCGCTTCTGCATCGTCCGTCTCTTCCAATCAATCGGTGACCGCACCTGTGCTCCGGCCCGTCATTGAACACGGTGCTATCACCACCAACGGTCGATCTATCAATGCTTCTCCGCAACCCGCTGGCATCACACCCTTAAGAAGCGCGAAGATCCATCAGCTCATTACCACAAACCTGTCCGAAATTCTGCAGTTGGAGGTCGGTAAGATCCGTACTGATTTGCCATTCGCGGACTATGGCGTAACTTCCATTATGGGTGTCAACCTCATGCGCACCCTCAGTGACATACTGAAGATTGAGCTAGATCCAATAAAGCTGTTTGAGTACACGACAGTGGATGAACTGGCGGACTACATTTGCACTGACTGGCCTGAAGTTATGGGAGAAGTGGCGCAACCGCCGGCAATTGCGGGAAGGCGCGATGGCGCAATCAATGAGATGCCGCTTGGAAGCGAGGCCAATTCGGAATATCGATTCACTCGAAAAGCTCAACTCGCCGAGGCGGGCAGCGCAACGGAAAGTTTCCAGGATAAAACCCAGCACGATGTGCTTCATGATCCCATAGCCATCATTGGGATGAGCGGGCGTTTTGCGGAAACGGAATCCTTAGACGAGTTTTGGCAAAGCCTCAAGGAAGGGAAGAATCTGGTCAAAGAGGTATCGCGCTGGAGCGCTCAAGAGTGTGTGGTTTCGGAATCGGCAGAACATCGCTACTGTACGTCCGGCGGTTTTGTTGAGTCAATCGATCGATTCGATCCCTCATTTTTTGGGATTTCAGCTGTCGAAGCGATTTGGATGGATCCTCAGCAACGCTTATTCCTGGAGGAATGCTGGAGGGCGTTGGAAGATGCCGGTTACGGCGGCAAGAGCGCGCACGAGAAAGAATGCGGCGTTTACGTTGGCTGTTCAAGCTCTGGTTATGACAGCCTGTTCGCGGAAGATCCGCCACCGCATGTCTTTTCCGGAAATGCCGTCTCCGCTATTCCCGGGCGAATCGCCTATAGCCTCAATCTCCAGGGGCCGGCAATCGCCGTCGATACTGCGTCCTCGAGCTCTTTAACGGCCATCCATTTGGGGTGTCAAGGTTTATGGTCGGGCGAAATTGAAATGGCCTTGGCGGGCGGAGTCTTTTTAGAGGCAACTCCTACGTTCTTCAATGTCACCAATGGCGCCGGGCTGCTTTCCCCGGACAATAAATGCTATTCCTTTGACGCCAGAGCGAATGGTTTTGTGCCCGGCGAAGGGGTTGGGGTAGTGGTGCTGAAGCGCTTGCGGGACGCTTTGCGAGACGGGGACCACATCCACGCCGTGATTACAGGGAGTGGCGTAAATCAAAACGGCAAATCGAACGGTTTGATGGCGCCAAATTTGCGCGCACAAGAACGGTTGGAACGCTCGGTATATGACCGTTTCAAAATCAACCCGGAAACCATCCAGTTTGTTGAAACTAACGGTACTGGAACCGCGTTGGGAGACTCAGTGGAATATCAGGCACTCCATCGTGCTTTCCGGGGGTATACAGAGAAGAAGCAATTCTGTGCTCTGGGCGCGGTCGCGACGAATATGGGTCACGCTGCCGCTGCTGCCGGCGTAGCCGGTCTTTTGAAAGTGGTGCTCTCGCTGAAACATCGACAAATCCCGCCCTCCTTACATTTCCAGACAGCCAATCCCTCCATCGACTTCGAGTCCGGTCCGTTTTATTTCAATACTCAGTTGAAGGAATGGAGAGTAGAAGACAACCAGGTGCGGCGGGCAGCCGTTAGCTCTTTTGGCATCGCTGGCACGAATGCGCATTTGGTCATTGAAGAAGCCCCATCGAGGGCGCCAGCTATCGTTCAGTCACCGGGGTATTTGATAGTGCTCTCAGGGCGGACGGCAGAGCAGCTCAAGCAGCAGGTGCGCAGTTTTCTTGCGCTTGTAAAGCACACGCCCGACTTGTCAATGAACGATTTGAGTTTCAGTCTGTTCGTGGGCCGTATGCATCTTACTCATCGCCTTGCATGCCTGGCGCGCACCCAAAATGAACTGGCTGACCTTCTTGAGCAATGGCTTGAAACCGGGAGGGCGAGTAACGTTTTTACTTCACAGATTCAAGAAGGCAAAACAGCAGAGCATGTTTCGCTGGCAAGATTCGGAAATCAGTGCATTCAAGAATGTAGAAATGCCCCGGGCGAGGCGCCCTATTTGGACCATTTGGCAACGATCGCCGACCTCTATATCCAAGGATATTCGCTGGATTTTCAAGCGCTGTTTTCGCGCGATTCTAAGAGAATCCCTCTGCCTACATATCCCTTTGCCGACGAGCGCTACTGGATCGGTCGCAATGGACACTCTTCCCGGAGTAATGGTCACGGCATCACGGACACAACAATTGAAGTCGAGCCAGTTCGATTCTGAAATCAAGAACAAGCGCCTGACCAAGGCTTTGCACAATAAATAATTTCCGATGATTCTCATCAAGGGAAATTCTCTTTCTCCATTTTCTTCGTGCGCTCGAATGAACTCACTAAAGGAGCGGTTTTAATGTCACCTTCGATTCCCTCTGGATCGCTTCAGGAAGCTTCCGGGCCTCCGTCTGACCTGAAGTGTGGGCGCGAGGATTTTAAGCCAGTGGGGCCTTTCCAGCCAGAGCAGATGCCGCTTTCTTGCGCGCAAGAAAGGCTCTGGTTTCTGTGCCAAATGAAGGGAGTCAGCGAGGCTCATCATATTCCTTTCGGTTGGCGGCTAAAGGGTAATCTCGATCGCCCCGCACTGCGGCGGGCGCTGGATCGGATCGTGGTCCGGCATGAGGTGTTGCGCACAACGTTTGCGGTTGTGGAGGGAGAGCCGGAACAGAGGATTCAAGCGGTCGAGCAGGCGCGTTTCGAGCTGAGGGAAGAGGATCCGCGGGAGCGAGGCGAGACGAGCCAGGATCTCGCGCGGCGGATCGAGGAGGAAGTTGCGCGTGCTTTCGATCCGACGAACGGGCCACTGATTCGAGGACAGTTGCTGCAGGTGGCCGAGGACGAGCACATTCTGGTGATCACCATGCACCACATCGTTACCGATGAATGGTCGCTGGGGATATTCCTGAACGAACTCAACACTCTGTACGGGGTTTACCGAGAAGGGCGTGCCGACCCGCTGCCGGAGCTGGAGCTGCAATATGCCGACTACGCGGTGTGGCAGCGTCAGTGGATGGAAGGCGGGATGCTGCAGCAGCAGGCAGAGTACTGGAAAGGTGCGTTGGCGGGGGCACCGGCGCTGTTGGAGTTGCCGTGGGACCATGCGCGGCCGGCGCAGCAGAACTATGGTGGAGGGTTCAGTGCGTTAGAGCTGGAAGAGACCTTATTAATAGGGCTGAAGGAGTTAAGCCGGCGGCATGGAGCAACGTTATTCATGACATTGCTGGGGGGCTGGGCGGCGCTGATGGGACGGTTATCGGGGCAGGAGGAGGTGGTGATCGGAATACCAGTGGCCAACCGGGGAAGATTGGAGATTGAGAAGCTGATCGGATTTTTCGTGAACACGTTGGCCGTGCAAGTGAATGTTTCAGGAGGACAGACGGTGGGGGAACTGCTGGAGCAAACGAAGAGACAGGCTCTTGCAGCCCAGCAGCATCAGGACATTCCCTTCGAGCGGGTTGTGGAACTAGTGAATCCGTCGCGGAGTCTGTCGCATAGTCCTTTATTCCAGGTCATGTTCGCCTGGCAGAACGCGCCGGAAGAGAGGCTGGAGTTTCCGGGAGTAGCGATCGAGGCTTTGCCGGCAGCGACGATAACGGCGAAGTTTGATCTGACCCTTTCTCTGCAGGAGACAGGCGGAAGGATCATAGGTGGGGTGAAGTATGCCACGGCGTTGTTTGAGGCCACGACCATCGAACGCTATCAGGGATATTTCCGCAGGCTGTTGGAGGGGATGGTAGCCGATGCGGCCCAGCCTGTGGAACAAATCCAGCTGATGAGCGAGGGAGAGCTGGAACAAGTGCTCTCCGAGTGGAACGAGACGGAAGCGAAATATCCGAAGAACAAGTTCATCCAGGAACTGTTCGAAGAGCAGGTGGAAAAGACACCGAATGCGGTGGCAGTGGTGTGTGGGGATGAAGACTTAACGTACGGAGGGTTGAACCGGAGGGCCAACCAGTTGGCGCATCATCTGCGCGAGCTTGGGGTCGGTCCGGACGTGCCCGTCGCCATCTGCGTGGAGCGCAATTTGGAAATGATCGTCGCTCTGCTGGCAGTTTTGAAGGCGGGAGGGGCCTATGTGCCGCTGGACCCGGCCTATCCGCCGGAGCGGCTACGCTTTATGCTTGGCGATTCCGGCCCGATGGTGCTGCTGACACAAAGTCATCTTGCAGTTCGGTTCCCCGAGCTGCTTGTTAGCGTGCCGGTTCTGGATCTGAACAACGACGAGGCCCTGTGGGAAGACTTACCCGATAGCAATCCCAGTCCGGATCGCATCGGACTTACTCCCAACCATCTGGCCTATGTGATCTACACCTCGGGTTCGACGGGAGTCCCCAAGGGGGTCATGATCGAACATCATAGCGCGGCGACACTGGTGCAATGGGCGAGTGAAGTGTACAGCCGGGGAGAACTGGGCGGGGTGTTGGCGTCGACCTCGATTTGTTTTGATGTATCGGTCTTCGAAATATTTGTGCCGCTGGCCAATGGAGGA
>Ga0207687_10001842_pt1 | contig 14590 bp, 17 predicted proteins | sample KBSM54metaG_FD_184399 | JGI IMG/M metagenome (GOLD analysis project Ga0207687, IMG submission 184399) | Miscanthus rhizosphere microbial communities from Kellogg Biological Station, Michigan, USA - KBS M5-4 metaG (SPAdes) (version 2) | ecosystem: Host-associated > Plants > Roots > Rhizosphere >...
CAGCGTGAACCCCGGCGGCAGGCGAGGCGCATTGCTCTGGTCGCGCGAGTTGAAGGACGGATTGGAAGCCCCGCAGGTGCTGCTGATCAAGCAACTGAAGCAGGAAGTGGAGCGCGCGTATCCGCCACAGACTGCGAGTCAGCCCGCACAAAAACCATAATCGTCCATCAAATAGTGGGCGATTTCATGCTCAGAATGCGACGAATGCGGTCCGTGAGTGCCGGGTCCGTTGCAATGAACCGCATCCGAATGCCGGTGGAGGGCACCGTCTCCACGACACGCGCCATTGCGGTGTATTCGGTTTGGCCTAATTTAAATCGGAGCTCGACGATGGCGTTGGCGGCCAGTTTTACTGCGGCCCTGACGGAAATGAAACACCCTGTTTCACTCACGCTGCGGATTTCGCCGCGAAAGAGCTGATGCGAATCTGCCGCAAGACATTCAGCAAAGCCCGCGCAACAAATCCTGGTACTGCTTCGCCGCTCGTACCCCGGTCTCTCGTCCGATATGTATTCCGGTTGCCCCAGCATTCGTGTGCGCAGAGCCTTCCGCCTGCAGGAGAGAATGCCTCGCCTGGTTAGCTCATCGGCAGCGCGGCAATTTTCTTCAATCGGCTACGACTGCCCGAACCACGCCTTCGCGAGCCACTCTTTCATCGTGTTCGCATCCACAAGCCCTGCCTGCTGGAATTGCAGCTCGCCCCGCGAAAACACCGCGAAATTGGGAATTCCCTGAACCCGGTAACGCGCTGCCAGGTCGGGGTGCGCCTCCGTGTCCACCTTCAACACGACTGCACGGCCCGCCAGCTCCCGCGCGGTCTGCGCGACGTGGGGAGCGGCCATCTTGCAGGGACCGCACCAGGCTGCCCAAAAATCCACCAGCACTGGAACCCTGCTTTCGCAGACGATCTCGTCGAATTCCGCAGTGCCCACCTCAACCGGCTCGGAAATTGCCGCCAGTGGGGACTTGCACGCGCCGCATTTGCCCACATCCGACAGATGTTTCGATGGAATCCGGTTCGGCTTTCCGCAACCAGGGCAATTGCGCACGATCGGCATGACTTTTCTCCTGAGAACGTCCCTCCATTCTCACCGATGGCGGTGCTTCAGTCGCCGGAAAAGGAGGTCAATGCCCATTCGGATCCTAATCGTGCCAGAGTTCCGGATGGGAGGCGTGAATGTGACACTCTCGCTGCAGCACTGGCAGACGACAAAAGTTCTCATAAGTGGCTTTCTTTGAATAGGGTGAGAGCAAAAGTTAATCTCCGTTGGGCGGTGTTTTGGGGCTATTTCTCGTCGATTGATCTTCCATTTCCGAAGTGGAAGAGACCCAAAAGGGAAATGCCGCATGTTACTTGCGTTACAGGAGTAATTCAGACTTGAGTTACTTAACTCTTGTTTAGTAACACCTAGGTGCTACAGAATTCACCCAAGGGTTGACTATGAGACAAGAAACTTACCGATTCGCACTGGACGAAGCCACCAAGGAACTGCACGGCATTGTTGAGCAGTTTGAGGCTCTGCGCTCTCGCAAGGAGCAAATAGAGCAAGTTGTCGAAGCGTTGAGGCCTTTCATCGGTCTCCATTCTGAAACCCCAACCATGACCACAGCAATCGAGGCGAGCGCCCCCATCGCCGAGTTTGTCGCGCCCGTGATCGAGGAACCCTCCCCCGAACCCCAATTCACCTTCATGCAGATTACGGGTCCCGGCATGGAGATCACATCCACTGAACCAGCTCCTGTCGAAATCGAAATTGAGCCGGAGCCGGTTCTCGAAGCCGTTGCGGTCCACTCGGACGTGGCAACTGCGGAACAGATTGCCTATTTCCGGCAGCCAACCGCGGACCCCTTCCAGCGCCGCATCGACGATGCACTCTGGGGATGGCAGCAGAGACCGGAAGGTCTTCTGTCGCCCATCTAGTCTGAGGCGACGGGATCAACCTCAGGCGTAAAATCGCAGTCCGAACCGTTCGAAGTTTGCTCCAGGCGAGCGGGATTGGTCAACCCAAATCAGGCGCTTCCGGTACGTTTGCCGGGAGCGCCTGATTGCGTCTAAGCGATCTATATTGTTCTACTTAGGATGACCTATTAGTTGCAGAAGGAAGTTGCTGGGACCTTTGCAATCCGTGCTAAATTCGGCAAGTGGAGATCGATATGAAGCCCAACATCGGAGAAGTCTATCGCGTAGCGTTTGACTCCGCGAACAGCGAGCTGAAGGACATCGTCGGTGCGTTCGAAGAGCTTCGGGCGCGCAAGGAGCGCATCGAAAAAGTGGTGATGGCGCTCAAACCTTTGCTCGGAGCTGAAGAAGCTGCCGCTGCAGCAGCCGCCATGCAAAGCGCAACGGAAGCTGCAGACCAGGCGAGCCAGACCCTGGAAGAAATGCCGACGTACCAGTATCAGAGCACCAATGGTTCATCTTCGGGCGATCCGTTTGCCAGCCGTTTGAACAGCGCGCTGGGCCACGGCGTCGGTCGGAAGTTCAATCGTCAGTTCTGATCCGATCTGGAATTCGCACGTGAGTCGGTGCGCGACCCGCAACCAGGCGTGCCGACAATCTATTGCCAATTCCGTTCCGTCGATTTCCGTGCCACGCGTGGTTGCTTCTGGGAAACAGTCGCAGCGATCGCGATTGCAGTAACTCTTACCATTGACTCTTACTTCTCACCATTGGGTACATGCTAGACTCGCGGCATGAAATCGCAAGGATATGGGGAGATCTATCGTGTCGCGCACGACGCGGCGCAAGCGGAGTTGGCCGAAATCACTGCTGAGTTCGAGAGGCTGCGTGTTCGCAAAGAACACGTCGAGAAACTCATTCTGGTTCTGAAGCCGATCATTGGGGAACGGGAAAGCCCCTCGCCTGCTGTTTCGAAGGAAGAGCCAACCGAAGAGCCCGATGAGACCGTGTCCGCAGTCGAAGCTTTAAATGATGAGCACGCGCGCCCACTGGGAGTTGGCGCCGATCCCTTTCAGCGGCGAGTCGATCACGTACTGGGAATCGGTGCAGGCATCCGCGACGTAAGGCAGTACACCCGCCAGTTCTAAGCCCATCTCCCCCATGTGGTCCGGACTTCCTCACCCCAGTCGTCCGCGGCTTCCCACGCGCGAAATTTACAGCGGTCGTGGTGGTTTAAGCGGGGGTGATGCAGCGCCGATTTCGCAAATTGGTCGGTCAATCTCTTCCTGGCTGGTGAAGCAGCAAGCAAAGTTGCTCACGTCATCTGCATCTAAACCCGCGTTGATCGGCCTCGAGATGTGCGCCACTGAGAATTGAGTCCGCCTCAACCAGAGTTTTGTCGAGTGAAGCATCTTGCTGGTGCGGCTGGACCGGCCTCGCGGTACGTCTCTGATTCAGATTTTCAGGAGTTCAGAGCACGGTGAGTGTCCACCGTATTTGTTTTTCGCCCTTTGCCCGCTCTATCGTCGTCTTCATCTGCATCGCAGCCTCTCTTTCTGCGAAGGGCGTCTGCCAGTCGGATGCTTCGCAGCAGCGGTCGGTGGGGAGGGATGCGGCTGATCTTCCTGATGCGCCTGTCGCGAAGAGATCGGCTGAACCGGCTCTGGAGCCGGACTGGCAATCAACCCATCCCGAGGTCACATATTCCTCGAATCTCGGGGGCGAGGGTTCATTCGCCCTTGGCGTCGGGGACTTGCCTGCGGTGACGATTGAAGGCGTGACGCAGTCGCCGCAGCACGAATATGTACCACTCAAGAACTGTCCTTACGACGAAACACGAGCGCGAGAGTGCCGCATGCACTGGCGGCAAATGATCCTCGAGAGTCTTGTGTTCAACGCATTCGAAAACGGCGGAAACGTCTACTCGGGCTTCTGGTATCGCTGGCTGACGACGCACGGCCACTGGTGGCAACACTACATTGACTCCGGGGCGAGATGGCGCTGGAACCGCTGGTCCGACGACAACCCGCCTCTCGATGACTACGTTGCACATCCGATGATGGGTGCGATCACCAACAGCATCTGGATCCAGAACGATCCGAAAGGAATGACCCTCGAATTTCAGAACAATCGAGAGTACTGGCGCAGTCGTCTGCGAGCAACTGCCTGGTCAACTTTTTATAGTTTCGAGTGGAAGATGGGACCCCTGGGCGAGGCCGGCATCGGCCACAACGGCGCTGAATACGGTTACGACCATGGAGTGCTGACAAACGAAACGGGCTGGGTCGAGTTGGTGACGACTCCGGTAGGCGGACTCGGCTGGAATATCACCGAAGACTACCTCGACAAACACGTCGTGAAGAAGCTGGAGAATAGAAGCCACAATCCAATTCTGCTCACGATGGCGAATTTCATTACGCCCGCCCGGGGCTTCGCCAATGTCCTCAGGTTCCGTCCACCCTGGTACCGCGATTCCCGTGTCGTGAAGGCGAATGGTTTCTGGTCCAATCCAGGCGAAGGCGTTTCGGCTTCAACTGCTGAAGCGATGCGCTGGGCTGAGCGTCACCCTGAGAGCGGGGCCGATCAGTACCTCGCCGAAGCGGCGCCTCTGCGCAAGATCGATGGTCCGCCTAACTGGCAGGGTCCCGGCGGACGGCACGAGTTCGGCACCTGGTGGGGAACCTCTTTTATCAGCGGCCACGTGTGGGGCTATCAGGGAGATGTGAAGTATATGCCGGTGGATCTGCGTTACTCTTACGAGCTTCACCGCCATCACGAAGCGTGGGCATTGCGCTACTCGCCGGAGATGACTGCGCTGGCAATGATTGACTGGGCCACCCCAACTCCAGCTCCCGCCGGGAACCTCTATAACCAGCGCAAACGAGTGTACGGCGGCGGCCTGAGTCCCGTCGGAATCCAGTGGGGCTTCCTACCGCTTCGCCGCGTGCAGCCCTTCTTCTCAACCAATGGAGGGTTCATCTACTTCACAGATCGCGTGCTCAATCCGCAGGGGTCGAAGTTTATGTACATCATCGACTACGGTGCAGGGCTGAACATCTTTCATCACAGAAACCAGGCCATCACGATCGGCTATCGCTACCAGCATCTGTCTAACGCGAATATCAGCCATCACAATCCGGGCACCGATGCCAACACCTTCTATGTTGGAATTTCCCGCTTCCACACGAAGGGAGACAGCCGCACGGATCGCGACCTACGTTGAAGCGATGTCGAGGTGCACGACTTCTGCGGCCGGAGGTGATCCCTCTTCAACTGTGAGCATCCCAATGGTGACCGGCAGGCTGAAGCGCCGCGGACCGCACGATCCGGGGTTGAAGTACAGCACACCTTTGTGGCGACGAATATCGGGTTTGTGCGAATGTCCAAAGAGCACCACCGAAAACTTCGCAGCAGCCGGATCCAGGTGGATCGTTTGCACATCATGCAGCAGGTATAGGTACTGCCCCTCGAAGTGCACGACTTCCGTCTCCGGCAGTTTGCCGCATCTGCCGTCGCGATCGACATTCCCACGAATCGCCGTAACAGGAGCCACCTTCTCGAGTGCTTTGAGAATCGCAAAGTCGCCCACATCGCCGAGATGCAGGATGTGCTCAACTCCCTCAAGAGCAGGGATAACCTCCGGCCGCAGGAGACCGTGCGTATCGCTGACGACACCGATGATCATCTACCGAAGCTGAAGAGGACTGGCCAGCGCCGTTTGACTTTCACTTGCTGTGGCATGGCGATGGGATCGATGAGCTGCAGCACCGACCCAGGATTCTGCGGATCGTTCATGGCCATGCAGTAAAGGCCGCTCCAGTTGTTCTGCCAGCTCCAGCCACGAGCTCCCATGGCCTGCGCTTCAATGTGGGTGGCAGCATGACGAGCCGAGAGTGTTTCCCGGCAAGCAGGACAGCGCGGAGATGCTCCTTTTCGAAAACTTCCTCCACACGGACAGGATTGAAGGAAAGCTTCCCATGACTCGTCGATCTCTCCGAACCTGTCTCTCGGAGCGGGAAGCGCGCCGACGTATTCATTGGAGTAATTGAACAGCGCGAGAATCCCGCACTCGCTGCAATACGCGTAGGAATTGTCGCCGAAGCCGGAGTGCCACAACGAATATCGGTAGAAGCGGCCGCAGTGTTCGCAGTCGCCCTTTTTCAGCATGACCATTTCACAACCCCATTTCCAGACGCGTGCGGATCGAGCCGATCACGCCACGCATCTCCAAGGAAGTTGACGCCAAGACTGCGACAGCTACTGCGGGAAAGAAAACCAGATGCTGTGAATCGACGACATGCAGGCTCGCGTGACGACGCCGGGAGCAAATGCAGCCATCCGTGTTACGTTGACTCTGTTGGCTCCTTCACTTGTACCTAGCCGACAACACACGGCTTGCTTCTTGCGATCATTGATTAAGAAAGTAGTGCAACAGGCTGGAGCGGGACACTCCAAAACCAGGATGAAGGATTTGCCCGGAACCAACGAAGTACACGCTGGAACAGACTGGCGAGCCGCGATTGCAGCCTACACGAAACCGCGTGTGCTGCAGGTGCTTGCACTGGGATTCGCCAGCGGCCTGCCTCTTTTGCTTACGTATTCAACTCTTCAAGCGTGGCTTGCTACAGTGGGCGTGCGGCGCGCAACCCTCGGCGCGATAGCCCTGGTTGGCATCTGTTATTCATTCAAGTTTGTATGGGCGCCTCTCATCGATCGCGTGCCGCCGCCACTGCCTCTGGGACGACGCCGGGGTTGGGGAATCACCATTCAGATTCTTTTGATCGCGGCGATTCTCGCACTGGGGTCGTGCGATCCGAAGCATAACCTGCCGCGCATGGCGGTCCTGGCGGTCGTTGTCGCATTTCTGTCGGCGAGCCAGGATATCGTGATCGATGCCTGGCGCGTCGAGAGCCTCACCAGTGATCAGCAAGCTCCCGGAGCAGCCATGCTCCAATCCGGCTACCGGATCGGGATGCTGGCTGCAGGAGCAGGCGCCCTGTTCATCGCAAGCTCCTCGGGATGGTTTGCAGCCTATGCCACAATGGCTGCCTTGCTGGGGTTGGGATTGCTGGTGTTCTTGTTCAGTCCAGAACCGAAGGTGCCAGCGGAGAAGTTGTATGTTGCGCAATCGGTATGGCAGGCGATTCTTCACGCGCTGTACAAAGCCGTGATCGAGCCTTTTCGCGACTTCATGCGCAAGCCGATGTGGCTCGTGATTCTGATCGCAGTCTTCTTGTACAAGATGGGCGAGGCAATGGCGGGAGTAATGTCAACGCCACTCTATATTTCACTGGGATTTTCGCTTCCTGAGATTGCAACTGCCTCGAAAATATTTGGATTCTTTTCGATTGTGACCGGGGCACTGATCGGCGGGGTAGTGACGACCAAATTCGGCATCCGCCGCTCCCTGATCCTTTGCGGTGTTCTGCAGTCGATTGGGAACCTGTTTTTTGTTTTGCAGGCCGTCGGCGGTCATCGGATCGGCTACCTTGCTTTATGTGTAACCGCCGAAAATCTTACGGGTGCAATGGCCGGAACCGCGTTGATCACCTGGCTTTCCAGTCTATGCTCACCCGCCTTTACGGCGACTCAGTTCGCGCTGCTTTCGTCGCTTGCTTCGCTTAGTCGCACGGTGGTGGCTTCTTCAGGCGGAGTATTGTCAGAAAAGATTGGCTGGGTGCAGTTTTTTCTGCTTACCAGCGTCGTTGGCTTACCGGCCCTACTTCTGGTCTTCTGGGTCGGACCGCGCGACGACGACAGCCAGGACAAAGGCAAAGTGGCTATCTGAGCGGAATGGCCGGGAAGTGGACCATTACTACGGTAAGGAAGGCGCGTCACGGAAATCATGTATTGATATAGGTAGACGTGAATTCACCAGGTAAATACGTTCTTCTCTTCTTGACAAGCATTGCGCTGCTCACCGCGGGCGTTGAGGCCGCGGTCGCGCAGAGTGACCAGTATCTTCAGGCAGAATCTCAACAACTGGTTGCGCTGGCGAACCAGGCACGCGCTCAAGCAGGCGTGCCCGCACTCAAATGGGATCCCGCTCTTGCACAGGCCGCACTGAAGCACACACGGCGCATGGTGAGCGAAGGCGGAGCAATCCAGCATGATTATCCCGGCGAGCTGGTGCTGTCAGAGAGGGCTGGCCTCTCCGGCGCCCACTTCAACCTGATCGAGGAGAACATCGCTGTCGGACCAACGTCTCCGGAAATTCATGACGCATGGATGCACTCCAAACTCCATCGCGAAAACATGCTCAACCCAGAGGTCGATCGAATCGGCATCGCTGTTATCGCCCGGCGTGGAGTGCTGTATGCAACCGCCGACTTTACGCGGGCTGTCCAGTCATTTTCGCCCGCACAGGTGGAGCAGCAGGTGGGCTCGCTCATTGCACGAATCGGCGTCAAGGTGATGGCAGATCATTCGCTGGCGCGCGCAGCGTGCACTGTTGACAGGGGCTTTCCGCGAGTCGAAAGCGGTGCGCAACCGAGCTTCGTGATGCGCTGGCAGGATTCGGACCTGAGCCATCTTCCCAACAATCTTTTGCAGCAGCTATCTTCGAAACGGTTTCACGATGCTGCAGTGGGAACTTGTGAGCCGAACGGCGAAGCCGGTACATTCACGGCCTACAGAGTTGCCGTTTTGCTCTATTGATCGCGATCTCAGCGCATTCTGCAGCAATTCCACTCGCGATTCTAGTGCGACGGGGCAGATTGTGCGGGCTTGGCTTTGACCCGCGTATAGGTGAAATCGTACTCAGTGTGCCAGGTCTTGCCACCGTCACTCGATCCCTGCGAGAACTGACGCACTTTGTCCGGCCCGAGATTGAAGAATTGCAGATGCCGTAACAAAGTTCCGCCACCTGCCTGCGGCACGTCGTCCGTCCAGTAATCCATGATGTTGCTCTTCAGTTCTCCGTGAAAGAACATCACGCCCGCGGATGTATCGACCCAGTATTGCTCCCACCGTTTCAGGTTCGGATTCCAGGTGTTGTAGCTCTTGCCGAAGTAGGGACTTCCAAGCGACGTCCAGTTCTCCCAGATGACACATCCGCCCATCTCTTTTGAAATATGACTGTCGCCCCGATGCACTCCATCAATGGCTGAGGAGACCTCCCAGTCGCCAACCCAGAAGTCGAACTGCTTGAATTCGGCATCTTGACACGGGGCGGCATTGTGCTGAACTACCTTTGCAAGGGCGACGAATTCGTTGTTGGAGCGCAGTGAACTCCACTCAGCATCGCCCTGTAAGCGTGAGGGCATCATGAAGCCAGCATTTGCAGAGGCCTTCAGCATCTGAAGCGCGTGTGTTGAATCGCCCATGCCGGCGTACGTGGTCGCAATTTCATAATCGGCGATGAACGCGGGAAGACCTCGGCCGGTTCCGAGCGTTTTGGCTTTCTGCAGCGCTTCGAGTGCGGCATCGAAGTGCTTGTCACCGCGCTCGGAAACGCCGAGCCGATACCAGAAACGCGCGTTCTCCGGTTGCTGCTTGGTCAATTCGGCATACTGCCGTTCCGCTTCCGTCCAGTTTTGCGCGGTATATGCTTTATCGGCGGCTTCAGGTGACACGGAAGCCTGTCCCATCATCGCAATTGGAAGAAGTGCAGAGACAATACCTAGAGCAAAGACCAGCCGCATCGGATCCTCCCCAGTGGTACACGTGCACGAAGAATCATCCTGCAACGGGCTGAGTGGTTTCGCGCTGATTGTGACGAACCGGGTTTCTTGCGTGATGAGCGCAGTTCAGCCGTATCGCTGGTTGCTCTGCCAGAACTCGGGCCATCCCTGCCGCGGCGGGCCGCACACAAAGATGTCCGGATGGTACTCGCTCTCTTCGTTTTTCACTCCAAGCGAATTGCCGAGGTGGCCTGCGAGCCTGCAGCCAGTGAACTCGCCGTCCACTTCTTGTTGCGACCATCCGACGATGATGAGCGTGGTTGGCGGGGTGCTCGGATATGTTCGCAGGTAGAACGAATTTGTGAGGCTGATGGGAGCAGGCAGGTGATATGACGCTCCGAGGTTTTCAATCGCTCCGGCTTCACCATAGTTGCCGACCAGAATTCCATAGCTCGATTGCTGATATGTGGGAAGGGAATCACGGACCCCAGCCACTGTGCGCACCAGGTCATCCCACCCAATCTCCTCGCGCAAATCGCCGTTGTTTCTGAACGCGAAGTCGCGCAGCGGGCCGGAAGGGGCTACCGGAACGAGAACTGCTATGAACAATGCGCCCATCGCGAACACTCCAACAAAATAGATGGACTGCAATGTCCGGCGAAGTGGTTTCGTGCGCTGATCCAGCCAGCGTTCCGCAACCACGGCGCCCATTGCTATTAGGACCGGGTAGGCTTCGGCGACGTAGTAGAACCGTCCTTTGTTCAACCAGAAAACAAGAACCGGAACAACGAACATCCACGCGAGCATTCGGTACCGGCTCTCCCGGAAGAACGCGATCAAGCCCGCCAGGCAGAGCGGAATTGCAAATGGGTTTGCGTCGAGCAGAAGCTGCATGGTCCAGTAGCCATCCGCTCGGCCTTGACCCACGTCACGCGCATGGATGTGCTGTAAGAAGTGATAGGAGACAAAATCATGCCGAATCAGCCAAAGAATATTCGGCGAAAAAATGACCAGCGCCACCAGGACACCAGCCCAGAACCACGGAGATGCGAAGTATCGCCGCGCACGCGTCAGTACCATTCCTGCCAGGAGGCCGGCCACGAAGAAGACCAGTGAATACTTTGTCATCAGTCCCAGGCCGATTGCTGCTCCGATCCCAAGCCACCAGCGCGGATTCTCCGTGGTCAGGAGGCGGATGGTGAACCAGCAAACGAGGATCCACCACAAGAACGAGAACGTTGTGTACTGAAATTCCGTGGCCTCGAAGATCGGCAATCCAGACAATCCGACGGAGACTGAAGTTGCAATCTGCGCCAGTCGATTGCCGCCGAAGTCGCGCGCCATGATGCCGCTGACCAGTATGACGACAGACTGCGCGATGACCGAGAAGAGCCGCAAGCCAACCAGCGACAGACCAAATATGCTGAACCCGACTCTCTCAACGAAGGGTGTGAACGGTGGATACGCGACAAATCCCCAATCAAGGTGCCGAGCATCCGAGAGGAATTGCAGTTCGTCGCGATGAAAGCCGTATCGGCCATTGGTAAGAATGTGGAAAAGAGCGAATGCTGCGGCGATGGAGCTGAGAACGAGTAGATCGGCGCGTCGCTCCTGCATTGCCCCGATTCCGTTGCGATCAGCCGGCTCAGGGGACAGACGTAGGTCGGGCACACTCGCCTCCTCGACATCAGACTACGTCTTCGATCCGGCTCCGGTTCCGCAGTTTTCTCGCTTCTCCACCCCAGCAACAGGTTGCCGGGGACCCCGCTTCTGCGCGACGAGGACTGACTTCATTCCGGCAGCAGTGGCGGCCTGGATACCGAGATCTGTGTCTTCGAAGACGAGGCAATGTTCCGGCGCCACTCCGAGTTTCTGCGCACCGAGGAGAAATCCATCCGGCGCAGGCTTGCCGCGTTTGTAGTCTTCGGCGCAAACGAGCACGTCGAACTTCTGCAGCAGTCCAAGCGCCGTCAGCGAGCCGATCACGGACTGCCGCCTGCTGCCAGAAACTACGGCAAATGGAATCCGCCCATGCTGGGCCTCGATATGCTCGATCACCTCCGGAATCCCCTGCAATTCCGGCAACTGCGAGTGATACAGCTTCTCCTTGTACTCGGCAAGGGTATCGACCGGCATGTCCAACCCATGCATCTCATTCAGGTCGGCAATAATCTTCCGCACCGGCTTGCCGCCCCACGAATAGAAGAGGTCTTCATCGTAGGTGCACCCGTATTCGGCCAGGGCTTTCTTCCACGCCTTGTAGTGCAGCGGCATCGAATCCGCAATGGTACCGTCACAATCGAACAGATAGGCGCGGAAGTCGCCTTCGGGCAATTTCAATTTCATTCGAATTGAAGCTCCTGACTTCTGGGTAGAGGAACGATCTTCTAGAACTATCGGGCCGAAGCTGCCACACTCTGCTCGCCAGGCGCGCCGCATCCACCCTCGCCGGGTTTCGTCGGCTCCATCTTCAGCGCATTGTTGAACCGGTTAAAGTAGTTGAAGAGCCCGATCGCGCACAGCAGTTCCACAATCTCGCCTTCCGAGTAGAAGCCGCGCAATTCCGCGAACTGCTCATCCGTTACCTCGTGCGGATTGCGCGTGACGGTTTCCGCGAGCCGAAGGGCCGCCTTTTCCGCTTGTGTGAAATCTTCGCGCCGGGGCCACTCCGCCAGATGAGAAAGCTGATCGTCGCTCCATCCCAGATTCCGCGCGAGAATCGTATGGCTTGCAAGACAGTAAGGCGTCTCGTTCACCTGGCTGGTTCGAACAATGATCAGCTCTTTCAGACGCATCGGCACGGTCCCGGTGTTAAGCACAGCTGCAAAATGCGCCTGCATGGTGGCAAAAATCTCGGGTCGATGCGCCATCACCCGAAACATGTTCGGCACATTTCCGCGCACCGCAAAGATCTTGTCATACAGCGTCGCAATTTCAGGAGTAACCTCGTTGCGATCGAGCCGGGATATGCGGGACATGGCGCCCTCCTTCTGCAAATACCAGAATATCTCGCCAGCTCCCCTCAGCGGTCGCGCGGCTCATTGTTCGGCAATGGCGACAACCTGGTTATAGCGCCGGGCCGCCGAGGATCCAATCGTCGAAGCAGGGAAGAGTTCTCGGTCACGAACTTCCTCGCCGCAACGAGGACTGTTCTGCCCTTCCTTCGCGTCGGGTAGCGTCATGTGCATCGCCATCATCGCGATCCGTTTCGCTTCAGGCGAGAGATTTCCAAACCGCGCCGCAATCAGCGCCTGCGGAGTGATCGTAATCTCCGCGCATCCGGCTGCAATCCCGTTCGCAATCTTTTTTGCAGCGTGGCGCGCCGAGGCCGACGCACCGGGCATGTTCGCCGCCAGGCTGAACCACTGGTACTCGCGCGACGCGTCTCCTGTAAATAATGCATTGCGATGCGAGCCTGTCCGCATCAGCCCAGGGCAGATGGTCGTCACGCGAATGCCCTTGGACCGCACTTCCATCCCCAATCCTTCAGAGAATCCCACCGCAGCGAACTTGCTCGCACAATAGGGAAGTAGATGAGGCACAGCAATGCGGCCCGCAATCGAGCTCACTGTCGCAATCGAACCGGCACGCCTTTCCAGCATTTGCGGCAGCACAGCCAGCGTGCAGTGCAGTCCCGAGTAGAAATTTGACTCCATCACCTCGCGAAACTGCTCCAGCGTCTGGTTCTCAATCGGCCCAACCGTGATGACACCAGCATTGTTGATCAGCACATCGACGCGTCCGAACCGCCGGGTAGCCTCCTCAATCAGTCTTGAAGCCTCCTCCGGCTGCCGCAAATCCGCCGCCACAATCAGCACATCGTCCGAGCTCCTCACAACTCCCCGATCGAGCAGTTGCCGCCGCGCCTCTGCCAACTGGTCCTCATTTCGCGCTGCCAGGACCAATTGCGCGCCGCGCCTCCCGAACTCCTCCGCCAGCGCCAGCCCCAGCCCCCGCGACCCTCCGGTGATCACAACTACCTTGCCCTTGGTCCAATTCAACTTGTTCTGCGTGCGGTCCGATAAAGTACTGAGGATGGTCGAGGCGAGACCAAGCCCAAGATAAACGGCATTCTGAAGCAGTGAGCCGTCGCGCGATTTCATAAGTGATTCCTCCGAAAGAAGGTTGGATGGTCGATACGCCTAATGCGCAGCTTTACGAGTCGGAAAACCGGGGCTCGTCGCGACTCACCATTTTGACGCGACTCGTTCAGTCTGTTAACTTTATAGAGGGCAATTCAGCGCCACTCACTCCTCAGTAGCTCAATGGCAGAGCATTCGGCTGTTAACCGAAGGGTTGTAGGTTCGAGTCCTACCTGAGGAGCCAAAAGTCCAACAAAACAAATAGAATGTGCGGGCGGCCCAATCGGCTGCCATTTTTGTTTTGGGCGAAGGGCTGTTTTGATGGCTGTTCGAAAAATCCTTGCCAGAATCTTCGGCACCGAAATCGCGGCCCGAAGTGCCAAAATCGTCCGTTGCCGAGGTCGCGGTGTAGAGATACGTCTCTCAAATTGTGGGGCGGAGATTGAGTTCGTGGGCTCCTGCGACGACCGAATCCGTAGTCGCAAGGAGATACCACTTCTGCAGCCGACCGAGGAACGGGCTCAGCCTTGGCTCGTCCCTTAAAAGTTGACTTTGCTGTCTTCTGCGCCGTGAATGTGTGGATGCGCAATATGTGGGAGAGATAATGTCCGAACTCGAGTGGAAGAAGGTCAGCGCGGAGCTTTTGATCTTGTCGCTCGTCGAGGCTCGGCCACGACACGGTTACCAGATTCAAAGATCATCGAGCAACGCTCCGGCGGGGCTCTCCACGAGATGCGTTGAGCTCCCAAGTTAGAGAGCGAACCCTGCTGAACCTGCAACCCCTCGCGGGACATCTGCTGAATTCTCTGTGCGATGGTACCGCCATGAATCGGGCCGAGTGCAAGGATCCTCATGATGAAGAGATCGAGCGTGCCTTGGGGAAGATCGAATCAGTCTTCAGTTTTCATACGTTTACCTTCTACTTAGGCATCTAGAAGGCCAAGGTAGCGGCATCGAGCATCATCTTGCGCGGGAGATTCATTCGG
>Ga0207687_10001847_pt1 | contig 14573 bp, 28 predicted proteins | sample KBSM54metaG_FD_184399 | JGI IMG/M metagenome (GOLD analysis project Ga0207687, IMG submission 184399) | Miscanthus rhizosphere microbial communities from Kellogg Biological Station, Michigan, USA - KBS M5-4 metaG (SPAdes) (version 2) | ecosystem: Host-associated > Plants > Roots > Rhizosphere >...
GGGGCGCCGGGGGGGCCCGGCGGGCGGCCGGCCGCGGGCCGGGAGGTGTGGGGGGAACGGGGCCTGGGGGGTACCCCCGGGGGGTACTGGGGACCCGTTGGGAGAGCGGTGCTCTCGCAACGGAGAGCAGTGCTCTCGGTTACCGTGGTCCGGACATGCAACGACCCCGGCCGGGGGGGTGTTCGGCCGGGGTCGCTGGGTGTCGGGTCAGGCGCGGCTGACCTGGTCGCGCCTCAGTGGTCAGCCATGCTCGGGCTGTTCGGTGGGCTGGCTGTCGCCCTCGGGTGCGGGGCCGGCCATGCGTTCGAACGCGGCGGCGAACGCGTCCTGCCCGTTGGTCCTCGCGGCCTCGGCCGCCGCGGTGTAGACGTCCCGGTCGGAAGCCTCGGCCGGTTGGTCGGTGTTCGTCGGTTCGCTCATGCTGGCCTCCAGTTGCCACGGTGGCGCACGTTGCGCCCTCGGGGGTGAGGTTACCTCAGATCAGGGCGTCCAGGGTCTTGTGTTGGACGTCAGCCCTTCGCAGCCCGGCCCGGGCGTACCGGGTCCGATGCCACGGGAGGATGATCGTCCGGCCGTCCTCGGTGACGTCACACTCCACGGGCACGACGGACTTGTCCGCCAGTAGCCAGCCGGTCGGGTGCGGGCCCTTCAGTTGATAGGTCTGGGTGGGGCGGACGAACCCGCGGGGGTCGCCGTTGGCCAGTTGCCAGGACAGGCCCGGCCATAGCTTCCCGGCGTAGGTTCCGTCCGCCTGGAGCTCTGCGTCCGAGCGCATCCCGGCCAGGCGCCGCTGGTTGTCCGTCCAGAGGGTCTGGGGCCCCAGGACGGTGACCTGGTGGGACTTGCCCTTCTCCCGCAGCGTGAGTGGGGCAGTGACCGGGTCGATGTTGTCCAGCACCCACATGAGGCGCTGCCGGTCGGTGTAGTGCCTCGGGGCGATCAGGTGGCCGCCGGCGGCGGGGGTGGCCAGGACCCGGCCGTCCACGATCAAGCCGTCCGTGTCGCATTGCAGCATGGCCCGTTCCCCGATGGCGGCGATGACCCGCCCCAGCCGGACCCGGACCTCTGCCTCCACCCAGGCGGTCACCGCCGGGTAGGAGTTCTCGGGGTCCCCCCCGGAATGGACGTACCAGCGTTGCCCGGCCAGGTCGACCAGTTGGGCGGCCACGTCCCGTTCCCGGTCCCACGCCTCGGAGTACCCCCAGCCGGTGCCGGGGGAGGGGCCCAGGCGCTCCTTGACGAACGCGTGCTGGCACCATTTACCGATCACCTCCCGGCCCCACCGTTTGGCGACCAGGCGGGCCACGGGGGGCCGCGCCGGGCCCTGCCCGTTCTGCACCCCGAGAACCCAAGCGGCCCAATCGGCCATCTGGGGCGCTAGCTTGTGGACCTCCCCCGGACCGACTGATTCCACACTGCCCAGGCGCAACGCTTCCCGCAGATCCGGCCCGGCGATGTCTGCTCGAAAACGTCCAACGGGATACCAGGTTGCGCCGCTAATGCGCACGGGCCAGCGGGCCGTGTCGCTGCACAGGGTCGCGGTCGCCGTGACTCCCCAGCGTTCTGAGGTGAGGTTCGGGTCATCGAGGGCCATCCTGTCGAATCGGTGGGACCGGGCGATCGGGTGCGGAAGCCAGGCCGCGATGGTCGGGTAGGCGGCCACGAAGTCCAGCTCCCAGTAGGGGCCGTGGGACCAGGTGCCGATGCGCCAGGTTCCCCGCCTACCGCCGTGCACGAAGTCCCGATCCCGTTTCACCTTGGCCGGGTCGGGGTCGATCGTGACCGGCACGATGGCCGGCCGGTGCCGGTAGGCGTTCCAGCCGCACGCGGGCCCGGACAGGGACCAGTTACCCAGGTGCTCGGCGTCCCACCAGTCCATCAGTTGCAGCATGGCCGCCGCGAGGACGTCCCGGTCCGCCTCGCAGCGGGCCAGCCACGCTTCCTGGCTGTCGTCCTGTTTCGGGAGGGGGGGTTTGTGCAGCCGCAGCGCGCGGGCCACGTCCTCCAGCGCCATCGGCAGCCACGACCCGGAGTCCACCAGGGTCAGGGTGCGGCCCCGGTAGTTGAACCGCAGCCAGGGCGCCTTCCCGCCGATCGCCGCGTCCGTGATCTGCCAGCCCAGGTCCACCAGCACCTGCGGGAGTCGGGTCGTGGTCAGGTCGAAGGAGAGATTGTGGGCGAACAGCCAGACCCCGGTCCGGTTGCGCGTCACCTCCCCCAGCCATTTGCCGAAGGACGGGGCGGTCAGGCCCCAGCCGGTCACGTCGCGGCGGGGGGAGCGCTTGACGTCGCGCCGGTCCAGGTAGCGGGCCGCCCACAGTCGCAGCGCCAGCACCTCCCGGTCACCGTGGGCCACGGTGCGGGTCTCGGTGTCCAGGAAGATCACCGACCGGGGGGTGAACTCCCGTTCGTTCGGGCGTAGGTAGTGGATCGGGACCGGGGGGCGGGTCACAGCCGCCCCGTCCAGCGGCCCCAGAAGATGACCAGCCCGGCCACCAGCAGGGCGATGGCGTCCCAGGTGACGATGGCGCCCAGCACGGTCAGAACTCCAGGACCTGGAGGTCGGACACGTCGCCGTGTTCGGTGTTGTACTTGGCGGCCATGTTCTGGGCGTCCAGTTCGACGTCCGAACGCAGCCGCCCCGCCGTGTGGTTGATCTTCCCCGTGAAGACGGATGTCCGCCATTCGACCTTGGTGATGCCGCCTTCGGTGAACGTGTGCTTGAACCGGACCGCGAACTTCGGTTGCGCCTTCATCGCTCCGGGATCACGGGCCCACGGAGGGATCGCGACGTGCTCACCGCGGACCCGGGTGTTGTCCGGCAAGAGGCCGAACTTGCGTGCGGCCTCTTGGATCTGGCCGGCCCGGCCGCGCAACTCCTGCACGCCGCGGACCGTCACCCCGGGTTTGGCCAGGCCCACTTCCTCGGCGGACTGCCTGATCCATTCCCACATGTCGGCGGTGGTGGCCCGGGTCTCCGCCGCTAGTTCGATCACCCCCCAGTAGGCCAAGGCCTTTTGGGCGTCGGGTGACAGGTTCCGGCGCGGCGGCATCAGTAGGGCCTGATCGTCAGTCCGACGACCTCGGCAGTACCTAGGAGATCGGTCATCAGTCGATCAATCAGGACGACTGCATGACCGTGGCAGGCGTTGACCTGGTCGAGGATCCCGTCCCCGTGGTCGATCGTCAGTCGGTACTGGGCCGGGGTGCTGGCCCGGTGTCGGGTGCGGGACGGATTGTCACAGGGTGGAGTCTCGATAGGCATTGCGGGCCGTCCCTTCGTCGGGTCGTGCGCTGGTCGGTGCGTCTCGGCGGGCCGCCACACCCCCCCACCCCCTGCATGGGGGGAGGTGGCGACCACCGGGGCGGGCCGCTCAGTAGGGGGCGGGGTCGTCCGGGGCGGGGCGCTGGTCCTCGGTGGCGGCGCCCTCGGGCACCGTCACCGGTTCCCGCTCGGGTACGTCCTCGTCCTGTTCGTCGTCACCGGTCAATGGCCCGGCGGGTTCGCTCTCGGTGGCCTCGGGCGTGGCGCCATCCTCGGTCGGGTAGACCAGGCCCATGGCCAGCCCGGACGCGGTGATGAACTGGGCCCAGCACTCGTTGCAGAACACCAGTTCCTCGAACCCGCCCTCCAGCATCTGGAGGTGGACGACCGGGGGGTTACCGTCCCCGGTGGTGCATTGATACGGCATGATCAGTTCTCCTTGCTCGGTTCGATGAAGTCGGGGCAGGTGCAGGGGAACGGACGCAGGGCAAAGACGCCAAGATCCACCATCGTCCGTTCCCGGGTGTAGTCGGTGCACCGACCGTGTCCGCCACCCAGGTGGCGTTGCCGGGCATGACCACACCCGCCGCACCGGTCATAGGCGCGGCGGGTGCCGGTCAACTCGCCGGACACGATCAGGCGTCCACGGTCCGGTTCGGGTAGGTCTCCAGCACCTGACAGTTGATGGCGGTGTTCCCGGAGGTGACCGGCACCTCCACGAACTTGACCTTCGCCGGGAGCGCCCGAAGGACGTACAGCTTGGACACCACAGCGACCGCCTGCTCCCCACCCAGGGTGAACCGGCCCTTGTACCCGGTCTCGAAGTCCACCCCTTCGCAGAGCAGGTAGTACCCGGTCATGGTGTCCTTCTCGGACACCTTCTTGGCCGCCGTGTCGATGCGGACTTCGTGCCCGACCATCGTCTTGGACGACGGGAGGTTGTCCAGGATGTTCAGTTCCTCCCACGAGGCCGCCGCGAGGATCGGCCCCAGCAGGTCGGTGATGTCGCCCTCCGGGGCGTCCGGCACCTGGTTGACCAGTTGCACGAACGCCGCGGTGACGGCTTCCTTACGGGCCAGTCCGGTGTTGCCGTTGGACTTGGCGGGGGTGTTGCTTGCGGCCATGATTGCCACCTTCCTCACTTGACCCCGCGCACGGTGCGCGGGGACGTCTTGTCGTGCCTACGCAGCCGGACGGCAGGCAGGCGGTCAATGGTCGTCCAGTCGTCCGCGAGCACGTACCCCGCGGCGAACAGCATCCGTTCGGCATGGGACCAGCAGGACGGGTCGTCCGGATCGACCGGCCCCAGGTCGTGTTGGATCGACGTGCGGGGGAACAGGTGCAGCGCCCCGGCCCCGTCGCTCTGCGGAACGGCGATGATCTGATGCACGATCACCCGGCCGGCCAGACTGATACGGGCGGTCAGGTACTCCCCGCCGCGGAAGCGCCACCCCCGCAGGTCCGCCCCGGACACCCCGGTCTGCCGCAAGGCGGTCACTGGGAGGCCCGCTGGGCGCTATGGGCCTGGACGACCAGGCGGGACAGTTCGTTACCGGTGCGCTCGGCCCACTCCGCGTAGCCCGGACGCCCAGCCTCGGTCATCTTGGCACTGGCCCGGTCCAGGTCCCGCAGGGCGTGATCGAGCAGGTCTACGGCATCGTCCAGGGCGCTCACGGTGCGGCCTTCGGCCCATTGGTGGTCCGGTATACGGCGCCGCCGGTGAACGTGCCGACCCCCAGACCGGTCAGCAGGGCCACCCACCACGGCTCCCCCGCCGCGATGCCCTGCGCCACCAGCGCGCCGATCGACATGACGGCCGCGACCAGGGCCTTGGTGGGCCGGGTCGGCGGCGGGGTCACGGGCGGGGTTACGGGTGTGCTCATGGGGTTGCCTCCGGTGGGATAGGGACCTGCTGGTGCTCTCGAAGCCATTGCTCGTAGAGCGCGCCGATCTGGTAGGCGCCTGCGGGACAGTTCATCGACGGTGCGTCCACCCAGTGCCCGTTCCGGTAGTCGGTATGACCCCGGTATACGTTGTCGATCAGGTTGTCGGACATCTGGGCGCCGGGGCACTGGGTGGGGACCGAACCCTCCAGGCCGCCACAGACGGCACAGGCGAACAGTCCCCCGTCGCAGAACATGCAGGCGCCATCGTGGCGCCCGTCGCAGGTCACGGCGACATGATCGTCCGGGTATCCGGCCCAGGTGAGCAGGTCCCCGACAGTCAGGTCGCTACTCACAGGGTCTCGTCCAGCAACTGGGCCAGCGCGTCCGCGGTGGCGGCCCGGAACTGGCCCTCGGTGTCGTGATCGACCCGGGCCACGAACCGGGCCCCGGCCAGCCCGGTCCGGTCGGGGTCGGACACCTGGAGCAGGGCGGCCCGGGAGCCGGAGGGCAGGGTGCAGATGTCGACCCGGATGAGGATGTCACGCATGACGGTTCCGCCTAACAGTGAGTGAACAGGTTGCCTCACGCAGGATGGCACACGTCCATGATCGACACAACGGCCCGGACGTCCCTTTACGGGGGGGGACTGTCCGGGCCGTGTGCGGCGGTGGCAACCTGCCGCGCCTATCCTCTCACCCTTCGCTGGCCGGGTGGGAGCCCTGGTCGTGGCGTTCGTGCCAGCGTTCGTGGCGTTCCACGAACGCGGCCAGCACCGCGAGGTTCTCGGCCAGCGTGGGCAGGCGCCGATCGTGCGCGGCGGTCAGCACCTCCAGCCCGGTCGTGCGGGCGGTGATGTTGGCCAGGTCCACGGCGTGGGCCGCCTGCCCGGCGTCCAGTTCGTCGGTGATCTTGAATAGGCGGCGGATCACCGACCCCACGGCGGCGGCGGCCAGGCTGGTCACGACGGGGATCTCCGCGATGATCACCGCGCCGACTGCACTGATGCTCATACGCCCCCCACCCGTGTACAGGATGCCTGGACAGTGGATCGCCGTTCCGGCCCCGGGGGTACTCGCACCCACCCCGGGGCCGGACGTCGCCCCTACGGGGTGAACAGCCTCACGAGCCCGAGGATGCGCGGATGGTTCACCGAACGGCGCCCGATGCTGACGTGAATATGGGTCAGGTGGGACTTGTCCCAGCCGTAGGTTCGGTGCGGGGTGCCGGTCAGGTCGGCCGCGAACACCTCCCGCCCGTCCAGGGTCCCGGCGAACTCCCGCACCCCCATGGCTCGCAGCGGGTTGCCCCGCATCGCCATCCAGTGGTGAAGCCGCGCCGTGTAGGCGATCATCAGGTCCTCGCGGATGCCGAACCCGATGTCGATCGCGGAGGCGAACGCCCGGTCGACCCGGTGCGGGTGTGCGTCGCCCCAGTAGTGCACGGAGTACCCGCCATCGTGCGGGGAGTCGTCCCACGAGCGATGGTAGGAGTAGGTCAACTCGGTGTCGATGTCCTTCGGGACGGACCCGAGGAACACGGCGTGCGGGTTCACCGCCATGATCCTCTGGGCCAGTCGGCCCACCATCGGCGCCTGTAGCGTGCTCATGGATTGCCACCTTCCTGTTGCCCGCCGTCGTGGCGGGGGTGCTCGTGGGCGGCGTGGGCGGCCTCGGCCGCCTGCCGGTGTAACTGTTCGATCCGGTCGGCAGAGGCGCCGATCCGTTCGATGATCTCATGAAGGTGTTGCACGGTCACGTAATCGGCCATCAGGCACCACCGGTGACGACGGGGGCCGGGCCCAGTTCGGCCGGCCGGGGGATGTCCTTCGGGGGGCCCTTCAGGCGGTCCGCGAGCACCAGCCAGGCGTCCGCCTGGTCATAGCCCATCGCCACCAGGCGGGCCATGCCCTCGGTTTGACTGATCAGGTCCAGGTACACGGCCGAGGCCACCTGAGCGGCGGTGAGCTCCTTCGGGTTGTGCTGGCGGGTGATGTCCCACAGGTCCACCAGTTGCCGGGCCTCGGCGTGCGGGACCTTCAACTCGTCCAGGGCGGCGAGCGCCCCCGCCTTGTCGATCTTCCCGCCCTGGTAGAGGGTGCGGACCCGGGTCATCGACGCGCGGACGGTCGCGGCGGCGGTCTTGAAGTCCGTCAGGTCCAGCAGGTGCTCGGCATCGGCCTTCGGGTACTTCAGTGCCTCCAGGCCTTTCAGGGCCGCCGCGCGGGACATGAGCTTGTCCCCGTACAGGGACAGGATGTCGCCCTTGGCCAGGTGTCGTTCCTCGGTCACGGTGGCATGTTTGGCCGGGGCCAGGTAGGCGGCGATCATCGTGGGCGACAGGCCGGACTTCTTCAGTTCCGCGGCGGCCTCGTCGTGGGTCAGTTGCCCGGCGTGGAACATCGCCGTGACGGACCGGGGCAGGGTGACGTGCTCGGCCAGGGCGCGGAACGCCTTTTCCCACTTGTTCCGCCACGGGCCCTCCAGGAACAACTGATGGAAGGACGTGGACCCGGGTCCCTGGCCATCCCAGCCGATGATGCCGCGGTTCACCAGCTCCAGGCCCTGGGTGGGGGTCGGCGCCTCACCCTGTGCGTTGTAGGACGTCTGGAACCAGGTGGGGTCACCCCCTGCCTCCAGGTAGCGCTTGTGGGCCTCGGCCTCGGTGATCTGCCCCTCCAGCCAGGCGTTCATCACTTCGGCCACGGTGGGGATCTGGACGGTGAGTTTCTCCAGGATCGGATGCCACTCCGGGCGGATACCGGTCTCGGTGAACCCCCCGAACAGGGACAGTTGCTCCCCGTCGTCGCTCCCGCGGCCGATGAACCCGCGCTGGTAGGCCTCCACCAGGGCGCCCACGTCCGGCCCGGAGCGGGCCGCCTTCACCAGGGACGCGAACGGCCCGGAGTCGATGCCGGACTTCTTGGCCCACTCACGCCCGGCGCTCTCGTCCATCAGGCCCCGGGCCACCAGCGCCGCCGCCTCTTGCGGGGAGAGCGGCGTGTTCGGGTCCAACTCCAGCATGGCCTGGGTGAGGGCCTGCTGGAAGGGCAGGGTCAGGATGGATACCAGTTGCCCGAGGACCTGCCAGACGAACAGTTGCTCCCCCGCGGCGCCGGCGCGGCCCAGGAAGTCACCGAACCCGGCCATCAGACACCGAGCAGACTACTGACCAGGTCCTGCGCCTCGGACACGAGCCCGCCCAGTTCGTCCCGGGCCGACTGGGCCGCGCCCTCGGGGTCGTGGATCATCTCGGACAGCATGGCCAGTAGACCGGCCAGCGACGCGGCGCCCAGCAGGTCTTGCAGGAAGTGGCCCAGGGCGCCCAGGTTGCGACAGTTGGGGATGCCGCACTCACGCAGGTAGCGGGCCATCACGCGCTCCAGCGCGAAGGACAGGCCCAGGGTGCCGATCAGGTCCAGCGGGATGTCCCGGGGGATGCTGCGGAGCAGGTCCCCGATGTCCGGCAGGTCCTGCCCCAGCACCCCCTCCAGGGTGTCGATGTCGTCGATGACCCCGGCGGTCAGTGAGGTGATGGCGGCGGGGATGTCGGTGGACAGGACCCCGACCGCGGCGGCGGCGGCGGTGTTCGCGAAGTCCTCGGCCTCCTTGACGCCGGTGTCGACCAGGGCGGACACCTGGGACAGGGTGACCCCGGCCGCGCCGGTGATCTCGGCCTCCAGGGAGTGGATCGCCTTGCCCAGGTCGGCGGCGGTGGCGGTGACCAGGGTGTGCGCGTAGTGCTCGGCGGCGGCGACCGCGGCGGCCCTCGCGGCGGCCTCGGCCCGGAACAGGTCGTGCGCGTACACGCGGGCGGCCCGGATGGCCTTGTCCAGTTCGGACACCGCGGCGCGGACCAGGGACAGGGCGTAGGCGCGTGCCGCGTGCACCAGGGACAGGGCGTAGGCGGTGGCCCGATGGTAGAGGCGCGCGGCGTAGGCCAGGGCCCGATGGTAGAGGGCGGCGGCGTAGAACTTGGCGACGTCCAGCACCTCCGGGAGGGCGGAGGTGGTCAGCCAGTACAACTGGGAGGCGGCGGACACGGCGAACAGGCCGATGGACGTAAGCCAGTTGATCAATGCGAGGACGGGTCGCAGGATGAACCCGACTATCGGCCGGATGTACGCGTCGAACAGGCCCGTGGCCAACCCGACCACGTCGTCGATCAGGCCCTCGATGAGGGAACGCAGCGGCACGCCGGGACCGGCGCCGAACCCGATCGACTCCGGGACCAGGTGGGCCACGAACTTGCCCACGTAGGCGGCGCCGTAGATCAGGACCAGGGCGGCCAGGGCGGCCATGACCGGCACCAGCGGCAGGACGACCGGCATGATCAGACCTGGGAGTCGTGGGTGAGGTTGCCGACCGCGTCCGCAGCGTCGGCGGCGGCTTGGAGCAACGGCTTGACCTGGGCCGGGGTGTACCGGGTGAGGGGGACGAAGATCTGTCCGGGGTGCCCGTTGCCGGTGGTGAACGCGATGTCGTACCCGTCCTCGATCACGCCGGTTGCCTGGACGCGCTGGCGGGGGTTCTGCGAGTCGACGCGCCAGGTCGCCGGGGGGGTGTCGTTGCTCATCGGAATTGCCTCCGTTTGGTTGCCAACCGCGTTGCGTTGTTGATGGTCTGCCCGGAGATCGGGTAGGTGGAGTGGATCAGGTTGCGGAACGCCTCCCAGGCGGCGGTCACGTCCCGGACGTTCTTCTTCCCGCTGGACTTGCTGGCCATTCTCAACTCCCGTCGAAGGCGAACAGGGTGAAGTCCTGCGGACTGATGTCCGCCGGGTCAATCATCGCCGGTGCCGGGGCGGATCGGTTACCGATCAGGGACAGCAGGAACCGGAAATACACGGAGTGATCATTGGCGCCGGTGTTGTACCCGGCCACCTGCCAGGACCCGGAGGTGATTTGCTGGCTTAACGGCCAGGTGATCGACTCCCCCGCGGTGATGATCCACTGATCTGACTGGTACGGGATCACCCGCAGGCGGCTGTTCATGATGCACCATCCGACCAGGCCGGACGGGCCGGGAGGGACGATCACCTGGACCGCGTCCACGACCCGCGGCGGGAACGACACGTCCAGTACGGTCGGGTTGGTCGATGGCGTCCCGGCCGGGATGGCCAGGGTGAACGCGCGAATCTCCACTGCCATGATGCCCGCCTACCTGGTCGATACCAGGCAGACCCGCACGTCGGCGGTGCCTGCGTTGGTGCATTCGAACCGGATGGCGCTCACGCCGACCGGGACCGCGGTCATGCACTGACCGGTCCGGCCGACCCCGGCGGCGCCGCCCACGACCAGCCCCGTGTCCCACAATTCCAGGACGTGACCATCAACGGTCAGCACGTCAATGATGCCCTGAACGGTGGAGCCGGTCGTGATCTGCACCCACATTGCGCACCCGCCGAAGGGTAGGGTCCCCACCTCAGTGAGCAGCGTATAAGAGGTACCGGCGGCCATGACGGTGTTCGTGGTGTGACCGCGCCACCCCACGTTCGTGCCGACGTTGAACGAGTCCGGGTTCAGCGCCCGGTTGGTGCCGATCACCGTGACGTTCGCGGCCCCGGCGGTGGCGTTGGTCAGTGTCAGCCAAGGGGCTACGCATACCAGCGGATAGCCACCCCCCGGGATGATCAACTCCTGTACCAGTTTGGTACCGGCCTGGTCGAACGTCAGGTCCGCGGTCAGGTATCCGACCTGGGTGAACACCACGACCGATTCGTACCGAGACACGTCCAGCGGCGCCCCGGACGATCCAGCGCCGATCACCCCGGAAAAGATCGTCGACTGGAGCATGACGTTGCTGGTCGGTTGCTGCCAGTCCGAATAGTCGGGCGTCGTCACCGGGCCCCCTACAGGGTGACGTACAGCAGCGGGGCAGCGTTCGCGATGTACGTCCCGGCCCACGGGTTGGGCACCGCGGCCAGCCCGGACTGGAACGGGAACAGCGACGCGCTGGCCAGGGTGTCGGTCGGGTTGAACGGCCCGCGCGGGTCGTCGTCCAGGCGGCCGACGTTCGACACGGTCGGCGCCACCCCGGGCGACAGGCACAGGGCCCCTACCCAGAGGGGCCCGGCGGGGAACACCCCGGCCGGGCCGCCACTGACCAGGCCACCGGCGGCGGTGGACAGCGCGTTGCCGGTGTAGATCGGCACCCCGGGGTCGCCGTTGGCGGCCACCGCGAACAGGACCGGGGTCATCGTGGAGGCCGCGTCCCCGGCGCCGGACACGAAGAAACCGAGGGTCTGGAACGCGGTCTGGAAGGGGATGTTCACCGCGTACAGCCGTAGCCCACCGGCGGTCTGGGCACCGGCGGTCAGGGCGCCGCCACCGCCGAGCATCAACGTGCGGCCGGTGGGGGGCTTGACGAACCCGCCGGTTCCCCCGGAGGTGCGCATCTATCGGCCCGCCGTGTCGCCGGGCAGCACGAAGTACAGGACCCCCCGCACCGACCCGGAGATGACCTTCACCCGGACCCCCCGCTGAACCCACACGCCCCAGGACGTGAAGTCGTCGGAGGTGGACTGGCCGGCCGTGAGGGTGACGGGGACCAGCAGGGACCCGCCGTCGTCCGCCCCGTCCATCAGGTCGAACGTGGCCGCCGCGGTGCCGGTGGTCTCGACCGCGGCCCAGCCCATCAGGATTCCGTTCATGCCGATCACGTCCAGGGACGCGGTGATCGGGCCGAAGGCGAACGCCGTCACCGGGGAGTCCGGCAGGCGCCGGACGAGCTGTACGTCCTTCGCGTCGTGACGGCGTTCGCCTTTGAACATGATCTACCGACTCAGGTTCTGGGACAGCTCGCCCAGGATCAGTTGCACCTTGACCGCCGTGGACGCGGCGTTGTCCGCCACGGACACGGTGGTGTTCAGGGCGTTCGCGGCGTTGATGATCGGGATGTGCGGGGTGTCGGCGTTCATGTCCAGGTCGATGAAGTAGTTCGCGGACACGTCCTGGAGTGGGGTGCCGGGCCCGGAGATCCGCAGGAACCCGGTGTCCTGGCCCTTGAAGGCGACCAGGCCGCAGGCCACGTCGACGGTGTACCCGAGAACGGCGTAGTCGGTGTTCGCCCGCAGCAGGTTCTCCGTGGTGGTGAACGCCGTGTCGTTCCAGGCGCCGATGGTGGCCGAGGCGGTCACGTCGATCTCCACCGGCTTGATGTCCCCGATCAGGCCCTTGACGGTGCCCCAGTCGGACAGCTTGGCCGAGAGCGACCCCAGGTCGGCGTAGTACATGTGCAGCCCGACCAGGGTGGAGTTGGCGCCGCCGGACAGGGCCGACACGGCCAGGACGTCCTGCGGGGCCAGTTCCTGCGCCACGGCCTTGGGCAGGCCGTACAGGTTGGGCGCCTGGGCGGTGATGATCGTGATGCCGCGGGTGGTGTCGTGCAGGTAGGGCGACAGGATGCGGGCGGTCACGGACTGCCCGCCCTTGACGGTGACGTCCTCCAGGTAGGCCCGGGCGGGCGGCTGGAAGGACCGCACGGCGAGCGAATCGCCGGGGGCGACGGTGACGGCGGTCAGGGCAACCTGGTTGGTGACCTGCCCGAGGACGGTGTCGATAGCGGGCATGGGCCCGACCTTTCCACTAGGTGACGATCAGGGGGCAGGTTGCCATCGCCCCTGACCGGTGGCCTAGCGCTTGAAACCGGCGGTCTTGGTCATGACCTGGACGGCCCGCTGGATGTTGGCGTTCAGGTCCCCGCGCGGCGGCAGGCTGTTGACGATGTTCTCCTGGAAGGGCAGGAACGCCTGGAGGAAGGCGGTCATCTTCGGCACCGCCGCGGTGGCGCCCTGGCCGATGCGGCCCACGCCCTTGGTGACCGCCGCGTCCTGCCACTCGGACAGGGTCACGCGGCCCACGTTGCGGGCCCACTTGTCCTGCGACTGGGCGACGTTCTGCACCCAGACGTTCTTCTGTCGCGCGGCGGCGGCGCCGGGGGCCTGGGTGACGGCCCGGATTCCGGCTTCGATCTTGGCCGTGGACTGGCCCAGGCGGCTGGCCCATTCCGCAGCGACGGTGGCGGCATCCTTTGCCATCGGTCACTCCTTTTCGGTCGGTGCCCGCCGGGCCTTTCCCGTGGGGCCTGCGCTGGCCAGCCAGGCCTCATAGGCCGGACCTGACTTCGTGGCCATCTGCATTGCGGCCAGTGTCGCACGTTCCACTGCGCAATCTGTACAGAGCATCGCCCGATCACTGCGCAACCTGCGCACCACCCAGGCCCCGCAGTCTTCACATTGCACGGGTTTCGGCTTCCGATTAGGCACTACGTCCCACCCCCCCCGGTGTCGTCCTCGCGTGGCCGGCCGCCACCGTGTCGCCGTTTGAACTCGTCCTGTTTCGCCCGGGAGGACGTCCAGCGCTTGGGTGCGTCCCACGGCGGCCCCACGTCCTCCAGCTTGGCCTGGTACCGGTTCCAGGACAGCCCGAACTCCACCATGAGCAACAGGTCCCACAGGCGGAACGCCTCACCCAGGTCGGCGCACAGGTAGCAGGGCACGGCGAGCAGATACGGCGAACGTAGGCACCAGCGGCGGCACCGGGGGCACTTGGCCCTGATCAGGTCGTGCACCGGTTCCCCGAAGGCACTGTGCAAGTTGTCCAGCGCCTGGGCCAGGTCCGTCTCAGTCATCGAGTGCCACCGTGACCCGGTGCGAGCCGAACCGCTGCTGCACGGCCGACCGGGTGACACCCAGGGCATTGGCCAGGTGGGCCCATGAGTAGCGGGGCGCGTAGTTGACACCCTCGCGCACCTGATCGTCCCGCAGCCGGTCTGCCACCGCGGGCAACTTGGCCTGGGCCCGGTCCAGGATGTCCACGACCTGGGCGAACGCCTCCGGGTCGTCCTCGGCCGCGTGCCGTAGCATCGCGTCCGTCAGACGGCGCCAACGGTCAATTTCCCTCTGTTCCAGCATCTGACTGCCACCTCCGCTAGTTCGTCGTTTTACTGTACAGGAATCCTTGACAGTGGACTACGGGGGGCCCATCATTGACCTGTAGGCAACCTGACCGGAAGGAACACCCCATGAACGCCACCCGCACCGAGGCAGCACGGGTAATCGACCTGGCCTCCGAACTGGCAGACATCGCAGCGAACACGGACCTGGACACGGCCGGCTACACCCTGGAACTGATCTGCCGGACCCTGGGAGTGGAACCGGGCACCGTCGCCACCTGGCGCAAGATCCGGAGCGAGATCACGTCACGCGCCTAGCGCTCGGTCCGCCCTCTACACGGCCCCGCCCGAAGCATGATCGGGCGGGGCCTTCGCATTGCCCACCAACAGTGCCCAATGGTGTAGACCATATTCCGAGAGCACCGCTCTCCCAACGGGTCCCCAGTACCCCCCGGGGGTACCCCCCAGGCCCCGTTCCCCCCACACCTCCCGGCCCGCGGCCGGCCGCCCGCCGGGCCCCCCCGGCGCCCC
>Ga0207687_10001858_pt1 | contig 14529 bp, 15 predicted proteins | sample KBSM54metaG_FD_184399 | JGI IMG/M metagenome (GOLD analysis project Ga0207687, IMG submission 184399) | Miscanthus rhizosphere microbial communities from Kellogg Biological Station, Michigan, USA - KBS M5-4 metaG (SPAdes) (version 2) | ecosystem: Host-associated > Plants > Roots > Rhizosphere >...
TTCCAACGTGAGCGTGGTGAATATCGATAACGGCTTTGGCGCGGGCTACGTTGCGTCCATGATTAACCGCCTCTAAGCGTCGCGTAGTAATGACACGCGTCACACTCTTATGTGACCGCTATCAAGTGTCAGCCAGCAGCCCCGCTCATAAAATACGATGTAAAGCAAGAGATACATTTACATTTCAAAACTAATTTTATGCAACGCACGAAATTTGGTTCGCGTCTTACTGGCAGGTGTAAAATCTGCAATTGAATGAGGGCCTGCGGACCTTCCGTACGGGAACTTCTCCCAGCCGAGGCACACATGAATCTTCACGTCAGCTACAAAGCAGGCAAGACGCCCGATACCGAGCGCGAATTCAAACACCAGGTACAAAAATTACAACCTCGATTGCAGGTTTTTAAGCCGGAGTTGGTGCATCTGCACGCAACGGTGGAGCCGGACAAGGACCGCGGCACAAGCGCGTCACTGAATCTGCGATTGCCATCTGGACAGGTGGCAGCGCAAAGCTCCGGTGAAAATGCCGTGGCAGCAATCAAGGCTGCTTTTGCCGATTTGATCTCCCAGGTGACGAAACATAAAGAGTTGCTGCGTGGCCACTGGACGCGAAAAGCTTTGCGGCGTGCAGGCCGTGAGCGGCTTACGCAAATGCCGATCCCTCCTCAGGCCGCCCCTGCCCGCACCAATGGCAAGGCACAAGCGCAGACACATCGAGCTGCCGCCGCAGAGGTGCGACCGCCAGCATTGAAGACCGATGGCGCCGCTGTGGCGGAGGTGGAGCTATGGCTTAGCGCCAACCTGCGCAAGCTGGAAGCGTTTATTGATCAGGAGCTGAACTTTCAGATTGAATCGGACAAAATCCGTGAAGACCAGATCACGCGCGAAGAAGTGATCGATGAGGTAATCGTCAGCGCGCTTTCGCATGAAGGCGGCAAGAGGGAGCTGCTGTCCCCGGAAAGCTGGTTTCATCGCCTGGCTTTGCAGGCCATTCGACGGCTGATCCACGACAATGCCGATACCGCCAATATTTCGCTCGATGCGCCAGCGGGAATTCAAAACGTGACGGGCAGTGACGAGAATGTGCTGCAGTATCACCAGCCGGATGACAGCCTGCCGGAGGAAAGCATTATTCGCGACGAGAGTGTGCGCACGCCGGAAGAGATCATGGCCGGTGACGAAATGGTGGCGCAACTAGACCTTGTTCTGGGCGGCGTCAAGGCGGGTGATCGTGAAGCTTTTGTGCTGTACACGCTGGAAGGTTTTACGGTTGAAGAAATCTCGCGCCTGGCAGGGCGTTCCGCAGAACAGGTACGCCAATCTATTCACGATGCGCGCGCCCACATCCAGCAAAAGTTACCAACGCAAAACCAGCTCAGGAAAAGCCTGTTGCACCATTCCCGGGTTGCGTAACGGAAAACACATAAGGAGATCCGCGAATGATAACGCGTGAAGAAATCCGCCAATTAGCGCAATTTGAATCGCCCTCGGGATGCGCCATTACTTTCTATTTCCAGCCACAGACACCCCAGAACAAATCGCACAGAGAAGAAGCCATCATGGCCAAGGACCTGGTCCGCGACGCGTTGCGCAAAGCCGAGCGCAATGGCACCCACGCCGCACAAAGGGAGGACCTGGAAAAAATTCTAGCGATTGCTGAAGGGCTGCATGGAAATCATTCGCGCGGCAAAGCGATTTTTGCCTGCCGCGAGCAGGGAATATGGCGTGAGCTGGATATTCCTCCGCGCCCTGAACCGTCGCAGATCAGGGTGAACTCGCGGTTTCACATGCGTCCGCTGGTGGACGCAAGATCCGGGCTGCCGCGCACATGCATTGCGCTGGTCAATCGCAAGAAAGCGCGCATCTTTGAACTGCAGGACAAGGAAATCACCCAAAAGCCAGACCTGGAATTTGGCCCTTCACCTGCCGTGCCGCGCAGTGACGGCTTTCAGGGCTATGAAGCCGGGCATCGCGAGCGCCACGTTGAGAACACGACGATGCAGCATTTCAAGATGTTTGCCGAATCGCTGCTGATGCTGGCCCATCGCGATAAGTTCAATGCGCTGCTGATCGGATGCCAGGACGATTCATGGCCGGAAATTGAATCGCAATTGCACAGCGATCTGAAGCAGAAGCTGCGGGGAAGGTTCCCGATTGACGTAGTTTCCGCAACGCCGGAAGAGGTGCGCCAGCACGCCACCCGCATTCTTACAGAGTCAATGTTGACCAGCCAAAAGGAATTAATAAGCGAAGTAATGGGCGAAGCGCATCGCAATGCGCGCGGCGCCCTTGGCCTAAAGCATGTGCTGAATGCCTTGGAGCGGCAGGAGGTGCAGACTCTTCTGGTGCTGCGCGGCTTCAAAGCCGAAGCCGTTGAGTGCCCAAACTGCAAGCACCTGGATACGCGCATGGTAAAGACCTGTGCAGTCTGCGCGCATGAGACGCGCGAATTGAGCGACGTTTCCGACGCGCTGGTGGACCTGGCGCTTCGCAACGGAGCCGACATCCGCTTTATTGACGGCGATCCTGATATGGAAAAGGCCGGTCAAGTGGCCGCGCTGCTGCGTTTCCGAGCCGACCAGAACACAGCGGAGAAGAAGATGGCGGTGTGAGAAGAGCGGTATTTGGCTCTTGGTATTTGGCTTTTGGTGATTAATTTGGTGACGAATTTCAGTGCAGATGAAAATAAATTTTCTACTAGGCTTTAGGTGGTTCTCAGCAGACATTGTAACGACGGATACCCTCGTTGATTTCAGCATCCAAGCCAAGACCGAAATACCTATTGTTCAATCTCGCCATGTATAGCACGAGCATGTGAGTGGACATTAATACCTCAACGCGAAAATGAAGTGAAGCGTCCGCATACATGGTTACTTCGTGAGTGGACTCTTCAGCCCTTGCCTTCAAATCGAATGCAGTAGTGTGGAGATGCAACGTGGGGAGTACGAAAGCTGGACCATATAGGTTTGGCAACTCGTTATCAACCTTCAAAGCCAAACTGTAGGTGTCGAGCAACGTCCACGATGTTTGGAGGCCGGTTTTCCCACATTCGCAAACCCTCGTTGTAAAACGTTCTTTAACAGAAGAGAATTTTGCTTTAATACGTTGTATTGCAGATTCGGACATGAGCTTGTTCTGAACATCTGGAGGTATGCGGTTCAAGAGCTTGTGTTCGTGTACTGCATTGTAGTCAGCAAAATCCCGTGCTGCTCCCGGGTTTTTCGCAATGTAAGCGGCAGGTGACCACTTTTTCATAAAGCCCGCGGAGAATCTTTAGACCGCCTACTGACAACCCATTACCTACCAAAAGAAGTATCTCCTGGAAATCTTGATAAACTGCTCCACCAAGGAAGAAAATTTGCTTACTCTCAAACGTTGTTCTGGCGGTCTCTGTTCTCACGAAGACGCTCTGAAGGAGCGGAGCAAGACGTTCGGTCTCATCGATAAAAGCCGGAAATTCCCTCTTGAATTTGTCTTGAGCTTCCGGATAGCCGACTAGCATTGGACTCTCCTGTGTGGTTCCTTGCGGATAATGATATTCTTCTCAATTCACAAACCGAAAGTGAGGCTCCATGAAACGCAGAGATTTTATTTCCGGACTGGCAGTTACTTCGGCCACGCTGGCCACAGGACAAGCTGCCAAGAGCACGGACGCGCCACAGTCGCAAAATAAAGACAACCTGAAAGTGCCGCGGACCTCTCCGGCCAAGAACATCATGATTTCTGCGGCAAACGGAATCACCTCGCGGGGAAACCATCTCCAGGCCGGCTATGAGAAGCTGAAGGCCGGCGCGGACACGCTGGAGGCCGCCATTACCACAGTCTCCGGCCCGGAGAACGATCCCGAGGACGATAGCGTTGGGCTGGGTGGCCTACCGAATGAGGATTGCGTGGTGGAACTGGACGCGTGTTGCATGCACGGTCCCTCGCGCCGCGCAGGATCAGTGGGTGGCGTGCGCGATATTAAGAATGTTGCTTCTTTGGCGCGCACCGTTATGGAACACACAGGTCACGTGATGCTGGTGGGCCAGGGGGCTACGCGCTTTGCCGAACTCATGGGCTTTCCTAAAGAGAACCTGTTGACCGAGCACTCACGCAAAATCTGGCAATTGTGGAAGGAATACCACTCTGATCGCGACTGGTGGGGACCGGGCCTGGCCGATCCCAATTTCAAATTTCCGGCTGGGCTGGAGACAAGTTCCTTACAAGATCAGCCGCAGCCCATCCAGCGGCTGTATGCCCTGGCAGCGGAGATCGGCATTGCGGAAGAACGTCGCGCGGATGCAATCCATAAAGTGCTGTATCCGCCTACGGGCACGATCAATTGTTCAGCGCTGAATGAAAAAATGGAGATGTCCAGTGTGACCACGACGAGCGGGCTGGCGTGGAAACTTGCGGGACGGTGCGGGGATTCGCCGATCATCGGCGCAGGCTGTTATTGCGATCAGGATGTGGGCGCGGCGGGAGCTACAGGAAGCGGTGAAGAGAACATCAAGGTGTGCGGAGCGCATACCATCGTGGAAAACATGCGACGTGGCATGTCACCGGAAGAAGCCGGCATGGACGTGCTCAAGCGTATTGCCCGCAACTACAACAATGATATGTCCAAGCTTATCTATGTCAGTATGCATTACTACATTCTGCGCAAGGACGGCGCGTATGCCGGGGTTTCCATGTGGTCAGGCTCGGCGGAGCATCCGGCACGCTTTGCCGTGGCAGACGGCAACGGCCCGGCAAGGCATGAAGTGGCGAAGGCACTCTTTCAGGGAAATCCCAAGGATTGGCCGCCGATGCCGCGCGCGCGGAAGCCTTAAAGCAACAACTTACCGCTGATAGCACTGATGACACTGATTTTCACGGATCAGGAAAAGGATTATCCGCGAATCACGCGAATGAACACGAATAACTCTCTTTGGTTTTCGAAATTCGTGTTTATTCTTCGTGCATTCGTGGCTCAGTCTTCTTCCTATAGATGATTCTTATCTATATTGATCAGTGGTAAGGTTTTCTTTTGTGCAGGTACTCAAACTCTACGATCCCACCAGAAAACCAACCGAGTGGACCGGTCTGGTGCGCGCTGGACAATTCGCTGTCTTTCATTCTGACGTCGCCACTGATGTTGAGCGCACGCCGGATGGACGCTACCTTCACCCAGGAGAAGACAGCGTCTGCATTGTGTTTGACTCGCTCGCCGATGCGGAAGCCTATTGCGAAACCAAGGTCGCAGAAATCCCTAACCTTCGCTGCGATATTTACGATTACACTGGCAAATCCAAGCCGCCCTTTCTCACTTACGTAAACAAAATTCATCTCAACGCAGGATCAAACCGCGCAAGATGGGGATGGGTGCTGGTCGCGGCCAGCCTGCCTTGTTTCTGGATTGAACATCACTGGGGCAACACTCTGATCATACCGATGGTAATAGGCGTTAACCTGGTGTTCGCCGGCCTGCGCCTGGTGTACTGGGGTAAAGGCGGTTCAGAGAAGCGCCGTGCCGTTCGAGAAAAGCAAACTTAGTCGCAAGTGACATGAATCAACAGGAATGAAATCTTTTCTTTGCATTTCGATTCGTGTTCTTTCGTGTTGATTCGCGGCTAAAGCTTTCCTGATCCGTGAAAATCAGTGAAATCAGCGCTATCAGCGGTAAGATTAGGCGAACCGGACCTTCACATCGGCGCGCTTGGCCAGGTGGATGCTTTCCACAAAGCGCACCTTGCCGCTGTGGCGAGTCATCACGATTGATGACGTACGCGTGCCTTCACCAAAGAAGCGGACGCCTTTCATCAGTGCGCCGTCGGTCACGCCAGTGGCGGCGAAGACAAGGTTCTTGCCCGGCGCCAAGTCCTTGGCTGTATAGATTTTCTTCTTGTCCTTGATGCCCATTTTCTCAATGCGCGCTTCAAGCTCCGGCGTATTGATGACAAGGCGAGCAAGGATTTCACCATTCAGGCAGCGCATGGCGGCGGCCGTGATCACGCCTTCAGGCGCGCCTCCGCTGCCCATAACAACGTGAACGCCAGTGCCGATGACGGCCGCGGCAATACCGGCGGAAAGGTCGCCATCTGTGATGAGGCGAATGCGCGCTCCGGCACGGCGAATATCGTCGATCAACTTTTCATGGCGCGGGCGGTCCAGCACCACCACAACAAGATCGCTAATGTCACGGCTCAGGCGGCGCGCAATGGCTTTCAAGTTTTCTTTTACCGGCGCGTCAAGATCAACGGCATCTTTGCAGGAAGGGCCGACAACAATTTTTTCCATGTAGCAATCAGGCGCGTTCAGCAGGCCACCTTTTTCCGATGCAGCCAAAACGGTGATTGCGCCCGGAGCGCCGGTGGCACACAGATTCGTTCCCTCAAGCGGATCAACGGCGATATCAACTTCGGGCAGATTCTCGCCGTCATGCCAGCCCGCGCCCACATGCTCGCCGATATAAAGCATCGGCGCCTGATCCCGTTCGCCTTCGCCAATGACAATGGTCCCGCGCATGGGGACCGTGTCCATGGTGGTGCGCATGGCTTCAGTGGCAACGTGGTCAGCCCGCTCGCGGTCACCGGTGCCCATGGTGTGCGCTGAGGCGATAGCGGCATCTTCTACTACGCGCGCAAACTCCAGCGCCAGCTCGAATTCCATCTGGTGGGCCAGGTTTCTTGTTTCATTATTCTTTTCTGCCACGCGGGTTGTCATGAGTGATCCTCCAGAAGTCGCGCTCAGAACGCGCTGATGCCGGTCACATTCTCGCCGATGATCAGCGCATGAATGTCGTGCGTGCCTTCGTACGTTTTTACTGACTCCAGATTCATCATGTGGCGCATCACCGGATAGTCATCAGCAATGCCGTTTGCGCCCAGGATGTCACGCGCCATGCGCGCACACTCCAACGCCATCCATACGTTGTTTCGCTTGGCCATGGAGATGTGCTGGTGCCCAACTTTATTTGCGTCCTTGAGCCGGCCCACTTGCAGGGCCAGAAGCTGCGCCTTGGTGATCTCGCTGATCATCCAGGCCAGCTTCTCCTGGACAAGCTGATGAGATGCAATTGGCTGGTCACGGAACTGCTTGCGCACCTGGGAATATTGCAGCGCCGTGTCATAGCAAGACATGGCCGCGCCAATCGCGCCCCAGCCAATGCCATAACGCGCCTGGTTCAGGCAGCCAAGCGGCGACTTCAGGCCGTCCGAGCCTGGAAGAAGGTTTTCCAGCGGAATGCGCACGTCCTGCAGCGAAAGCCCGGAGGTGACCGAAGCGCGCAGCGACCATTTGCCATGCACGTCAGAGGCCTTGAAGCCGGGTCGGCTGGTTTCGACCAGGAAGCCTTTGATGCGGTCGTTATGCTCTTCAGACTTCGCCCATACGATTGCGACATCGGCGATGGAGCCCGACGTGATCCACATTTTCTCGCCGTTTAAGACGTACTCATTGCCGGACTTGACGGCGCGGGTACGCATGCCGCTGGGGTTGGAGCCGAAGTCTGGTTCGGTAAGGCCAAAGCAGCCAAGCTTTTCACCACGGGCCATGGGCGGCAGCCATTTGTCTTTTTGCGCGTCACTGCCATAAGCGTAAATCGGGTACATGCAGAGCGCGGACTGGACGCTCACGAACGAACGCACACCGCTATCGCCGCGCTCCAGTTCCTGCATGACCAGACCGTATTCCACGTTGCCCATGCCGGCGCAGCCATAACCTTTCAGGCTGGCGCCAAAGAAGCCAAGATCGGCCATGGGCTTGACCAGTTCGCGCGGGAAGCGGCCTTCACGGTTGCACTCTTCAATGATAGGAACAAGATTTTCTTCGATGAACCGGCGCGCAGTGTCACGCACCAGACGCTCGTCGTCGGTGAGCAGGGAATCAAACTCGATGAAATCCACGCCCTTGAACTTAAAAACGGGCATATTCTCCTCTTCGGTTGGGCCTGATGTATTGCCGGACAAGCGGGCCCGTTACACAGCAAGCAAAACCCGCTCAGGGCAGACTTTCAAAGCTAGCAGAGGCAACGTACAGGGTCAATGTGGCGATGTTAAGCTTTGGGCGAGGCCGACTTGCGTGCCGAGCCCACGGATACGAGTGTTGAAGGGTTTGTTCAAAAAGAGGTCCTTCGCTTCGCTCAGGATTTCGGCAGCAGGCTCAGACGCCTGCTGAACGCCTCAAGTTTGGAGCGGAGCGACATAAACAATGAAAACGAATGCAGTCCGGCTGCTCGAAACCCTGGGTGTGCAGTATGAACTGCGCGAATACGAGGTTGACCCCGACGATCTGGCGGCGGAGACCGTTGCAGCCAAGATCGGATTGCCACCGGAGCAGGTCTTTAAAACGCTGCTGGCACGCGGTGATCGCCATGGTCTGTGCTTTGTCGTGATTCCTGCCAATACTGAGCTTGATCTCAAAGCGCTGGCCGCTGCCACTGGCGACCGCAAAATGGAACTTGTTCCGGTCAAGGAACTGCTGGCGCTTACCGGATACATTCGCGGCGGCGTGACTGTGCTGGGCGCCAAGAAAGCCTTTCCGGTATTTGCCGATGAAACCATTCAGTTGTGGGACTCCATTTCTATTTCCGCCGGTATTCGCGGGACGCAGATGATTCTTCGGCCGGAAGACTATCTGCGCGCGACGGAAGCCGTGATGGCCGACATCGCACGCGGAAAATAGGCTCTTTGCTTTATCCGCCAGGCGCGCTGCAATCCGGCTGGCTGAAAACCTTTGCAACCTCGAATCGCCACATACTCTTCTTAGAATTAATCTTCCTAATTTCTCTTTAATCGTTTTGTAAGGTAAGCACCTTATATATACTGTTTGGTCGCCCATCCCCCCACTATGGGGTTCCGGCGTGTCCGGGACCCCTTAGGAGTTTTCAATGGCCGCAGAACTGAACGAAACCGTCTGGATCACCTTGATGCACGAAATGCAAAGCTTTGTCCGGCAAAATCTGGAACAGCCGCAGGTTCAGGCTGAGCTTCGTAACCTGATTGGCCCACAACCGCTGCGGCGCGGCGGATATCGACACGAAGACAAAACAGACTTGATCCGCACCTTTGAGCTCCTGGCCCCCGGACTTCTGGTGGATTTTCTTGAAGCCAACAAAGAGCTGCTCAACAAATACGCGCTGCGCATCTGGGCCGCCGAGCGCGAAGGCATGTTCGACGCGCACGCTAAAGTTTCATAAGGCAAGCCAGCATCAATAAGATCGCCATCCAGCAGAAGAAGCTTTCTTCTTGTTGCGACCTTTCATGCGTTTGATGAACTCGGGGACAATGCGCCACGCCATTGATCCATCGAGCGGCCTGACAGGCAGAAGGTTGAATGCCGCGATCACCAGGCTATAACCTCCTAAAATCCCCAACACCGCGTTGACTGGCGCAAAGCGCGTGTATCCAAACGCTGATACCAACAGCATGATCGGTACGGCGACTGCCAGTTGTGCCATGACTCCACCCCACGCAATGATGCAATGATCAAACCGCGACCACGGAACTTCAAAACGGCAAAACCCGAAAATTGGATAAAGCTCAATGCTAATGACGGGAGTATGTCTGCGGCGCGCGGCGATCATGTGACCACATTCATGCAGCAGAAGCAGACCCAGCCAGGATGCCCCTGCGGTGAGCGTGACCCAGGGGTTGCGGCGGGTTGCGTAAACCATGACTGCGGCAATAAGAAACACCGTCCAGTGAACAAACACATCAACGCCTTTAAGGCAAAAGACCCGGGTAAGCCGGTCAAATCTTATCGGGTTGGCAAACTCAATCATGCGTGACATTCGACGCGTAGGATAGTCGATCTTCACCAGCCTGCAAAATAACTAACGTTCATGGCGTTCAACCGCTCTCCGCCGTCGATAGCCACCAGCCTTTGCCTTCGCACCAGCAGGTTCCGTCCGGCGATGAATTGCGACGCAGAGAGCGAACATTCCTCAGGTCTCCGCGCTTAAACGCCTCCGCCAGCTTCTTCGCTGTCTCTTCATCGCGCGCGCCCTGGCAGTTGATAAACATCACCGGCATCAGGAACCTTGCGCTGTAGCCATCCGGAGGAACGCGCGTAATCAGCAGCATTCCGCCTGCGCCCGGAGTTCCGCCGGGGCCATCGGGCGTGAGCGGAAACAGAAGACGTCCGCCGGGGAGCAGCGCATCCAGCCAGATATCGAGCGGCGCGGTTGCGCCCGCATTCACGTATATAAGGTTGCAGGCCGGGAGCGTGCCTTCCGCGCCGGACCGCTGATAGACCGTCACGTTCTCCATGTCCGCCAGGTTTGCCTTGGCCAACTCCGCCAGCGCCGGCTCAATTTCATAGGCAAAAACTTTTCCGTCCGGTCCGGTCAGCCGCGCCAGTATCGCCGTGTAATAGCCAGTGCCCGCGCCAATGTGTACGGCCATTTCACCCGGCTGCGGATTCAGCGCTGAAAGTCCCACCGCATGCAGCACCGGCTGGCCATTGTTGATCTTGCTGGCCTCAGAAAGCGCCACCGTCACGTCCTGATACAGAAACGCCGGATCGTCGGTCGGCGTGGTGATGTATCCACCGCCGGCAAAAATCTTCCACGGCCCCGGACCAAGAAAGCGCTCACGCGGCGTGGCGGCAAAGGCCTCTGAGAGACGTCCCGCAGGCACGCCCGCTTGAGCGGTGATCAAATTGGCAAAGAACGCTCTATGCGCCTCCAGACGTTCCACGTTTCGCTCCCTCCGCTGGCGTTTGCTCCTCCGCATCTTTTTTGCGCTTCACGGCGATCACCGAGCCTGCCGATTCCACGGCACTATAGCTGCTCTGCAGCCATTCCCTGACTTCGGCAAACGCCTGTGTCCATTCACCCGCGCTCTTCAGGCGATAAGCTTTTTGGCCGTCCTTGAGGGTCTTCACTTCCATCTCGGCGGGGACCATGCGCTTGAGAGTTGTATGGATCGACGCCAGCGGATTGGCCTTGTAATTCTCAAAGGGGAAGCCCATGCGCTTGAGCGCGTCGCGAATCTCAACCGGGGTAAACCAAGCGTCTTTTTCAGACTTGCTCTCTTCTGCCTCTCGTCCGTCTTTTCTCTGGTCTTTTTCGGCGCTTCCTTTGCCCGCGTCTCGCCGCAACGCCGCGGCAAAGCCTGTCCCACCCGTATAGCAGGCGCGGATAGCCGTGGAGAGTCCTGCCGGACGCTTTTCAATCCGCTCGAAGATCGGCTCGTAGCGGGCGATCTGCTCCACGGGAATCATGTTCATGGTGGCCCGGATCAGCTCGGAGAGGCGCGAAATCTCGCGGATCGATTCGTCCCGTTTCTCGATCCACTTTTGCCGCTCTTCCATCAGGTCCAGCAGCATCTGCATGTAGTTTATAGTCACGGAAGTAGTGTAAGACGGATGTCTAACATCCGTCAACCATTGCGATTCTCTACCCCTCCCCCCTGGCTTCAATTAGGATTCCAAAGGACTTAGCCGATGCGACCCCGGAGACTCGACCTTGAACCCCGGCCTAATCGCGTCAAATCATGCTCAAACTGCTTCGAATCGGCTCTTAAACCCAGTGTCATCAGTGTTGATCAGTGGTTGGTTTTCCCCTTTGTGTTCCTTCGCGTCCCTTTGTGGTTAAGGGGGTACCCCCTCATACCCATCCAAGATTGGCGTGGGTTTCAGCGACCTCATCCCAAGTCATCCCAGATTGGCGTAGACTTCAGACTCATCCCTCAAATTGGCGTAGGGTTGAGCGAGAATCGTGTGGCACCGCCGCCCCCGGCGGTGGCTTTGGGTTTTCCTCTGCGTTCCTTTGCGGTCCTCTGCGGTCAAGGGATGTTGGTTTTTCTGGCTAATCGCCAGTTGCTATTTGCTAGCTGCTTCTGTTGTCAAAGACCGTCCAACTGCTGCTTTTCCTCACTGGGAGGCAAATGGTTAAATTTACCATTTGTTCGCCCAAGAGTCAAGAAGAAAACGCGGCCCTGAACAATTCTTAGGCTGCGTTTTCACAAAATCTTTAGTCGTGCAGCCCCGCCGCGCGGACGCCCTGGCGGGCCTCCGTATCGCGCCGACGCTGCACAAAAAAAGAAGAGACACCCGGCGCGGCGCCGGGTGTCGAGGTGTGTGTTCGCCTTCGCGGGAAAAGCGGCCCCTTCAGGGCCGCAACCTGGATATGTTCGGCGTCGACATCTCCGCCGAAAGCTAATATGCACCAGTCCCGCCAGGGACGAATGGTATTAGCCCGGTCACGTTGCCGAGGCGCGCTTGCGCGCTGAGGAATAAGTGCCGGGTAAAGGAAAAAAAGCATTCCTTCCGCTCTGCCGAAGGCCCGCGCGCAGCGCAGCGGAGCGAGTCGAATGGGCCCACACGCAACGGACCGGAGCGCGTGAGCCTCAATTCTCGAAAGTCAGAAAGCAGGATAGCGACCTGCATTTTCGTGCGAATGTTTAGGCCACAGCAATCCTTTGCTAAAAGGGAATGTCTTCGTCTGTGATCTCCGTTGCAGTCGGAGCCTCAAGAAGTGGAGTGCCGTCATCCAGGACAACGGCGGGGTTCGCGGGATTCGTCTCCTCCTTCAGAGATTCGGCGAGTTCACCTTGCCAAACACTCGGGAATTGCCGCACGCGCGAGATTAGGGCTTCTCTGACATTTGTATCGCCGTTTCGGATAGCAGTAGAAATTGCTCTAACCGCACCTCTAATTTCGCGCTCTTCGGTAAGGATGTCAGGAAACCGCAGCATGAAAAACTTCGCAACATAATGCCTATGGTCGGGATCTGAGTTGTCGAGTTTACTAATTAACAGCTTGGCAGCATCTTTGCGAAGTGTGAAAGCCTTCATCAGTGGACCTGCCCAAGTGCCGAGCGCGCCGTTTACCTTGCCACCTTCTAATATCTCGCCCTCCTGGATGATTCGAAGTAATTTGTTTTCAATACGAAGCCGTGCTGCCTCGCCAACCCTAGTCCATAGTTCCGGAGTAAGCATCTGCAGCGCCGTTCGAATATCAGCGTCTTCTGTTGTACTTCTCATATCATCGGAAACAGTACCCATATATTGCGCGAGTTGTGGTTCGTTAAGTAGGGCCAACAAAGCGGGAATGAGGTAACGCAGCTTGCGCACATCAACGGTGCGCCGTGCTCTAAAAACCGCAACAAGCGCATCGCCCCGTCGGTTTGCCGGAACCTCGGCGACCAAAAGCTCGGCGTAACGTTGGGATTCAACAAATTCGGGATCGCTGATACTAGCCGTAAATCCCTCGACTGTAAAGGCTTCGGTCGAAGCGTTAAGAATATGGAGAACATAGTTTAGAAAATGGATTACGGCATCTGCGTCCTCTTGCGTATCGCGGAACTGGTCATGGCTGCGCGGATTTCGTATAGCAAGATAAATACCACGCAATAACTGCTCTATCCCCTTCTGGATGTTTCGGTCAGTTTCGGATTGAAGCGCATTGACCCGAAGCTTGGGGGCATCCCCTCCGAGTGCCTGACCAACAAGAGCAACCCCATCGCCATCAGCACCCGACTTGTCGCGAAGAACGTTCGAGAGATGATGCACCGCTTCTAAAATTGCGTGTGTGTAGTGTCCCGATTCATAGGCACTCGCAATTGATGCCCACAAGTCATCTGAAATGTGTGTCTGTATATTCACAGGGCTGCTCCGCTTCCGTCTTTGGCTATTTCTAGTGCTGCCAAACTGAACCAATTATCAAATAGTCTGTTCTATGCGTCAGAGGCTCAGTTTTCTAAAACTATGGCTTACTCCAATGCGGCGATAGCAAGAACTCGCGAATAGCCGCCAAGTACTTTTTGAACTCCTGTTCGTCAACGCTGCTGGGGCGGTGAACTGCGAGATTTCTGAAGTTTCGCAAGACATCCAACTGCTTTGCTTGTTCCGCAGTTAAATAACTATTCTTTCTTAATGCCCTAACGGCCTCCAGCACCGAAACGTTGCGTTGAGTGAGTTGGCGTGCGGAGTTAAGAAGATGTTCTTCCAGCTTCGCCCATTCCTGTATAAACGTCCCGAGGTCTCCTGGCTTCGTCTCATCTCGTAATTCGTTTTTGAGTTCACGACAAAGATCAAAAATCGCATCACCCTTTGGATATAGCGCTGTCTCTGGAATCTGGTCAAATCCAGAACCCCAGAAAATCTTGGCACGAGGTATTTCGAACTTCGCAATGAGTCGGTTGCGAAAATCCAGCTCTGTTTTCGAATCGAAATCGGTTGTTACGTCCGCAGTGCCGGATAGATACCCCTCTTGAAAATACGGACGCAGAGCAGCTGGAGGGCAAATGCTCAGAAGCCGCACATTGACGACGTCGTGTTCTGAGTTGATGCTTATGCGGTTACTCAAGTAGGGCAGGCCCAGAACGTAGACATAACATGCCGGATCGGTGCTACTGAGTTGCGCAAATGAGCAAGCAACACGAAGCGACTGAGTAAGATCAAGAAGGGGCGTTCCCAAGACCTCATAATGTTGCAGAATGCTCCACTGGATGTACCGCTTCTGTCTAAGTTCTCTATGCCCGTCAATACCCGCCGCTTTAAACCGATCCACGAGCAATCGCCCCGCTTGATCGAGCATCTCAAAGCGATATTTCAGCTCCCG
>Ga0207687_10001861_pt1 | contig 14521 bp, 13 predicted proteins | sample KBSM54metaG_FD_184399 | JGI IMG/M metagenome (GOLD analysis project Ga0207687, IMG submission 184399) | Miscanthus rhizosphere microbial communities from Kellogg Biological Station, Michigan, USA - KBS M5-4 metaG (SPAdes) (version 2) | ecosystem: Host-associated > Plants > Roots > Rhizosphere >...
GAGGCGACGGCAGATCCTCCCGCTGCTCGTGCTTCACCTCATCGCCGAGGGGCCGAGCTACGGCAACAAGCTGATGGAGCGGATCGGGGCGATGACGGCGGGGGTGCTGTCGGTGAACCCGAACACGATGTATCCGCTGCTGCGCCAGCTCGAGGGGCGTGGCCTGATCGAGGGACAATGGGAGCATCCGGAGCGGCGCTCGCGGCGCTACTACTCGCTCACCGAGGAGGGGCAGGGTGAGTACGCCCGGCTGGTCGAGGACGTGCGGCCGTTCCTGGATGCGGTAAAGGAGTCGATCGACGAGATCGTCGAAGAGGTTTACGGAAGCGGTGAGGGGTCGAGCGTGACGGAGATCGACGCTTCGTGAGGCGCGCGAGCGCGCGCACCGAGCTGTCGCTGCCGCCTGCCGAGGCGCTCGCGCTCTGGGCGGACGTCGACCGCTGGCCGAGCTTCGTGGAGGGCTTCGCGCGGCGGCTGGAGCTGACCCGTGAATGGCCCGCGCCGGGCGAGCGAGTGGTGTGGGAGTCCGCCCCTGACGGCCGCGGCCGCGTCACCGAGCGCGTCACCGAGAACGCGCCCGACCGCTTCTCGACCGAGGTCTTCGAGAAGGCGCTGACCGGCACGCAGACCCTCCGCGCCCTCCAGACGGACGACGGCAGCGAGGTGGAGCTGAGCCTGGACTACGAGCTGACCCGCTACGGCCCCCTGAGCGGCATGGCCGACGCCCTCTTCATCCGCCGAGCCCTCCGCGACAGCCTGAAACGAACCCTCTACCGCTTCAGCGTGGAGGCGGAAGACGAAGCCGGCCTGCGCTAAGCATCCTGCCCTGGTGTTGCTCCGCAACACCTATCCAGGATGCTTTGAAGGAGCCAGGAGCGAGCGAAGCTCCGCGAGCATGAAAGTTGAGTCCTCCGTCACGTCGCTGTAGGCGTAGCGGCGGAATTCGTCGCCCCGGGCCCGCGCCTCGCGCTCGCGCCGACGGTCTTGTTCCCAGGAGTGGCGTGAGTTGTGAAACCGATAGCCGTCGAGCTCCACCGTCAGCCGATGCTCGGGCCACCTGCAGTCGACACGGCGTCCACCAGCGGGCCGGTTGGTGACAGGGAGCGGCAGGCCTTTCTTGATCAAGAGCTCCAGGAATCGCCTTTCGAGCGTGCTTAACGTGACTCTGACATCGCCCAACATGACCCGGCGCAGCTTCCGCGCACCGGGTGTCGTAGGCCGCTGTGCCAACACGGCCTCAACCTGCCTCGGAGTGGTGCGGTACCTCACTCCGGCCTCGTGACAGGCGCGCGCCAGCGCGTGCTCGGGTAGTTCAGCCGCGATGTCGACGAGCGTGCGCGGCACCGTGGTCACCGGAATCCCGCGCACTCGCGTTGCTGCTTGGGCATTGGTGGAACGGGATCGAAACGTCCGCACACCCTCGATGCGTCGTTCGGTCCACGCTGTCACTTCAGGCCCCGGAGGGGGCCCGGCCACAAGTCCAAGCAGGTGCGCAGCGGCCAAGCCACTCAGCATCGCGCCCTCTCCGGCCGCGAGAACGGCCGCCAGGTAGCTGGCCTCGAGGCTCGGTGCGCCGTGTCCCACTCGGTAGACGCCAGGGTGCACGCGGAGGAGCCCGCCCCGGTCGATACGCGATCTGATCTCCTGCGGCGTCACGCCCGCCTTGAGCAGCTGCGCCCGGGTTACGACTCCATGAGCGGAGCGGCCGATTCGGTCGAGTATCGCTTCAACCGTCCTGCTCTGGTGTTGCATACCAACACTTAGGCAGGACGCTTATGGAACTCGCCCCCGGTCGGATGGCCTGCGCTAGCCTCCGCCGCCATGTTCGTCTTCAAAGCCGCCGTCGTGGGCGCCGGCACGATGGGTGGTGAGATCGCTCAGGTCGTGGCGTCGGCCGGGATTCCGGTTGTTCTCAAGGACGTGAAGCAGGAGTTCGTCGACACGGGCCTCGAGAAGGCTCGGCAGGTGACCGAGGCGCAGCTGGGCAGCCTGGTCAAGAAGGAGAAGATCACCCAGGAGGACGCCGACGCCCAGCGCGAGGAGATCCTCGGGCGCATCAGCGGCACGACCGACTACGACGGCTTCGGGGATGTCGACTTCGTCATCGAGGCGGTGCCCGAGCGCATGGAGATCAAGCAGGCGGTCTTCTCCGAGCTCGACGAGGTCACGCCGGGCCACGCGATCCTGGCGTCCAACACGTCATCGCTATCCGTTACCGAAATGGCCGAGGCGACGCTGCGGCCCGACAAGGTCTGCGGCTTCCACTTCTTCTATCCCGCGTCGATGATGCGGCTGATCGAGGTCATCGAGGGTGACGAGACCTCCGACGAGACGCTCGCGGCGGCGTCGAACTTCGCCCAGGCGATCCGCAAGACGGCTGTGCGATGTGGGGAGGTGCCCGGATTCGTCGTAAACCGGATCCTCCTCTCAGCCATGTCCGAGGTGTGGCGGGTCACGGAGGAGGAGGGGCTCGACGTGAAGGACGTCGACAAGGCGATCCAGGAGTCGGGGACCGTGCCGATGGGCCCCTACTACCTCACCGACCTGCTCGGCCTCGACACGGCGTTCCATGTGGCGGAGCACCTGCACGATTCGTACGGCGGCGAGCGCTTCTACGTCTCCAAGCAGATGAAGGAGCTGGTCGAGGCGGGCGACCTCGGCCAGAAGACCGGGAAGGGCTTCTATGAGCACGGCTAGCGCGTCGGGCCTTCAGACGATCGTCGACCGCATGGGTCTGAAGACCCTGGTCGAGTCCTGCCTCGTGCTCGAGGAGGGGGTCGCCTCCGCCAAGGACATCGAGGTGGGGATGATGATGGGCGCCGGCATCCTCCCGGGCCCGTTCACGCGCGCCGACGATGCCGGCCTCGACACGATCCTGGAGCAGCTCGGAAGAGCGCAACAGGAATGGGGCGACGCCTTCGAACCGCCCTCGGTGCTCAAGCGGCTGGTCGCACAGAACCGGCTGGGGAAGAAGACCGGCCAGGGCTTCTTCCCCTACCCGCAGCCCGACGCCGGCGACCAAAGAGAGACGGTCCTGCTCGAGACCCGCGGCGACATCGCGATCGCCTGGCTCAACCGCCCACCGGCGAATCCCCTCTCACCGCAGGCCGTTCGTGACCTGATCGACCTCTGGGAGTCCATACAGGGCAAGGTCCGCGCGCTCGTGATCGCCTCGTCGAACATCTTCACCTTCAGCGCCGGCGCAGACATCAAGGAGTTCACGAAGATGTCGCCGGACGCCGAGGGCGCCAACCTCGTCGAGGACGCGCACCGGTTCATGCGCGGCATGGAGCAGTCCTCGACCGTCACGATCGCGGCGGTCAACTCGATCGCCTTCGGCGGCGGCTGCGAGCTGGCGATGGCCTGCGACTTCCGGATCGCCGCCGAGTCGGCCACCTTCGGCCAGCCCGAGATCAACCTGGGCATCATCCCCGGCTTCGGCGGCACGCAGCGGCTGCCGCGGCTCGTCGGCGAATCGAAGGCGCTGGAGATGAACCTCACCGGCGACCCGATCGACGCCTACGAGGCGCATCGAGTCGGCCTCGCCAACGAGGTGGTGCCGGACCACGAGCTGTTCGACACCGCGCTGGCCTGGGCGCGCAAGCTCTCGCAGCAGGCACCGATCGCCATCCAGGAGATCAAGACGCGCTCCGCTCGGCCGGACCTGGACGAGGGGCTTCGCACCGAGGCGGAGGGCTTCGCTCGCGCCTTCGGCTCCGAGGACGCCAAGGAGGGCATCTCCGCCTTCCTGACGAAGCGGCGGCCCAAGTTCCAGGGCAAGTGACGGCTGTTTCGACCGAGGCTCAGGGGGTCGCGGACCTGCTGCGCGAGTCCGAGCGCGCGGTCGTCCTCACCGGCGCCGGCATCTCCGTGCCCTCGGGCATCCCGGACTTCCGCTCGCCGGGCACTGGGCTGTGGGAGAACGTCGACCCGATGGAGGTCGCCCACATCGACGCCTGGCGGCGTGACCCGGACCGCTTCTGGAATTTCTACTCCCAGCGCTTCGTGTCGCTGATCGACAAGCGGCCGAACGAGGCGCACCTCGCCCTCGCCGAGCTCGAACGCCGCGGCCTCGTCAGGGCGGTGATCACCCAGAACATCGACCGCCTGCACCGCCTCGCCGGGAGCGAGCGGCTGATCGAGGTGCACGGGTCGATCGACCGGAGCGTGTGCATGGAGTGCGGCGGCAAGGTGTCGCTCGACCGCGTCGTGAAGCTCCTCGAAGCGGACGACGGTGCGCCCCTGTGCGAGGCGTGCGTCGCTCCGCTCAAGCCCGACGTGGTCCTGTTCGGCGAGCTGCTGTCGGAGCGTGCCCTGTCCGAGGCGCAGCAGCTGGCCATGGACGCCGACCTGATGATCTGCGTCGGCTCGTCGCTCGAGGTCTACCCGGTGGCCGGGCTGCCCGCGATGACTCACGGCGCGGGCGGACGCCTCGTCCTGATCACGCAGGGCCCGACGCCCTACGACTCGGACGCCGAGGTCAAGCTGGACGGCGACGTGGTCGGGGAGCTGAACGCGGTGCTCGCCGCGCTCTAGCCCCCCAGGCGATGTCTCTTCAGCGCCGATTCCATGGCGGCCACGGCCTCGTCCAGGGCCGCCGCGCTGTCTCCCGGCAGCTCCCCTCGAAGGGCCGCGTTCGCGGCCGACGCGATCGCCTCGCGGTGGTCGGCGAGTGACGCACCCGCCGGGCCCGCGTCCGGCGACGCCAGGCCCGCCGCCAGCAGCGCCTCGATGGCCACCCGCGCCTGCAGGGCCGCCTCGGCCAGCCGGCCGGCGTTCAGGTCGGCCCGGGCCCTGAGCACGAGCTCCTCGGCTGGCAGGACCGCCGCGCGGCCCCCAAGCAGCGCGGCGAAGCGCTCCTCCGGCGCCTCCATCGAGCGCCGCGGTCGCCGGTGCTCGTGGCGGGGGAGCTCGACGCACTCGCTGAAGCGCCCGTCGGCCAGGTCCTCACCGCTTCCGTAACCGATCCTGACCACGAGCGCACGCCCGGGAGACACCTCGGTCACATACGGGTCGGCCGTCGCAACGCGGTGCGCGTGGAGCGCGTGGTTGAGGACGCGCAGCGCGGCCGCCACCTCCTCTTCGCTGTCGGCGTCGGACAACCAGGCGGCGGCCTCGGAGTCGGAGCCGAAGGGCGCCGGGCGCACCACCGTCGCCCGGGCGGTGGGGACGGGCTCGGGCTCGGCGGACTGGATCGGCCGCGGGCGCGCGCGGCCCAGGGGCCCGCGGCCGGTGACGGAGCGCCGCCGCTCTGGAGCGCCCAGCGTCCGAAGCACCAGCACGCTCTCCACGAGAGCGTCGGGCGACGGCCTAACGAGGTAGCGGCCGTCCGGGGGACCGAGAAGGAACCCGAACTCGAGCTGAACGAAGCCGAAGGGGCCTTCGGGGCTCGTCTTACTCGCCCAGGTGGGCGTTGCTCGAGCGCTTCTTCTTGGCCGGCAGCGCGTACTTGGAGGGCTTGGTCGGCACCACCGGGTTCTCGATCTCGCCGAGGCGGGTGATGAGGTCGGACCACTGGCCCGGCTCGAGCACGGCGAGCGCCTGCTTGCCGAGCTTCTTGTTCGCGCCGAACATCGGCTGGAAGCCCACGTGGATGTGGTCGTTGTGGTCCGCCATCGCGAACGTAGAGCCGCCCATCTCGAGCAGCGAGATGATCTGATGCGGCTGCATCGTGCCCTGGAGCTGCATGAGGCGGCGCACCGTCTGCTCGGTGATGCCTCCCGGCTCCTGGTGGCCCAGGATCGGGATCCCGTTGACCATCGAGATGTCCACCGCGTTGCCCGACGAGTGCTCGGACACGTTGCCCGAGCTCGTGTAGAAGCCGTGGCCGCTCTTCAGGCAGGACACGGTCGGGCTAAGGCCGGACTCGGCCAGGTACTCCAGGGTCGCCAATACGCGGCGGTCGATCTGGCCGGAGCGGATGTCGTCGCGGCCGCCCTCGTAGATGTCGATGCGCTCGTCCGAGAGCACGCGCTTCTCGAGCAGCGGCTTCGGCAGCAGGAGGATCTGGCCGATCGACATTGCGCCCACGCCGTCCTTGCCGTAGAGCACGTTGCGTCCGGAGGCGCGGTAGATCGCCGTGGCCTCGAGCAGCTTCCAGCCGTCGAGGATCGGCTTCGGGTCGATGTTGGGGGCGCCGCGGCCGGCGGGCCGGATCGCGAAGTTGAGGTGCGACGCCATGCCCGGGACCGTGCGCCCGACGCGACCGAGGATGGTGCCGCCGATGACGTGCGAGCCCTTCTTCAGCGGGCGCAGGCGAACCTTCGACGGGTCCAGGCCGAAGGGGCGCGAGAAGTACGCCTTGAAGGTCTCGTACTTGCCGCCGCTGCGCATCTGCGAGTCGAGCTGCTGCTCGAGCCCGCCCGCCTCGCGCGAGCCCGGCATGTCGGGGTGAGCGAAGAGGCGCTCCTTCACGGGCGCGGAAGCCTCGGTCTGGTCGGCCGGGACGTCGCCGCCGCGATCCTTCGCCTTCTGAGTGTCGGACGAGTCGACCTGGCGGCCGGCCGACGCGGGTGCGTCCGGCTTCGGATCCGCGCTGTTGGCAGCCAGGGCGGTGGCGCTCCGCTTGCTGTCGGAGGCGTCGGCGTCGCGCTTCGGCACCGGGTAGACCTTCGAGACGTCGCCGAGGTGCGCGTACGTGTAGCGGTTCCCGTACACGTCCTGCAGGAGGACGTAGCGGCCAAGCTTCCTGCTCCTGCCGATCTTCTTGATGACGCCGTCGTTCACGGCCACGACCGGGGCGCCCTGCTTGGCGAAGATGTCGATGCTCCGGCGCGAGTCGTCCGACTCCACGAGGTGGGCGGCGTTCTCACCGCGCTTGACCCGCTTGAGGAGCTCCTGCTCGGCGATGTCGTCCGCATAACGCGCGCGTGCGAAGACGGGGAAGCGGCCCTCGGTGAGGCCGGTGAGCGAGCCGATCACGTCGGCGGGCACCCCCGCGATCAGGCGCGCGCGGAGAAGCACGGAGTCCACGTACCAGTCGGCGTGGTTGTAGGCGAAGATCGCGCGGCGCACGTCCTGCTCGTAGCCGGCGGCCTTCAGGTAGCGCGCGGCGGCGAAGATCGCGTCGACGGGGTTGTACGGATCCTTGCGCCCGTCCTTGTTGCCGTCCGTCCCATACATCTGCCACGTGGAGGGCATGAACTGCATCCAGCCGAGGGCGCCGGCCGAGGACACGTTCAGGTTGCGGCCGTAGTCCGTCTCGATCTCGTTGATCGCCGCGAGGACCTCCCAGCGGACGCCGTACTCGATGCCGGCGGCCTGGTAGATCGGGAGGAGGAACGGCGGCACCCGGAACTTGCGGATGATGAAGTTCGGGACCCCGGTCGCGGTCGACGGGCCGGGGAGGACGTCCGTGAAGCCGGGGTTGCTCGGCGTCGGGGTGCCGTCGGGATTCCGGAGCGGCGAGCGGCGGCCGTGGCGCTTGGCCTTGTCAGCCTCATGCTTTGCTCGAGCCTTTACGTCCCCGACGTCGGGGCTGCCCGTGCTGTCCGGGACGCGCTCGCCGGAGTTCGTGCGCTCCTGCGGGGAGCCGCCGTCTGACGTCGGGCCGCCGCTGCCTCCGTCGCTGCCGGGGGACGGGGCGGGCGTGGTCGTGGGCGGCGGCTTCGGAACCGAAGGAGTCGTGGGCGTGGTGGTCTCGGGCGGGCTCGGCGCCGGCACCGGGGTCCCGGGCAGCTGGATGTCGTCCAGGGTCGAGCCGGGCGGCACGTCCACCTGGACAGGGACGACCTCGCCGGTCGCGAGCTTCACGTACACGGTCTGCGTCTGCGCGACGGCCGGGAAGGTCAGCGCGGTGAACGCGGCCACGGCGAGCAGCCCTGCCGCAAGCAGGAGTGTGAAAACCCGCTTCTTCATCGGTGCTCTACCAGGCCCTCCCTCGGGACGCCGCGGATCGTCGCACGCGGTCGCGCGCGAGCCACCGGCTGCGGGCTGAACGCTACTTGAGGGCTTTGTGCTCTGCAACGGGGAACCGTGGAGTCGGGACGAGCGCCTTGCTCGCACGTTGTATCGACCGGGTATCCCCATAACTTCAACATCGCCCTCCCGCGGACTGGACACCCCAATCGGCACCTCGTGCGCCGTCCTGGTGACGGGATTGTTCCTCGGCACCGCTTAACCAAACGTGGGTAAAGCTCAAGTCGAGGGTTAGTGTTGCCGACATCCGCGGATTTGGCGCGTGTCATGGTCTGGCTTGATGTACCCTGCCGCGCGATGGCGGCGCGAGAGGAAGACCAGAGCCAGGGCATCCGCGACCGGCTCTCGAGGCAGGGCGAGGAGGCGCTCGGCAAGCTCGCCGAGGAGATCATCTCGAACCCGGTCATCAACGGCGCCATCGCGCGTGCATTCGAGGCGCGCGAGAAGGCCGTCCAGGCGCAGGAGGCGGCGATGGGCGCGCTCAACATCCCGTCGGCCGCCGACGTCGAGCGGATCACGCGCCGGCTGCGCTCGCTGTCCCAGCGGCTGGAGGGGATCGAGGACGCGATGGACCGACTCGAGGAGCGGGTGGCCAGCGCGTCGGGTGACGACCGGCTCAGCCGGATCGAGTCGAGGCTCGACGACATCGCCCGGGACATGGCCGCCCTCGCGTCATTGCTCGCTCCGGGTGGCGAGCCGATGCCGCGGGCGCAGGAGCGGCTCACAGTCACCGACTCCTGACGGCCGCGTAGCCCGCCTCGCCGAGGCGGACGCCCAGCTCGGCCAGCTCGTCGGTGCTCATACGCTGCGACCCGTTCCTGGAAGGCATGGCTGCGCCGCGGGCACCGCGCGCGGCTTGCCCGACAGCGGCAACGTCGCTCACTCCCAGCACGCACGCCGCCGCCACCCCGCGGCGGGCGGCCACCTGCAGGATCGTCGCGGCCTCCATCTCCACGGCCACCGCGCCCCGGTCCACCCACGAGGCGGGGGCCTCGACGCGCGGGTCGTAGAAGAGGTCGCTGGTCACGACGGTGACCGGGCGAGCGCCCGCCTCGACCAGGCCTGCCAGGAGCTCGGGGTCGGGCTCGAGCGGCGCCTCCGCCCCGAGCGCGGCGCTCGTGCCGTCGGCCGGCAGCACGGCCGCCGCGGCGAGCAGGGCGCCGAGCCCGAGCTCGGGGTCGAGCGCGCCGCAGGTCCCGATGCGCACCAGCCGTGTCGCCCCGAGCGCGATCAGCTCCTCGGTCACGATCGCGGCGCTCGGGCCGCCCATCCCGGTCGCCTGGACCGTCAGCGGCTCGCCATCCGCAGCGATGCCCGTGTAGCCCCATAGTCCGCGCGCGTGATTGAACATCCGAGGCGTCGGTTCGAGCAGCGCCTGCGCGACGGCGAGCGCGCGGGCGGGGTCGCCCGGGAGCAGGACACGCTCGGCCAGCTCGGCGGCCGGCTGAAGATGATTGGGTCGGACGTCGTGCTGAAGCGACAAGAGAGAGGCGCGGAGGGTAGTGGTCGCGATTACAGCGCCCGGATGGCGCCGCTGTCATCAGGGGGCGGGCAGGATGCCCGCGCGAGCTAACCTGCGGTGTTGCCTATGTCCAAACCCGCCGACAACCTCCGCGACGCGGTCGAGCGCACCGTCGAGGCGACCCTCGGCTCGGCGGAGAAGAGCCGCTCCGCGGCCCAGGGCGCGCTCGACGACCTGGTCGACTCTGTCGAGGAGTTCCGGAAGGGCGCCGAGGAGCGGCTCACGCGCGGGCGCCGCTCGATGGCCGGGGCCATCGAGGGCCGCCGCCCGGCGACCCACGACGACATCAAGGAGCTCCAGGCCGAGCTGCGAGCGATCGGCCGCCGGCTCGACCGGATCGAGGAGCGGCTGCCGAAGCGCCGCACCAGCAGCTCGTCGAAGCGCAGCACCAGCTCCGGCAAGCGCACCACCAAGTCGTAGTGGCCGGCCGCCGGGTGCTGATCACCGGCGTGGGGAGCCACGTCGGGAGCCTGCTCGCCCAGCGGCTCGAGCGCGACCCCGACGTCGAGCACGTGGCCGGGCTCGACACGCGCGGGCCGAAGGTGGACCTCGACCGCACGGAGTACATCAGGGCCGACATCCGCGACCCGGAGATCGGCCGCCTGATCCCTGCCACCGAGGTGGACACGATCGTCCACGAGCAGATCGTGCGCCAGCCGGGGCCGAGGATGTCGCCTCCTGCGATGCACGACGTCAACGTCATCGGGACACTCCAGCTGCTCGCAGCCTGCGAGCGCGTGCCGACGCTCCGGACCATCGTCGTCCGCGGCTCCGCGGGCATCTACGGCGCCGAGCCGCATGCGCCGCAGTTCTTCAGGGAGGAGATGGCGCAGCTGTTCCCGCAGCGCACCCGCTTCCAGCGCGACGTCGCAGAGATCGAGAACTACTTCGAGACCTACGCCCGCCGCCATCCCGGCGTGAGCTGCACGATGCTGCGCTACCAGCCCGCGATCGGCCCGGGTCTCCGCACGCAGATCACGCGCTACCTCTCCCAGCCGGTCTGCCCGACCTACATGGGATTCGACCCGCGCATCCAGCTCGTGGACATCGAGGACGCGCTCGAGGCGCTCGTCGCCGCGGTCCGCAACCCCGTCCGCGGCGCCGTGAACGTCGCCGGCCCGGGGACGATCGGCCTCGGCCGGATGATCAGGCTCGCCGGGCGGCGCGCGCTGCCGATCGCATCGCCACTGTTCGGTGCCGTGACCTCCGCCGGCCAGCAGCTCGGGCTCGACTCGCAGTCCGAGGACTTCCAGCGCCTGCTCCGCTACGGGCGCGGGGTGGACACGAGGAGGCTCACGGACGAGGTGGGCTACACGCCTCGGCACTCGACGGCCCAGGCGGTCGAGACGTGGGCGCACCAGGCGAGGGCCGCGGCGTGAATTCCGCCACCGCCATCGCGTTCATGCGCCGGCTGCGCGCCGGACTCGACTCCGGCCTCGAGCTGCCCGACGCGATCAGCCGCGGCGCCACGGCACTCCCGCGCGACGCGCGCGAGACCCTGAACCGGATCGTGGACCGCATGGAGGGCGACTACACGGAGGACGAGTGGGGCTTCGACGAGGAGTTCACCGAGCTGGTCGAGCCCTTCTTCGCCTTCCTGTACGAGACCTGGTGGCGCGTCAAGGTCGAGGGCGCCGAGCGCGTGCCCGCGCACGGCCGCGCGCTCCTCACCGCCAACCACGCGGGCATCCTGCCCTGGGACGCGACGATGATCTCGCTGGCCCTGCTGCGCGAGCACCCGCTGCCGCGCAACCCGCGCTTCCTCGTCCTGAACTGGGCCTTCGACCTTCCCTGGGTGTCCAGCGGGATGAGGAAGGTCGGCGGCGTCGTGGCGTCGCCCTTCAACGCGATGCGCCTGCTCGAGCAGGACCATCTGGTCGCCGTCTTCCCCGAGGGCGTCAAGGGGACGGGCAAGCCGTACTCCGAGCGCTACCGGCTCCAGCGCTTCGGGCGCGGCGGGTTCGTCGAGATAGCGCTCCGCACCGGCGCGCCGATCGTGCCGGTGGCCGTCGTGGGGAGCGAGGAGATCTACCCGAAGCTCGCGGACCTGCCCTGGGTGGCGCGCCTGATCGGTGCGCCCTACTTCCCGGTCACGCCGACCTTCCCGCTGCTCGGCCCGCTCGGCGTGATCCCGCTGCCGTCGAAGTGGCGGATCGAGTTCCTCGACCCGATCGAGACGGCGTCCTACGGGCCCGAGGCAGCCGAGGACCGGACGCTCGTGTTGGAGCTTTCCGAGCGGGTTCGCGACCAGATCCAACAGGCTCTCTATGCGAACCTCGTCAAGAGGGGTCCTGCCTTCATCTAGGCGACGGCGCTCGCCTTCACAGAACCAGTCAACGCGGCCGATATCTGAAGGTGATGTGTTGCCTTGGCGCAAGCACCGGGCGCAGACCGGTGCGCCGCGATGGTGTCTTCGCCAGCCTGCTGGCGGCGCTTGCGCTGCTGCTCCTGCCCGGAACGGCCCTCGCCGCTCCCGGCGACCCCTGGGTCGCCTACGTCGCGAACTCGGTCGTGACGAAGCAGTCGGCCGCCGCCCCGGTGATCCTGAGGGCAAACCCGGCAACGGGCGCCCTGGCCGAGATCTCCCGGAACGGCCCCCAGGGCGACCTCTTCCGCCACCCGTACGACATAGCGGTCGCCGGCGACGGCAGCCTGCTCGTGGCGGACATGGGCGCCTACGCGACCAGCACGGACCACACCCCCGACGGGCGCATCGTCCGCGTGGACCCCGTGACCGGCCGGCAGTCGATCGTTGCCTCTGGCGAGCACCTCGTTGACCCCGCGGCCCTGACGGTCGCACCGGACGGGCTCATCTACGTGGTGGAGAACGTGGGCACCGCGGGCACACCCGCTGTGATCAGCGTGAATCCGGCGAGCGGAGCTCAGTCTGTGATCGCTCAGGGCGGGGAGCTCTGCTACCCGTTCGGCATCGCGTTCGAGCCGCGCGGCTCGCTCGTGGTGACGAGCTACGGCGACTTCAGCGACGGCACCACCGTCGTCAACTGCGCCTACGACTTCGGCGCGCTGGTCCGGATCGACCTCGCCAGCAAGTCCCAGTCGGTCCTGTCCCGGAACGCCCCGGAGTGGGGCAACCTGTTCCGCAACCCGCTCGGCGTGACCGTCGACCCGGCCGGCCGCATCCTCGTGGTGAACCAGAACGGCGGCACGGCGTTGATGGGCGTCGACCCGAACACGGGCGTTCAGGACGCCGAGTCGCCGAACACCGGCACCGACCGATTCGTGGTCCCGCAGCGGCCGGCGGTCACCCCGGACGGCGACGTGGTGGTGAGCGACTTCACCCTGGACGACCTCGAGGGCGGCCTCGTGTCCGTGAACCTGTCGACCGGCGCGCAGAGCATCCTCCGCCAGGACCGCGCGCTCTTCAACAACCCGCTCGGCCTGGCGATCGTCCCGAACCGGGCGCCCGCGGCCGCGCTGTCGGCGGCGCCGGCAGTGGTGGCGGGCGGCCGCCGGGTGAGCTTCGACGCCTCGGCCTCGAGCGACCCCGAGGGCCTTCAGCTTCGCTACGACTGGGACCTCGACGGCAACGGCAGCTTCGAGACGGCCGGCGGCACCGCCCCCACCATCACACGCGCGTATACGGGCACGACCACGCTCACCGCGCGCGTGCGGGTGAGCGACCCGCACGGCGCGTCCGGGGTGGCCGGCGCGGTCGTCCGCGTCGACTCGATCCGCCCGGTGCTCTCCGGGCTCGCGATCCGCGGCTCGACGATCACCTACCGCCTCAGCGAGGGGGCGCGCGTGACGATCCAGCTTCAGCGCAAGGTGCGCAGGCGCTGGCGCGCGGTCCGCACGCTGCGCCAGAACGGCGTGGCCGGCAGGAACCGCCTGCGCGCGAGCTCGAAGGCGCTCGCGGCGGGGCGCCGGCGGCGGGTGCGCTACCGCGCCCAGGCCTTCGCCGTCGACGCCGTCGGGAACCGCTCGAGGGTGGTGCGGCTCCGCGTCTCGGCCGCGGCCGCGAGGAGGCTGCGCCGCTAGAAGTGCACGCCGCGGAGGAGGTAGGCCATCGCCACCGCCTCCGTGGACATCTCGCCGTCGTCCTTCTTCTCGTCGGCGGGGGCGGGCTTCTTGTCGCCGTCCTTGTCCTTCTTCTTCGCCGCCGAGGAGTCCGGGAACAGGTTGTAGGCGGTGTTGAGGACGATGTCGACGGTCTTCGGTGAGATCGCATAGAGCACCTCCCCGAAGGTGCCGAGCCGCGAGGCCATCCGCTTCGGCTTGTCGATCATCGCGTCGCAGAGCATCTGCGCGGCCTCGTCCGGCGTGAGCGTCGGGAAGGCCTTGTAGATGTCGGTCGGCGCGATCATCGGCGTGCGCACGAGCGGCATGTAGACGGTCGTGAACTTCACGTTGTCCTGGACCACCTCGGGCGCCGTGCAGCGCGCGAACGCGTCCAGCGCGGACTTCGACGCGACGTAAGCCGAGAACCTCGGCGTGTTCGTCTGCACGCCGATCGAGCTCACGTTGATGATGTGGCCCGACTTGCGCTCGCGCATCCCCGGGAGGAACGCGAGGATGAGCTTCAGCGCGCCGAAGTAGTTCAGCTGCATGGTTCTCTCGTAGTCGTGGAAGCGGTCGTAGCTCCGCTCCACCGAGCGGCGGATCGAGCGGCCGGCGTTGTTGATCAGGACGTCGACCCCGCCGTGCTGCTCGAGCACCTCCTTGGCGAGCCGGTCGATGTCCTCGAGGTCCGAGAGGTCTGCGGGGTGCACGTGCGCCGTGCCGCCGAGCTCCTCGATCTCGGACGCGAGCTCCTCCAGCTTCTCGCGCGTCCGCGAGACGAGCAGCACCTCGCCACCGGCCTCGCCGACCTTCTTGGCCGTCTCGAACCCGATGCCGCTCGAGGCGCCCGTGATCATGACCTTCTTGCCCTTGATTGAGCTGGCCAGCGAGCGCTCCCGGAACAGGTCCGGGTCGAGGTTGCGCTCCCAGTAGTCCCACAGCCGCGGCGCGTAGGTCGACAGCGGCGGCACCGCGATCCCCGTGCCGCTCAGGGCGCGCTGGGTGTCGCGGGCATCGAACGTGCACCGGAAGTCGCGGTTCTCCATCGCCGCCGGCGGGATG
>Ga0207687_10001862_pt1 | contig 14520 bp, 14 predicted proteins | sample KBSM54metaG_FD_184399 | JGI IMG/M metagenome (GOLD analysis project Ga0207687, IMG submission 184399) | Miscanthus rhizosphere microbial communities from Kellogg Biological Station, Michigan, USA - KBS M5-4 metaG (SPAdes) (version 2) | ecosystem: Host-associated > Plants > Roots > Rhizosphere >...
TGAAGGTCGGCGAGTCGTCGATCGCGATCGTGTGTTCATCGCCGCACCGCGGCGAGTCGTTCGCGGCCTGCCGCGCGATGATCGATCGCGTGAAGACGACGGTGCCGATCTGGAAAAAAGAGCGCGGACCAGACGGGGAGGAATGGGTGGGATGGCAGAAGTAAACGCGATTCCCGCCGCCAGCGTGATCCTCCTTCGTGACGCGCCGCTCGAAGTGCTGATGATCCGGCGCCACGAAAACGCGAGCTTCGTTCCCGACGCGTGGGTCTTCCCCGGCGGCATGGTCGAGCAACTCGATCGCGAGATTGCGCGCGAACGCGGCGACGGCTCGATGCTCGGACGCATGCGTGTCGCCGGCGTGCGCGAGCTGTTCGAAGAGACCGGCGTGTGGCTCTGCGCTCCGATCGAGAACGCGGATTCGAAACGGCGTCGCCTGCTCGCGGGCAATCTCTCGTTTCGCGCGCTTCTCGACGAGTCGCCGGTCGATCTCGAACAGCTCGTCTGGACTTCGCACTGGATCACACCCATCGGCGTCCCGAAGCGATTCGACACGTACTTCTTTCTCGCGAAAGTGAGTCGCGACGTCGTGGCGACCCTCGCGAACGATGAAGCGACCGAGACGATCTGGATCTCGCCCGACGACGCGCTCGTGCAATTGAAGATGGTGTTCCCGACGATCAAGAACCTCGAAGCCATTCGCGGATTCACGAGTGCCGAGGAGTTGATCGAGTCGCGGCGCGGCGCGAAGATCGAGCCGGTACAGCCGGTGCTCGTCGACGGGCGGCCGACGCTGCGATGAACATCCGCTCGATCACGGCGCCGAATCCCGGCCCGTTCACGCTCGACGGAACGCGCACGTACCTGATCGATGACCACATCGTGCTCGATCCCGGTCCTGCGATCGACTCGCACATCGACGCGATCCGCGAAGCGATGCCGAAGCTCGACACCATCCTCATCACGCATCGTCACGCCGATCACGCTCCTGCGGCGGTTCCGCTCAAGGAGTTGACGGGCGCGCGAATCATCGCGCCGCACGGCGTGCTCAACGAAACCTATCGCACCGTGGGCGACGGCGACGTCATCGGCGACATCGAAGTGATCGCCACGCCCGGCCACACGAGCGAGCACGTCTGCTACTTCACGCGCGACCGCGACCTCTTCACCGGCGACACCATCCTCGGCTTCGGCACCACGGCGATCTTTCCGCCGGACGGCAACATGGCGGACTACCTTCGCTCGCTCCACAAACTCCGCGAGAAGAATCCGCAGCGCATCTACCCCGCGCACGGACCGACGCGCGATGACGCCGTCGCGCTGATCGACGAATACATCGCGCATCGACTCCAGCGCGAACAGCAAGTGCTCGATGCGATCGCGAGCGGCGCGCGCACGATCGCGGCGATGAGAAAAGCGATCTATCCCGATCTCGATCCGCGCCTCGAGGGTGGCGCGGAAGTGCAATTGTCGGCGCACTTGATAAAGTTGACGGGTGAAGGCCGTGTTGTTGAGCGTGATGGCGGTTGGGTTGCTGCGAACGGTCGCTGAGACCAGCGACTACAAATCGACCTCGCGCTACGACGACGTCATCGCGTTCGTGCGCGCGATCCAGGCGGCCGATCCCGACATTCGCGTCGAGAACTTCGCCACCACCACCGAAGGACGCGCGCTGCCGCTCGTCATCGTCGGCTCCGGCAAGAAGCCGGTCGTCTTCATCATGGCGAACATCCACGCCGGCGAAGTCGAGGGCAAAGAAGCGTCGCTCATGTTGTTGCGCGACCTTGTCACGACGCATCGCAAGCTGCGCGACCGGATGACGATCCTCATCGCGCCGATCTACAACGCCGATGGCAACGAGAAGATCGCGACCACGAACCGCACGACGCAGGTCGGACCGGTCAACGGCGTCGGCGTGCGCGAGAACGGGCAGGGACTCGACCTCAATCGCGACTACATGAAGCTCGAGTCGCCCGAAGCGCGCGGCCTCGTGCAGAACGTTCTGCGCCGGTGGGATCCGCTCGTCACGATCGATCTGCACACGACGAACGGCTCGTATCACGGCTATCAGCTCACGTATTCGCCGCCGCTGAACCCGAACGCGGACGCGTCGATCATCGCGTTCGAGCGCGACACGCTCCTTCCCGAAATCCGCGAGCGGATGAAGTCGCGCCACAAGAAGCTCACGTACTACTACGGCAATTTCGAAGATCAACTGAAGCCGGAGAAAGGCTGGTTCACGTTCGATAACCGGCCGCGCTTCGGGAACAACTACATCGGTCTGCGCAACCGTTTCGCGATTTTGTCCGAGGCGTATAGCTATATCGACTTTCGGGCGCGGGTCGCGGTGACGCATCAGTTTCTGCACGAGATCCTTCGTGCCGTCGACGAGCACGCGGGCGCGATGATGCGCATCGCCGCCGCTGCCGATGCGGCGCGGCCGAAGACGCAGGGCGTGCGCTTCGCGATCAAGCCGTGGCGCAAAGACGTCCCGATTCTTTGGGAGCGCGCGACGGAAGCGGCGGCCAGCGAAGGGATTCCGAATCCCGACACCGGCAGCGGCGCGGACATCATCCGCAGCGGAAAGATCGTGCCGGTGAAGATGACCGACTACGGCATCTTCGCGGCCACGGAGAAATCCGAAGTGCCGTACGCGTTCGCGATCGACAAGCGCGCCAAGGCCGCGGTCACGAATCTGCTGTTGCACGGCATCGTCGTCGAGCGATTGAACGCGGCGGCGAGGTTGCGCGTCTCGCAGTTCGACGTCGCGAAGAGCGATCGCGCGGAGAAGGCGTTCCAGAAGCACAACGAGACGACGCTCAACGGCAAGTGGAACGAGCGCGAGGTCACGCTCGACGAAGGCACGTACATCGTTCGCACGAATCAGCAGTATGGGCGCCTGGCGTTCTATCTTCTCGATCCGCGCAGCGACGACGGTCTCGTCGAGTGGAACTTCTTCGAGGACCTGCCGCCGCCGGCGAAGATCATGAAGCCGGCGCCGCTCGTCGCTACCGTGGCACGAGCAGCCGAATGAACGACTTGTTCACGTAGTACGTCTCTTCCTCGTCGTCGATGCGCACGAACGTCTCGCTGGTGTCGTTGACGACGTCGGAGAGCCGCGACTGCTCGTGCGGACGATCGATCGGCACGACGCCTTCGATGCGCGAGCCGTCCGTCAGCTCGACGATCGTGAGCCGCTCAATGATCGTGATCTCCAGGTCGACGATGTGCGGCAGCTTCTCGAACTTCATCCACAGAATCTGATCGCGATTGATCATCTTCGGGACGCCGCCGCCGACCATCGGAAAGAAGCGGCGCCGTCCGTTCAGGTAATCGGCGAGCGTTTCCGGCCCGTCGCGGCGCTCGGAGTACGGCGCGAGATAAACCGAGTACTCCTCCGGGTCGCACCCGGCGAGCGCGACGATGACCGAGACCTCGACCATCGGCACCTGGTAGACCATCGCTGAGGCGACACTACAATACGCGCCGCATGCGACACAAAGACTTCATCGAGATCCACGACTACACGGCGGACGAAGTGCGCGAGATTTTCGAGCTGGCGCGCGACATCAAGGCGAAGCCGCACCGATTCGACGACGCACTCGAAGGACAGACGCTGGCGATGATCTTCGAGAAGTCGTCGACGCGCACGCGCGTCTCGTTCGAAGTCGGGATGTTCCAGCTCGGCGGCCACGCGCTGTTCCTCTCCGCGCGCGACATCCAGCTCGGCCGCGGCGAGCCGATCACTGACACGGCGCGCGTGTTGTCGCGCTACGTCGACGGCATCATGGCTCGCACGTTCGCGCACAAGACGGTCACCGATCTCGCGGAGTGGGCGACGGTTCCGGTGATCAACGGACTCACCGATTTGTCTCACCCGTGTCAGGCGATGACGGACTACTTCACGGCGTGGGAAAGGTTCGGCGATCTCAAAGGCCGCAAGCTCGCGTGGATCGGCGACGGCAACAACATGGCTCACTCATTGATGTTCGGAGCGTCAAAACTGGGGATGGACATCGCCGTCGCCACGCCGCCGTCGTACGCGCCCGATGCGGACGTCATCGCCGCCGCGAAAGCGGACGCCGAAGCGGCAGGCACGCGGTTGATTCTCACGAATTCGATCGACGAGGCGGTTGCGAACGCGGACATCGTCGAGACCGATGTCTGGGCCTCAATGGGACAGGAAGAGGAAGCGGAGAAGCGGCGCCGCGACTTCGACGGATGGATCGTCGATCGCCGCGTGATGTCGCAGGCGAAGCCCGACGCGATCTTCATGCACTGCCTCCCCGCGCATCGCGGCGAAGAAGTGGCGGCGGAAGTGATCGACTCGCCGCAGTCGGTGATCTTCGACGAAGCGGAGAATCGTTTGCACGTGCAGAAGGCGATCATGGTTGCCCTGATGAAGGATCGGAAGAAGTAGATGCCCCAAGCGCCCGCGGCGAAGCGTCACCACAGCGGACTCCTCGTCGTCATCGTCCTCGGCATCATTTTTTTCGTGCTCCTGGCGCTCCTCGTGTTGTCGACGAAGCGCGAGTCGCAGCACGCGGCGACCGCGAACGAAACGCTCACCGTTCTTTCGCCGCGCATCCGTTTGCGCACGGAGCCGAATGCGAAAGCGCCCGTCGTGGCGACCGCGGTCTCCGGCGAGAAGCTGATCCTTCTCGAAGATCACGGCACGTGGTCGCGCGTGCAGGATCCCGATGGACTCGTCGGCTGGGCCGAGCGCTCGTCGCTCGAGCGCACGGTCGAGCGCGAGCGGCGCCTGGCGCGATTCGCGGCGATCAAGAAACTTCCGGAGCTGCGCGGTATGGCAACGAAGCGCGCGACGTTGTACGCGGGCCCGGGCATCTTCTATCCGATCGTCGGCGATCTGCCGGAGCAGACGGACGTGAAGGTGTACACGCGCGATCACGATTTCTATGCGATCGATTTCAACGGCGAGATCGCGTACGCGGACATTGATTCGATCGAGATCACGGCCACAGGCACGCCGCAGTTGGAAGTGAAGGGCGGTGGCGGTCCCAGTGGGGCGGCGGCGCCCCCGCCGCCGCAGCCGGAAACTCCCGCAGAAACCGAAAGCGGCGGCGAGGGTGCCTCCGCCCCACCGAGCACGCCGGAGATTCCAAGTGCTGCTCCCTCCGTTTATCCCGCCGTTCCTCCGGGCGGAACGCAGCCTGAGGAAATCGATCGCGTCGTGCCGCGTTATCCGATGTCAGCGCGCGCGGCCGGCGCCGGCGGACGCGTCGTCATCCGCGGCATCGTCCGACGCGATGGCACGATCGACAACGTCGAAATCATCAAGGACCTCCCGTACGGACTCGGCGACGCAGCGCGCGACGCGGTCGAGCAATGGCGCTTCCGTCCGGCGACGTATCGCGGCGAACCGATCGACGTCTATTACACGGTGACGGTGAACTTCAAACTCCAGTGACCTCGCGTTTCTCTTTCCCCGACGCTCCCGGCGATCTGATCGGCGCTCACATCTCCACCAAAGGCGGGTTGCACACGGTCTTCGACCGCGCGTCCGCGATCGACGCGAGTGCGATCGCGCTCTTTGCGAAGAACTCGAATCAGTGGAAGGGGAAGGTGATGACGGACGACGACGTCGCGACGTTCGCGTCGCTGCGCACCGTGCGGCCGATCCTCACGCACGCGTCGTATCTGATCAATCTCGCCACGACGAATCGTGAGTTTCACCGCAAGTCGATCGCCGCCATGATCGACGAGCTCGATCGCGCCGAACGCCTCGGCATTCACGCAGTCGTTCTGCATCCCGGCGCGCACATGAATGCCGGCGTCGGCAAAGGGCTCGACAAGATCGCGCGCGCGCTCGATCGCATTCATGCGTCGATTCCGAATCATCGCGTCGTCACGCTGCTCGAGACCGCCGCGGGACAAGGCTCATGCCTCGGCTGCACGTTCGAGGAATTGGGAACGATCATCGATCTCGTCGACGACAAGAAGCGCGTCGGCATCTGCATCGACACATGCCACATCTTCGCCGCCGGATACGACATCCGCACGCGCGACGGCTACGCGAGGACGACCGACGAGATCGAGAAATACGTCGGCATCGAAAACGTCGGCGCGTTTCATCTCAACGACTCGAAAAAGCCACTCGGCTCGCGCGTCGACCGCCATCAGCACATCGGCGAAGGCGAGATCGGACTCGAAGCGTTTCGGATGCTGCTCAACGACGCGCGCTTCGCGAAGATCCCGAAGCTGCTGGAGACGCCGAAGACGATCGAGACGGAGTCGGACCGGAAGAACATGGCGACGCTGCGGTCGCTGCTCGACGACGCCGTGCGATCATTGCGGCAATCATGAAACGCGTCGCATGCGTTTTTCTGCTCGCGCTAGCTGTGCGTGCGAATGCGGATGATGTAGCGCTGCACCTCGTGACGTGGAATGTGCACGGACTGTTCTGGCCGGTCGCGCATCACACGACGGAACGAATGCACAACATCGCGAGGAAAGTCGTCGCCCTCAATCCCGACATCGTGATGTTCCAGGAAGTCTGGTTCGCGAGCCGCGCGGACGCATTGACGCACGACCTCACTGCCGCCGGCTACACAGCCGTTCCGATCCGGCGCGGCGGACTTCTCGTTTTTTACAAGCCGTCGTGGACGATCGATTCGCCGGCATTCGTGAAGTACAAGAGCATCGCGCCGAAGATTTTCTTTTGGCAGGCCGATGGTCTCAGCGGCAAGGGCTTTCTCACTCTCGCCGTCACATCGCCGTACGGCAAGCGTTTCGTGCTCATCGACACGCATCTGCAGTCGCAATATGGACGTCTCTTTCGATGGCGGAAGATTCGGCGAGAGGAGTTAAAGCAGCTCGATCAAGTTACCTCGAACGACCCGATCATTCTCGCCGGCGACTTCAACACGTTTCCTGACGAATCGATGATGCAGACGTTCAAGCAGTCGTGGTACGAGTTGACGGAGAAGACGCGCCAGGACTGCAACTGCGGGTCGAACTGGAATGGCGGCAAACCAGCCGACTGGATCGACTACGTGTTCGTGCGTCCGAGCGGTGCGGCGACGGCGACGATCGAGTTGATCAAGAACGACAAGAGCGACTGGCCGTTCTCCGATCATGAAGGACTCGACAGTCTTCTAACGATCCACGTGCAGTGAGATTTCGACGACGCGTGCTATCGCAGCCCGTCGATCACGTACAGCGTCGACGTGAGCACGCGCAGATACGAGTAGACGTGCGTTTTGCCATCCGGCGTCGACGCGACGGTGTCGATGCTGAAGACGCCGTTCGGGTCGCCCGTGGTGAGCGTCGCGAGACGTTGTCGCGTACGCGTCGCCGGGTCAAAAAGGTCGATCGTCGCCGGGAACTCACCGAGCTTACCAACCAGGAGTGACTTGCCGTCGCTCGCCCATTCATAGGCGGCGTCCGCGGCATCGAGTCCGGCGATCGGCTCGATCTTTCCGGTGTCGATCGAGAGAATCGAAGGCGCGCGTGTCGTCGCGGCGAGGAGGACGCGCTTGCCGTCCGGACTCGCGCGCAGGAAGTACGGACGGAAGCCCGGCGGCGGCAAAACGCGGCGTGCGCCGGAGTCGACGTCGATGACCACGAGCTGTTGTTGCTGCTTCGCATCGAAGCCGGAGAGGAGAAGCGACTTCGGCGTGAGAAACGTCGCGCGCACCGGATCGATGCCGCCCGTGTTGATCTCGCGCTGCAGTCCCGCGCCGGTTGGTAGCAGGAGCAAACGCGGCCCATCGACGGCACGGCCGGCGACCAATGCGCCGTCGGGTGAGATCGCGAATGGCAGTGCGTCGCCGAGGCGAACGGCGGGAGATCCGTCGAGCGGACGAAGGAACGCGCCCGCGGGCGAGTATTCCGGAAACTCTACGAACAACACCTGCTTGCCGTCGGGCGTCAAGGCGGCCACGGTCGATGTGCCGAGCCATGAAAAATCGGTGTCTTTTCCGTCGTGGAAGATCCCCATCATGTTGCGGCCGACGGCGGCTTCGACGAGGATCCGTCCGTTTGGCAGTACGTCGTGCACGAGCACGTTGACGGGAAAGTGCGACACCACGCGCGTGTGTCCTTTGCGATCGATGGCGGAAATCGTCGAGGCGTCGTCGCCGCACGCGCAAAGGATCTCGTCCCCCTTCGCGCTCCAGTTGAAGCCGGCGAAGCTCCGCTGAGGCGCGTTGATTCGCTCCGCGTGTCCGTTGCGGTCGACGATGATCGGCGTACCGGGCGAGCGCTCGACGTCGAACAGGAGAACCGACTCGCCGTCGCGCGAGATGCGCGGTCCTTCGAGGGCGTTGCCCTCGTAGATCTTGTGGCCGATCGGATACTCGAGCACCGAGTGTCCGCCGACGATGCGCAGGACCGCGAGCGACTTCCCATCCGGCGCAAACGCAGCGCGAAAAACGCTCTCCGCCACCGGCCGCGGTGCGCCGCCGCCTGGGGACACGATCGCAAGCGTTCCTGTACCGAGCGGCACTCGCAGGAACGTTTTCTTCAACAGCACGGCGACTTCGCCGGTGGACGAAACGGCCATCACGTCGGAGTTCGGGATGCCGAGCGAATGCGTCTCCGATCCGTCGGATCGCGCGGCGAACGTTTCACTCGCAGCGGTGCCGTACGCAGCGCCGTAGTAGACGGTGTTTCCGTCCGGCGAGAAACGCGCGCTCATCATGTTGCCGATGCGGAGCGTGACGGGAGTGAATCGCGGCGGCTCGTTCGTTGAACGTGCGCCGCGGTGCGTGATGAACCACGTGGCGCCGCCGCCGATCGCCGCGGCGATCAGGATTGCGCCGATGAGAATCGGCGTCGAGAAACGATGCGGCGCGCGGCCGGCGATGGTCGATGCGCCTCCCGCCGAGGAGAGATTCGAGACGTTCTGCAGATCGAAGACGAGATCGCGCGCCGACTGGAATCGCGCCGACGGATTCTTCTCGAGGCAGTGACGCACGATGCGATCGAGCGCGGGCGTGACGCCGGTCGTCTCCGAGATCTCCGCCGGATCTTCGCGAAGAATCGCGCTCATCGTGTCCGCGGTCGAGTCGCCGGCGAACGGACGCTTGCCGGTGAGCATCTCGTACAGAATCGCGCCGAACGAAAAGATGTCCGATCGGTAGTCGACGTTCTGGCCGCGCACCTGCTCGGGCGACATGTAGCCGACCGTGCCGAGGACGGTGCCGGGATCGGTGTTGCGCGCTTCCGTGCGCGCTTCGGTGTCGTTCGAATCGACGGAGTGCGTGAGCTTCGCGAGACCGAAGTCGAGGATCTTCACGCGATCGTCGTCGGTGACGAAGATGTTCTCCGGCTTGAGATCGCGATGAACGATACCTTTCTCGTGCGCGGCCGCGAGTCCCGCCGCGATCTGCGACGCGTAGTCGATCGTCGTGCGCGGCGACAGCCTTCCATCGCGCAGCTTGTCGCGGAGCGTGACGCCGTCGATCAGCTCCATGACGATGTACGGCGTCCCTTCGTGTGTGCCGACGTCGTAGATCGTGACGAGGTTCGGATGGTTGAGCGTCCCGGCGGCGCGCGACTCGACTTCGAATCGCTGCAGGCGATCGGCGTTCGACGAAAGCGACTCGGGCAGAACCTTCACCGCGACGGCGCGGCCGATGCGCGTGTCTTTCCCGCGAAAGACCTCACCCATGCCGCCGGCGCCGATGCGCGAGGCGATCTCGTAGGGCCCGAGGCGGGAACCGGACTCGATTGGCATTGGACCGCGCTCATTATGTAGCGACCGAATGTCGTTGCGTTAGACTTCGCGCGCCATGAACAAACCGCAATCCGGAACCCGCATCGACTATCGCGACGCACAGCTCGTCGTCCCTGACGATCCGATCGTTCCGTTCATCGAAGGCGACGGAACGGGTCCGGACATCTGGCGCGCCACGTCGTACGTCATCGACGGCGCCGTCCAGAAGATCTACGGCGGAAAAAAGAAGATTCACTGGTTCGAAGTGCTCGCCGGCGACAAAGCGAAAGAGGCGGTCGGCGACTACCTGCCGGAAGAAACGCTGCAGGCGCTCGCCGAGTATCGCGTGTCGATCAAGGGACCGCTCTCGACGCCGGTCGGCGGCGGCATCCGCTCGCTGAACGTCACGATGCGCCAAGTGCTCGATCTCTATGCGTGTGTGCGTCCGGTGCGCTACTTCGACGGGGTTCCTTCGCCGGTGAAAGAGCCGCAGAAAGTCGACATGGTCATCTTCCGCGAGAACACGGAAGACGTGTACGCCGGCATCGAATGGCCGGCGAACAGTCCCGGCGCGCAGCAGATCGTCGATTTCCTGAACTCGATGGAGCGCCGCAGCGGCGGAAAGATTCGCGAAGGATCGGCGATCGGCATCAAGCCGATTTCGGAGTTCGGATCGAAGCGTCTCATACGCAAAGCGATCGAGTACGCGATCGCGGCGAAACGCGACTCCGTCACCCTGGTGCACAAAGGCAACATCATGAAGTTCACCGAAGGCGCCTTCAAAGACTGGGGCTACCAGCTCGCGAAGGAGGAGTTCGGTGACGTGACGATTCCGGAGTCGGAGGTCACAGGATCAACGTCGAAGATCGTCATCAAGGATCGCATCGCCGACTCGATGTTCCAGCAGGTGTTGCTGCGTCCCGCCGAATATTCGGTGATCGCGACGACGAACCTGAACGGTGACTACCTCTCCGATGCCCTCGCCGCCCAAGTCGGCGGCCTCGGCATCGCCCCGGGATCGAACGAGTCGAACGAAGTGGCGATCTTCGAAGCGACACACGGTACCGCGCCGAAGTACGCGAACAAAGACATGATCAATCCCGGCTCGCTGATCCTGAGCGGCGTGATGATGCTCCGCCACATGAAATGGTGGGACGCCGCCGACGCGATCGAGCGCGGCATCGCGAAGACGATTCAGCAGAAGCGCGTCACGTACGATCTCGAGCGGCAGATGGAAGGCGGGACGAAGTTGTCGACGAGCGAGTTCGGGAAGGCGATCGTCGAGAATATCTAGGCTTCCGCCGGACGCCACACGAGGAACGCCGGCTCTCTCCGTCCGAATCTCGTCGCGAGTGCGACGCCGACACCGAAGATCGACGACAGGCTCCACACGATCGCGCCGACCGCGGGGATCAGTCGCAGCGCGCCGAGGATCAGGACGCCGACGACCACCATCGCGAGATCGCCGCGGAACCACTTGCGCGATGCCAGCTGTTCGCGCGTGCGCGATCCGGCGACGAGCGTGCCGACGGCGTGGAACACGGCGATCATGCCGTAGACCTTCGTCAGGATCGCGAAGACGGCCAGCGCAGCGAGCAGCGGAATGCCGATGAGATACGGAACGAGATAGCTGAACACGATCGCGGTGAGAACGAAGCTCGTGAACGCGACCAGGCCGAGCGCGAAGCAGTAGAGCGCGCTCGCGCGAATCTCGATCGAGGAGTAGCGCACTTCGCGTCCGCTGAGCAGCGTGATCAGAACCGCGACGACGAGCCACACGAAGAGCAGCGAAACGATCACCGCGCTCTTCGTCATCGTGGCCGCCGCACCTTGCAGCGTCGTCAGCGAGTACACATGACCATTCACCCGTCCCTCGGCACCGACGATGTGGCCGCCGCCGTAGACCACGTTGCCGGTGACCTTGCCAGGATCGGCGATAGTGACGTCGCCTCCGATGACGAGCAGATCGCCGTTGATCGGTGCGTGGATGTACGCGTTGCCGCCGTAGACCTGCAGGCTGCCGTGGATCGGCTTGTCGACATTCGCGTCTTTGCCGAAGAGGTACTGATCGGCGCCGTGCTGCGCCGCGCCGATCGGCGCGAACATCATCGCTGTAGCGATCAGAGCGACGATTGTGGTCAACGGCAGAACGAGTCTAGACATCGATCCCCTTCGGCGCCCGCCGCAACAGGACGATGAGCAGCGTGTTGACGATGAGGAACGAAACCGCGATGACGATCTGCAGCGATGCCGGCGCGTGCTGCATGCCGTCGCCGACGTAGCGCAACACGACCTGCAATGTCGTGAACGACGGAATCGTCGATCGCAACACGTGCATGATGCCGTTCACCGGCGCGACTCCCGCGATCGCAAAGAGTGCCGAAGCGATGACGAAAATCGCGAGCGCACCGCCGATGACGAGCGGCCACGATTTCTCGGATGCGCTTTCCCACGGCGCGAGCGGAAGCGCGTCCATGTCGACGATCGGCTTGAACGTCGCGTCGCTCGCGGAGAAGAGCGCGGAGCACTCCGCGCATTCGGCGAGGTGCGACGCGTTCGCATCCGGATCGTTCAGATACCGCTCACATGCTTCGGTCTTCATAGCGGTTCCACGTAATGCTCGAGCGCGTCCTTGAGCAAGTTCCGCGCACGAAAAAGCTTGTTCTTCACTGTACCAAGAGGAAGCTTCTTCATCGAAGCGATCTCCTCGTACGACAGCTCGGCGAAGTGGCGAAGCTGAATCAGCTCGCGATAGTCGGGCGGCAATTCGCCGACCGCCACATCGATCGCCGCGCTCAGTTGCTTGTTCTTGAGGGCGCGATACGGCGAGATGCCGTCGTCGGCGAACTCGCGATCCTTCCCTTCCTCGTCGTCTCCCGTTCTCGCCAGCGGCACCTCGGAAACGCTCTTCTTCCGAAGCGCGTCGATGGCGCTGTTCTGCGCGATGCGGAAGAGCCACGTCGAGAACTGGTACTTCGGGTCGTAACGATCGAGCGCGAGAAACACTTTGACGAAGATCTCCTGAGTCAGATCGTGAGCGTCTTCATAGCGGTGCGTGATGCGGTACACGTAGTTGACGACGCGTTTTTCGTATCGCGAGACCAACTCAGTGAACCGGTCACGGTCGCCGCCGAGGATCCGCGCAACGAGGGCGCGGTCATCGAGCTGCTCACGTTCTGCCATGTTTCTACGATCTCGCCCCGGGAAGGTTTTCGGCGAGCCGGATGATAACGTAGCGGCAGTGATCGAAATCCGTTCCCTGACAAAGAAATACGGCGATTTCACCGCCGTCGATGACCTCTCGCTCAGCGTCCATCAAGGCGAGGTCTTCGGTTTCCTCGGCCCCAACGGAGCGGGAAAAACGACGACGATTCGCGTCGTCGCCGGACTGTCGCTGCCGACGAGCGGGAGCGTATCGGTCGGCGGCGTCGACGTGCTCGCCGATCCGGTCGCGGCGAAGTCGATGATGGGCTACATCCCCGACCGGCCGTATTTGTACGAGAAGCTCACCGGCCGCGAGCTGCTGCAGTTCGTCGCGAATCTCTATCGATACGACTGGCGCGACTGTGAGTCGCGCGCGATCGAGCTGCTCCGCTATTTCGATCTGCACGAATGGATCGACGCGCGCATCGAGAACCTCTCGCACGGGATGAAGCAGAAGCTCGTGATCATCTCCGCGCTGGTCCACGATCCGCGCGTGTTGATCATCGACGAGCCGATGGTCGGACTCGACGCGCTCGCGCAACGACAGGTGAAGCTGCTGTTTCGCCGACTCGTCGAAGAAGGGAAGACGGTGTTCCTGACTACGCACACGTTGTCGGTGGCCGAGGCGGTGTGCGATCGGATTGCGATCATTCATCGCGGCAAGATCGTGGCGACGGGGAACACCGCAGAGTTGAAGCAGAATCGCGCGCTGGAGGATCGGTTCCTGGAGTTGACGTACGACGATGAAGAGAGGCTGTCATCCTGAGCCGCGAAGACGGCGAAGGATCCCCATCGCATGTGCGACGCTCGTCGTCTTCGCCAGGGGATTCCTCGCCGTCTTCGCGGCTCGGAATGACACGTTCGCGCTGGCGTGAAGAGGCGCTGCGCCGCGGTATTCCTCCGCGCGACGTCGACCTTCTCCTCGCCGACCTCACCGCGAAGCCGCTGTCGTGGGTGATCGCGCACGGCGATGACGACGTCGATGCAACTCCACTCGAAGCGATGCTCGCGCGCCGATTCGCCGGCGAGCCGTTGCAGTACATCCGCGGCAAGACGGAGTTTTACGGACGCGAATTTCTCGTAGACAACCGCGTGCTGATTCCGCGTCCGGAGACGGAAGGACTCGTCGAAGCGGCAATCGCGCGCGTGCCGCGCGGCGCGACGGTGATCGATGTCGGTACCGGCAGCGGCTGCATCGCTGTCTCGCTCGCGCTCGAACGCGGGGATCTGCGCGTGATCGGTGTCGATGCATCGATCGATGCGCTGGCAGTCGCGAAGACGAATCGCGATCGGCTGCGTGCGAACGTCGCGTTCGTCGCGAGCGACGTGCTCACGGCGATCAAACGCGTGAGCTTCGTCGTCTCAAATCCGCCGTACATCGCGCAGGAAATCGTCGAGACGCTGGCGACGGAAGTGCGCGATCACGAGCCGCGCATGGCACTGACTCCGGGACCGCGCGGAACCGAAGTCATCGAGCGCATTCTCGATCAGGCGCAGCGCGCGCCGGTGATGCTGGAGATCGGATACGGGCAGGACGCCGAGATCGCGGAGGTCGCGCGCGCGCACGGCTACGACGTCGACGAGATCCTGAAGGACCTCGCGGCCATTCCGCGCGTCGTCGTATTATCGGCGGCATG
>Ga0207687_10001868_pt1 | contig 14499 bp, 14 predicted proteins | sample KBSM54metaG_FD_184399 | JGI IMG/M metagenome (GOLD analysis project Ga0207687, IMG submission 184399) | Miscanthus rhizosphere microbial communities from Kellogg Biological Station, Michigan, USA - KBS M5-4 metaG (SPAdes) (version 2) | ecosystem: Host-associated > Plants > Roots > Rhizosphere >...
TGCGCGTCTGGGAGAAGCCCGCTTCCGCGTGCCTTTCATCCCGCATTGAGTATGGCCGTCCGGTGACGCTGGAAGCGCTGGCAGCAGTCGAACAGGGAGAAGAAGCCCTGCGCCGCCTGGGCTTCCGCCAGTGCCGCGTGCGGCATCATGGTGAAATTGCGCGGATTGAGATCGCCCAGGACGAATTGCCCCGCGCGCTCACCCCGGAGATGTTCGGTGAGTTCACCCGGACCTTTAAAGCTCTGGGATTCACGTTTGTGACGGTCGATACCGAAGGGTTCCGTTCCGGATCAATGAATGCCGCCAAGACCGCCCCAGCCCTGATTAAGCTCATCTCGTGAGCATAAGGCTTGCGCCTTCATGAGATAATTTGAAGGATGTCTGTACGACGAGGTGATCTGTTTGGTTAGATTTCGCGGCATTTTTCTAAATACTTTTCTGCTTATTATTCTGGCTCTCCAGCCAGCGTCCGCCCAAAGCTCCGGGGCAAGCGCTCCAAAGAAGACTGGTTCCACTGGGACTGCTGCAGCCCGAAAGGGCACGACTGCAACCGCCAAGTCGGGCGCAAAAACAACAAAGAAGACGCCAGCCAAGAAGAAAGAGCCCGTAACCCAGGCAGTCGCAAAGCCAGTTCCCCTGACCCCGGAGATCACTCACCGGATAACCACAGAGATTCGCTCCCATTACAATGTCCCTGCCCAAGTCACAATATCCCTGTCGGACCCCAAGCCAAGCACGACGGCAGGCTATGACGAAGTGGTTGTCTCCTTTACCGGCGGAGCGAAAACAACGCAACATGAGTTCCTGGTTTCTACAGATCGCAAGACCCTGGCCCATGTGGAAAAGATCGATATTTCCCAGGACCTGATGTCCAAGATTGACGTGAAGGGCCGTCCGGTAAAGGGCAATCCCAACGCCAAGGTCACTGTTATCAATTTCGATGATTTTCAGTGTCCATTCTGTTCTCGCCTGCACTCAACCCTTTTTGCGGATGTATTCAAGGACTACGCTGACAAGATCAAGGTGATTTACAAGGACTACCCCTTGATTGAAATCCATCCGTGGGCCATGCGTGCCGCTATCGACGGCAATTGCCTGGGCGCGCAGAATAGTCCGGCATACTGGGATTTTGCCGATTACATCCATGCCAACCAAAAGCAAATGGCCGGCAAGTCGCAGACAGACGCATTCCAGAACATTGATAATCTCGCCAAGGAACAGGCTCAAAAACATCAGCTTGATGCCGACAAGTTGCAGGCCTGCATGCAAAAGCAGGACGAAACTGGCGTTCGCGCGTCTATGGCTGAGGGCGACAAGCTGGGAGTTGATTCCACTCCTACTTTGTTTATCAACGGAGAAAGGTTTACCGGCGCGGTGCCGGAACAGGAATTGCGCTCTGCCCTGGATCGTGCTCTGGCTGATAGCGGGCAGCAGGCGGCCCCGGCAAATGCAAAGAACTAGTCAGGCGCTTAGAAGTCGGTTATCGTACCCTATCTGAATTGCCCATGGAGGCGACTGTTGATCCAGGCGCGTAAATTTCGGAGCAGTCTGTCTTTGCTGTTATTGCTCATTGCTTTGTCACTCATGCTGTCCGGCTGCCCAGGTCGTGGCACCGATAAAGAAATAGTGGCCAAGGTAAACAGCTATAAAATCTTCCGTTCCGAGCTGGACAAGAACTATAACGGCCGGGTGGCCGGGGCGCCGCAAAAGCCTACAGCCGCGGAAGAGGAAGCGCTGCGGTTGAATATTCTCAGCCAGCTCATTGATATTCAGCTGCATCTGCAGAAGGCGGAAAAACTCGGCATTCTTGCCACCGATGACGAAGTTGAAAGCAAGTTCGCCCAGGCCAAAGCACCCTACACGCAGGAAGAATTTCAAAAGCGGTTGAAAGACCTGGGCATGACCGAGGAAGACTCCAAGCAGGAAATACGCCGCAACCTGACGATTGACAAGCTGCTGAACAAGGAGATTGGCTCAAAAGTTTCCATCTCCGACGCCGACTTGCAGAATTATTACAACCAGCACAAAGCAGATTTCAATTTGATTGAGCCGCGCTATGTTGTGGCCCACATCCTGGTTAGCAGCCAGCCCATGGGCCAACCCGGCGAAAGTCCAGGCAAAGCGCAGAATGACGCCGACGCGCGAAAAAAGATCAATGAAGCTGAGCATCGGTTGGAAAGCGGTGAGGATTTTGCCGGTGTTGCGGCAAAATTTTCAGAGGACCCGGATACCGCGCGCAATGGCGGTGAACTGGGCCCGATGCCGGAATCACAGCTGAAAAATACTGATGCGGCCACCCGTGATGCGATCTTAAAATTAAAGCCCGGCCAGTTCAGCGAAGTAATTCCGGTGATCAATCCGACAACCCGGCAGCCATTCGGCTATCGCATTATCAAATTGATTGGCAAAGAAACTGCCGGTCAGCGCGATTTGAATGATCCCCAGGTGCAGCAGTTCATCCGCAATCAACTGCGCAGCCAGCGTGAGCAAATTCTGCGGGCCGCATACGATGAAGTTTTGCGCGATAATGCCGAAGTCCACAACTATTACGCTGAGCAGATTTTGAAGAGCTCTGGGACCAAGTAAAAGCGCGTTCTTCGAATCTGTGCGATTCTGTTGACCATCTATGGCGAGATCTCTCGATCCTACCTCTTAGTAGACCTAAATAAGGCTAAAATGGGTAATTATCTTGACTATAGCCTTAAATAGGGATATTAGTTAAGGGATGATTGCAACCATGACGAGGGAGTTGGAGGCGGAACTCGGAAAGCAAATCCGCACCCTCCGACTCAGACTAGATCTCGATCAGAAGCAGATGGCAGAACGGGCCGGAATTGCCCTTAACGCGGTCAAGAACCTGGAGGGTGGAAAAGGCACTTCCCTACGTTCTCTCATTCAAGTCCTCCGGATCCTAAACAGAACGGATTGGCTCGGAACACTCGCACCTACCGTTTCGATCAGCCCGGTGCAAATGCTCAAGACAAAGACGCCACGACAGCGAGCTTCACCACGGCGGATGAAAACCAAAAAGGCCTGACGGATCGTGCACAAACCTGTTCATGTTGTCGAGGTTTTCATCTGGGGCAAGGCAGTAGGGGCAGTAGCGCTCGATCCGAAGCTTGGCTACTATGCTTTCGAATATTTACCAGCTTTTCGCGAGTCCGGTATCGACCTAGCGCCGGTCACAATGCCGATCGCATCTGCTACAGAACCTTTTATTTTTCCGGATCTAGCGGAACTTACTTATCGACGGTTGCCGGGAATGCTCGCGGACGCATTGCCTGACGACTTTGGGAACGCCCTGATCGATGCCTGGATGGCGCAGCAGGGCGTGAACAAGTCGCAGATAACTCCACTTGACCGTCTGGCGTACATGGCAAGAAGAGGAATTGGTGCGTTGGAGTTCAAACCAGCACGCGGTCCTCGTTCGAAGTCAACGACCGCGATCAAGTTGTCAACACTCGTCGAGAGTGCCAGACGTGCTGTCCAAGGAGAGATTGATACCGACGAACATGCCAGGGCTGCACTCGCGCAAATCATTCAAGTCGGAACTTCGGCTGGAGGAGCTAGAGCGAAGGCTGTAATTTCGTGGAATCCAAAGACACACGAGATTCGCGCAGGCCAATTCGATGTTGGGCCTGGGTTCGAGCATTGGCTCATCAAGTTCGATGGTGTCGGAACGGATGAACGTCTCGGTGTCAGCCAAGACTATGGACGGATCGAGTATGCGTATTTCTTAATGGCGAGGGCTGCGGGGATCGAGATGTCAGAATCGCGATTGTTAGAGGAACATGATCGAGCCCACTTCATGACGAAGAGATTCGATCGCGACGGAAATAAGAAGCATCACCTCCAGACCCTATGTGGCTTGGCTCATCTTGACTATCGACAAAAGGCCACTCACGATGCCAGTCAGCTGTTCATGACGATCAACCGCTTGGGGATCGGATATTCGGGTATGGAGCAAGCGTTCCGGCGAGTCGCATTCAACATCATGGCCGCCAATTGTGACGACCACACGAAGAACGTCTCATTTCTGCTTCGTGAGCGTGGAAGATGGGAACTCGCTCCAGCCTACGATGTCACTCACGCCTACAACCCGAAGGGAGAATGGACCTATCAGCATCTGATGTCTGTGAACGGCAAGTTCGCCGGCATCACGTGGGACGATCTTATGGTTGTCGCTGATCAGTTCGGGGTCGGAACGGCTGCCAAGGTGGTCACAGACGTCAGTGATGCCGTTTCATCCTGGCCAGATTTCGCAAAGCGGGCTAACGTGAGCCAGTCGGAAATTGCCCGCGTTAAGCAACACCACGTTTTTCTTTCGCGCTGAGCGGAGACGCGAATTCTTCTTCTTCAGGTACCATCCGATTTCATCAGTTATGATCCGTCCCGCTTAAACGAGGCGAGGCCACCTTCGCGAAAAACCTGGGTTGGATTCGGATCCAATAAGGACTGCTTTGTTTTGATTATGGTGCAACAGTGGGACGATATGTGTCTCCATATTTCAATCAATTACGGGCTTTCGTCACCCAAAATCACACCCAAGCTCTGGATGAGCGAAGCGCCAAAAGCGGCCGCTGGTAGCTATTCCACTTCCGCCAGGGCTTGGCCTGCTTCCACGGCGGCGCCTTCCGCAACGTTGATCTTTTTCACTACTCCGGTCTTAGGGGCCTTCAACTCATTCTGCATCTTCATGGCCTCAATCACCAGCACGCTTTGACCTGCTTCCACCGCGGTTCCCACTCCGGCGAGCACCCTTACAACTTTGCCCGGCATTGGCGCTTTAATCTTCATTACACCCTGTTCGCTGGCGCCGGCCCGGCTGCGAGATCGGAACGAACGTGGATCACGCACTGAAGCGGTGAAGCGGTCATGCCCCACAACAATATTCGTCTCTGTCCCTACGATCTCCTGCTTCACCTCATATGACTTGCCGCCCAGCAGGAGAGAAAGAACTCCATTCTGGCCATAAGTAACGTCCACCGGGAATTCGCGGCCGTCCAGCATGCATTGCCAGCGATCGCCCGACGACGTGAGTTCAACGCGATAGATTTTCTCCGCAAGCGTGACCTCGTAGATCATTCGCCGCCAACCCCTTCCCTGCGCCCCGTACGCTTCCACGTGGACGCGTCCGATGGTTTCTCTGCGCCGGGCCTGGATGCCCCGTTCTGCCCATTCTTTGGTTGCGCCATGGCGGCAAACAGCACAGCGGAAACAGCCGCGATCTCAGCCGTTCCATTTCTGGCGCTTTCGGAAATAGGGGCGGTAGCGAGCAGACGGTCAAGAAATCCCGTATCAATGCGCGCGCTAATGAAGTCTGGATGCTCCAGAATGCGCCGGAACAGCGGCAGGTTGGTTTTAATACCGCCAACAAAGTATTCATCCAGGGCGCGCCTCATGCGGGCGATGGCGGTTGCCCGATCGGGAGCATAGGCGATGAGCTTGGACAGCATTGGATCGTAGTCCAGCGGCACCGTCCAACCCTCATAAACGCCGCTGTCTTCACGCACGCCGGGGCCGGAAGGCCGCAAAAGTTTGGTGATCTTGCCTGGTGAAGGGAAGAAATTATTGTCGGGGTCCTCAGCGTAGATTCTGCATTCAATGGCGTGTCCGCGAAGCCGAACATCTTCCTGCCTGAACGGCAGCTTTTCTCCGCTGGCAATGCGCAGCTGCAGATGCACAAGGTCCAGGCCCGTGACCAGTTCCGTAACGGGATGCTCCACCTGGAGCCGAGTATTCATTTCCAAAAAATAAAAATTGCGTTTGCTATCGACAAGGAATTCGACTGTCCCAGCATTGGTGTACCCAGCCGACTTTGCGGCTTGGACGGCAACTTCTCCCATCCGCCGCCGCAATTCTTCATCGACTACCGCCGAGGGCGCTTCTTCAATCACCTTTTGATGGCGGCGTTGCACGGAGCACTCGCGCTCGCCCAGGTAAACCACATTGCCATGCTCGTCGCCAAGCACCTGGATCTCAATGTGGCGAGGGTTCTCAATGAATTTCTCAACATAGATTTCGCCGTCATTGAACGATCGCAGCGCTTCACTTTGGGCCGTTTCAAAGCTGGATTTGAGATCGGCGGCCTTGCTGACCAGGCGCATTCCCTTGCCGCCGCCGCCGGCTGCAGCCTTGATCATCACCGGGTATCCGATCTCCGCAGCCATGGCTTCCGCTTCCACGATGCTCAGGCCTCGCGCGGAGCCGGGAACCATGGGGACTCCCGCGGCTTTCATGGCGGTACGCGCGCGCGTCTTTGAGCCCATTAATTCCATTGCGGAGGGCGGCGGGCCAATAAACTTGATTCTCGCCTCAGCGCATGCATGCGCAAACCGGGCATTTTCAGAGAGGAACCCGTATCCGGGATGAATGGCTTCTGCCCCGCATTGGCGCGCTACTTCAAGAATTTTGGCGATATTGAGATACGATTCGCGGGCGGGCGCTGGCCCAAGCAAATAAGCTTCATCGGCCTTGGATACGTGAAGAGATGCGCGGTCAACGTCAGAAAACACAGCCACAGACGTGATGCCCATTTCGCGGCAGGCGCGCATCACGCGAACAGCAATTTCACCACGATTTGCAATGAGGACCTTGGAGAACATAGCGGAAACTTTGATTGTAGAACAGCCATTAGAACAGCTGCCAGCTCCTAGCCACTAGCTTCTAGCTCTTATGCAGGAGGCGCGACTGCGGAATGATGCTCGGCGTTCGAAGTTAGAGGCAAACATTTGAATTCGCGTTACGACGAGCGATGTGGACAGGCAAAGCTAGCGGCTAGCAGCCAGTAGCTGCTTAACAAAAAACCCCTCCCGCAGGAGGGGCGTGAATGGGAGTTGCTTATTTCGATTTCGGCTGGTCTAGCACGATTCCGCCGCTGGTTTTCTTTGAGGCTTCTTCGGCTTTTTTCTTGCGCGCGGCCATCGCCTTGTCGCTCCACTCATTTGCTGTCTTTACGTAATCGGCGCGGGTTTCCGCGTTGTCGCAGGTCATGTCGTTGGCTTTGCGGCGGTAGAGCAGGTTCATATACGCCATTGCGTCGTCATAGTCCTGGCGCTTGTCAATGGCTGTCTGAAGCATCTTCATGCCTTCATCCACAATCTCGCCGTCTTTGCTTTTCAACTGGTCGCAGATCTTCTGGCTGCCTTTGCCTTTCAGCTCATCTTCAACCTTCAAGCCCTCTTTACTCTTCACGTCTGCCGCGTCTTTATAGGTCTGGGACCAGTCAATTACGCCGACAGAGTAATAAGTTTCCGGATCGTTGGGATCTGCATTGATGGCCTTCTTGTAATATTCCCGCGCCTCATCAAACTTCTTTTGCTGCATGTAAAGGAAGGCGATGCCCTTGAGGCTGGTGACATTATTCGCGTCGGACGTCAACACCTGCTTGTACTGATCAATGGCGAGCTGCGCATTGCGCAGGTTTTCCGGCGTTTCTACGCCCGGCACGTATTGCTGCGCATAGGCGGTGGCTAGGTACATTTTGGCGACTTTGAGATCGCTATCGAGACTGACGGCATTCTGGAAATGCCCAATAGCCTCTTCATAATTGGCGCCGCGAAAGGATTGAACGCCCTTGTTGAGTTGATCGCGAGCCTTTAGTTTGTTGCAACCCGCCGTGCTTAGCAGCGCGGCTGCGACGGCTATTACCGTCACGAGTCGTGCGGTCCTATTCATCTTTGCTGCTCCCTTAATCGGAGTGGAGAAAATTTTTTGCGCCCTGAGGTGGGTAAAACTCACGGGGATGACCGGCCCACCGATCATCCCCATTCTGAGGAGTTAAACCGTATTACTGCCCTGCTTCTATCTTTGCCGTGATGAGACCGATTCTGTCGATGACGTTCGTGCCCCGGGCCGTATCGATTACCTGGGCCACATTTTGAAATTCAACGTCAGGATCGCCTTTTACGAACATCACTCGTTCCGCGCGCGTCTTGAAGATGTCAGTCAGCCGGGTCTGCAGATTTTCCTGTGATACGTCTTCCTGGTTGATCTTCAACTTTACTTTGCCGTTATCCAGCAACACCTGCACCACCACGGTGCGGTCTGTCTGGGTTTCCGGCTGATGCGGCGGCGGCGGTTGCGGTACCAGCGCCTCAAGTCCTTTCGGCGTCAGCGGCGTGATGACCATGAAAATGATCAGCAGCACCAGCAAAACGTCGATCAGGGGAGTGACGTTGATATCAGCAGTCTGTCCGCCTCCTCCGCCAGTTGTCATTGCCATAGAATTAATCCTCTTCTGTCTGGTTCTGGTCCATTACTGCGGTGGCTTGTTGGCATCGTGCTTCTGTTCAGTCAGCAGGCCCACCTGGTCAACGCCGGCGGAGCGGACGTCGTCAACCACTTCGACCACTCCTTTGTATTTGGCGCGCGCATCAGCCTTCACAAATACCTGCTTGTTGGTACGGCTGGACACGCGGTCCTTTACTTTTTGCGTCAACTCCTCAGGCGTTACCTTCTGCGTATCCAGAAATACCTGACCGTCTCTCATTACGGCGACGATCACGGCATCTTCCTTGTCCGCATCCGGCATAGGCATGGGGTTGGTGGCCTTGGCCAAGTCCACTGACTGGCCTTTTTGCAGCATCGGCGTGATGACCATGAAAATGATCAGCAGCACCAGCATCACGTCTACCATGGGCGTGACGTTGATATTGGAGTTTACTTTTGCGCCTTCATTACGAACGCTTATGGCCATTGCTCAACTCCCGGCTTACCGCCGCACCGTGGTAGCACTGCTCCGCTTCAGGAAGTAATCAACCAGTTCGCTGGATGAGTTGTCCATTTCCACGTCAAAGGCTTCCACTTTGCCTGTGAAATAGTTGAACATCATCACGGCGGGGATGGCGACGAAGAGTCCTAAGGCTGTGGTTACCAGCGCTTCAGAAATACCGCCGGCGACCGCGCCCAGACCTGTGGCCTTCTGCTCAGAGATCTTCTTAAACGCGTTCAGAATTCCGATAACCGTTCCGAACAGTCCGACGAACGGCGCTGTGGACCCGATGGTGGCCAAGCCGCCCAGGCCGCGCTTCAATTCGGCGTGGACAATGGCTTCTGCCCGTTCCAGTGCGCGCTTGCTGGCTTCAATCTGCTCACCGGGGATTTCCGTGGATTCGCCATGGGCCTTGAATTCCTGCAGGCCGGCGGTCACCACTTTGGCCAGATGGCTTTTCTTGTTGCGCTCCGCCACGCGGATAGCTTCATCAAGTTTGCCTTCGCGCAGGGCGCCGGCAACTACTGGAGCGAACTGGCGGGATTGTTTGCGGGCGGCGCTGAATGCGATCCAGCGATCAATCATGACGCCAATGGACCACGCCGACATAATAAAGAGAATGACTACGACGACCTGGGCGACCCAGCTCATCTGTTTCCACAAGTGGATGGGGTCCCAACCGATAGTACTGGTGTCATCGCCAGCTGCCTGCTGGAGCCAGAAGGCTAGCATATGCGCTTTGGCGATCGTAAGAGTTGCAATATTTGCGACAAGCATGGGTTAAGTTTTCCTCCTCAGAACTTTTAGAAACTTTGATTTTTTCCGAGATTGTTACCCCTCTCACGGGACGGGACAGAATGCAGAACAGCGCGCGACTACAGGACGCGATGGACCTTCTTCCTTCTCGGGGCCGGATGGCTGGTGCTGGCCAGCCATCAGTAATTCATTGAACAAACTGCTTTTACATATGGAACTGGACCTTAATCGTCGTTTCCACTTCCACCGGTTCGCCGTTCAAGATGTAAGGTTTGTACTTCCACTGTTTCACGGCATCCATCGCAGCCTGGATGAGAATTGGATGCCCTGAGGTGGCATGAAGGTTTTCGATCACCCCAGTCTTACTTATGGTTGCTTGCAGCATCACGTCACCCTGAATGTGCGCAATCCTGGCCATCTGGGGATAAGTGGGCTGTACGTCATGAATCTTAAGTCCATCGGCAACGCCTGAAGAGACACGCAACTTCTGCGGTGTAGCCACTTTAGGAGGCGGCGCGGCTGAGCCGATAATTCCGCCAATCACTCCTCCGGCCGATCCGCCGGGGACTCCGCCAACTACTCCACCCATAACGCCGGAGCTCTGCTGCGGAGCTTCTTCATGCTCAATCATCTGGACTTTTTTGGGAATCTTGCTGGGAGTCCGAAGCGCTCCGTCCACGATTTCGCTGACTTTCTGCACATGCTGGATCTGCGGGGCGGCCGGGGGTGGGGGCGGCGGGGGTGGCGGGGGTGCGACGAGCCACGTAGTTAGCTGCCCTTTGGGCAGCGCCTCAGTAAAAATGAGCGGCAGCAATACCAGAAAACCCACCAAACCAAGCTGCACCAGAGTCGAAATCAACCCTGTCCACTTCTGGTTGGTTTTGATTCTGCCTCCGGATTCCATCAGGCTGTCTTCAAACATGCCGATATCTCCAATCCTAGGGGGACTAAGCGATTAAAACATTGGACACCGGGACTGCTAGTTTTGCTCCCAAAAACCGGGAAAATTTCCGGCCCTATACTTTTACGCGAACTTTGCCCTTCGCGCCTTGGGTTGGAAGGGGAATTGCTCCTCTTCCTGAGCTTTTTGAACGCCATTCCGTATAAGCCACGAGCATGGGAGCTGCTACGGCAATCGACGAATATGTACCTATTATGATGCCGACTACCAGGGCAAAGGAAAACCCGTGAAGTACCTCGCCACCAAAAAGATACAGTGAGAGCACCGTCAGGAATGTAAGTCCTGAAGTCAGGATCGTCCGGCTCAGCGTCTGGTTAATGCTCTTATTGACGATCTCCGCCAGACTCTCCCGCCGCATGAGCTTTACGTTCTCTCGTATGCGATCAAACACCACGATGGTGTCGTTCATGGAGTAACCAACAAGGGTTAGAATCGCGGCGATAACAGTAAGGGTTATCTCCTGATTCGTCAAGGAGAACGCTCCCACGGTGATTAAAGTATCGTGAAAAACCGCCACCACGGCGGCCACGCCATAAATCATCTCAAATCGGAACCACAGATACACCAGCATGGCGATCAGCGAAAACAGCACCGCCAGAGTAGCCTGTTGCTTCAACTGGCCGCCCACCTGCGGACCAACAATATCGGCGCTGCGAACTCCGAAATCACTGGTGTAAAAGGCTTGTTTCAGGGCGTTCAGTACGGCGTCTGGAACCACGCCCTTCAGATCGTCCATGGACTTGATCACGCCGCTGTGTTCCTTGTCGCGGAAATCCAGCACCCTCCGGGCCTGCCGCTCATATTCCGCAGGCTCGGCATGCAAAGGATCGGCGGCCAATAAGGCGTCCCTCACTGCGGTAAAGCCAATCCTGTCACTGTTATTGATGTTCTCTTTGCCCGGGATGGGATTGGTTTCCAGAGCGTTGATAATCTGGTTCTTGCCTTTGGAAAGATCGGCTTCGCTGGTTTCTTTTAAATCCAGTTTGATCACAACTTCATTGCTGCCGGCTTCAAGGCTCTGAATCACCGCGTTGTGCAGCCCCGCTTTATCCAGGTCTGCGCGGATGGCCGGAAGGTTTGGCGTATTCACAAACTTCACGTACACCAGCGTGCCGCCGCGGAAGTCCACGCCCAGCGGAACGCCGTGCCAGAACAACATGGAGAGGATGCCAGCCACGCTGAATATCAGCGAAAAGCTGAGGAAATACCACTTCTTGCCCAGGAAATCGATATTTGTATTGCGAAAAAATTCCACTTTGTTTTGACCTTTTGAACTAGATGCTTAAAGCTTCGCCTCGCCCCTTGCGGCTGAGGACAGCATCGAAAATGACGCGGGAAACAAAAACCGCGGTAAACAGGTTGGCCAGAAGGCCGATAATCAATGTCACACCGAATCCACGCACTGGGCCAACGCCAACTGCAACTAAAATTGCAGCAGAAACCAGGGTCGTTACGTGAGTGTCCAAGATCGTAGTCCATGCTTTGTCGAAGCCCTGATCAACTGCTGCGCCTGCGCCTTTGCCGTTGCGCCGCTCTTCGCGAATGCGTTCAAAAATCAGCACATTGGAATCCACGCCCATACCAATCGTAAGAATCACGCCCGCTATTCCCGGCAAGGTCAACACCGCGCCAGAAAACCCCATGAAGCCCAGCAGGATCACCAGGTTCAAAATCAGCGCCAGATCAGCATTCACGCCTGCGCCACGGTAATAGATGAGCATGAAAATCAGCACGGCGGTCATGCCCGCGATGGCCGCCTTGACGCCTGCCTTGATGGAGTCAGCACCGAGCGACGGACCAACGGTGCGCTCCGTAAGGTAGTGCAGACTGGCCGGCAAAGCGCCGGAACGCAGCAGCATGGCCAGATCTTTTGCGCTCTCTTCCGTGAAGCCGCCCTCAATATTGCCCCTATCGGAAATCTGAGATTTAATCGACGGCGCGGTGATGACCCGGTTATCCAGCACGATGGCCAGATTGCTGGGATCGGCGCTTCCTTCGCTGTGCGCGGCCGTAAAAGTAGCAAACTTTTTCCCCGCCGCCGCGGTCAGATAAAAGTCCACGATCGGTTCGTTCGTGTCCGGCTTTTTGTCCGGCTCGGCGCCGCTAATGTCTGTTCCGCTAACCACGGGAATGCGGCTGACGATAATAAATCCGCCCTCTTGCTCGCCGCGCCGGGGCTTGCTCGGCATAACTACCGTGTTTGGCGGCAAAATTCCCTGGTGCGCCTGAAGCGCCGCTGCTTCGGTGGGGTAGCTTTGGCCGTGGTCGAGCGCTTCGCGCAATTCCAGCCGTGCGGTGGACTGGATAATTTCCTTCACGCGGCCGGGATCGTCCACGCCGGGAAGCTGGACCAAAATCTGGTTGTCACCCAGGCCGTTTTTCTGGATCAGCGGCTCGCTCACGCCCAAGGTGTCTACGCGGGTGCGGATAGCCTCAATCGACTGTTCCAGCGTGCGATCTTTCAAATCGGCAAGCTGCTGCGGCTTCATGGTCAGGATCCAGCTATTCTCCGGGCCGGCGGCAACGTCATATTCCGGCAGGCGGTCGCTCACAATTCCGCGAACCGTTGAGGATGCGTCCAGCGAAACGCCCTTAATGACAATCTTTTCCGGCTGATTATCCAGCTTGCCGACATCGGCATAGTTGACCTTGGCTTTTTGCAGCTCATCTTTCAGAATTTCAGTGGCGTGGTCAGACTGCGCGCCAACAGCTTCATTCACCATTACCTGAAGGATCAGGTGGGTTCCGCCCTTTAAGTCCAGGCCCAGGTGGATGCGGTCCAAAAGGGCCGCTTTGAATCCGGCTCCGCTGAACAGCTTGGGACCCAGCATGCCGTAAACACAAATCAGCAGGAAGGCAACTATAATTCCGGTTTTTAAAAGTAGGTTTTTCTGCATGTTCTAAGTGCTTCTTTACGATGGTTTCTTTTCTTCTTCATCACGATTGATAGAGGTAATAGAGGCTTTCGCCACTTCCAGCCGCAAATTGTCCGGCGGAACCCGCAGATGCACAGCGTCATCCTTGAGCGCGATAACCAGCCCGCGGATTCCTCCGCTGGTGGTTACGCGGTCGCCATTTTTCACGCTGTTCAGTACTTCCTGCCAGCGCTTGGTTTTGCGCTGCTGAAAATAAAATGTGGCAAAAATAAACAGCAGTGGAAGCAGCAGGAAGATGCCCAGGCCGCCGCCCGCGGCGCCCTGAAACAGAAACATACTTATGGCGTTATTCATCATTCGAAAAAGATTGCCTTCACAGCCGCACACACACTCGCCTCTTTATGAGTGTGAGAGCCTATACCCTGATTGTGACCGCTGATCAAATCCCGCCTTGGGACTCCGCGCATGGCACGCCGTCGCTGGAGTATTTCGGAGGTTTTCTTTATTTGACGCTTGAATCAGGGATCTCAGGTAAAGGACACACTGCCTGACAAAATCCCTGAGAGGTCCCCAAGCGTTATAGCATGACGCACACTACGCATAGTGTCAAGGTAGAACGCGAGATTATGCACCGTGTTCAGAACTCCGGCCAGCGGCTCTGCTGAAACAAAAAGATGCCGCAGGTAAGCTCGCGTGTATCGGCTGCAAACCCGGCAGGAGCATTTGGGGTCGGCTGGCCCCTGGTCCTGGGCGTAACGCGCGTTCTTGATGTTGATTCTTCCCTCTGAGGTGAACAGCAGCCCATGCCGCGCTGCCCGCGTAGGCAGAACGCAGTCCATCATGTCCACTCCCATGGCGGCATACTGTACGATTTCCTCCGGATACCCTACACCCATGACGTAACGCGGCCTGTCCTTTGGGAGTATCGCCAGCACGGCAGCGATCATGTCCATGGTCTTGGCCCGCGATTCGCCCACACTCAACCCGCCTATGGCATAGCCGGGAAAATCCAGTTCGACTGTCCTCTCCGCCGATTCCCGCCGCAAATCCGCGTACATGCCTCCCTGGACGATGCCGAAGAGAGCAGGCGCAGTGGGTTTGGTGATTGAATCGTGGACCGCAGCCGCCCCCGGCTGCGCAGGGACAGATTCTTCACTTTTTCCGATTTCTCGATCCCCCGATGTCCCGATGCC
>Ga0207687_10001869_pt1 | contig 14495 bp, 12 predicted proteins | sample KBSM54metaG_FD_184399 | JGI IMG/M metagenome (GOLD analysis project Ga0207687, IMG submission 184399) | Miscanthus rhizosphere microbial communities from Kellogg Biological Station, Michigan, USA - KBS M5-4 metaG (SPAdes) (version 2) | ecosystem: Host-associated > Plants > Roots > Rhizosphere >...
TATTGCGAAAGCCGGCGCGGGTCAGAAGTTCGTCGAGGAGGTTACCCGAACCGCTGGCCAGACTGCCGGCGATGAAGAGAAGCGCGGAGGGATTCTCCTTTCCCTTCCCCGGCGTAGGCCAGGGCCCAGTTACGACCGGCCCGATGCTGGGCCCCGGCCTGCGCCGAAGAAGAGCTGAGGCAAGCGCGCGATCGATCTTGATGTTAAGCGCCCTCCCCCGCGCCTCCTCACCCACCGCTGCTGCCACCTGAACAATCTGCGCCTTGCTCGCTTCGATCGTCGTCGGGGAGTCCAGCAACAATGTCCTCAACCCGGCCCGTTCATAAGCGTTGCGCGTACTGGCGGGCGTAAAGCTGCTCGTCAGCACCAGATCCGGATCGAGCGCGATCACCTCCTCCGCAGTGCCGGTTGTGCTGGCGAAGCGGTTCGCCACCTCCAACGGCATCGAAGTGGCGGCGGGATCCTGCGAATAGTGACTGATCGCTGCGATGCGATCCGGCGAGACCAGTTCGACCAGCATCGCATCGGCGCATGGGTTGGTGGAGACGATCCGCAGGGGCGCTCCTCCGCCGCTCGCATGCGGCTTAACCGGGGCGGTACACCCGGCGAGCAGCAATGCGAGCGGCAGGGCCAGTCTCATCAGTTGAACTTCACCCGGATGCCGCCATAGGCCGTGCGGCCATAAGTGCCATAACCGGCGACAGTCTGATACTTCTCATCGAACAGGTTCTCGACCCGGCCATAGAGTGCAAAATGATCGCCGATCGGCATTTCCGCGCGCAAGCCCGCCAACACATATCCGTCCAGACGCGCAGTGTTGGCGGCGTTGTCAAAGCTGTCCCCGACATGGCTTATCGTCGCCCCGACTGATAGCCGGAAGGGGAAACGGTAATCGACCGAGGCGCTCACCGTCTGTTTGGGGCGACGGGCGAGATTCTTGCCGAAGGTCAGGCCCGGCGTGCGGTCGATGGCGTCGATATAGCTGTAGTTCGCAGTGAAGGTCAGGGCATCGACCGGCTTCAGCTCCAGCTCGAATTCGACACCCTGCGCACGGGTGCGCGTGGTGTTGAAATAGGTGAAGGTGCTGGAGTCGAAGCCGATCTGGTTGTGCGTATCGCGATGAAACCAGGTGGCGCTGACCTTGGCGCGGCGATCGAGAAAGGACTGTTCGACGCCGAGATCATAGCTGCGCGCGGTCTCGGGCTTCAGGCCAACGGTGCCGTAATATTGCGCGAAACGCTGATAGAGGGTCGGTGCCTTGAACCCTTCCGCATAGCTGGCGCGGAACGTCGTGCCTTCGGGCAAGGCCAGCGCGGCATTGGCACCGAAGCTGAAATGGCCGCCGAAATCGCTGTTGTCGTCATGGCGAATGCCGCCGGTGACAGTAAGGATCTCGACCGGCTTGACGATGGCCTCACCATAGAAGCTGGTGATGCCGCTGCCGTGGCGATTGGTGCCGTCGAAGAAGCGGCTGTTCTCGCGCTCTGCGCCCGCGACGATGCGGATCTGGTCGATTGGCTGGAACTCTCCCTGATATTCGTACCGCTCGCTGCGCCCGCGCGACAGCGAGGGGAAAGACGGATCGAAATTGTCGCGATTGATATCGGCGAGGGTGAAGGCGATGCGGTTGCGGAACCGGCCGTCCAGGAAATTGGCGTGGAGACCGGCATAGCCATAGACCTCCTGCGCGTTCGAATATTGCGGACCGTCGATCAGGCCATAAGGGAACGTCGAGGCGAAACCATCGAGTTCGGCGTGGCTGTGCGCGTAATAGGCGCGCAGATCGATGCCGATCTGATCAGTGAAGGCGATGCCGACACTGCCGGTCGCGCCATATTGCTCATAGCCGTCCGGCTCGGTGCCGCTGGCGGCGGCGGAGATGCCGTCCGTGCGCAGATAGCCGCCGGTAAGAGATGCGGTGACGGGGCCGGCACCGCCCGAGACGCCGCCATTGGCGAACAAGCTGTTGTGCGACCCATATTCGACGCTGCCGCGACCCTGCAGGCCCTGGCTCGGCGTCATGGTGGTGATGTTGACGACACCGCCGATCGCCTGGCTGCCCCACGGCACTGAGTTCGGGCCGCGCAGCACCTCGATCCGATCGATCGAACCGGCGAGGAGGTTGCCGAAATCGAAGCCGCCGCCGGGCGAGGACGGATCGTTGACGCGCACGCCATCGATGATCGTCAACGTCTGCTCACCTTCGGCGCCGCGGATGCGCACAGCGGTGAGGGTGCCAACGCCGCCGTTGCGCGAGGCGGTCACGCCGGGTGTGGTGGCGAGCAGGTCCGCGATGGAGACGGTCTGGCGCTGCTCGAGCTCGTCGCGGGTGATGACCGTGACGGCCTGGCCGATCTGGCCGGCATATTGCGGAACGCCAGCCGAGACGATGATGTCCGGTGGAATGCGGCGCAAGTCGCCGACTGTAATGCTGTCCTCGTAACCGTTGGGCGCCGCGACGGCCGGCGCATCCTGCGCATGCGCGGCGGTTGCGGCGAACAGAGCTGCGCTGGTCAGCAGGAACTTACGGTAATCGATCATGGCATTGCCCCTTCACATGGGGCCGAGGGACCAGGTGCGCCTGCACGACACCCGGCCCTTGCGGCCCGGTTCATGTCGCTCACTCGAGGTAATACCCTCGTCCGCCCGGTGCATCCCGCCCGCGCGGTGGATCGACTGTGGCGGGCAGGTCTCCTGGCTTCCGGGTCTTCGCATGGCGCCCCGCCTTCCCGGGCCTTGGCCCAGTGGCGTGATGGAGCACCGGCTATCCGGTTACAGTTGCGGGAGCAGCATCGGCCTGGCGGAAAGTCCGCGCACCGATTTCCCTCTTGATCCCGTCTCCGGGACCCGTCACGAGGGCGGCCTTACCGACGGTGCCGCCGCGACGCAAGCTGCGGGCGGAACCTAATCTGGATCAAGGCGTTGCATTCTGGTTGGGAGGGAAAGAGCATGCCGCTCGCCTCTGTTCGCAAGCTCACGGCCGGTGCTCCCTCACGCGAGAAACTCGAAGAGATGTCGCGCCTCTATGCGCGCGAGACCGAGGCGGTGAGCGATGCCCAGCTCGACTCGCTGACTGATGCTGCGATCAAGGCGCGCAAGCTGCAGGACGCGACCTTCTGGCAGCGGGTGAAGTTCAGATCGCGGATGATCCGGGCGGCGGGCGGCGATGGCGTATAAAAAGCCCGCAAAGTCAATGACTTCACGGGCTTTTTAAAAATGGTGGGCGTGGCAAGGATTGAACTTGCGACCCCTGCGATGTCAACACAGTGCTCTACCACTGAGCTACACGCCCACGCGAGTTGGGCGCTCTAGCGGGGGATGTCTTCCCGCGCAAGCACCTGTCGCGCTTATTCACGGGCCGCGGGTGACGTTCTCCATTTCGAACATGCGATCGACCTCCATGACGAGATCGCGCAGGTGGAAGGGCTTGGAGAGGACCCGGGCCTGGGGAACTGTCTTGCCGGCCTTCAAGGTGACCGCGGCGAAGCCGGTGATGAACATGACGCGGAGCTCGGGGCACATCTCGCCGGCCTTCTGGGCTAGCTCGATGCCGTCCATCTCGGGCATGACGATATCGGTGAGGAGCAGGTCGAACGGCTCGGTCTGGAGCAGCGGAATCGCGGCGGTGCCGCGATCGACCGCGCTGACGGCATAGCCCGAACGCTCAAGCGCGCGCGTCAGATATTCGCGCATCACCCGGTCGTCTTCGGCCAGCAATATCCTGATCATCCGCGGTCCCACCAATTACCCGAGCGAGTTTATGCTCAAATGGCTTAAGATTTTCCAGCAATGGTTACACCGATTGCGATGAAACCGGGCCGGCCCTAGGTTGGCGGCGATGGCCGACGCCCCCCTCTCCTTCGATCTTTACGGCGACGCCGAGCCGGCGAGTCCGGTCATTCTCTCGGTGCCCCATGCCGGCCGCGACTATCCCCTTGCCCTGCGCGCCGCACTGCGCGTGCCGCTGACGGCGCTGACCGCGCTCGAAGACCGGTATATCGATGCCGTAGCGCTTTCGGCGCATGGGTGCGAGACCATGCTAGTGCAGCGTCTGCCACGTGCCTGGATCGATTTGAATCGCAGCGAACAGGAACGCGACCCGGGTATCGATGACGGTGCCAGCAGACAGACGATGCCGATGATGTCGACAAAGACGCGCGGCGGACTTGGCCTGGTGCCACGACGGGTGTCGGGTGTCGGCGAGATCTGGCGGCGGCGGTTCGAGGCGGATGAGGTGGCGACTCGGATCGTGCGGGACCACAGGCCCTATCACGCCACGCTGGCCGAGGCGCTGGAGCGGGCGCGGGCTCGCTTCGGAACGGCGGTGCTGCTCGACCTCCACTCGATGCCCTCGATCGAGCCGGCTGAGGGGGCGGCGGGGATCGTGCTGGGGGACCGGTTCGGGCGATCGGCGGCCTCGCGGTTCGTCCACCGGCTGCAGGGCGAGGCGAGCGCGGCGGGGATCAGTTGCGCCGTCAACGCGCCCTATGCGGGCGGGCACATCCTCGATGCACAGGCACGGCCCAGGGCCGGGGTGCATGCGGTCCAGATCGAGTTCGACCGGGCGCTGTACCTCGATGCGGCGCTTGACCGGCCCGGCGACGGGCTGGCGGCGCTGGCCGGGCTGCTGCGGCGGATGATCGATGCGGTGGCCGATGAGGCGCTGGCCCTGTCCGACATCGGGCCGGTGGCGCTCGCCGCCGAGTGACCCCATATAAAAAACCACCGCGTGCAATGCAGCACGCGGTGGCCAAGGTTCAGGGAGGAGATGCACCCGGAGGTGCATCACGCGACCCCGCGAAAGGGGGGACACGGGAGCCGCGCAACACCGATATAGGTTGCTGGTTTTCGGGCTTCAAGTAGCAAATGACACCGGTTTGACTATGCCTGTTCACACCGGGCGAAAACCGCCCTTGCCGTAACGGCAAGGGCGAATCGGGCGGCAGCAGTTCATGCCGCAACGCCGCAGCGATGTGAATCAAACCGGAAGCGAACACCGCGACCGCCTCCATGAGCGAGGCGGACGCGGTGCGCGCCGGAAGGTCAGCTGGCCGGCTGGAGCAGCTGCGGCTGGGGCACGAGGCCGAGCTGCATCTGGCGGCTGAAGATCTCGCGCATCAGCGAGATGGAGAAGAGATGCGCATAGAGCATGGGCAGCATGCCGTTCTTGTGGATCTTGCGCAGCTGATCGCCGCGCAGCTCGCTGAGCTTCTCTTCGTTGATGATCTGGAAGCCGCGATAGACGAAGGGCTGATCATTGCCCTCGGCCGTGATCGTGGTTTCGCCCGGCATCAGCAGATCGAGCTCTTTCAGATCGCGCATGAACTGCTGGGTACGGGCACCGGCCTGTTCGAACGATTCGTTGAACTCGAGGATGCTCTTGGTGATGTCGCTCGGCTGGCCGTCCGTGAAGAGCGGCTGGCCTTCCTCGGTCGCGCCAATGCCCTCGGCGGTCGGATCGAAGCAGAGCGACAGCTCCTGCGCGCCGGGCGCCAAGCGTGCGAGCATGAAGGGATAGCGGCGGATATAGGCCGGGATGTACATCTCGGCCTCGGTCAGCGTGCCGTCAGCCGAGACGAAGACATTGACGCCCTCGTTCAGGCCCATCAGCGCGAGCGGGACGGGATCATCGCCTTCCGTGAAGACGATGGGCAGGCGGCGCTGCACCAGCGCGAACTCATCGACGGTGATGGGGATGGCATGCTGACCGACCAGGAACTTGGCGCGGTTGAGCTGCTGCATCCTGAAGGCGGCATGCGTCTCGCTCGAAAGCGGCTCGAGCGCCTGGTAGAAGAGGGGAAGCTGTTGCTGTTGCGGCGCACTGGCCATCGAAAACTCTCCATTGGAACAAAGTGACGGCTTGAGCGTGCCGGACGGCGCCCGGCTCTATGGTGCTGCGGCGCTCGGCGCAAGCGCGACGAGTTTGCCGGGGTTCATCAGGACATGGGGATCGAACGCCGCCTTGATCGCCCGAAGCGCCGCCATGCGGGCCGGCGAGGACAGGCGTTCGAGCTCGGCAAGCTTCATCTGGCCGATGCCATGCTCCGCCGAGATCGACCCGCCCGAGGCGACGACGAGATCATTGACGAAGCGGGTGATGACCGGCCCCTCCTCCGCATACCAGCGCGTAGGCTCGACACCGCGCGGCGCGCGGACGTGGAAATGGACATTGCCGTCCCCCAGATGGCCGAACCCGGAGGCGCGGGTGCCGGGGAAGCGCGCCTCGCAGGCGGCCGCCCCCTCGACCATGAAACGCGGCATGGTGGCGACGGGCACGGAGATGTCGTGCTGCATGGCTGGGCCATCGGCACGCTCAGCCTCCGAGATGGAATGGCGGATGCGCCAGAAGCTTTCGGCCTGGGCTTCGCTTGCGGAAATGACGGCATCCGCGACCAGGCCGTCCGTAATGGCGGGGGCGAGCAGGCGTTCGAGCACGGCGGCGGGCGACTCGGCGGCGGCTGGATCGTCGGTGACGGACTCGACCAGCACGTGCCATTTCTGGGCCGAATCGAGCGGTGCGCGCAGGCCGGGGACATGCTTCAGCACCAGCGCGAGGGTCTCGTCAGGGATGATCTCGAAGCTTTCGATGCTGTCAGTCCCCGATTCGAGCCGGCGCAGCAGGGCGAGCGCGGCTTCGGGATCGGCGAGACCGACCCAGGCGACGGCGCGCGCCGCCACCGCGGGGACAAGCCTTAGCGTGGCGGCGGTGATGATGCCGAGCGTGCCTTCGGCGCCGACCAGCAGCTGGTTGAGATCATAGCCGCGATTGTCCTTCTTCAGCGCGGCGAGGCCATCATGCACGCTGCCGTCCGGCAACACCGCCTCGACCCCGGCGACGAGGCTGCGCATCGTGCCGAATCGCAGCACCTGGGTGCCGCCGGCATTGGTCGAGCAGAGGCCGCCGATCGTGGCGCTGCCATAGGCGCCGAGCGTGAGCGGGAAGCGCATGCCCTCAGCCTCGGCCGCTTCGTGGAGGGTGGCGAGGATGACGCCGGCCTCGGCGACGGCGAGCCCGTCCGCGGCGCTGACCGAGCGGATTCGGTTCATCCGGCGCAGCGAGAGGATGAGCGCCGAGCCATCGGCCGGGGGCGTGGCGCCGCCGACCATGCCGGTGTTGCCGCCCTGCGGCACGAGCGGCACGCGGGCGGCATGCGCGAGCGCCAGGATGGTCGCGACGCCATCCCGGCTGTCCGGCGCGAGGATGGCGGGGGCGGTGCCGTGATAGCGGCCGCGCCAATCGCTCAGCCAGGGGGCGATCTCGACGGGATCGGTGATGACCGCCTTTGGCCCGAGAGCGGCGCGGACGGAATCGAGCAGGCTGGCTATTGCGGGTGTCATGACCGCGCCCCTATCATGCGGGCGGCGCTCCGCCAATTCCGGCCGGGCGTTTCGTCGGGGCAATTCATCGGCTGTTCAAGCATATCGGGTAACGGCGGGAAGACATGTCTCGATTGATGGTCCCTGCGCTGATTCTGCTTGCCCTCGCCCCCGGGGCCTCGGCCGAGGAATCGCGATTCGAGGACTTCGAGGTCGCGCAGCTGACGCTGCACCAGCGCATCATCATCCGCATCCCTCGCCTGCCCTTCACCCGCCCGCGCGTCGACGACCCGCCCGAGGGCGTCCGCTGGGTTGAGAAGAAGGGGCCGAAGTGCGTGCCGATGGTGAAGCTCGAGGGCGCGTTGATTGCGGCGCCCGACAGCGTCGACCTGATCATCGAGGACGGCAACCGGATACGCGCGAAGCTGGACAAGAATTGCCCGTCGCTCGATTTCTATTCGGGCTTCTATCTGAAGCCGACGGCGGACGGGATGGTGTGCGCTGACCGGGACTCGTTCCGGACGCGGTCCGGCGGGTCTTGCGGGATCGACCAGTTCAGGAAGCTGGTGGCCAAGCGCTAGGCGCGATTGGGCTTGGGCGGCGTCGCTTTGCCAGGGTTTCAAGATGTTCACGCGAAGGCGCGAAGGCGCGAAGCTGGCTCTGTGATGGGGAGCGTCGCGCCAAAGCCCATATCGGGAAGCCAGCGGCCTGTCCGAATATTCTCTTCGCGTCTTCGCGCCTTCGCGTGAATCAAAACTTCGTGTCGACAGGCTGCAGCCTGGCGCGAAAGTGCGCCAGGAAGCTGGCTGTTCCTGGCTGTTTTCGACGAAAATTTTCCGCTGGCTGTTATGCCCGATTCTTGGCGCGGATTTTCCATTGACGTTCAAGCGCTTGCGGGCAAGCTGGCTGTTATTCGATAACAGCCAGAAAACAGCCAGCCGCGCCGGCGGAACAGCCAGCATTTTCGCGGAAACAGCCAGCCCTTGATTCAACATCGCGGCGGAATCGGCTTGAGAGGGGTCGGGACGAATCATAGCCGGGAGCGATGGCATGACCGAGCAACATTTAGAATCAGCGGACCGGGACGAGCGCGGCGAACAGGCGGACGATGCCGGGCTGCCTGACGACGCCGCAGCGCCGGCGGAGAGGCCGCGCCGGGGAATGGGGCAGCCATTCGCCAAGGGCGTATCCGGGAACCCGGCGGGGCGGCCGCGCAAACGGATGGGGACAGGCGCGCCGGGCGACCGCCTGCTCGGATCCGACCAGCCGACCCGCGCGATGATCCTGGAGGAAGCGTACCGGCTGGTGACGGTGCGCGACGGCGACAGCGAGACCGAGATGTCGGCGAACCGGGCGATGTTCCGATCGATGACCGAGGCGGCGCTGAAGGGCGGCACCATCGCGAAGCGGCGCTGGACGGCGATGGTGCGGGAGGCGGAACTTGAACAGACGCGCGACCAGATCGCGATCTACAATCGGATGGAACGGAGCATGTTTCCGCACCTGGACGAGGTTTCTTATGAGGATGAGGTTGTGATTGATCGGTTTACCGGGACGGGGGTGGTTCGGGGTGGGGTGGTTGAGGGGGAGGAGTATGATTAACCGACCACTCAGGTCGCCCGTCCAGAGAGAGCTAGATAAATCGGCGAATGATTGGTTAGAGCGCATTCCTTCCATTCAAGCGGGATTCCCCCTCCCTCTCCAGATTCCATATAGCGTAGGCCTGAGGAAATCTGCTCACCTACAATGGCGTGCCCGACGTTACATTCTGAGAATCACCGTCAAGAATATAAAGTTGACTAAGCAATTTAGTCAGCCGTTGCCCTCGCGAGTCACAATATACCCGCCTATTGACGACAGTCGTCTGCCGCGGCGATATCTGCCTCAAGGCGGAGCTAGTTCGAATATGGTCACAAGCCAAGTCATATTAAACTGTGCGGAATGTGAGACTGAAATTCCGTATGCAGCGCGCTCATGTGTCGGCTGTGGCTTGGATGCAGGCTTTCCAAATGTTCGGGCCGCTGATCGCGTCAACGAGATGGAGGCGCTACGTGAGCGCGTCCGTTACGCACAAGTTGCAGCAAAAGAACGAGGATGTGCGGACGAGCTGGAAGCGTTCGGCACTGCGGCCTCGGACTCGCAAGCGGTGATGGTGCGCGGGTTCGCCGCACTTGATGGCTTTGTTTCCAATCAGCAGGCCGCGATGATTTCTTACTACAAGATGGTTCGTGCAGGCATACGCTTGCCTGAGAATAACGACTACGACGCCAACCGCGATCGAATCGATGGAACGATCAATCCGTTCGGGGTCCATGAGGAAATCCAATACGCGGCGCTCTCGCTCGACGGTCGGGGAGTGAAATGGTACGGCGATTATGCGATCACGCTAAGAGAAAAAATGATCTCAGCTCGCGCAAGCGTATTCGAAGAAAACCCGTTTCTCTTTTGCGACAAACATCCGATTCCGCCCACAGGTGCGGTACCACCCGGTTATCGGGCTACTTGGCCAAGGCGTGGCGAACTCGCGATGGCTAAGCTACACCCTCGTATCAGGCCGGGCATGACAGCAGCCGATTTTCCCGCCATTCTAGTCGAACAGGGCATAAGGTCAGCTGATAGTGACTTTATAGAGGTGCATATATATGGCCCGATTCATCCGCGCGCTGTGGAGCGGGTGATTGGACCTGAGCCGAGCAAACGTGCCGATCGTGTCATATGGAAGCGCGTCAAGCGCAACCTTGAGGCGCTTGGTGCAATGGTTGATGAGGAATAAGTGCAGGTTCTAGCTTCTGGCCAAGCCGGACTCTTCGCTATCCAGACCGCGACCGGCTTCACCGTCGAGCGGCTTGATAACGGTCAGACATACCGGGCCGGCGCGCGCGACTTGGATTATTATTTCGCGGGTTGCAACGACGTTGCGGCCTTCTCTGTGCTGACCGCAGCCGAGGCGCGTTCGCGAGCCGAGTTCGCGTGGTCGGCCGATCGCGCGGTGCGCCTTTTCGTCATCCTTCTGGATCCGCAGGAATCACCTGAAGATCTCGCCGAAGTGGGCGACGCGCTCGATGAGTTGCTTACCTTGACGGGTGTGATTGAGTGCGTCGAAGCACAAATTTTCTCGGCTCCTCTGCCCCAGCCGATTGATGCCCAGGCGGTGATGAATGCGCTTCGAGGCGCACCGCTTTCGCATGCATTGTTCGAGCGCTTCCTAAACTTGCAGTCGATCATCGCGCGGGTCCGAGCCGCCTTTGAGGAAGTCGACGAAAAATTGTTTGAGAATCATAGTGCGCGCCAGAGTTTTTTTGAAGACGCGATTGATCGTGGCAGCGTCCGCGCACTGGTTGGGGCAGCTGCGACCTCGGACGGCATCGATGGGGCATTATTCAAGCTCTATTCGGAGCTTAGAGGGCATGAAAATAGTCGCGAGATCATTCAGCAATGGACCCGCTCGTTTGCGCGTGTGCACCATAACCTCAGGCCACAAGTAGAACCGCAAGAACCGCGCGCCTTCCAGCTTCCCCCTAGTGGTGCTGCCGGACATCAGGCCTTTCAACGAGCGATGCAGCAGCAAACAGCGATTGTCGAGCGGATCCGGGCGGCGGATTTCGATACGGCGAGGCGCTACGCTCACGACCTCATTGTCGATCAGCGCCAGACGAGTTCGCCCGAACACATCGCGAAGTCGCTCTCAAATATCAGCCAGCAGGCGAAGCACCTTGACGTTATCGAGCTTGCGCTTGAGTGGGCGCAACAGGCGGTCGAGATGAAAGGTGACGACCCGCTCGTGCACGCACAGTTGGCGGATCTCTTGATGCGGATCGGACGATACACCGAGGCCCATCAAAGTCTCGATCTCGCTCAATCATTCGGAGACGCCACTTTCGCCGCTTCTGGGCGAGCGCGAATTTTGCGCTATCAGGGCCAGTTCTCGGAAGCGCTCGCGGCATATCGTGAGGCGTTCGCGCAATGTGCTCATGACGATGAGCGTAAGCATTTCGACCTCGCCGGTATTGCTGAATGTCTTCGTGATATGGAGCAATTCGATGAGGCGCTCGCGGCTTATGACTTCGCCGTTGAGCAATGCCCCTATACGGCAGCGCTTCAGGCCGGCCGCGCAGCCACGCTTGTCGACCTGTCGCGATTCGATGAAGCTTTAGCGGGCTATCAAAGCGCACTGAAGCTCGATAGTTACGATCTAATTCCTCGAAACGGGATCGCTTCCTTGTACCGCCGAGCCGGTGAATTCGAGCGCGCTGAAACCCAATATCGCGCGATCATCGCGGAATATCCGTTCGACGTGCACTCGCGGGGTGGCTTGGTAGCTACCCTGCGCGAGCTTGGGCGTTTCGGAGATGCTGTTGAAGAGGCTAAAGTGCTCGTCGAGAATGTGCCCGCATCGCCCGATTCCATGTGGATTCTAGCCGACGCCCAAATTGATGCCGGCGATTTTGATGGGGCCGTCTCGACACTTGAAAGCGCAATCGAAAACCATAAACATAGCGCCGGTCTACGAGCAGGCCTTGCGCGCGTTGAGAAGGCCAAGGGGCGTTATGCTGCTGCCCTCGCTCTTTACGACGATGCCGCCCGCGATTTTCCTTCCAGCGCGTGGCTTCAAGTCGGCCGCGCGGATATGTTACGACGATTAGGCAATATCGATGAGGCGCTTCGTATCTACGAAACCTCCTTTAGCCGCCATCCGCAGCGCCTCTCGCTGAAAAATGCGCTTGCCAGCATCTACATTTTTCAGAAGCGTTACGATAAAGCGCTGGATCTGTTGACGGTTGATGATCCTCGAAATGCCGAAGAATGGCGGAATTTTGTACTTAGAGGAATGCTGGATAGCTCGACTGGCTTTCTCGACGAGGCCCGCGAGCGTTTTGAGTGGGGCATTAGCCGCTGCCGGTTCCGAAGGGAGGGCAATATGCTCCGCGCAGCGCTCACGCGCTTACAACTACAAGAGGGCGCCCGAGATGCGGCCATCGAGACTGCGAACGAATGCATTGGCGACGTGACGGAACTTATAAAGTTCCATGCGAGTGCAGTACTAGAAGACAAAGGCCCTGCGCGCGCTCTGTATGATCGCCTTCTGCAAAGCTATTTGCCGGAGCCCTATCACGAACTACGCGATGAGATCGCACGTCAGTTCAACGTAGTCGAACTGCCCGCCCGCAACGACCTTGCGTGGCTGCTTGCGCGAGAGAGCGACGCCCTGGTCCTTGAAGCCGCCTAGGGAGATAAAGGGAGTTCCGGTACAGTCCACTTAATTACAAGCGACGCCGGAGCCGAGATAAATGGACTGTCACCGGAACGGAACCGGCACCAGAGTCGGGCAGCTCCGGAGCGAACATCAATACGCCGCGGTGAACCGCTCCCGGCTGTGGCGGTGCTGTTCGAGTTCGTCGGCCATGGCGATGGCATAGTCGGCGAAGCTGATCCTGCTTTCTCCGGCATCATCGGTGACGAGCTGATTGCCGCCCGCGCGATAATGCCCGAGCCGCGGACCTTCGAAGATGACCGCAGCGGGCGAGAAAAAGGTCCAGTCGATCTCCTTCTCGTTGCGGAGCGCGTCCAGGAAGATGATGCCGCCCATCGCCGGTGTCTTCCACTCCGGCGGGAAATCAGGCTGATCGATGAGGCGCTTGCCGGGCGCTACCTCAAGGCTGGCGGCGCCGCCGGTGACCAGCAGGCGCGGCACGCCGGCCTGGCGGACTGCGGCAAGCAGCGTCTCGGCCGGGATATCGAAGTGCAGCGCGCTGACCACGGCATCGTTTCCGGCAATCAGCGATGCCAGCGCGACGGGATCGCTCGCGTCGCCGGCTTGCGCCGTGATCCCGATGCCGGACGGAATTGCCCCCGCCCGGCGCGCCACGGCGAGCACCTCGTGTCCGCGCGCGGCGAGTTCCTTCACGATCTCCGAACCCGCGCGTCCGCTCGCGCCCAGTACTGCAACTTTCATAGTCTTTCTCCATTGGTTTCCAATAGTGACCAGGTGTGCTATAGATACCACTCATGCAAGACGGCACTTTCGCAATACCTGGTCACCTGCAGGAAACCGGCAGGGAGCGCGGCGATGCCTTCGCACGCGATTGCCCCACCCGGCAGCTGCTCGATCGCGTCGGTGACAAATGGAGCGTGCTGATCCTCCTGCTGCTCGGCGAGGAGGATTTGCGTTTCAATGCCTTGAAGCGGCGAATCGATGGCGTTTCGCAGAAGATGCTGAGCCATACGCTGCGCTCGCTCGAGCGCGATGGGCTGGTTACGCGCGCCGTCGAGCCGACAGTGCCGGTGACGGTGACCTATGCCATCGCGCCGCTCGGCCGCGAATTACTCGGCGCGTTGCGCCAGATGATCGACTGGGCGGAAACGCGGATGGCTGAGGTGGCGGCGGCGCAGCGGAGCTATGATGGGCGTTTGCGTTCGGCCTGAGCCGGTGGGAGCCCTGCGGTTACGGCGACGTCACCGCAACCTTCGTCGCAACCTTGGCTTGCTCCCGGCTAATCCTGAATGAAGCGACGAACCATCGCCCTTCGCCTTCGCGCTTACTTCGGCAACGGGAGATATAGGGGCACTACTTAATCTGCGACAGAATTGCGCCCATCGGTGAGGGTGGCCGCGCCAATACTGGATTGCGGAACCTACGCTGCGGTATAAGGTGCTGACATGTGGCGTCGGCAATGTACAGCTGTGATGACTTTTGTCGCTGGCGTTGGCTTGACTCCCGCAGCTGCGGAGGCGGGCGCTGTTCGAAAGCTGGTGATCGCTTTTCCCGGGATCCCCAACCCGCCGGACGACGACGCATATGCAGGTCATCTTTATCGCGGCAAAGCACGTTGGTCAGTTCTCGGCGAACATCCGGAAGAAGCGAGTCCCGCGCGCGCCTTGAGCGAAGCCGCGCTTCAATGCGGTCAGCACCAGTTCCAATGGCGGAATCTCGACAGGGACCATGGCAACGAAATGATTCTGCCCGATACCGCGAATGCCCGGAAGTCACTGCACTGCTTGGCGCAGAAACTGCCTTTCGACTTTTACGCCCGCATCGAGCGAGATTGAACGCGGGCGCTATCGCTCGAACGAGCCCAGGCAACAATGACTGGTTTGCGCCCTGAACTCGGCCGTTCGACCCGCGCCTTTGCGCTTACTTCGGCAATATGGTCACCACCACGCGCTTGTAGCGCGTCAGC
>Ga0207687_10001871_pt1 | contig 14483 bp, 10 predicted proteins | sample KBSM54metaG_FD_184399 | JGI IMG/M metagenome (GOLD analysis project Ga0207687, IMG submission 184399) | Miscanthus rhizosphere microbial communities from Kellogg Biological Station, Michigan, USA - KBS M5-4 metaG (SPAdes) (version 2) | ecosystem: Host-associated > Plants > Roots > Rhizosphere >...
TCAAAGCCAGCAAGCTGGGGATCGGCGCCTTGTCTTTGTCAATGCCGCGATCGGACAGAATGAGCAGACGCTGGCCGTTGCGGATCGAAAGACTCGCCTGCATACACAGCTCGTCCAGCGCGTCTTCGAGCGCCTGCGCTCCGCCGGCGGGATCGTACAGCGTGCGCAGCGTGGTGGCCAGGAAGTCGCCCCAGTTCACGCGCCGCAGCCGTTCCAGGTCGAAATTGGTCAGGATCGGATGCTCCAGCTTCAGCGTGTGGCAGTGCAGAGCGGTCTCTTCCAGGATGTTGCGTTCCGTGCCGATGTAGCTGGTCAGCGACATCACCAGTTCTTCGCGGATCGGATCGATGGCAGGATTGGTTACCTGCGCGAACATCTGCTTGAAGTAGTTGAACAGCGGCTGGGGCTGGTTCGACAGGCATGCTATCGGAGTATCGGTACCCATGGAGCCTACGGGCTCCTCGCCCTTCTCGGCCATGGGGGTGATCAGAATCCGGAGGTCCTCTTCGGTGTATCCGAAGGCGCGCTGCCGCTCGAGAATTGTCTTGGGCTCGAAGCCGTGGACGCGCGACGGATCGGGCAGGGCATCGATGGTGATCTGGTTCCGCCTGAGCCACTGGCCGTACGGCTGCCGGGTGGATAGCGTGTGTTTGATTTCTTCATCCGGAACAATGCGATTCTCTTCCAGATTCACCAGCAGCATCTTGCCGGGCTGCAAACGGCCCTTGTAGGAAACGTTCTCGGGCTTGATGGGCAGCACGCCGGTTTCCGACGCGACGATCAACTGTCCGTCCTTGGTCACCAGGTACCGAGCCGGACGCAGTCCATTGCGATCGAGCGTAGCGCCGAGCCACTTTCCGTCGGTAAACGCCACGGCCGCCGGACCGTCCCACGGTTCCATGAGCGAAGCGTGATATTCGTAAAAATCGCGCTTCTCCTGGGGCATGGTGGAATCGGCATCCCAGGCTTCCGGAATCAGCATGGCCATCACGTGCGGGAGACTCCGGCCGCCCAGCGTAAGAAATTCCACCGCGCTATCCAGCGAGCCGGTGTCGCTGAGATCCGGACGAATCACCGGGAAAACTTTGGCGATATCGTCTCCGAACAGATCCGATTGCAGCGTCGATTCGCGCGCGTTCATCCAGTTCACGTTCCCGCGGACGGTATTGATTTCGCCGTTATGGCAGATGTAGCGGTAGGGATGCGCCAACTGCCAGCTGGGGAAGGTGTTGGTGGAGAATCGCTGGTGGACCATGCACAAGGAGCTGCGCGTTTCCGGATCCCGCAGTTCTTTGTAGAAGTCGTCGATCTGCGGGGCCAGCAGCAGGCCTTTGTATACGATCAGACGCGACGACATGGAGGGAACGTAGAAGAAATCCTTCTCGCTCAACTCAGTTTCGAGAATGTCGGACTCGGCTCTGCGCCGGACCAGATACAGCTTGCGCTCCAGCTCATCCTGCGTCAGGTGAGCGGCGCCGCGCAAAAATACCTGCTCGATATAGGGTTGAGTCGCGCGCGCCGTCCGGCCGATGGCATCGGCCCGCACAGGAGTATCGCGCCATCCCAGAACCGTCAGACCCTCTTCTTTGGCGATGCGCTCGACGATGCCTTCGCAGATCAGCCGCTGCTTCGGCTCCACCGGCAGGAACATCATCCCGACGCCGTAGGTTCCGGGCTCGGATAGGGAAAAACCAAGAGCCGCGCATTCGCGCTCAAAAAACTCGTGGGGAATCTGGATGGTGATGCCCGCGCCGTCGCCGGTTTCCGGATCGCAGCCGCAAGCGCCGCGATGGGTCAGATTGATCAGGATCTCAATGCCTTTGCGGATCACCTCATGGGATTTTTCGCCATTGAGGTTGACGATAAAACCCATTCCGCAGGCATCGTGTTCGAACTTGGGGTCGTATAGTCCTTGCTTGACCATAGTTTAGAATATCCGATCTCATACTATTACGTCAAGACACAGTACAGTCTTGTACTATTAGTAAAACTGATATAAACTAGAAGGGTGGAACAAGATAGTCTCAAATTGTTCAGAGACATAGCGGAAACGCGGAGCTTTAGCAGGGCGGCAGCCTTGAACGGATTCAGCCAATCGGCCGCCAGCCAGCAGGTACAGGAACTGGAGCGAACGTTAGGGGTGACGCTGCTGGACCGGTCGCGGAGACCGCTGGTTGTGACCCCCGCCGGGCACCTCTATGAGGAGTTTTGCCGCGATGTATTGCGGCGCAGGGAAGAATTCGAGGCGGCTCTGGGAGCGCTCAAAAATGATACGGGCGGCATAGTTCGGGTGGCGTCCATTTACTCAGTCGGCCTGAGCGAAATGGTGGAACTGGAGAAGCGCTTTGCGCAACGCCATCCGCAGGCGACTCTTGACGTCCAGTATCTGCAGCCGGCGAAAGTCTATGCGGCGGTGCTGGCGGAAAAGGTGGACCTGGGTCTGGTGAGTTATCCGCATGCCACGCGCGAGATCAAGGTGATTCCGTGGCGTCAGGAAGAGATGGTTTTAGCCACGGCGCCGGATCATCCGCTGGCCAAGAAAGCCGCAGCGATGCGCGGCCCGCTTCCCATCGAAGAGCTGAACGGCGTGGATTTCGTGGGTTTCGATGAAGAACTCCCCATTCGCAGCGATGTGGATCGTTACTTAAAGGGAAAAGGGGTCGAGGTAAGCGTCACGGTGCATTTCGACAACATCGAGACGATCAAGGAAGCGGTGGCGCACCGCGTGGGTGTCAGCATCATGCCGCATCGCATTATGCGCGATGATATCCGCCAAAAGCGCCTGGCTGCGATCCGCATAGCCGGGGCGTCGCTGTATCGGCCGCTGGGAATCATCCATCGCAAGACCAAGCGGTTTCAGCCGGCGGCGCAGGCGTTCCTGGATCTGCTGTGCGAGAAGCCGGTTCCGGAAGCCGCCTAGCTTCCTGCTTTCGGCAGGTCTCTGAGAACCGCCAGCTGGTCCTTCCACCCGGATCGAACGGCAATGAAGTCCGGATGCGTCAAGCCAACTTCGTTGGTGATCTGGCGAATCTCGCTATCTTCCATGGCCGAGACGCCGTCTTCCGCGGCCGCCACGGCGAACAGGCAGTCCAACAGCATCAGCTTCTCTTCGCGGGTCGCGATGCGGCTGAACTCGCGCGTGACCAGGAAATTCTCGGTTCCGCCAAAGAGCTGCGTGCGGGTCTTGGCCGTCTGGACCACGATCAGGGCCTGCTCTTCCGGAAGTCCGCCGCGCTCTACGATGATCCGTTCCATGGCGTGCGTTTCTTCGGGACTGATCTTCATGTCCGCATTAGCGACCCGGCCCAGAATATAGCCGAAAGCCGCGATAAAGCGCGCCCGCTCGGGTTCCAGGTGGTCTAGCGCTTCTACCACCTTACGGACCGTCTCGGTATCGCCCGTAGTCGTGGGCTGATCGGTAAATCCGAGGAAACTGCGGATGGACACTAGACGCTACTCAATCGCGCCCATCTGCTTCAGTAGCGCGATGTGCTTGGCGGGATTCTCCTCATCGAACTGCGTCGGCAGGATCACGCCGGTCTGATGACCGTGTTCGATCATGGCGGCGTAGGGCGGATTGTCGAACTTGAATACTTCGCGGAGTTTGGCCGAATCGGTCGAGGTCTTGGCCGTCAGCCCGGCATCGTGCAGATAGGAAGCTGCAAACTGCGGGACGCGGGTGGGAATGCCGACCACGGTCACGTCGCTCTTGAATTTGAGCGGAGCCATGCTTTTCCCCACGGCGAAGCAGGTGGAGCATTCCGGATCGTAGAAGAACAGAAAGACCTTGCCTTCGTCCAGGGCCATCGGCTGGCCGTCCACCATGATCGAATCGGGCGCTTTGAGGCCGGTCAGCTTGGAGTAAACCGATCCGTAACTGACCGCTGTGAACACGGCGATAGCTCCCAGGATAACGGCTGCGGTCCGCAAGCCTTGGGAACGCTTCGCCCAGAATCCGGCAATCGCGGCAGACGCCAGAAACGCTAAGTCACCATAGAAAAACCCAGGTCCCACCGATCGGCGCATATCGATGACGATTCCCATGGGCAGCCGGAGTTCGGGAAAGCAGCTGCAGTCCCGGCCGATGAGAGCTTTGTAATTCCACCCGATGTAGCCCATGAAGGCGATCAACAACAATCCTGCAAGGATTGATCCCCAGCGGCGGAACCGGGGGATCAGGATCAGGACGCCCGCAGTGGTCTCGGCAACAGCCAGCCCGAGCGCCAAAGGCAGTGTCCAGTCTTTCCAGACAAGGAGATTCTTGGCCAGGTTCGCGAACTTATAGGGATCGACGGCCTTGTAGACGCCTGCAGTCACGAACAGGAGGCCGACGACTACCGCCGCGGCGTGGCTCAAAAGGGTTTTCCAGGAAGGCGCGGCCATCGTACCCGATAAGGGGCCCGCCGTAGTACTTGCACTCATATAGTCTATTTTAGACGGGAACCGTGCCAGAATGGTTGGATTCATGTCAGCAGCCCGGAAAACCGTGCGTGTCCCCGCCTCCAGCGCCAACCTGGGGCCGGGATTCGACGCCCTGGCATTGGCCATGGGTCTCTACCTGGAGTGCGGCTTTCGTCCGGCCGAGACTTTGGTCATCTGCGCCAGTGGACGGGACGCCAAGCTGATCTCCAAGGATGCCGATAACCTCATTTGGCAGACTGCTTTACGAGTCGCCACCGACACCGGGGCCAGCATGCCACCCATTGAACTGGAAATCGCCAATGACATCCCCATAGGCAAGGGCCTGGGCTCGAGCGCGGCGGCGCTTACGGCGGGTGTGGTGATCGCAAACGAGGTGCTGGGGCTCGGTTGGGATGCCCATCGGGTATTGGACGAGGCGGCCCAGATCGAGGGTCATCCCGACAACGTCGCGGCCTGCGTGCTGGGTTCGATTGTCGCCAGCGCCATCGATTCGGAAGGCGTCGCCCGCGCGGTGCGCCTGGATCTGAACCCCCACTATAACGTCGCCGTGGTGGTTCCGGATTTTGTTTTGCCGACTGCGGAAGCCCGCCGCGTGCTGCCGGCGACGTACTCGCGCGAAGACACGGTTTTCAATGTGCAACGCAGTGCGCTGCTGATTGTTGCGCTGGCCACCGGCGCGCGGGACGTTTTCCCGACGGCTCTCGAAGACCGGCTGCATCAGCCGTATCGCTACAGTCTGGTTCCCGGCCTGGAAGAGATCGTGAAACTGCGTGCGCCCGGGTTACTGGGCTGTGCGCTGAGCGGAGCAGGGCCGTCGATTCTGGTTTTCCATGAGCGCGGCCACGAATCCGTGTGCGGCCTGGTGCAGGATGTGTTCGCGCGCTGCGGGCATACGTCTGAGATCGTTTGCTCGGCGGTCGCCGAGCGCGGCTACACACTGGCTTAGCCCGCTCCGCTGCCACAATAGGAAACAGTGACCTCCAACCGACTGATCAACGAGAAGAGTCCATACCTGCTGCAGCACGCCCACAATCCCGTGGATTGGTATCCGTGGGGCGAGGAAGCGCGCGAGAAAGCCCGCAAAGAAGATAAGCCGATATTCCTCTCCATCGGTTATTCCACCTGTCACTGGTGCCACGTGATGGAGCGCGAGTCCTTCGAAAACGAGGACGTGGCTCGCGTGTTGAACGAACATTTCGTCCCGGTCAAAGTGGATCGTGAAGAGAGGCCGGATCTGGATCGCGTGTACATGCTCTTCGTCCAGGCGTCCACCGGCAGCGGGGGATGGCCGATGTCGGTATGGATGACGCCCGAGGGCAAACCGTTTTTCGGAGGGACCTACTTCCCGCCCGATACGCGTTATGGGCGCCCTGGATTCCGCGCGATTCTGGAACGCCTGGCTCGCGCATGGAAAGAAGAGCGCCCCAGGATCGAGCAATCCGGCGCGCAGGTGATCGAGCAGCTGCGGCAGTATGGCCAAGCGCAGAATGGATCCGGCGAGAAGCCTGCCGGCATAGGGCAGCACACGCTGGATGCGGCCTTTAACGCGTTCCGGCGATCGTTCGATGCGCGGTTGGGCGGATTCGGCGGAGCGCCCAAATTCCCGCGTCCCAGCGTGTTGAATTTCCTGCTGCGCTATGGGGCATCCACTGGCAATCAGGAATCCCGCGACATGGTTCTGGTCACGCTGCGCGCCATGGCCAAGGGCGGAATGCACGATCAGCTGGGCGGCGGATTTCATCGCTACTCAGTGGATGAAAACTGGTTCGTTCCGCATTTCGAAAAGATGCTCTACGACCAGGCGCAGCTGGCGATCTCGTATCTGGAGGCTTATCAGATCACCGGCGACGGGCAATACGCCGATGTGGCGCGGGATATCTTCGACTACGTTTTGCGCGATCTTACGCACCCGGAAGGCGGATTCTATTCGGCCGAAGATGCCGACAGCGCGCCGGATCCCGCGCAGCCGAACGAAAAATCGGAGGGAGCATTCTACATCTGGACCCGCCAGGAGATCGTGGACGTGCTGGGCGAGCAAGACGCGGAGGTGTTCTGCCGCTACTACGGCGTAAAGGCCAACGGCAATGTGGATGAAGATCCGCACGGCGAGTTTGGCGGCCACAACATCCTTTATCAGGCTGAAGACCAGAAGCAGTCCGTTCCCGGTATCGCCAAGCTGCTGGAGACCCGTTCGCGCCGTCCCCGGCCGCACCTGGATGACAAAATCCTGTCCGGCTGGAATGGGCTGATGATTTCCGCCTTCGCCAAAGGGGCGCAGATTCTGGACGAGCAGCGTTACGCGGACGCTGCCCGTTCCGCCCGCAGCTTCCTGCATCGCAAATTATGGCGGGAGTCGGATGCGACTCTGCTGCGCCGTTTCCGGGAAGGCGACGCGGGCATCGAGGCGTTCCTGGACGATTACGCTTCGCTGATCCATGCGCTGGTGGACCTGTATGAAACTGCCTTCGACGCATCCGACCTGGCATGGGCCACGCGGCTGGCCGAGCGCGCTATCGCGGCATTCCAGGACCCCGAGCATGGCGGATTCTTCAGTTCGATCGCGAACCAGAGCGATCTCATACTGCGCCTCAAGGACGACTACGACGGCGCGGAACCATCCGGAAACTCGATCATGGCGCTGGCCCTGCTGCGCCTGGCACGCTTAACTGGCCGCGACGATTTCCGCCGGGCAGGAGAACGGACGCTCGAATCGTTCGCCGGACGAATGCTCTCGGGCGGCGCGGGGCTTCCGCAATTGCTGGTGGCCCAGATGTTCGCGATGGGGAAGCCCATGGAAATCGTGCTGGCTGGACCTCGCGACCGGCTGACGGGTATGCTGCAAGTGATCCGCCGGCGATTCCTGCCCAACGCCATCGTAATGCGGGCCTCGGAAGCTCCTGTCGAGATGGCGGCGCAGGGCGGCCTCGCCGCCGCCTACGTCTGTGAAAATTACGCGTGCAAGCTGCCGGTGACCGAAGCCCGCGCACTTGAAGAATTACTACAATAGAATTCTATGGAAAGAGCAGGAGCTACAACACTCAGAGGAAATCCCCTCACGGTAGTGGGGCCGGAACTGAAGCCGGGCGATAAGGCGCCGGATTTCAAAGCCGTGGATGATTCACTCAAAGCGCTGGATCTGGCAGGCACGGGAAGCGGCGTGCGTATCTTCAGCGTGGTCCCGTCGCTGGACACGCCGGTCTGCGATGCCCAGACCAGGCGCTTCAATGAAGAGGCCGGGAAGCTGCCGGACCTGAAAATCTACACCTTCAGCATGGATCTTCCGTTCGCCCAGAAGCGCTGGTGCGGGGCTTTCGGAATCGATCACGTGAAGATGGTTTCCGACCATCGTGACGCATCTTTCGGCCAGGCTTACGGCACGCTGATCAAGGACCTGCGCATTCTGAGCCGGGCCATTTTCGTGGTGGATAAAACCAACACGATCCGTTACGTCGAGTACGTGAAGGAAGTGGGCGAGCACCCGAAATACGACGCTGCCCTGGCTGCGGCAAAATCCGCGTTAGGCGGAGCCGCCTCAGCCTAACCTATCATCCGGCGCCGGCGGCGAAGCAAGCCCAAACCGGCCAATCCAAGCGCCAGCACCGAGAACGTCCCCGGCTCCGGCACGGTGCTCTCGATGCGCGGGGTGAAGCTACTGGTGGTCTGCAGGCGGAAGATCGCATCATTGAAATCGCCATAGCCTTCGGTGGCGTTCATTCCGTAAATGTCTTCGAATCCGATGAAGTACGTATTCGGATTCTGCGCGTTTTGGAACAGCGCGAAATGCTGCTGGGTGGTGTCGCCTGCGGGGTTCAACCCGGAATTGGAGTAGAAGTTGGTGCACGTCACTCCAAAGTAGTCGCATGTGGTGGCGTAAATACCGTAGTTCGCCCAGGTGCCCGCAGAAAACGGCGACAGCGGGGAGACGTTGTTGTTGTAGATTCCGCCACCGGGTTTATTCAGAGTCCCGTGCGCGAACAGGACTTCTTTCTGGGAAGGATCCAGCACGTTATACAGGCCGATCTCTGTGCCATACGGGCCCATGTTGGCCGCGGCGTTGGTGTAGAGCAGAGTCACGTCCACCGACAGAGCCGTCTGGAGGAAGCTGAAATTCATCGGGGCGTCGACCCCCGGGGCGCCTGTTGACAAGTAGCTGCCGAAGCCCCCGCTGGAACTCAAATAGTCGGTAGTGCCGAGGCTGAGGTTGACTCCGCCCAGGTAGTCTCCGGCATTCATGTTCATTCCGTCGAGTGAGTTGTTATTCCAGTAGGGCGAGCTATTCGACCCCGTGGTGGACGTAAACGTCACCGGTACGCTGACGAATCCAGCCCCGGTAGAGGTGACGATGTCCCCCCAGGCCGCAGCCGGCAGCAGCATCGCTGCCGCAATCATTCCCAACTTCTTCATAGTTCCTCCGATTGGCTCCCACACCGGTCCATTGGCAACGGCCGGTGCAGTCAGGCCCACCTCATGAATATCACCTAGTGTTTCTTGAGTAATTCACTCTTACGTACTAGGCGCAACAGCGCGATGAAAGGGCTCATCCGAGACGGCGGCATCGAGTATCCGCGTTATCAAGGACTTCCCGCACGTGGCCGCGAATTGCGGCCAAAGTACCAGGCGCTGAGTGGATGCGCCAAAACGCCGGTAAGCATTTGATCGCAGGAGGAATAGCCGCGGAGTTCGCAAGGAAGCGTACTTGAACCTTTTGATTTCCGTACAATAGTACTTATTCCAATGAGCGACGTGACTTTCGGGACCTGGAGTGCCCCGGCAAGCCCGATCATCGTCGAGTACTCGCTAATCGTGGTGGAGGAAATCCGGCATGAGGTCGCCGAAGGATTTCAAAAACTGTCACGTGGCGGTATAGAAGTGGGCGGTGTGCTGTACGGAGCGCGCGAAGGGAAAACCGTACGGATCACTGCAATTCGTTCCTCGGCTTGCGAGCATGCAGCCGGTCCAGCCTTTCGCTTGTCAGAGCGCGATCGCGCGGCTCTACGTGAGCAGCTTAGAAAAGATCGGGAAGATCCGCGTCTGAAGGATTTGGAGTGCGTGGGCTGGTACGTTTCGCACACCCGTAGCGAGATCACTCTCACAGAATCCGACCAGGAGATTTTCACCGCTTATTTCGGACAGCCGTGGCAGGTCACCATGGTGATTCGACCGAGCCGGGGTGGAAACATGCGAGCGGGATACTTCGTGCGGCATGAGGACGGGACCCTGGATCCTGCCCAGAGCCCCCTGGAGTTTAACTTTCCGGATCGCATGGCGGGGATGCCGGAACATCGTGTGCCGTTCGCCGAGCGCAGGGCGCCGGAACCCAGGGCCAGTTACCGTGCAGTGGAGCAAGCCATTCCGGTTCCGGCGGAAGCCGCGCGAATAAGCCAGGATGCATCCAGCAGGCCCGCCGTGAGTATTCCCGTATCGAGCATTCCCACGTCGAGTCCCAGTTCGCCCGGGATGACGTCGCTCTTCGGGGAGCCAGCCTCGCCTCGGAAATCTCCGGACCCAGCCAGCCAGAACGGAACGAAGAAACCGAAATCAGGCAGTGGCAAGAAATGGTTGTGGGCGGCGGGAGTGCTGATTATAATCGCGGCGATGGTGGCGGCGGGCGCCCGCTATCTCTCCGTTCCGCCTGCCAGCGAAAGCATGGCGCTGAGCGTGTTGGAACGCGAGGGTCAACTCAACATCGAGTGGAATCGCTCGGCGCAAGCGATCGCGAAGGCAGTGCGCGGAACGCTGGAAATCGCCGACGGCGCAAAATCGCAGACGATTCCTTTGGCGCCTGCCGATCTGGCCCAGGGCAAGTTCGCGTACAGGCGCGCCACCGGCGACATCCAAGTGAAGATGAGCGTCGAAGCCCCGAACGGAACCAAGCTCCAGGAAGCTTCGCGTTTTCTTGGTCCGCCGCCTTCCAAAGGAAACGACGAAGAGCTGAAAGCGCTGGAACAACGCCGCGACGAATTGGATAGGGAAGTGAACCGGTTGAAGCAATCCAACGAACAGCAGGCGCAGCGGATCCAGCAACTGGAGCGGACCTTGAAAATCCTTCAGACCAGGCCGGGCAACTAGGGCGAAGATGCGAATTCCGATTTACCAGGTGGACGCTTTCGCCAGCGAGCTTTTTCGCGGCAATCCCGCGGCGGTGTGCCCGCTGGATCGCTGGCTGAAGGATGAGACGCTGCAGGCGATTGCCGCCGAGAACAATCTGGCCGAGACGGCCTACTATGTGAAGGAGAACGGCCGCTATCGGATTCGCTGGTTCACGCCAGCGCTGGAGGTGGACCTGTGCGGCCATGCGACGCTGGCAACGGCGCACGTGATTTTGAATCTTCGCAAGGAAATCGCAGAGCAGCAGATCGCTTTCGATTCGCGCAGCGGGGTGTTGACGGTGGCGCGCGAGAACGATCTTTACGTATTGGATTTCCCTGCGGTTTATCCGCTGGAAGCCGCAGCCGATCCGATTCTGTTTGAGGCGCTAGGCTCCCGGCCGTCGGCATTCATGCGAACCGGCGATTGCTTTTGCGTGTACGAAACCGAGGATCAGATCCGCGCGCTGGCTCCGGATATGAGCCGGCTCGCAAAGGTGGATTGCCGAGGGGTGATCGTGACGGCGCCGGGGAAGGACTGCGATTTCGTCTCGCGTTTCTTCGGCCCGCGAGCGGGCATTCCAGAGGATCCGGTGACCGGCAGCGCCCATACCAATCTGACTCCCTACTGGTCCCGAAGGCTGGGGAAGAAGAAACTGTTCGCGCGGCAGATTTCCCGCCGGGGCGGGGAACTGTGGTGCGAAGACCTGGGCGCCCGGGTGAAGATCGGGGGACGCGCGGTAACTTACCTGGAGGGCCATATCGCCGTTACTGGCGAATGAAGTGTAACTACTTCAGCATCAGAGGCATCTGAGAATATATGAAAAAACTAGCGGTGGTACTGTTCCTGGCCTGTGCGGGCTCCGCCTGGGGGCAGTTGTTCGAAGTCTGGTTTAACGGCGGACAATCGCTCATGTCGAACAAGGGCTTGGGAAGCGATCTCCCTGCTTCGTCCGGAGGACTCAAGAATGATTTTGCGCTGGAGGACGGTTTCCGGTTCAGTATAAGAATGGATCTTAATAATGAGAGCCACTTCGGCCACGAGGTGCAGTACGCCTATAGCCGGAGCAAACTGGACGAGCCGGGCCTGACGCCGATAGGAATGGCGATCCACCAGGGCGGCTACAATTTCCTTCTATATGCAACTCCGGAGGGTACCCGCATTCGGCCGTTTGCTACCGCGGGCATTGGATTCGCAAATTATGTTCCGCCAGGCGCTTCGGCAGCCTCGGGTGGAGGCGACAACAAGTTCGGGTTTAATTACGGAGGCGGCGTCAAAGTTAGAGTGACGTCTCTGTTCGGATTGCGGCTGGATGTCCGCCAATACACCACGCCCAAGCCTTTTAGCCTGCCTTATCTCAGAGAAGGCTGGCTCCGGCAAACGGAAGTGTCCGCCGGCTTCGGCGTCATGTTCTAGGACTAGAATTAAATCACATGCACCCAAAGGTGTTGCGGCGTTTGCGACCGGCGGCAGGATTGCTGCTGCTGTTCGTGCTCGGCATGCCGCACTCTGCGTTCGGACTGGATCCGAATCGCAAGCTTACCCAGTACGTCCACCGGATCTGGCAAGCGCAGCAGGGCCTACCACAAGGGGGCATCCTGCAGATTTTTCAAACTCGCGAGGGCTATCTTTGGCTGGCGACCCAAACCGGATTGGTGCGCTTCGACGGCGTTCGCTTCCAGCAGGTTGAGGACATCGTTCCGGGCGCTCCGACGAATCTGTGGACGCGGGCCGCAAGCGAAGACCAACGCGGAAATTTGTGGCTCGGCTCTAATGAATCGGGACTGTTCCGGATCGGGCCTGGAGGCGTGAACCAGTACACCACCTCGCAGGGGCTTCCCTCTAACGTGATTCAATGTCTGACGCCCGCACGCGATGGCGCGATTTGGATCTGCACCGAAAGCGGTCTGGCGCGCATGGAAGTTAGCGGCGACGAGCCTCGGATTCGCGCCGTGCCTGGAGCCGGCATCGAGAATGTCCGGGCAACGTGTGAGGATTCGAGCGGCGCCTTATGGGTCGGCGGCGACGGGCCGAGAGTGGCGATTCACACCAACGGACAGTTCACATCGCGTCCGCTGAAAGGACTTCCGGCATCCGCATCGGTGCGGGCGTTATTGTGCTCCGGCGATTCGGTATGGGCGGGCACCACGGACGGACTCATCCGCATCCACGGGAACGACCAGCGCCTGTACGACGTCAAGGACGGCCTGGGTGACAATTTCATTTTCTCGCTGGCGGCAGGGACTTCTTCCACTCTCTGGATCGGGACTCGTAACGGCTTCAGCCGCATGCGAGACGGCAACCTGGAAAGTTTTCGACCCCAGGACGGGCTCTCCCAGAGCACGGCGCTTTCGGTGTTTGAAGATCGTGAAAGCACTCTATGGGTGGGTACCAAGCGCGGCTTGAACCAGTTTGTGGATGGCCGGGGCGTACCTTACACGGTCAGCGAAGGACTCCCCAGCAACGAGTCCGGCCCGGTGCTGGAGGATCGGAACAACGCGATCTGGGCCGGCACGCTGGACCGCGGGTTGGTCCGATTCGACGGCCAGGAGTTTCGAACATTGACTACGCGAGACGGTCTGGCGTCCGATACGGTATACGCTCTTTCACAGGATCGCGATGGCTCGCTGTGGGCGGGGACGGAGAACGGGCTGAACCAGCTTCGCGACGGGCGTGTTATCGCGACCTATAACGTCCGGCGCGGTCTTCCGAGCAATATCATTCGCAGCCTGCATCAGGACCGCGCGGGCGTGCTGTGGGTAGGAACGCCCAAGGGCTTAGCGTCCCTTCGGAACGGGCACTTCGAACCGGCGGAAGGCGCTCCAAACGATCCTGTGGTGGCATTGGCCGAAGACCGCGACGGGCACATCGTGCTGGCCACCGAGCGCGGCGTCTTTGTGGGCGGACCCTCGGGATTCCACGAAATCCGATCGAATGGGGCGTCCGTTCGCCCCGTAAACACGCTCTATCAAGATAACGACGGCCTGTTGTGGATGGGCCTGAACGGCGGCGGGCTGCGGCTGCTGGACGGGACCACAATCAGCAGCTTTGCAGCTCGCGATGGACTGTACGACGGAGAAATCTACGGGATTGTGCAGGACGATCAGGATCGCCTGTGGATGGCTTGCAGCCGGGGAGTCTTCTCCGTGGCGCGCAGCGAGCTGCGCAAGTTTGCAGCCGGCGAGATCAAGAAAGTAACCAGCGCCCCCTATAGCCCCATGGACGCCCAGCGCGTGATCGAAGGACAATCCGGCGTAACACCGGTGCTTTCGAGGACCCATGACGGCCGCCTGTGGTTCGCGACCATTCGAGGGTTGCTGATGCTGGACCCCAGCCGCTGGCAGAGGGAAGGGTCCGCGCCGATGGTAGTGATCGCGGATCCGATCGTGAATGGCCACAGGGAACCGCCGGCCAGGATCGCCAATCTCCCTCCGGGCCAAAAAAACATTGAGTTCAGTTACGCGGGACTGGCATATTATCTGCCGACGCGTTTGCGCTTCCGCTACATGCTGGAGGGCTACGACCGGGACTGGATCGAAGCCGACAACCGCCGGGAAGCGTTCTATACCAATCTGCCGCCCGGCAACTTCCGTTTCCGCGTGACGGCCTGCAACGCCGACAATTTGTGCAATGAACAAGGCGCGACGGTGGCATTTTTCCTGGCGCCGCGATTCTACCAGCAGGCCTGGTTCTGGCCGCTGGTGGCGCTAGCCCTGGCGGGACTCGGATGGCTGGGCTATCAACTGCGTATCCGGCGGCTGCGCGAGCGCTACGATTTGATTCTGGCTGAGCGAAGCCGCATCGCACGGGAGCTGCACGATACGCTGATCCAAGGCTTCTCCGGGATTACCATGGCGATGCAGGCTCTGGCCGGACGCCTGCGGTCATCGCAAGAGCGCGAGACACTGGAGGAGATCATTCGCGATGCGGCCACCTGCCTGCGCGAGACTCGCCAGTCGGTGGCGGGGCTGCGC
>Ga0207687_10001874_pt1 | contig 14477 bp, 15 predicted proteins | sample KBSM54metaG_FD_184399 | JGI IMG/M metagenome (GOLD analysis project Ga0207687, IMG submission 184399) | Miscanthus rhizosphere microbial communities from Kellogg Biological Station, Michigan, USA - KBS M5-4 metaG (SPAdes) (version 2) | ecosystem: Host-associated > Plants > Roots > Rhizosphere >...
ACATCACCTTCCTGCAATCCCGCTTTTTGCGCGGGACTCCCTGGCTCCGCCGAAAGCACCAGCGCACCCGTAGTAGCCTCAAGTTCATAGTGCCGCGCAATAATCTTGTTCAATGGCGCGGTCTGCGCCTGCACGCCAATGTAACTGCGACGAACGCGGCCAAACCGGATCAACTTGCTGGCAATAAACTGAGCCGTATTGATTGAAATCGCGAAGCACAGTCCCTGCGCCGGCAGGATCGTTGCCGTGTTCACGCCAACAACTTCGCCGCGTGAGTTCACCAGCGGCCCGCCTGAGTTGCCGGGATTCAATGCCGCATCGGTCTGGATCACGTCTTCAATCAGCCGACCTGATTGTGACCGTAAGCTGCGTCCTAGAGCGCTCACCACGCCAGCCGTCACCGTGTACTGAAATCCGTAAGGGTTACCGATCGCCACAACAAGCTGCCCCACGCGTATCCTGCGCGAATCGCCCAGCTTTGCGCTCCGCAGCAGCGGCGCATCGATTCGCAAAAGCGCCAGGTCGGTATCCGGATCTTCACCGATTAGCTGCGCGTTGAAGTCCCCGGAATCGGGCGTCGAAACGGTAATTTTCTCACCGCTATGGACCACGTGGCTGTTCGTCAGGATGAATCCATCTGGCGTAAAGATGAACCCGGAACCGCTTCCGCCACGCCCTTGTTTATTTTCCACCTGTATCCTCCGCCACCGTTGTGACTACGCGCGAATAAGCGTCCATCGCTTCAGCTTCAGTTCCACCAACCGACGCTGCGTGTGCTTCAGGCCCAGGAAAAGAGATCAAAGAATGATTGCTGCTCATACGACCATTGGATAGAGTCCAGCAAGCAAAGGATTCAACCCACGGAAGGCGCGCGCTAGGCGATCACACAGAGAGGTTTTGGTTCAGTTTGAATCAAGCAATGTTGGCATGCCGTATCATGTTCAATCATGAAGACGCAGGTTCAAGAGGCGCTTAGCGTATTGATTGGCCAGCCGCTGTGGGCGTCAGGTCGCGCGGCTGATCTGGAATGGTTTCAGTTTGGCCCGCGCAAGACCGTTCAGGACAGTCGCGGTGAGAAAAGAGAAGTTGGCGAATACGCTCTCCACGTGCAGTGTGCGTGGCGCATAAGACAGGGAGACCAGATTGTGGTCGCCAGCCGCGACCTCTATAGTCCTCCGGAGGAAAGTGATGATCGTCCGGACAATTTCAATTGGGACGTGCAGGGCGGCAACCGGCGGGATAAACGCATCGCGGAACTCTTTCTCGGCGAAACGCGACAGTTCATGGTGCAGAAAGTTGAGGTCGGCGCGGCGGGAAGTTTTACGATCGGTCTTGGGGACGACTACGCTTTGGAGGTTTTTCCGGATGACTCCTTAAGCGGCGAGCACTGGCGGATCTTCAAACCGTATGCTGGGGAGCCGCACTTCGTCGTTACCGGTAAAGGACTGGAAGATTGAACTCCTAAAGCTGAATTTCTTCAAACATCCGTGCATCAGAGCCAGGGATGGCGGTCACACCTTTACAATGTTTTCGTGAATGATTTGAAAGGCAAAACGGTTTTCATCACCGGCGCGGCTCGCCGCTTGGGTAAAGCCATCGCGCTTGCCATGGCCCAGGCTGGCGCAAACGTCGCATTCACCTTTCGCTCATCCGCCGACGATGCAGGACAAACCTTGAAAGAGATGGAAGGCACTGGTGTCCAGGCGCTTGCCTTCGAATGCGATCTTCGCCAGCCAGAAAGCGCCAAAGATGCGGTCAAGAATGTACTGAAACATTTCAAGCAGATAGACCTGCTCATCAACAACGCCGGCGTTTTTGAAACCGCAAATATGGAAGCCATCACCGCAGAACAATGGGACGAAATCTTTGCCGTCAACGTCCGCGCGCCGTTTCTCGTTTCGCAAAGTTGCATTCCCTCGTTGCGTAGCGCCCGGGGCCGCATTATCAATATGGGATCACTCGGTGGAGAGAAGCCGTGGGCCACGCATGCGCACTACTGTTCTTCCAAGGCTGCGCTGCACATGCTTACTCAGGTCATGGCCAAAGCCCTCGCGCCGGAAATTGCCGTGAACTGCGTAGCGCCGGGAATGATTGATACGGGAACTGGAGAGAAAGACCTGGCGCTCCTCCAGCGTCTTGCCGCGCACACACCAATGAAGAAGAACGGATCGCCACAGGACGTAGTCAGCGCCGTAATGTATTTCGCCACCGCGCCGCACTTCATCACCGGCCAGGTTCTCACCGTCGATGGTGGCCTTGGTCTGCGTTAGCTACCGCTGGCTTACAAACGCCTTTACCACAATCGCCCGCGGATCTTTCCCTAGCGGGATCATTGTCTCAAGCACGGGCAATTCCGGCTGCGATTTACCTTTACTATCGATCAACGAAAGCACAGTCATATCGCCGCTTCCCGTGTTTACCACCAGTAGAAGCAGCTGGTTTGGTGAGAGCGCCATGCTTTCCGGATGGCTCCCAACCGGCACTGACGCAGTGCGCTTGCCGTTATCAATGCTATACACCGCAACTGAATCCGAGCCAAAATTCGCTACATAGAGCAGCGCATTGTCGGGTGAAACCAGCCCGCGCGCCGGATGGTCCCCAATCTGGAAGGTATTGTTTACCTCATTTGTTGAGGTCACAATTTCAGAAATCGAGCTGGCATCATAGTTCGCCACAAAAACTTCGCCGCCATCGGGTTTCACCGCTATATGCGCAGGGGTCTTGCCTACATCCAGCAGTGTGAGCAGTTTGTCAGTCTTCAGGTCTACTGCGGCCACCTGCTGGGATTCACTGCATGCCACAAAAGCTTTGCTTGAATCCGGAACAATCGCCACTTCCACCGGCCTGGCGCACACTGCCACTTTGTTACGCACCGCCAGTCTTTGCGTGTCCACAATCGCAATGGAATCCTCATCTCTCAGCGCAACAATGGCGAGCTTGCTGTCCGGCGTCAATCGCGCCAGATTACTTCCATTCCCTGTGGGGATGTATTTGATCACCTTGCGCTGGTCCAGATCGATCACTGACAGGTTGGCTGAGCCGGAATTTGCCACATAAGCTCGTTTGCCGTCGGAAGAAACATCCACGAAAAACGGTGCGCGATGTACGCCGATAGTCGCCACGACTTTGTTCGTTTCGGCATCAATCACGCTGATGTTGTTGGATTCCGTGTTAGCGACGTAGATTTCGTTCTTCCGGGGATTCACCGCCAGCCCGGTCGGGCTGCGTCCTACTGAAACAGTGGCAAGGATTGACAGCGCGCGCAGGTCGATCACCGTTACGTTGTTGCTGCCGCCATTGGAAACGTACGCGTATTCGCGATAGTTGGGGCTCGGCTCTGGCGTGTCCTTGCAGCCTGAAAGCAGCCCAAGGGCAAGGCAAGCTACTAGCGTTAGTGCTCGCAAGTTATCTGCCGGCCTTGGCAACCGCAGGCTGCGTGTGGGGTTGCTGGACGTTGCGGTGCAGCACCGCCGCAATCTGCCTTATCTCATGCATCATCTCGTCAAACTGGTCAGGGAAGATCGACTGGGCCCCGTCGGATAACGCATGCTCTGGGTCGTGATGCACTTCCACCATGATTCCATCGGCGCCCACGGCCACCGCCGCGCGTGAAAGCGGCAGCACTTTGTTGCGTTTTCCCGTTCCGTGGCTTGGATCAACAATAATCGGCAAATGGCTCAGCCGCTGCACTGCGGGCACAATGCTCAGGTCCAGCGTGTTGCGTGTGTGATCGGCAAAAGTCCGAACCCCGCGTTCGCACAGGATCACTTCATAATTGCCTTCGCTCAGGATGTATTCCGCCGCCATCAGAAATTCTTCCAGCGTGGCGGACATACCTCGCTTCAGCATCACTGGCTTGCGCAGCCGTCCGACTTTCTTTAGCAGCGAGAAGTTCTGCATGTTGCGCGCGCCAATCTGGATTACGTCAGCATACTCCGCCACCAGATGCAGTGATTCTTCGTCCAGCGCCTCTGTAATAATCCTCAGACCAAAGCGGTCGCGGATTTCCGCCATGATCTTCAGGGCCTCTTCACCCAGCCCTTGAAAGGCGTATGGCGACGTGCGCGGCTTGTACGCTCCTCCGCGAAAAAACCTCGCGCCGCCCTTGGCTATGCGCTCAGCAATCGCAAATGCCTGTTCCCGGGATTCAATAGAGCACGGCCCCGCCACAACTCCCAGGTCACGCCCGCCAAAACTCCCATCGCTGCCGGCAAAGCTAACGACGGTGTCATCTTCCTTCACATCGCGGCTTACCAGCTTGTACGGCTTGCTGACGTGAATAACTTCCTGCACGCCGGACATCTCGTCCAGCACGCCTTGCTCCATGGCGCCTTTGTTGCCGGTAATGCCAATGGCGGTGCGCTGCGCTCCGGGGATAGGGTGCGCCCGCAATCCGAGTGACTCAATACGCTCACAGACCGCGCGTACCTGTTCCTCACTGGCATGCGCCTTCATTACGACTAACATGATCTTGGCCCTCGCTGAACCTTCAGTTTACTTTGACTTCAACACCGGTAGCAATCGAAACAATCCCTGTTGAGCGGCAATTATGTACCTATTTGCCGATTTCTGGTGCGGCTACGCGCGTTATTTTTGGCATGGCTGCCAATCTTCCATGCCAATACCTGCCAGTGTTTACCATGTTAAAATCAATCATTTAGCACATGCCTTCAGGGGATCCAGAGCGTAAGCGCCTTGCCATGCCTAAGGCAAAAACCCTTGGCGTTCAGCAGCGCAAGCGGCTCAGCATGAAGGATGTGCTGCTGTGGGCGGAAGGCGAACCGCCCAAGCCAGGCCCCCGGCGCATCGGCATACATACTTCGACAGCCGGCGGTGTTGAGATGGCGGCGGAGAGGGCCTACCGGCTGGGAGCCAATACGTTCCAGATTTTTTCTTCCAGCCCCCGGCAGTGGCAGCCGTACTCGCTGTCGCCGGCACAGTGTGACGCCATGCGGGGTTTGCGGGAGAAATATGGAATTGGCCCAATGGCCATCCATAGCAGCTATCTGGTGAACCTGGCCAGCGCCACGCCGGAGTTTCATCGCAAGTCGGTCAAGGCTTTTCGCGGAGAACTGGAACGCGCGCTGGCGCTTTGCGCGGAGTATCTGGTCTTGCATCCTGGCTCGTTTCGTGGACGCAGCCGTGAAGAAGGACTGAAATTAGTCGCACACTCGATTGCTGAAGCCGCCGAAGGACTGGAACTGGAAAATTCCAACCTTCGCGTTCTGATTGAGAATACGGCTGGCTCGGAGTTTTCGTTGGGTGGATCGTTTGATCAGGTGGCGCATTTATTGCACTACCTGCGGCCGGTTTGTCCGGTGGGCGCCTGCATTGACACATGTCATACGCACGTTTCCGGTTATGACATTGTCTCTGAAACCGGTTGGCATGAAACCATGCAGAAGCTGGATGAGACCATCGGGCTGAAGAACGTAAGAGTCTGGCATTGTAATGACGCCAAAGATGCGCGGGGTTCAAAGCGAGATCGTCATGAGCACGTCGGCAAAGGCACGATCGGTCTGGACGCGTTCCGCCGCTTGTTGAACGATCCGCGCACGGAACATGCGTCCTTCATTGCAGAAACGCCGATTGAAGATCCCGGCGACGATCTGAGGAACATAGAGACGTTAAAATCATTGGTACAGGTAGCCACGGTCCCGGCAAAGCGGAAGAGAGCATAGCTAAAGATGTCCGACACTAAAATCGAAATAACCGCCAACCAACCCGAGCAGCGCGAGCTTCGCTATGAACCGCAGCCCATTGAAGAGAAATGGCACGCCCGCTGGGAGTCTGATCCTGCGCTTTACGCCGCGGACCCGCACACTAGCCAGCGCAAGAAATATTACGTGCTGGAAATGCTGCCGTATCCTTCCGGCGCGTTGCATATGGGCCATGTGCGGAACTACGCAATTGGCGACGCTCTTGCCCGTTTTATGTGGATGAGCGGCTATAACGTTCTCCATCCCATGGGCTGGGACGCATTCGGACTTCCTGCGGAAAATGCCGCCATCAAGAACAACGTCCCGCCGCGTGAGTGGACGCTCCGCAACATCGCGCACATGAAGTCGCAGATGAAGCGGCTTGGCTTTGCCTATGACTGGTCGCGCGAAGTCGCCACCTGCCTCCCCGAATATTACAAGTGGAACCAGTGGTTTTTCTTAAAGCTTTATGAGAAGGGTTTGGCTTATCGCAAGAAGAGCCGGGTGAACTGGTGTCCTGAATGCGCCACCGTGCTTGCTAACGAGCAGGTGGTTGACGGCTGCTGCTGGCGGCATGAAGAAACGCAGGTTGAGACGCGCGACCTGGAGCAGTGGTTCGTCCGCACCACGAATTATTCTGACGAACTTCTTGCCGGGCTCGACAAGCTTGAGGGCTGGCCGGAAAAAGTGCGCACCATGCAGCGCAACTGGATCGGCCGCAGTGAAGGCGCATTGGTTGATTTCAAGATCGATCGCGCGGTCTCCTCCACGGACAAGGTCACGGTCTTCACCACCCGCATTGACACGATCTACGGCGCAACTTCCATCCAGCTTGCACCGGAGCATCCCCTCGTCGCCGAGTTGGTAGGCAACGATCCACATTTGCACTCCAAAGTGGAAGACCTTGTCCGCGATCAGGCGCGCGCCAGGGAAGCCGGCGATGTTGGCGGCATTGAAAAGCACGGAGTCTTTACCGGACGTTACGCCATCAACCCGTTCAACCAGGAAAAGGTGCCCATCTGGGTGGCCAACTACATCTTGATGGACTATGGTACGGGCGCGATCATGTCCGTTCCCGCGCATGATGAACGTGATTACGAATTTGCGGAGAAATACGGCTTGGAAGCTCGCATCGTAATTTTGCCGCGCAGGACCGGCCAGCCGCCTGCTCCCGGGAGGCCTGAACCGCCAGTGCTTCCTTATACGGAGAAGGACAGTTTGCTCATCAACTCAGGCCAGTTCAGCGAGCTTTCCAATCAGGAAGCCATCGAAAAGATGACGGCCTATGCGGAGAAGGGTGGCTTTGGCAAGCGTACCGTCACCTATCGCTTGAAGGATTGGGGCATCTCACGCCAGCGGTATTGGGGAACGCCGATCCCGATGCTTTACTGCGAGCAATGCGGCATATTGCCGGTGCCTGAGAAAGATCTTCCCGTCGTGTTGCCCGATAAGGTTGACATCACCTTGCAGGGTGGATCACCGCTTGGGCGTGTGCCGGAGTTTGTGAATGTGAAATGTCCTAAATGCGGCGGCGCGGCCCGCCGTGAGACGGACACCATGGACACGTTCGTCGATTCGTCATGGTACTTCTACCGCTATACCAACGCGCAGCTCGCGGACCGGCCGCTGGATACAGCTACTGTTGATTACTGGTTTCCCATCGATCAGTACATTGGCGGTGTTGAACACGCCATTTTGCACTTGATCTATTCGCGCTTTTGGACCAAGTTCATGCGCGATCTCGGTATGGTGCATCACGGCGAACCGGCAACGCGTCTTTTCACCCAGGGCATGGTGATCAAAGACGGCGCAAAGATGTCCAAGAGCAAAGGGAATGTGGTTTCGCCCGACGATATGGTGGCAAAGTTCGGCGCGGACTCCACGCGCATGTACGCGCTTTTTGCCACTTCGCCCGACCGCGAGCTCGATTGGCAGGAAACCGGCGTTGAGGGTGTGCATCGCTTCCTTGGACGCGCGTATCGCTTTGTGATGCGCAACGCCGGTGGAACTGGCAAGACTTCATCCGGCAATGGCGCCAGTGGAGCGTCACCTTCAGAGCTTTCACCCAAGGCGCGGCAGATTGAGCGCAAGCTTCACCAGACCATCAAGCGCATCTCTGAAGATTTTCAGGGACGCTGGCATTTCAACACGTCCGTTGCGGCGATCATGGAATTTGTGAACCAGCTTTATGCTGCGGACGATGAAATCAGTTCCGGGAAATTTCCCGCTGCATTGCTTGCCGACGTCCAGCGGAAGCTTGTGCTTTTGATGGCTCCGTTCGCGCCCTACCTTGCCGCCGAATTGTGGGAAGTCCTTGGAGAAAAGGAAAATCTTCTTCGCCATCCCTGGCCCGCTTACGATCCAGCTTTGGCCAAAGAAGACGAGATCACCTACGCCGTCCAGGTGAATGGCAAGCTTCGCAGCCACATCGTTTTTCCGGCGGACACTCCTGAAGACACCGTGCGTGAGCGCGTGCTTGCGGATGAAAAAGTGCGTGCCGCCACCGACGGCAAACAGGTCGCCAAGGTAATCGTTGTCGCAGGCAAGCTGGTCAACGTGGTGGTTCGATAATCGAAATGAACAGGCAAAATGTCTAAGCCGCCGAATCCCATCACGCAGGGCCTTCGCGCTGTCACTCGCGACCCGGCTATCTTTCTGGTCGAAATCCTCTGGCGCTGGTCATTTGCGATTCTGGCTTGCCTGCTGGTCGCGGGCGTTGGGGTAATGCTGCTTGGCCCACTGCACGTTGGTCACGCGTGGGACACTGCCTGGCGCAGCCGCGATCCCCAAAGAATGGGTCAGGTGATTGTGGCGGTCGTGTTGCTCTTGGGAGTCAAGGTCATCCTGTTTGCCGCAATCGGCGTACCATTGGCGATCGCTCTGATCTGGGGCATTCTCTCTGCGCTGGGACGTTTTGTTACCGTCAAGCGCCTTCGCGCTGGTCTTACCTCTTTGCGCTTCCGCACCATTCTCGCGCTACAGCTTTTGCGCGCCTTTATCGGATGGCTTTGTTTAGTGTTGTTGTTTGCGGCAATGTTTGGCGAGGCCCTCATCGCCACCCGTGGCCCCCAGCCGGACCTTCTTCTTTATTACCTGATGGTGTTGCCCTCGGTGGTTGTGATCAGCTCCTTCTGGCTCACGGTGAATTGGTATCTTTCGCTGGCGGCAATCTTTGGCCGTGAAGGACAAAGTTTTCGCGGCGCTCTGCGCCAGGCCCGCCAAACCGTACGCCAACAGCGCTCTGATTTCGCCGGAACTGGTTTTGTCTTTCTTCTTTTCCGCGTTGTCGTCCTGCTGATCGCGACGGCGATCTGTGGCCTCACATCAGGGATGGTTGGTTCTTCACCGCAGAGTTATTTCACGCTCCTGATAATCGTTTCATTGGCATACTTCGCCGTGGCAGATTTCCTCTATATGGCCAGAATGGCGGCATATCTCGCGCTGGCCGCCGCTCACGTCGGTCCGGCTGCTGGCCCCACGCTTGTCGCGACGTCTTCTGCATTGCCCGTTGAGAACACGCCGACTCTGTGACCTTTAACTCTTTTGACCTTTACACCACGGCGCGAATCAGAAATAATTGTTCGTGGAAGAACAATCCATCGTAATCCTCGACTTTGGCTCGCAGTACACGCAGCTTATTGCGCGCCGCATCCGCGAACTCAAAGTATTTTCCGTTGTCCTGCCTTGTACCGCGCCTCTGGATGAAATCCAGAGCTATCGGCCTGCCGGCATAATTCTGAGCGGAGGCCCGTCTTCCGTTTACGATCATGACGCTCCGCCCGCCGACGATCGCGTGCTTGCCCTGGGACTGCCTGTGCTCGGCATCTGCTACGGCTTGCATTTCATCACGCACAAACTAGGCGGCAAGGTTCGTCCCGGTCCCAAGCGTGAGTATGGCCACGCGGAAATCAATGTCAAAGGACAATCGCGTTTGTTTGCAGGTCTGCCGCCTTCGCTCAACGTATGGATGTCCCACGGCGACGAAGCGCTTGAACTTCCCGCCGGCTTCAGCGTAATGGCGCGCAGCAGCAATGCTTTGGCTGCCATGGAAAACGAGTCGCAGAAGATCTGGGCGGTGCAGTTCCATCCTGAAGTCCATCACACAAAACGCGGCGTCGATCTGTTGCGCAACTTTGTGATCAACATCTGTGGCGCGCGCGGTGACTGGACGCCACAGCACTTCATTGACGAAACAATTCGTCAGGTCCGCCAGACCGTGGGCGAGCAGGGAAGAGTGATCTGCGCGCTTTCAGGCGGCGTGGATTCCGCCGTGGCCGCAACGTTGGTTGATAAAGCCATTGGCCGCCGCCTGATCTCCGTCTTCGTCAACAATGGCGTGCTGCGCAAGAATGAGTTTCAAAAAGTGCAACAGAACTTGCGCGACCGCCTTGGCCTGAACGTGGTAGCCGTTGACGCCACGGATCGTTTCCTCAACAAACTTGCGGGCGTGATCGATCCGGAGAAGAAGCGCAAGATTATCGGCAATGAATTCATTGAGGTATTCGATCAGGAAGCGCACCGGCTGGAACAGCAGATCGGCAAAGTGGACTGGCTGGTGCAGGGAACGCTTTACCCTGACATTATCGAATCCCGCAGTGTGCGCGGCCCTTCGCAGACCATTAAGTCTCACCACAACGTCGGCGGCCTGCCGGACAAGATGAAGCTTAAGCTGATTGAGCCCTTAAAAGATTTGTTTAAGGATGAAGTCCGGCGCATCGGGCGAGAAATGGGAATGCCGGAAGAAATTTTGCAGCGGCAGCCTTTCCCCGGCCCCGGACTGGCGGTGCGCATTCTTGGTGAGGTCACACCAGCGCGCGTTGCTTTGCTTCAAGAAGCCGATGACATTGTAGTGAATGAAATCCGGCGCGCCGGCCTTTACACGCAAATCTGGCAGTCATTTGCCGTGCTGCTTCCTGTGATGTCGGTGGGAGTAATGGGCGACCAGCGCACTTATGCATACACCTGCGCCATTCGCGCTGTTCATTCTGAAGATGGTATGACCGCTGACTGGGTCCCGCTGCCGCATGAAGTTCTCAAGGCAATTTCTACGCGAATTGTGAATGAAGTTCGCGGCATCAACCGCGTGGTGTATGACATCACGTCCAAGCCCCCGGGAACAATTGAGTGGGAATAGCAACGCCCGTGCATCGGATAGCGCTCAAGTCTGATCGATCTGGTGGTACACTTCCGCGCAAGAATCCTGCTAATGATCTTTGACTCAAATCGCTGTGCTCAGGAAATCAACGAAGCGCGTCGACGCGCCGAAGCGCTGGTCGGCGGCCTTACGCCGGAACAGTTCACCACGCAGCCTGAAGCAGGCCAATGGTCAGTGGCTGAATGCATTCTTCATCTCAACGTAACCGCTCGCGTCATGAAGTCATTGATGGAAGATGCCATTGCACAAGCCAAGCGTGACAACCAAGTGGGAACCGCCCTTTCAGGGTTGGGACCAAAGGACGTCTTCTGGTCTGGATAGCCGAGCCGCCGCCCAAATTCAGAATTCCTGCTCCACCGCATCTTCGCCCTCCAGCGCAGATCGATAATCCAGTTAAACTTTTGCCGGATTTTCTGAAAGCGCAGGATGAATGGGAGCGATTGATTCGAGAGTCCGCGAGTCTTGACCTGAGCAAGATAAAGGTCGGAAAACTTTTTTCGCCTTTTCGCGCCCGATTTGCCGCCGCGTGCCCTGGATGATGGCGCACCAGCGGCGACACTTGTTACAAGCGGAAAACGTAAAGCGGCAGATTTTTTCTGCCGCTTCAATCGCCGCGATGTCAACGATATAGCAGCGAGGCCGACTTGCGCGGCGCGCTGCTTGCCTCAAGCGCAGAAGAGACCCTGTCGGGCAAAGAGCGCTGGCGGTGTGGAGCGAAGCGACAGAATTAAATGCTCTAAGCCGCACAGTGAATTGCTTTTTGCCCAAACGGGATATTTCTGTTGCGTTGCTTTTGGGTGCCTCGCCCTGGTGATTTGGTTATGGCGGATCGGAAACGCACGATCCAAGGCTTGCTCCATTGATATGCACGCAGGAGCAGGCACCGCTGCACGGCTGGGTGGCGCTGCAGCGTCCGCTGCAAACGCCAATCAGGCCCGCGCTCTTGTGCAGTTGCCGCGCTGAAACCGTCCCGGCGAAAAGAACCGCCGTGACGATCGCCGCCAGCAATGTGGGTTTGATCTTCTTGCTCACAGTCGCCCTCCTTTCTGTTATTGACCGGTTCCAGTAGGTATTCTCGGCCTGACCGGTCCCGGGTCTCTGACGCACGCTTTGGTGGTCCCCCCAAGTTCTGGCAGATACATCCGCCGAGGCAGGGCCTGGTAGCGCTGCAGGTGCCGGTGCAGGCGGGGAACAGTTTGGGTTTCGTTTGCAGTTGCCGGGCGGAACACTTCCCGCTCACAGAACGGCGGTAATAGAGATTGCCAGTGATGCTTTTCTTATGGCTTCTATGTTCATGATCATTTCCTTTCTGATTGGAAATCGAAGCCTCAGCCCTTACTTCAACACGGTTGCACCGGGAATGGGATGCGACGAACAAAACGTGTTGCCCGTCTCCATCAGAACGACGCAGATGCAGCCTGTTTTGCAAGGCTTCGTAGCGCTGCAGCCGCCGCCGCAACTGGCAAATCCTTTGGTATCCGTCCGCAGTTGCCGCGCAGAAACCGTCCCGGCGCACAGAACAGCCGTAACGATCACGGCCAGGAACGTATTTTTTATTGTTTTCTTGCCCATGATTCACCTTCCTTTCTTATGAAAGGCATAAAAATAGTTTTGTCAGCTAATGTCACCGCTTGGCTGCAATGAACCCGCATACGCCTGAGGTGGCAGTAGGGCTGTTGAAGACGCATCCGCAGCCCAGGACGTTGGGACAGGGTGTTGTCCTGGTACAGAAGTGGTGCTGGCAAGTTGTGTCCTGAACAGCCGCCGACAACTGGCGAGCGGAAAGCGTTCCCGCGCATAGAACAGTGGCGGCCAACGCTGTAAAAACGATGTTCTTGATTTTCTTACCCATGATTCATCCTCCTTGTTTCACAAACTTGCAACAGAAAAAGATGCACAGGCCACAGCTACTTGGCCGGTGGCTGAACTCCCGTGGGATGCGTGGAGCAGAAGCCGGTGGTTGATTCCAGCGGAAAAGCGCAGATGCAGCCGGTCTTGCACGGGTGACTTGCGTCGCAGCCCCCGCCGCACGCAAAGCTTTTAGCTTCGCTCCGCAACTGCCGCGCTGAAAGTGTTCCGGCGCTGAGAACGGCCATAACAAGGATTGAAAAAAGCATTGTTTTAACAGTCCTGTTCATGTTGCTCTCCTTTCTTACGACTTTGAATTATTGTCCTGGCGCCCGGGAGAGTTGGGGATTTCCCGAACAAAACCCGGTCCCGTTTGAAACCAAGTTGCAGAAGCAACGGTCGGAGCACCCATGAAAATGACCTGCACCGTCGACACTACAGGTGGTGCCGCACGCAAAGCCATTAGGCGCGCTCCGTAACTGCCGCGCGGAAAGCGTCCCCGCGCTGAGAGCCAGAGTGACCATGATCGCAAACAAAAGAGTCTGGACTTTCTTCATGATTGATTCTCCTTTTTCATGACAACTTTCATGCATCGCTGCGGAAGGCCTTAATGATTGCGCCACTGCATTGACTGGTGGGCCACTTGCACTTGCCCATGCACTGCTTAAGCTCCACAGGGCGGAGTTGAGCGGATATTAACAAGAATTGCAGTTCCAAAACCGGAAAGGAAATAAATTTCCAGAGTTCCAGTTCCACTTCGGGCCAGCGCTCACCAATCAGTATTTCTGCCGAGCTGCAGGCAAAAAATAAAGCGGCAGATCAACTCTGCCGCTTCATCTTCTTTTGCCGAGGCAACTACGCCGACCACGGAATTGCTTTTTTGGCCCAAACGCTGTTGGGATATTTTTGCTGAAGTGTTTTCGGCACTTCACCCAGCACCGTGTGATCATTGGTGCCTTTGTAATGGCTCACTGCCTTCCAGTAAACCGCTTCCGGCGCGGCCTCACTCTTGGGATATTTTGCAAGGATCTCGTCATAAAGCTTTTCCGCGTCCGCCCACTTCTTCTGCATAAAGGCTACACGAGCCAGTCCCAACGTTAGTTGTGCGGCGAATTCGTCTTTTGGCAGATAGCCTTCAATGCGGTGCCGCTCTTTGCCGTTCTCGTCCAGCACCAGGGCCGTTGGCGTCCAGACTGAATCAAAGCGGTGAAACCCGGCAGGATTTTCCTTGATGTGGACCGCAATGGGTACGAATTTCTGGTCGATGAAAGATGAGAGTTGCGGGTCAGCGTACGATTCGGCTTCCAGCCGAGCGCATGCCCCTCAAACCGGAGCGGCGCTAAAGTCCACAAGCACGGGCTTGTGCTGGGTCTTGGCCTGGTTGAGCGCAGTGTCTATGTCTTTGTTCCATGAAACTGCCATCTTGTATTCTCCTGAAGTTGGCTTACAGCAATAGAGGCATTGGATGCGCAGCAAGTCTTTCAGGCCGCTACTTTGCTTTCTCTTGCAGGCTCCTGGAAATTGCCGTGACCAGTTTGCGTGGACTCAAGCGAACCGACATGGCTAGCGCCTTGTTCAGGACTCCGGGAATCACCAGACCTTTTCCTGCCATCATGCCTTTATAGCCGGCCAGCGCCACATCTTTTGACTTCATCGCGCCCAGTTTGAACAGCCGCGACTCCTCCATGTTGGCCCGCTCGGCAAAGTTGGTTGCAGTGGCTCCCGGACAAAAACACGTCACGCTCACGCCGCTGCCCTGCAATTCATTGGCAACC
>Ga0207687_10001877_pt1 | contig 14465 bp, 39 predicted proteins | sample KBSM54metaG_FD_184399 | JGI IMG/M metagenome (GOLD analysis project Ga0207687, IMG submission 184399) | Miscanthus rhizosphere microbial communities from Kellogg Biological Station, Michigan, USA - KBS M5-4 metaG (SPAdes) (version 2) | ecosystem: Host-associated > Plants > Roots > Rhizosphere >...
TGCCTCACGGGCTTTCTTAGCATAATGTCGGTAGGGTTTTCGCGGTCAAGTCCTTTTATTATTTCCGCGTAAGTAAGGTATTCATTCATGCTTGGCGCAAACGCCATTGCATGTTGTTCAGCCTTTGACCTTTCGATCTTAGTAGTCTCGATAGCCGTGTTTAGATCGGCCGGGATAATCTGTAATTTTTCTGCGCTTTGTGTCATATTGTTTGATTTTTAAAAAAGAGCCTCCACGAGGATTCGAACCCCGATACACTGATTACAGGTCAGTAGTCCTACCATTGAACGACAGAGGCTTACCCATTACTTACCCTCGCTAAACTCAATAACCTCGGTAGGTATCTTCCGACCGCAAGCCGATTGCACCTTTAATTGAGTGTTGACGGTTCGCAATATCTCGCGGGCTTGAACCGCAATTGCGTCGCCCTTACCCGGTTCGATTTCATCTTTTTGAAGCCCTTGAAGGGTATCCCATAATGCCGCTTTTAGGTTAACTGCGGTAAGTTCTTTAATAATCGTAGCCATTGTCTTTTTCTCCTTTGTGATTTTGTGTTAGTTCCTTGAATTGTTCTTAAGTGAGCCTTATCGGCTTTTTCTATGAGTGTTTTATTAATTTGTTCAACAAGTATTGCGCATTCTGCAAATTCACCGAAAAACTTTTCTGCCCTGTGTCTCCTATCGTATTCGACTTTCTTAGCCCTGTATTCCGGCTGCCTGCAATATTCAACATGCTTTGGCATCCTTGTTTGTCGCCTGCGCTTTTGCGCGGCTCGCCCTTCCGGTGTTTTATCGTATGCTTGTTTTTTAGCTTTTATTACATCAAACTTTTCAAGCCTTCGGTTTTTATCGTAAGCCGATTTATCTGCCTTCTTTTGCTCAGAAGTTCGCTTGTCGCGCCTACCTAATCCACTGTGTTCGAGCGAGCAATATACATTCAAGCCTTGTTTTGTCGCTCTGTTATATGCACTTGAATTGGCCTCAAATTCCTGTTTGCAATATGCGCACGTTGCTTTCATTTCTTCCTCAACCTATCCAGCCACCCGCTCAATGTGCCGTGGGAAACTTCCCTATTGGTTTCATCAGGGAAGTGTGGCGGTCTCAATTCCTTATGGGGTTTAACTTCCCTATACTGCGTGTTGTGACTTTCCTCCTTCGGCACTACCCGGAGTGTGTTTTTGAGTTGTGGTTTCATGATAATGGTTTTAAATTAAAAGCCTGACGGATGCCGAACTCTTTTTTACAGTCAAGGCAACCTGAAACAGTGGTTGTTTTTATACCCCCGCGTTTATGAAGGTCATGAACCTGTACTATTCCAACTTCGCAATTATCGCATTCAAATTCCCACAGCTGCCATTTTATTTTGCCTTGCAGGTGCTTGTTTTCAGTTTTCATATATCATTCTCTTTTTCAGCCATTAATAATAGTAACTCCGCTTCCATAAGCAGTATGGTTTTTGCGTTTTCGTCCAGTTCCCGATGCAATGGGGTTAGTACTTTCTTCTGCACTAATCCGCACGTAAGGCATTTTCGATACTTGAAATTATCGACAAAGGTGTGACCGAATAGGCGGCAGCGGAGTTTCATATCGCTTCAATTACAACGTCCTCAATATTGCTCTGAACCGGGAACATCTGAGATTCCAGTTTGGCTAAAGCGGCTTCTGGTGTACTTGCTGAATGGAACGAATAGCCATCTATATAGCATCGGAATAACCATTCCTGATAATTGGTGTATTCGGATAATTCAGCGTGGACCACAATAACGGTCTTATTCGCCCTTGTCGCCAGTTCCTTTACTTTTGAATGGAACTCGGTTAGTGAGATTGTTTTCATATCGTTAATATTTATAAACAGTGAATTTGGTATCGGTTTCAATCGGACGGCGCTTATCCTTTATTTCAGTTATAGCCTCCAACAGAACGGCATCAACATCCTTTCCTCTCACGTTATTCATACCGGAATTAGGCCAAGCCACCTGCCATGTTTTATCTTTAAGTCGCGTAATGGCAAAAGATGCGCCGCTTGTCTCCCCGCATAATTCAGCAAGATTGTTGAGTAGTTGTTTGGTTTCGTTCATATCGTTTTAGGTTAAATTAATCGCTGAATGCTGATCTTGATGGCTCTTTGGCCTTAACTGGCTTCACCAATTTTATGTTTGATACTTTGCGTCGTAAATTTGCAGCCACAAGTTTTTGACGTGTTGGCATATCGCAAATCGGAGTTCTGAAAAACTCGTTCCACTTACGCTTGGATAATGAGTAGCTAACATAATCCTCATCAACTAAATCGTTATCGGGCCATTTTTTCCAAGTCGTTATGCGTTTGTAATATATATTCATAGTTATCTATTTATCATACTATCATCATCGAACAGAACCCAAAGCACAATCGCTATCGGGATGTAGGTTAGGCGGAGGATAAATTTCATACAAACTCGCAATTTTGTTCAATCCAATCGGCTATTTCGGGGAATGATTTATGTTGTTGGTCATTAAGATTGGCGCATTCTATTTGCAAATTATTATATTGTAAATGCTCTGGAACCCATTTAATATTTGGATAAACCACCCCAAACATAGCATCATCTGAAATCCCCTCAATTTTACATGCCACACCTAAACAGCAATATCCAGCGTCATTATAAAGGTTTTTTGTACTTTGCTTATACTCCCCGCTCCTCAAAGCCGCTACCCACTTTTCAGCAAATTCACGCGGCAATCGGTACTTCTTCTCGCTCATTTCCCCCTCCCCCTTTCAATCGTCGCCCGATTCTTTTCAATCTGCGCCTTACTGCGTTCGATGGATTGCGCCAGCGAGGCATAGCCAGGATGATTGCGTGAGGGGCTAACCCTATTCTCATCGCCCTTATAATGGAAATGCTTTTCGTTTTCGTTTATTAGAATGGTTTTCATTATTTCCGTTTTTGGTTTTGTAAAGTAAAGGAGAAAAAATGACTTGTGCAAATAAAAGTTAAAATAAATATAAAAATAAAGTTGCATATATAAATAATTGTTCCGATACTTGTAGGGCGATAGCAGCATAGTTTATGTAAAAGACAAGTACAATGGTCAACCATAGGGTTGGCCTTTGGCAGTGAGAAACGTTCTGTTTCTCTTGTGATAAGGTTTAGGTTGAGAGCGGCGAAGCGCAAGGTTAAGCCGCTCTTATTTAAGAAAACAAAATATGGAACACGGAAATAAAAAGTATGATTTTGAGCCATTAAAAGAAATCGGCGGCGAGGTAATTGTAAAACCAGCTAATTTATATAGTCTCAAATCAGCGTTGCGTCAGGTTTTTAAGATAGGTGTTAAATCGTTTAAGTTCGATGACGCCGAAGCGGGTCAGTATAAAGTCACCCGCATCGCCTAACCCCGCTTAATCCACCTGAAAACTAAATTGAAAAAGAGATGACTATCGTAGGACAAGCACAAAGAGATTTAAACACGGCTTATCAAAATCTTGATAGGTTGTTGGCCGAGCGCGAAAACTTTGACAAAATGTTGAAATACGCCGGTAAGTATGAAATCAGCATCCAGTTTTGGGGCGATAGTAATACCAATGTATTTATAGCAAAGGATGGAATTGATCTAACCGATTTTGGAGGACTCGACCCCGCCGAAGCAATTGCAAGAGCCGTTGAGTACTTGGATAGGATTAACCCCCATCCCAACACATTAGCAAAGCAATAAAAAAGGAATGAGCAGATGGCGGAATTGGTAGACGCAACGCGAGGATACGCAAATAGCTTAGAAGCCGCGTTTAACCCGTATTCAAAGGTAACCTTATGCATATAAAGGAATTCCTGAAATTGGCGGACATATCTTGTTAAACAAGATGGAAATATCTAAAAGCAAATGCATGCAGGTTCGAATCCTGCTCTGTTCACTAATAAAGTAACCTCTCCCCCACAAGGGAGAAAACACATAATTTATGGAAACGAAAAAAAATAAACATTGATTGCCGGGCGGGAAAGCGCCTGCGCTCTGCGGAAGCGTACCGGCGACTTTGTTTAACCTCCCTATTACACAAGGGAGAATAAAGAAAAGGAGATTATGAAAGCTAAAGACAAGGTATTAAAAATAGCGCCAAATGTACAATGCGCAGTAGTTAAGATGTTTGAGGCAGATACCCCGGATTATCAAATTTGGCTCAATAAAGAACCGCTGTCTAAAATGCAACCGCGCGAAAGCTGGGCTTGGGCCGCCGCACTACGTAATCTAATATCTAAAAGTAACCCTCATTAACCATTAACATAAAAGCGATGAAAATTTATAAAATCACATTATGCAAGCATTGTAACCAGTTTACCGTTATAAACAGATTTGGTATTTGTCTTTGCTGTGGTTATCCACTTACTTTTAACAAATGACAACCATGTTGAAAATCAAAGCAGACGGCAAAGGCGCAGGCAAGCCGGTAAATGAATACGATCCATATTCCCCGAAGCATAATCCAGGCTCTGATTTTAGCCAGTTCGATGACTTTGGCAGGAATAACCCATCACTACCCCTCTACCTACCATCCGGGGAACTTTATTTAAAGGATGATGTGGTGGAGGGAGAAAGGAAATTCCGATTTAAAACACCAAGAGGTAAATGGGTATATATGGAAGGGCTCTCAAGCGGTAATAAAGATGATTACGGAGAATGGGAAGAGTATTACCGTGTCCATCCCGTAGTGAAAGAGGGGGTGGAGAAAGAATCATATACCCGCGCAGAAGTCTTAGAGATAATCGAAAAAGTGTTGCAATTTACAGCAGAGGCGGCACGTTTGCAATCAGACTATTACAGAGGCAGAACTGATTACTATATTGACAAACAATCGATATTAACAATTGACAAACATCAATTTTTGAAACCATTATGAGCAACGAGACAAAAGAATTTAACGGAACGCCTAAGACTGACGCAAATTGGGCTATAAATCTTAATAACCCAAAGCAGACATTGATAGAAAACGTATGTATAATTGATGAGGGATGGAATATCCCCGGAGTTAAAGAAGGTGCTTACCTCATCGCCGCCGCACCTGAACTATTGGAAGCGTTACAGGATTTAATGAAATTCACAGTAAATCATATAGATGTTGCCGATTGCCAAGAGTATAACCATGCATATAGAATTATTAACAAAGCATTAGGAGTTTAACCATTATGAGCAAAACTATAGATAGCAAAAGTAAAGAGAGGAAAATCTTAGAGGAAGCCGCAATTAGGATTATAACCAGTGAACGCGGGCAGGCATTCCATTCAGAAATAGCTTGTTTTAAATTAGGCGTTGATTGGCACACCCAGCAATCCGCTGCGGACAAGGAGCGAATAAAGGAGTTGGAAAAAGCGTTGAAATCAATGATTGACCTGTCTAAGGAATGGAGAGACGAACGATACACATTCGACCAATTAAGTCGTAGGGAATTAGCAGAGTCATCCTTAAACAAATAATCATGGAAAAGACATTAAAGACAGCAGAGGAAATATTACAGTACCACTATATTCACGACAGGGGGCTTGTGAATCCAAATTACGTAGTCAATGCTATGCAAGATTACGCCCGACAGGTAGCGGAAGCGGTGAGGGAGGAATGCATAGCTATGGCACGGCGTGTTCACGGAACTGGCCCCGCGTTTGATATTGGCGCTTTCAGATCAATTAAAGTCGAATCCTTTATCAAGTAACAATGGAAACAAAACAGATAGCAGAGGGAAATCAGATGATTGCCGATAAATCAATAATGGATTTCATGGGATGGAAAGTTGAACTATTTGATGAAACCGACCCTGATAGTTTTTGGGTTCTTAACCAATATGATGATGCAGGCAATAGGATTAACCAAATTACTGGTTACGAATGTGCCAATATCCGAAAGGATGAAATTATGTCATTTAAAAGTTGGGATGAGTTGATGCCGGTGGTTGAGAAGATAGAGGCGATGGGTAATGAAATTGGGATTAGAGGCTGTAGATGCGCTATCCAAAATTTGATTAATCCGCATTTTATACTCGAAAACGTATCTCTGACCAAACTTGAAGCCACCTATCAAGCCGTCCTATCCTTCATCACCTTTTACAACCAAAAGAAATAAAAATGGAAAAGCAAAAACTTGAATTACGCCACTTGGCTCCTTATCTGCCTTATGGGTTGCAGGTAAAACTTGAATTTGCCAGTGATACTGAACTGCCGTGGTATTATGAAGATAAGGAGGTGTTTACGTTAGAGGGTATGATGTTGGATTGGTATAACTCCTCGAACATAACCAAAATAACACCTTTATTGATACCACCTTTTATGTTGAAAAAAGAATTAACCATTGGAGGAGAAACATTTATACCTATTCGAAAACTGTTTGAAATTCCAAATGAGGGAACGCGACTTATTGATGAGAATGATGGTATTATCAAAATTCGTGGCGGTCAATATATTGACGTTATGTGGGATAGGTTAGTAGATGATTTTGGTGAAATAGAAACACACCAATTTATATATAGTCCAGATCATAGATGTTTTAATCATAGAATATATGATTTTGAAAAAGAGGAATATTATCCTATGGATATAACAAATCAGGTTGATCTTATAAATAAATTATTCGAATGGCACTTCGACGTATTCGACCTAATCAATTCCGGCCTTGCACTTAACAAAACTCAATCATGAACAACCTACGCGAACAATTTGAGGCGATGATAGACGCGCCAACCTCAGTAGTCGGCATACGTAATAGAATTCTCGACCTCATGCAGAAAGCCTATGATATGCAAAGATGGGTGGAATGTAGTGAGAGGTTGCCGGATAGTGATGGCCAATTTAATGTTTGTTATAAAATGCCAAACGGGGAGTGGCACATATTCACAAGTGGCTATTCAATTCTTTATAAATGTTTTGATTTTGGAAGTAAGAATATCACCCACTGGCAACCCCTCCCCGCACCCCCAACCACCCAAGATGAAAGGAAGTAAAATATGAAAATTAACTGGAATAAGGTAGCTGAAAGATTGTTTAATGCGACAATTATCATATTAGCATCTTGCTTGTTATTCATTGACATATATTTAAAGGATAAGCACCCGTTTAGAATGGGTGCTGAGTGCTATCTTATTATATTTTATTCAGCACAAGTAGTTATATCAGAATTTAAAAATTATAAATCATGAAAAACACACTTACAATCACCATCCAAGACTACGGAGACGGCAAATACGTAGCCTTTACAGATGATACAATAGCCGTGGCCGATAGTATCCCGGAAGCATTAAGAGACTTTGCCACTGAATTTGAAAAGCAGAAAGTGGGGGAGAAATGAAAAAGCTAAGCCCAGCCCAACAGCGTGTAATCGATATAGCCAGCACACGACCTTGTTATATAGTCAATACTCAATATGAGCATTTGCAAGAAATTGTATCAGTAGAACCATTTGACAAGCCATACGACGGTTATAAAACCTATAAAACTCACAGTATGGGGCGTTTCTACCTGAGTACATTCAGGGTGCTTCTAAAAAACGGCTTTCTTAAACCGACCGATAAAAAAGATTATTACACCTTAAATATTCCAAAATGAAAATAATCATCACAATAATCCTAACCTTTGCAGCATTGGTTGGATGGGGGCAGACCGATAGCATGTTTACCGGCGCAGGCTCAGGCACCGCGTTGATGTTCGTCGGAGGCGGCCAGCCTTATACTCTTAAATGGGACACCTCAAAAGTTTGGTTCAAGGAGGTGTCTTTTCAAAGCGATGGTGGCCATTTAGAACTAATCCGTGACACCATTGCCATTCGTATTGACAGTATACCAGTAGAAAGATGGACAAAGGGATATATAGTTAAGCCAATTATTGACGGAATGTATGAATCATGGGGTCAAGAATACCCACAGACCGAATACCTGTACTTCGACCGTAAAACCAAAGTAACAAACATGGTAATATATTCAATTGAAAGAAAATGAAATCACAAAACAAATCCGGGTTAAAAAACCTGTTAATATTCAGTTGCTTTTTAGCTGTATGGTTCGGGGCGATGTGGCTTGTATGGGCAGTAACCGGCTCTTACAGGCATACCCCCACCTACACCGCTAAGTTCGACACGTCCGGCGGGTATAAAATTGGGTTTGATACGACACGAACCGACACGCTTGAATATTTACCCAACGGCAGGATACCTGCTAATAATTTGGAGGGGGATAGATGAAAAAGGCAATAATCGGAATATTGATTGGCTTTATATGGGGGGTGTGCTTTGTATTCGTATTGCTTGGTACTGGCAATTCAACAAATATTAAAGTCGGCTCGCATTATTGGCGAAGGGTGTATTCTAAAAAACAGCTATTTGCACCGATTGATACGCTGTCACCCACACCGAACTTGAAATAAACTTATGAAGACATTATACCTAACACTCAGTAAAAAGCCATTCGAAGTAATGGTTACTGGCGAGAAGCAGATAGAATACCGAAATCCTTCGGCATGGTTAATGGCAAGGATGTATGATACGAATAGAACACGAAAAGCATATACCCATGTTAGATTTGTTAACGGGTACGGACGCGACAAGCCATTCTTTGTAGCGAAATTAAATTATATTGAACTGGCTATGAAAGGTGGTATTGTAAAATTTTCAAATGGACTTGAAGTGTCATATAAACAGGATGATTGGCTGTTCCATTTGGGCGATATTACCGAAACCGGCAACTTGAAATAAACTTAACTTAAAAACAGATAAAATCATGATTGACATAATACTTCAAATAGCGATAGTCATATCATTCCTTTGTATGATTGGTTTTCTTATGCAGTTGGCTTACGGCAGTGGTTACGAGAAGGGTCAGGTGGATGCGCTCAATGGGATTCAAAAATACAAACTGATAGAGTTCCCCGACGGGACAAGGGAATACCATAAAGACCCTAAGCCTGATGACTTCTGCAAGAAATATCAAGACTTTAAAATTATAAAATAGTACCTTTAAATCAAAAACAATGAGTATCATCGGCATCATCATCCACTTAGTAGAGAAGTTTGGAAAATGGATTAGCGGTTGGTTTATCCACGCAGAAACAATTTACAATGACTTTACAGACGCAGAGAAGAAATACGCAGAATGGGCGTATGGCGTAGTGGCCTTAGTAAATCAAAACTTGGACGCTTTTATCAAAAAAGACCCGGCATCCGTCGCGTTAGTGCAAAAGGCGTTCCCCGATCTGAGCCTATCCGTTTTACAGGGCTTTTTAGACAACGTGCTGAACGAATTTAAAGTAAAGCAGGCTGAGATACCATTGACGTTAGAAGATGCGCTAAAGGAACTGGCAGTATATCTGCAAGGATTAGGCAGTCATAACGTTTGGAGTACGGTATCGCAAAGTATCGGGCATATCTTAATGATAATGTTCAGCCCGGAAACCACTTTGCAAAAGTTAATAGCTACGGCTGAGTATATCTATCAAACCATCGTTAAGCCGAAAGTGGCGGGGATGGTGGTGTAAAGATCACAGGGCTTCGTCACGCCTGCGAGTTGACGGTTTTATAAGGAGCGGGCGTAGTTGCCCGCTTTGTTGGACATATATGAGTTTATATCACAAATACGACTTTTCAGGAGAAGTGAGATATTACCGAAATAGGCTCACTTTAATCGATATTAATATAGTCAAATACTTAGGGGCTGACTACAAGCCTAAGTTTGACCATTGGTTTATTCCTCCTCCCGATAGCCAATTAGAATGGTTTGTATTTTTTGTTGACGGTGAAAAACGGTATTACCAAACTTGGCCTAAAGACAAATTAGAATTACATGAAAAGTTTTTAGGTCTTGGGAGGCCGGGAGATAAAAAGATTGTTTATACCTATGGGAAAGCACTAAAGCCAAAATCGGAAAAGTCATCTAATAGCATTCCTAACCCCGTTAATATAAAATCAAAATGGGTGCGCAATGTAAACGGCGAATTGGTACCACCAACATGCTGTTATTGCGCTATTGAACTCAATGGCTTAACATATACACGCGATCATATAGTGCCAAGAATAAAAGGAGGAAAGGATACAAAAGGTAACCTGCGTCCATGTTGCTACGAATGCAACCAAGAAAAAGGCGGTTTAATGCTTCATAGTTACATCCAAATGCTAAATCTGTTGCAGGGTGAAGAGAAGCCGGGGACTGAAAGGTATAACAAACTCCAAACCAAAATCATCAACGCGAATGAGATAGCGAAGTCGTTAATAAAATGAAGCCACACTTTAGGATAAAAGTATTCAAAATGCACCCTCATCAAAATGGGTACACTTATAAAATATGGATACGAGGGCACAAGCCTTCATTCTCTATTTTTGCTCCTATGGGAATTGCTCCTGACTTTAGCAGGTTAACGGGTATCTTAATGAGGTCGGTATACGGATGTCCTACTTCGAGTCCGCGCTCGTAAAGAAGTTCTTAACGAGATATGTGCATCCCGCGCCTATTCCTATCATCACTAATGACTTCCAGCTAAAATCCATTTTTCCAGCGTCAATAGTGCGCTCTATGGCGACAAGTACAGGTGAACCGACTGCGATTATTAAGCCACGTATAGCATCACGCCAGTTGATTGAGTAAAGTTTTGATGGTTGCATAATTAATTGTTTATGGTAAAACCTCTGTTTCATTAATCCCCCACCACTGAAACTTATCCCAACTTTCATCTGAATATAGTTCAGCAGATAATTCATCCCCTTTCGAAATCCAGTACTCTTTGCTTTTTGAGTGCTCCTCTTTTACTTTATTTTGGCTTTCCAATATAGCGTTCTGAGCGCCTTTCTTTGATAGATGAAGCGATATAGTGTAAGCAGAGCTTTCTTCTGTCATTGGATTGTGTAAGGCTTCAAATACTTTCATGTAACTGAGATTTCTTTAATCAAACTTACCATTTATTTTGATTAAATCAAATAGAAGTGGTATATTGCGGGGTAGCCGGTAATTCAGCCGGTGTAAAATCTCACAAAATGAAAGTCTATAAAGAGCCATGTAAGAATTGTCTTTTGTCAAAAGAAGCAATTGTAAATCCAAAACGTAAAAAACAAATAATATCCGACTGCGTTCAAAGTCAAACTCATTTTATTTGCCATAAAGCATCAATAGAAAATAAAGACATTTGTTGCAAAACTTTCTTTGATACACTTGGCGACTATTCCCAATTAATCAGAATAGCTAAACGGTTAAATTGCATTGAGTTTATCGAATTGCCAGATGGTGAGAAATTATTATCTTACAATGAAATTAACCGAGCAGGTTAAGTGAGATTTCCCTGTTTTGGTTTTTAGTCAAGCCCGTCCCGCACGGGCTTTTCTTATGACAGCAAATCAATAAACTCCGCATAAAACCCCGCTATCATATCAGCCTTATCCAGCCCATTAATTATTTTTCGAGCATTCACAGGATCAGTAACCGTATCATTAAAATACTTCGGCAATCCCACGCCGGTATACAGCCCGTGGTACATACAATGTATCATAGCCCAAACTGACGGTTCCATAAGCAATAACAATTCAGGATGGTTCAGGAAGTCCCAGCCTTGTTGTTTGGCATAGGCTTGATCGGATAGCATTTGATAGTTTTCGTACCAGCTGGTTTGACAGAACCCTCTGCCGTAGTATATATGGTCAGGCGTTTCATAAGGCTCACCCGACTGTTTAATCTTGTGCCCATATTTATGTCCGGCACCTCTCCCATATTCCTCTATTGGCAACATCGTTCTGCCTGTCTCCCAATAGGCCGTAGCTAATATGTAAGCCATCATTCGCTTATCGGTGACGCCATACTTGGTACAGGCATCAACTATGTCCTGTACGCTTTGTTTTTGGGTTTCGGTCAGTTGAATCATCTCGTCGTCTTAACGCACGCCCATAACATTGCCAGCCCGAAACAGATAATGAGGATGGCGGCGATGGGGTGCATGGTTAAAGGTATAAAAAAGCCCTGAATAAATCAGGGCTCTCTACCCAGCTGACCAACGCGCTATTGGCCTTTCTTTCATTCGGTGAATTGGGTGCTCGAATATCTTAATCCGGTAATTGCTTTTTGGCTGAAATGAGTTTGCTGATTAAAGCGTTTAATTGTTCCTTATCATTTATGTAATAAAACACATTCCAAAGTTCAGAATTTTCATTATTCTCACTTTGTAATTGAAAGACAAGCGAACTTTTATTATCATCGTCCATGTTTGGCTGAACCGAAACCTCTAAAACATTAGAGGTCATCTTTTAAGGTTAGTGCTATCATTTTATTAGCTTTTAATATACATTCGGCTGAATTACCGAACCAAAATATACCACCCATCCCCGACAAAAGCAAATGTAAATTCAGGCTGTGGGTGTTTGTTAATTCGTCCCCCTGATATGCTCTTGCAACCGCTCTATCTTAGCGTCCTTCTTATCGCACTCGGCCTGTAGGCGCTTGACCTCTTCCTCATTACGGTCTGCCTTTATGATATATCTTATAGCGTAGAAAAAACCGCCTATAAAAGCTAAAATAACGGCTATTAAAGCTATCCAGTTTGCGGTATCCATTACTCATGCGACATAGCCATTTTCTTATCCAGCATTTTTGGCACTGTAAGTTCGACAATTTCTCTCAGATTTTCAGGCCATTCGGGTTCGTTCTTGTCTGCTATACCCCAAACGTGACATTCATTGATGAGCCTTTTATAAATTCGCGTATCAAAGTAGCCCGATACGACTATCATATAAATTCCTGAGTATTTCTTCTTGATGCTTATGACGGTATCAAAAACGTTATAGTCAGTTATGCCAATATCGGTTATAACCATGTAAACATCGTCGTTCAATGCATTAATAAACTCATCAGGATCGTAAAATGTTTTTACGCTAAAGGTGTCTGATTTACTCAATACGCGCTCCATTACCCGTAGGTCATCGATATTGTCATCGAGTATATGGATTAAGATTTGGATTTTGGAGGTCATTTCTTCAATTCGATCATAACCCTATCAAACCGACTATTCATGTCTTTTTTATCTTCTTCCCGGTATTTAAATAAGGTTGATATATCATCCTTGATACCACCGAGTGTGCTATTCAATGTAGCGGTGACAGTTGCGATCACAACCTTTTCAATAAACTCTTGCTTCTCTTGCTTTTGTGCTAATTGGTAAGCATCACGTTCAGCCGCTTTGTCCTTAAACCATTTGTTGGTAAATCCTAAGAATGCTATTAAAATACCAATTACAGTTACAATCCATGTTCCGATCGTTGTCCAGTTGATAGGTTCCGGTATAGGTGGTGTCATTCTGATAATTTTTGAATATTGCATGTTAATTCACTAAGGTAAAACTTTATTCCCGTTCTCATTTACCGTTTTTTAACCCAATTTTCAATCAGGGTCACCCATTACTTTATACTTCCACTCGTTAAAAAATATAGTAGTAGTTACGAATAAAACTGTTCCGTCATAGGCGTAGAACATATGCATCGGGTATTTAGTGTTAAAAAACTCTGTAATTGTTAAAATTATAAATAAATAGTTGACCAGTATAGAGATAAAAATCAATAGATTGAAATTCCTGTGATGCTCATTAATAAAGCCACACTTCCAATCTAGTAACACAAACAACGCTGCACCGAATGTTAGCCAATTATAAAACAACTTGCCAAAATACGGCGTCCATACAAGGAACTGGAATATATAAACATCAAAAAGCCCGACATATAATATCAGGGCTATGATTGTTATGGCAATTCTGATTTGCATGTTAAGCTGGCCTACCTAAATCCAAAACACAATCCCCCGTGGTCGTGTTGCAGACATAGTGAGGTGGGCAGCCGGTTGTCTTGCAGGTGCCACCGCTGGCCGGGCTAACATGTCCATGAATAACCTCAATAATCGCCTCCGGTCCGTACAGTTCGATTAAATCATCAAAGTGTAGTTGTAATTCTGATTTTTCCATTTTTATGTTTGTTTAAAAGAGTTTGTACCAGGTTGTATTTGATTTACGATACTGATAAGAGGTAGATGTTCCTGCGTTGGCTGCTGTTAACGCCGCACCTATCAACGATTGTGCAGTATTGGCTAACATTGTCAAAACACTTACAACAGCAGATACCCCCGTAATTGTACCACCAAATTGAAAGTTAACAACGTCCTGATCTTGTGGATTGGGCGGTAACTTAAGGCTTAATGTAGCTGCCAATGATGCCGGATTGACATATACTATCCCCGTTGCATCATTTACCGTTTGAGTGCCGCTTGTAGCGGTTATTTCCTGTATGCCGTCTCTTTGCATGATAATTTATTATAATATGTAAATGTAATTATTTATCTTTGGGTAAACAACCACGAAAAGAAATGAAAGATAGAAATCTTGATCATTCCGATCACTGGGCAACACCGCCGCACATTTACAATGAACTTAACGAAGAATTTAATTTTGATTTTGACCACTGTCCATTAAGATCTCAATTTGATGGATTGGCTATTGAATGGGGTGG
>Ga0207687_10001881_pt1 | contig 14454 bp, 15 predicted proteins | sample KBSM54metaG_FD_184399 | JGI IMG/M metagenome (GOLD analysis project Ga0207687, IMG submission 184399) | Miscanthus rhizosphere microbial communities from Kellogg Biological Station, Michigan, USA - KBS M5-4 metaG (SPAdes) (version 2) | ecosystem: Host-associated > Plants > Roots > Rhizosphere >...
CGCCCAGAAATTCAGCACGACCGGTTTGCCGCGATAGCGCGAGAGATCGACCGCTTCGCCGCTGCCGACCGCTTTCAATCGGAAGTCGGGAGCGACGGCGCCGACGAGCGGCGAGTCGATGTGCTGCGGATCGTTGCCGAGGGCGAAGTAGAGGACCGCGACGAGAGCCGCGGTGATGATGCCGCCGACAATGAGGACGCTTCGATTCATGCGTTCACGGCGACGGTGTCGTCCCGCCCGTCCGCCAGTTCGCTCGCTACGGTCGCGATGATTCTGCGAGGAGGAATCAGCGCGATCACGCCGCCGAGTCCCATCAGGAGCACGGCGTACCAGATCCATCCGACCATCGGCGTCGTGATGAGCAGAATGCCCGCGCTGTCCGACGACGGATCGATGTTCATGATGGAAACGTACAAGTCTTCGGTGATCGACGAATGCACGGCCGGCGTGCCGATCGGCTCGCGCATCATCGCGTACTGATTCATGCGCGGCTCGAGGATGCCGAGGTCGCGGCCGTTTTTCTGGACGCGGAAGCGCGCGATCGTCGCCACACGATTCGGTTCGTTGCGGACCTCGGTACCGAGGAATTGCAGCGAATAGTTCTTGATGGTCGCGGTGCCGCCTTTGCGCAGCGACACTTCATGCGTCGTGCGCATCGTGCTCGACACGGCGATGGCGACGATCACGATCACCGCGCCGGAGTGAATCACGTACGAGCCGAAGCGGCGGCGTCCGCGCTTCCACTGCGCTTGCGTCGTGGCGTCGAGAATCGACTCGCCGCCCTTCATTCGTTGCGCAACAGGACGCCACATCTCCGCGAGCGTGACCCACGCCGCGTATCCGCCGAATGCGAGCGTCGCCACCGTCCACGGATTGCGCGAACCGAGTGCGAAGCCGGCGACGGCGACAATCACCGCACCGATGAGCGGCGGCAGGAGCGAGCGCATGGCCTGTTCCTTCGTCGCGCGTCCCCACGGAAGCGCGGGACCGATGCCCAGAAGAAAGATCAGCGCGGCGCCGGCGGGAACGACCATCGCGTCGAAGTACGGACGTCCGACGCTCATCTGCTTCCCTTTGATCGCTTCGACGATGAGCGGGAAGCACGTTCCGATCAACACCGTGAACGTGATCAGAACGAAGATCAGGTTGTTGAAAAGGAACATCGACTCGCGCGACAACGCGCCGTCGATGCGGCCTTCGGCTTCGAGCGAGTCGATGCGCTTCGCGAGGAGGACGATCGAGCCGACGAGGATGAACGCGAGGAACACGAGGATCGTCGGGCCGATCGAGCTTTGCGTGAACGAGTGAACGGAGTTGAAGACGCCGGAGCGCGTCATGAACGTGCCGAGGATGGTGAGGAGGAAGCTCGCCTGAACGAGCGTGACGGTCCAACCTTTCAGCACGCCGCGTCGCTCCATCACGATCGCGCTGTGAAGTGCCGCGGTCGCAGTAAGCCACGGAAGCAGCGATGCGTTTTCCACCGGATCCCACGCCCAGTAACCGCCCCATCCGAGAACTTCGTACGCCCACCAGCCGCCGAGCATGATGGCGATGGTGAGGAAGATCCACGGAAGCAGCAGCGAGTTGCGCAGCGGTTTGAGGAACGCGAGCCCGAGTCGTCCGCGCAGCAGCGCGGCGGTCGCGAATCCGAACGGGATGGTCATGCCGACGTAGCCGAGATACAGCATCGGCGGGTGGATGATCATCAGCAGATGGTTCTGCAGCAGCGGATTCGGTCCCGGTCCGTCGGCGGGCGGTTGCGCAACCGTTTGAAACGGACTCGCCGGTCCCGCGATCAGGAATCCGAAAAACGTTCCGCACGTGAGCCATGTGCCGATCGCGTACGCCATGTACTCGACGTGTTCATTGCGCGTGAGCCATGTCGCGCCGGCGATGTAGATGCCGAGGACGAAGCCCCAGAAGAGAATCGATCCTTCGAGCGATGACCAGAGGCTCACGATCGTGACCCACGTCGGCACGAGTCGCGATCCGACTTGCGCGACGTAGCTCACACTGAAGTCGTGCGTGAGCAGCGCGTACTCCATCACCAGCGTCGCCAGCGCCATGCACGCGGCGAACGCGAACGCGAAACGGCGCGCCCATTTCAATCCGTCGATCGATTTCTTCGCTCCTGCCGCAAACGCGAGGATCGCGCCGGTGGTGGAGACGAGGAGCGAGGCGAGGATGAGGATGCGTCCGAGGGCGGCGTTCATGATGTGGTTGCGCGGTTGCGCAGTTGCTCGGTTGCGTGGTTGCTTTTACTGAGCAACCGCGAAACCTCGCAACTGAGCAACCTCAATCCTGGAGTCCTTCTGTCGTTTTCATCAGTTTCTCGAGCTCTTCCTTCGACATCTTGTGCCCGCCTTTCGGCGCGCGGTACTCGTTGTTATGCGACACCATCAGCCGATTGCACTCGAAGTAGCCCCCACGGGTCATCGTCCCTTCGACGACGACGCCGATGTTCTCGCGGAACATCTGCGGTGGAACGCCGCTCGACTTCACGTGCACGATGCGGCCGGCGTCTTTGACGTCGAACTCGACGCCGGACACGCCGGCGTGATTGCGGATCGAGCCCGGCGCGACCATGCCGCCGAGGCGGATCGTGGCGCCGTACGCTTTGTCGCCGTTCGCGTAGAGATCGGACGGCGTCCAGTAGTAGACGAGGTTCTTGTTGATGCCGCCGGCGGCGATGACGACGAAGGCGAGCACGGCGACGAGCAGCGCGCCGATCATGAATCGCCGCGTCTGTTTGCGAACTTTGTCGGTCTCAGTCATGACGTTGCTCATTCTGCGTTCGGATCCTTCGATGCGCGGAGGCGCTCCTCACGAAGCCGTGTGATCAGTGTCACCCCGTAGATCGTGAGGATCGCCGCGGTGATCGCGTACGCGGCGATGACGAAGTTCCATCCTCCTGTGACGACGCCCTGGGTCATGTGGTCACCTCGACAACCGGCAGCGGCGGACGCTCATTCTTGAGCCGCAGCGCGGCGATTCGCGAACGAAGCATGATGAATCCGGTCATGAGCAGCAGGATGCCGAACGCGTTCGCACGCAGCGGGATCCAGAACGGCTTCGAGACCGTCGACGGCGACGACTGCTGCTGATGCAGCGAGTTCCACCACTTCACGGAAAAGTAGACGATCGGGACGTCGACGTAGGCGATGATCGTCGCGACGCTCGACCAGATCGCGCGCTTGAGCGGATCTTCGACGAAGCGCCGCAGCGCGAGCACTCCGATGAACGCGAAGAGAAGAACCGCGGTCGTCGTGAGACGCGGATCCCAGTCCCACCACACGCCCCACGTCGGCTTGGCCCAGATCGATCCCTGACAACAAAGAAGAAACGCGAGCACGACGCCGACCTCGATCGACGCTTCCAGCCGCGCGTCCCACTTGTAGTTGCCGCCGAGGAGAAAGACGATCGCGGAGATCGCGGCGAGCGTCATCGCCACGAGCGCGAACCATGCAGTCGGAACGTGCACGTACATGATTCGCTGCGTCTCGCCCATGAACTGTTCGGGCGGCGCGACGAAGAGACCGAAGTACGAGCCGATGAGGAAGAGCATGATGCCTGCTGCGATCAGTACGTTTGGCTGGCGATAGTCGCTGTAATCGTCGGCGGCGAGGAACAGCACCAGCGCGATGAGTCCGCCGAAGACGGCGATCAGCGTGCGCGCCACGACCGGCAGGCCAAGGGAGATGTTGAGGTTCCAGTACTCGTCGGCGATGGTGACGAGGACCGCGAAATAGACGGCGAGCGCGAGCAGAGCGACCCCGGCAGAAAATAAGCGTTTATTCATCGACGACTCGTCCGAAGAGAAGGCCGCACAGCGACCAATAAATTGCGTCGAAGGCGACGAGGAGAATGATCCACGATCTTCCCTCGCTCATCGGATCGCCGAGGATGACGAGCGAAGTTGCTTTGACGGAGGCGAGAAGCGCGGGAACGATGAGTGGAAAGAGCAGCAAAGGCAGCAGCGTCTGCTTCGATCGAATCTGCGCGGTCATCGCCGCGTACAGCGTTCCCGGCGCCGACAACCCGGCGCTGCCGAGAAGGATGATGAAGACGAGCGAGAGGATGCGCGTCGTGCCGGCGTCGTAGAGAACGACCATCACAGGAACGAGCGAGAGACCGATGATGGCGAGCTGAATCCAGTTCGCAATCGCCTTTCCGTAGTAGATGACCCGAGGACTGGTCGGCAGCAGCAGCAGCCCTTCGAGCGCGCGATTCTCCATCTCCGCGTGAAAGCTCTCCGCGAGCGTCAGCGTGGAGGAGAGGAGGAGTCCGAGCCAGAGAAATCCGGCGGAGAACTGCCGCAGCGCCGCGGCGTTCGGACCGATCGCGAAGCTGAAGAGAAGGAGCGCGGCGGCGCCGAAGACGAGCACGGCGACGAGCTGCGCGCGCGAGCGCCACTGAAGGAGGAACTCTTTGCGGAGAGCGATCAGCAAACGCGCCCCGCTTCCAGCGTGATCACCTGATCCGCCAGATTCGTGACGTGCTCGACTTGATGCGTCGCGATTACCACCGTCACGCCATTCGCGCGTAGCTCGCGAATCACGTTGTCGACGAGCGTGAACCCTTCCGGATCGAGTTGCCCGTACGGCTCATCGAGCATCACGATCTTCGCGTTCTGCATCAAGACGCGTGCGAAGGAGAGCCGCTTGCGCATCCCCGCCGAGAACGTCGATACCACATCGTTCGCGCGGGCGAGCAATCCGACGCGATCGAGCAGCTTGTCGATGTCGCCGCTGATCCCGAGAACCGCGAGATTCTCGCGCGCGCTCAGCGCATCGTAGAGATACGAGGCGTGGCTGAGCAGCGCGCTCACGCCGCGAACGTCTTCGCGCTCGCGCACGACGTCGAATCCGGCGACGCGCACGCTTCCCATGTCGGGACGAATCGCCGTGGAGAGCACCCGCAGCAGCGTCGTCTTTCCCGACCCATTCCGCCCCGCCACCATGAGCACGCTTCCCGCTTCCGCCGTCAACGACACGCCCGCGAGCGCCCAGCGCCGCCCGTAGCGTCGCGCAACGTTTTCGACTTCGATCGCCGCCATCGAGCCGGAGCTTACTATGATGCGCGAATGCGTCCGGTGATCGTCACGTCACTCCTTCTTGTGATGGCCTGCACAGCCGCACCGCCACCCGCGCCGGCGCCTGTCGCGCCACCGCAGCCGCAGATGCCGTTCGGCCTCACGAACGACGAAGAGGCGAAGGTTCTCGCACTCGAGGATCGCCGCGAATTCGACGCGGCATTCGCGGCGCAGATGATCGCGAATCCGAATTCGCTCCATCGCCAGCGCATCGCCCTCGCCCTCGGCCGCATCGGATCGCAGACGTTCGTCGACGCGAACGGAAACGGCGAGCGCGACGCGAACGAGCATCAGGCCGGCATCGATCTTCTCGCGACGCTCACCTCGGATCCCGATCGCAACGTTCGCGAGATGGCCGCCTTCGCCCTCGGCGAGATCGGCGACAACGCGAGCGCCGACGCCCTCATTCGATTTGCGAACGACGCGGATGCCGGCGTCGCTGCCGAAGCGGTCGAGGCGTTGTCGAAGCTCGCGCCGAAGCTCGCGCTCGTTCGCTACATGCCGTACACCGACGCGTCGCGGCCGCAAGGCGTGCGCGCTCGCGCGCTGCGATTCCTGTTTCGATTCGCATCCGATGAAGCGAGCGCGATCGCCGCGGGAAGTCTCGACTCGAGCGACGTTCCGGTTCGCGAAGCGGCGACCTACGCGCTCGCACGCCGCGCTTACGCTCCCGCACGCGAGCGACTGCAACTTCTTCTGAGCGACTCGAATGTTCTGACGCGCGCTTACGCGGCGTCGGCGCTCGGCCGCATCGCGTCGAAAGAATCCGTCGCGCCGCTCATCGAGGCGACGCGCGATCCGCATCCGTGGATGCGCACGAACGCGCTCGTCGCGCTCTCGCGCGTCTTCACGAAAGATCCGGCGAGCGTTCCGTCGGACGCCACGCCGGTCATCGCCCTCATCGACGATCCCGATCCCGGCACGCGCGCGTCGTTCATCGACACCCTCGGCTGGTACGCGACGAAAAGCGAGAACGCGAAGAAGAAGCTCGCCGAGCTGACGATGAGCGGCTCGCGCTGGGATCGCGAGCTCGCCGTCGGCGCGTGGGCGAAGCATTTCGATGACGCGAAGCCGCTAACGAGTTGGGAGAAGATCCGCGTCCTCGACTCGCGCTATGTGCGCGCGCTCGCAAGCGATTCCGATCCGATGGTACGCGCGTCCGCTCTCGGCGCGATCAAAGACGATCAAGCCGACGCGGAGATCGAAGTGATCCGCAATGCGCTCAAGGATCCGGACGTCGTCGTGCGCGCGAACGCGATCGATCGATACTCGAAGACGAAGTCGCCCGACGTCGCGGTGTTGCGCGCCGCGGAAGAGCGCGGAAGAAGTGACGCGATGAACGACGCGCGCGCCGCGGCGATCACGGCAATCAGTGACGAAGCGTTTCTGCGATCGCTGCTGAGCGACAAGGATCCGGTCGTGCGCCGCATCGCCGCCGATCAGATCGAAGAGAAGCTGAAGAAGAATCGTCCGCAGTTCACGCCGCTTCCGGTGACCGCGGACTACGCGCAGATCATCGCGTGGTCGCACGCGCCGCACACGGCGACGATCCACATGCCGCGCGGCAACATCGAGATGACACTCCTCGTGCAGGATGCGCCGATGACGACGTGGAACTTCGCGCAGCTGGCGAAAAAGCATTTCTTCGACAACACGTCGTTCATGCGCGTCGTGCCGAACTTCGTCATCCAGGGCGGCGATCCGCGCAACGACATGAACGGCGGCCCCGGCTACTCGATCCGCGACGAGATCAATCTGCAAAAGTACACGCGCGCCGCGGTCGGCATGGCGCTCTCCGGTCCCGACACCGGCGGCTCGCAGTTCTTCGTCACGCATTCGCCGCAGCCGCATCTCGACGGCGGCTACACGATCTTCGGCCGCGTCGTCGACGGGATGAATGCCGTCGTCGATCAGACGGAGCGCGGCGACAAAGTCGACACGATCACGATCGACGAGCGCAAGCCGCCGAGCGCCGCCGACGTCACGTCGTCGCAGAAGACGCCGCTGCCGACGGAGATCGGCCGCATCACTCCGGCGCGCCTCCTCGCCATCGTTCCCGAATACGCGCAGCGCAAGGAGTCGTATCAGCCCGACGCGTCGGAGCTCGACTTCATGGCGACGCAGATCATGCCCATCGATCGCATCGAAGTCTTCCTCGGCACCTGGTGCAGCGACAGCCAGCGCGAGGTGCCGAAGTTCCTCAAGATCCTCGACGAGCTGCGCGCGAAGCGCGGCAAAGACATCGCCGTTTCGTACGTTGCGGTCGATCGCGCGAAGCAGATGCCCGCGGATTTGCTCGCCGGAAAGTCGATCGACAAAGTGGCGACGTTCATCGTCTATCGCGGCGAGCACGAGTTGGGAAGGATCGTCGAGAAGCCGAACGGACTGCTCGAAGACGACCTGCTCGCGATCATGGCTCCGACGCGATGAGCGGGAACAGCGGGCGCACGCTGTCATTCCGAGCCGCGTCAGACGGCGAGGAATCCCCCTCGCAAGAACGGTTCTCGCACATGCGCCGGGGATCCCTCGCCGCGCTTCGCCGGCTCGGGATGACAAACGAGCGATGAGCGTTCTCGCCGGCCGCCTCTTTCAACTCATCGGCATGATCCTTCTTCCCATCGGCCTGCTCTACGGACTGGCGAAGAATCAGATCGACGTCGAAGTGCGGCTGCTGGTCGTCGGCGGCGCGTTCTTTCTCGCCGGCTGGCTGCTGGCCCGCAAGCGATGAAGTACACGGTCGTCCTCACCGCCGAATATCCGTCGATCGCGCGCGAGATTCTCGCTGGCGAGTTCGACGTCATCGAGCATCCGACCGAGAACGTCCGCAGCGAAGACGACGTCATCACGATCCTCGCCGAAGCCGATGCGGCGATCACGCTGCTCAGCGATCCGCTGACGCGGCGCGTACTCGAATCGAATCCGAATTTGCGGATGATCGCGAACTACGCGGTCGGCTACAACAACGTCGACATCGACGCCGCGCGCGACCTCGGCATCCGCGTCACGAACACGCCCGGCGTCCTCACCGAAGCGACGGCGGATCTGACGATGGCGCTCATTCTCGCGGTGATGCGGCGACTCGTCGAAGGCGATCGCGAGGTGCGCGCGACCGGCGAGTGCGTCTGGGAGCCGCTTCATCTTCTCGGGACGAGCCTGGAAGGAAAACGACTCGGCATCATCGGCATGGGACGCATCGGCACCGCGGTCGCGAATCGCGCGCGCGTGTTCGGCATGGACGTCATCGGCGTGCGGCGCGGCGACTCGCTCGACGAATTGCTCGCGACGAGCGACGTCGTCTCGATTCACGTGCCGCTGTCGCGCGAGACGCGTCATCTGATCAATGCGGAGACGATCGCGAAGATGAAGCGCGGCGCGTTCTTCATCAACACATCGCGCGGCGCACTCGTCGACGAAGACGCGCTCTGCGACGCGCTCGACGCCGGACATCTTCGCGGCGCCGCGCTCGACGTCTACGAGCACGAGCCGCGCGTCAGTCCGCGACTTATCGCGATGAACAACGTCGTCATCGTGCCGCACATCGGCTCGGCAACGGAGGAAACGCGCGCGGCGATGGCGCGAATCGCCGCGACCGACGTTCGAAAATTCCTGCGCGGCGAAACTCCAGCGCACGTCGTCGTTTAACGGCACGGTTGAGTGCTCGCACATTGCACTGTCATCACCGCGGAGGAACGAACCAAAGTCGATCTCACGCTTGCGAAAGCCGACGCGAACGAGTTCGACGGTGTGCTGCTCCCCGACGGCGTCATCAACGGCGACGCGCTGCGCATCGACAAGAAAGCACAGCAGTTCGTGCAGGAGATCGACCGCGCAGCCGTATGCCGGACGATATACCCGCGTTCAATGAAGCAATCGTCAACTTGTTGACGGACGTCCATCACGGCAAAACGGTGCGCGCCGATCAACGCGATTCACGCGAAGTGCGCGCGTGAACACGGCGCGGACCTTGCTCATTCTTTTGTGCATGCGGGCGGAGAGAGATGATCGACAAACGAGTCCTCGTAGTCGATGACGACGACGCTATTCGCGCGCTGCTGATCACGATCCTGCGGCGACGCAGCATCAAGGTCGACAGCGCGCGTCACGGCGTAGAGGCGATGGAGCGGCTGAAGCACTGCCGCTACTCCGTGATGCTGCTCGACCTGATGATGCCGCAGATGAACGGCTACGAGCTGCTCGAAGAGATCGCGAGCCTGACGCCGGACGAGCGCCCCGTCGTCATCGTGCTGACGGCGGGAACGGAGCCGCGCAATCTCTCGCCCGAGCTCGTCTCCGGCAGCATTCGCAAACCGTTCGACATCGAGCTTCTAGTCGACACCATCTCCGCATGCCTCACCGCGAGAGCCGCCAACAATCAACGAGACGACTGTCCGACGGCTGAGAGCGACTGCAGTGTTTCCACGAACGATCCAAACTGATGTTTATGGCATGCCTTTTGGAATTTTGACGGGCATGACTCAACAGCAACCACGGGTCCTCATCATCGAAGACAACGATGTTCTTCGAGTCATGCTGTTCACCATCCTGCGACACCAGCCGCTCGGCGTCGACACGGCGCGCTCGCACGACGAAGCGATCGAGAAGGCTCTGACGTGCGATTACGCACTGATCCTCATCGACATGGATCTGCCCGACGGCGAGAGCGAGTTGTTCCTCCGCGAGTTCCACGAGCAGAGGCCGCAAGCGACGTCGTTCATCATCGCCGTCCGCGATCCGCAGAACGATCGCTACGTCGATCCGAAATCGATCGTGGCGGTGCTCAACAAACCGCTCGAGATCGACACGATGGCCGAGGTGATTCGCGAATGCGCGTTTCTCGTGCCGCAGCCGGAAGATCCGCTTCCGTGTCCTCCGTCGGAGAGCGAGCTGCGCGAGAAGCTGGATCGCGGATCGTATTTGGCCAACTGACGCTCACGCGTAGTAACGCGAAGGATCTGCTCCGCTTGGACCGGCATCATCGAAGAGATTAGCATCCGCGCCGTGACCGAGCGACGCCGCGGATTGCTGTTGATTGCGTTCGCCGCGCTGCTGTGGTCGACGGGCGGCGTCTGCATCAAAGCGATCGACGATCCGCCGCTGAAAGTCACGTTCTATCGCTCGGTATTCGCAGCGATCGCGCTGATGATCCTGTTCCGGCGGCGCGTTTTCGTGCGGCGGTGGCGATCGACGCCGGCATTCGCGGCGGCGATCATCAGCTACGGCACTTGCCTGACGTCGTTCGTCGTCGCGACGAAGTGGACGACGGCAGCAAACGCGATCTTTCTGCAGTACGCCGGCGTCGTCTGGGTGCTGCTCTTCTCGCCTCTCGTCGTGCGCGAGCCGATGCGCTCGCGCGATGCGATCGCGATCGTCGTCGCGATGTCGGGCATGGCGCTTTTCTTCGTCGGACGATTCGAAGCGCGTGGCATGGCGGGCAACGGAATGGCGCTGGTCTCGAGCGTCTTCTTCGCGGCGCTGATCCTCGCGTTGAGGCGCGAGCACGATGCCGCGGAATCGGCGATTACGTGGGGCAACGCGGCGCTCGCGCTGGCGATGCTGCCCGCGGTCGCGCACGATCTCACGCTCACTCCGAAATCGCTCGCCGTCCTCCTCTTCCTCGGCCTCTTCCAGATCGCGTTTGCCTACGTCCTGTTCGTGCGCGGATTGAAGTACGTGACGGCGACGCAGGCGTCGCTCACGAGCATGCTCGAACCGGTCTCGAATCCGATCTGGGTTCTTCTGTTTCTCGGCGAGATCCCGTCGCCGTACGCGATGGCCGGCGCGGTCATCGTGCTCTCCGCGATCGCGTGGCATACACTCCGCGGCGAGCCGGCGACCGAGCTTCCCGCGCCGGATTGAGTCTTGCAGTCGCGCCGTAACGTGTCCAACTTCGAAGTGATCGAGCCGGCGACCGGCGAACGCCTCGCGTCGATTCCGCAGGCGACGGCCGATGACGTCGATCGCGCTGCGCGCGCCGCGCATCGCGCGTTCACGACCGGCGCGTGGCACACGATCAACACGCGCGAGCGCGGACGCATCCTGATGCGGCTCTCGAATCTGATCCGCGAACATCGCGACGAGCTCGCGCGCACGGAGTCGCGCAACATCGGCAAGCCGATTCGCGACTCGCGCGACGAAGTCGATCTCGCCGCCAACTGTTTCGAGTTTTACGCCGGCGCGACGAACAAGATCGGCGGACAGACGATCCCCGGCGCTGCGTCGGGGGTGTTGATGTCGTTTCGCGAGCCCGTCGGCGTGTGCGGCGTCATCGTGCCGTGGAACTTTCCGATCGCCATCACGTCGTGGAAAGTCGCACCGGCGCTGGCGATGGGAAACACGGTGCTGCTCAAGCCCGCCGAACAGACGCCGCTCACCGCGCTGCGACTCGCCGAGCTCGCGCTCGAAGCGGGCGTGCCCGAGGATGTGTTCACGGTGATTACGGGACCGGGAAGCGCGATCGGCGAAGCGATCATCAAACATCCGGTCGTGCGCAAAGTGGCGTTCACCGGATCGACGGAAGTCGGCGCGAACGTGATGCGCCTCGCCGCCGACGACATCAAACGCGTGAGCCTCGAGCTCGGCGGCAAATCGGCGAACGTCATCTTCGACGACTGCGACTTCGCGCGTGCCGTCGCCTCGGCCACCTCCAGCGCGCTCGGCAACGCGGGACAGGATTGCTGCGCGCGGAGCCGCGTGCTCGTGCAACAGTCGATCTACGATCGCTTCAGCAAGGCGCTCGTCGACGCATTCGAAAAAGTGAACGTCGGCGATCCGCTCGACGATGCGACGGAGATGGGACCGCTCGTCACGCAGTCGCATCGCAAGCGCGTGCTCGACTACGTCGAGAGCGGACGCAGCGAAGGCGCGACGCTCGCCACCGGCGGCACATCGAGTGAGCATTGCTTTCTCGCGCCGACGATCTTCACCGACGTCAGGCCCGAGATGCGCATCGCGCGCGAAGAGATCTTCGGTCCCGTCGTCACGGTGATGCCGTTTCGCGATGAAGCGGAAGCGATCGCGATGGCGAACGACAGCGATTACGGACTTTCCGGATCGATCTGGACGCGCGACATCGGCCGCGCGATGCGCGTCGCGCGCGCGATCGAGACCGGCAATCTCTCGATCAACTCCGGCAGCAGCGTCCATCTCGAAGCGCCGTTCGGCGGCGTGAAAAAATCAGGACTGGGTCGCGAGCTCGGCCTGCAGGTTCTCGACAACTACACGGAATGGAAGACGGTGTACATCGATATCGGAAATTGAAAATGGAAAATTGAAAATTGAAAAAACAGCTTACTTTTCAATTTTCACCTTTCAATTTTCAATTTGAGCGAAGCGAATCATGCAAGGAAAAATCGATTTCGACACGCTGAAGCGGATGGTGAACGAGGACGAGCTCGAGACGATCGTCGCCTGCTTCCCCGACATGTACGGCCGCCTCGTCGGCAAGCGCATCAGCGCGCGGTTCTTCATCGACGAAGTCGCCGAGCACGGGATGCACGCGTGCGACTACCTCCTCGCGTGCGACGTCGACATGGAGCCCGTGCCTGGCTACACGTTCACGTCGTGGGCGAAAGGCTACGGCGATTTTCATCCGGTGCCCGATTTCGAAACGCTGCGCGTCGCGTCGTGGCTGCCGAAGACGGCGATCGTGTTGTGCGACGTGCGCGACGACGATTCGCACGAACTGGTCACGCTCGCGCCGCGCAGCATTCTTCGCCGCCAGATCGATCGTGCCGCGAAGCTCGGCTTCATGGCCTTCGGCGCGTCGGAGCTCGAGCTCTACGTCTTCAACGATTCATACGAAACCGCCGCGCAGAAGGGCTACATCAACCTCGAGCCGATCGGACGCGTCATCGAGGATTACCACATCCTCCAAAGCACGAAAGAAGAGTTCCTCATCGGCGCGATTCGATCGCATCTCGAGCGCAGCGGGATTCCCGTCGAGTCGTCGAAAGGCGAATGGGGACCGGGTCAGCAGGAGATCGGATTGCGCTACGCCGATCTGCTCGAGATGGCCGATCGGCATCATCTCTACAAACACGCCGCGAAAGAGATCGCGTGGCAACTCGGCAAAGCGATCACGTTCATGGCGAAGTGGGACGAGCGCTACGCCGGCTCGAGCTGCCACATTCACATGTCGCTCTGGGACAAGAGCGGGAAGAAGTCGCTCTTCGCCGGGGAGTCTCCAACCTTCCGCCACTTCCTCGGCGGATGGATGACGCACATTCGCGAGCTGTTCGCGTTCTATGCGCCGTATCCGTCGTCGTACAAACGCTACGTCGCCGGATCGTTCGCGCCGACCGGCATCGCGTGGAGTCACGATAATCGCACCGCCGGTTTCCGCATCGTCGGCAAAGACAAGTCGCTGCGCATCGAATGCCGCGCCGCGGGCGCCGACGCGAACGCGTATCTCGCGTTTGCAGCGACGCTCGCCGCGGGACTCGACGGCGTCGCGAAGAAGATCGAGCCGCCCGCTGCGTTCGAAGGCGACGTCTACGCGGCAGAGGAGCTGCCACACGTTCCGCGCACGTTGAATGAGGCGATCGCCGCGCTGGAGTCGAGCGCGTTCGCGCGCGAGGCGCTCGGCGACGCCGTCATCGATCACTATCTCCACTTCTTCCGCACCGAACAGCGAAAGTTCGATGCCGCGGTCACCGATTGGGAAAGGCGAAGGTACTTCGAACAAGCATGAGACTCGAGAACAAAGTCGCACTCATCACCGGCGGCGGCAGCGGCATCGGCAAAGCGTCATGCATCGCGTTCGCGCGCGAAGGCGCGCAGGTCGTCGTCGTCGACGTGAAGCTCCAGTCCGCGGAAGCGACGGCGAAAGAAATCGGGGGAGCCGCATTCGCCGCCGACGTCTCCAAAGCGAAGGATGCCGAGGCGATGGTGAAGTTTGCGGAGGAGACGTTCGGGAAACTGAACGTCATCTTCAACAACGCCGGCGTCTTTCTCGACGACGACACGTCCGTCACGGAGACGAGCGAAGAGACCTGGGATCGCGTCATCAACATCAATCTCAAAGGCGTCTTCCTCGGATGCAAGTACGCGGTGCCCGCTTTGTTGCGCGCGGGCGGCGGATCGATCATCAACACGGCGTCGTTCGTCGCGCTCATGGGCGCGGCGGTGCCTCAGATCGCGTACACGGCGTCGAAAGGCGGCGTGCTCTCGATGACACGCGAGATCGCGGTCGAGTTCGCGCGTCAGAACATTCGCGCGAATGCGCTGTGTCCCGGACCCGTCGAGACGCCGCTGCTGCAGGAGCTCCTCGCCGATCCGGCGCGCCGCAATCGGCGGCTCGTGCACATTCCGCCGGGACGCTTCGCGCGTCCTGAGGAGATGGCGAATGCGGCGCTGTTCCTGGC
>Ga0207687_10001884_pt1 | contig 14446 bp, 15 predicted proteins | sample KBSM54metaG_FD_184399 | JGI IMG/M metagenome (GOLD analysis project Ga0207687, IMG submission 184399) | Miscanthus rhizosphere microbial communities from Kellogg Biological Station, Michigan, USA - KBS M5-4 metaG (SPAdes) (version 2) | ecosystem: Host-associated > Plants > Roots > Rhizosphere >...
ACCTGACGGGCGGACGGGCGGAAGTCAGTCCCCTCGGGTCGTTCGACGACTATAGCCGCTTCGTGCGCGGCCCCCTGGTGTGGCTCGGACAAACCGATCCCGCCGCCACCATGGAAACGCTGCACGAAGCCGACCCGGCCCTGGCCACGTTGCGGAGCGTCATGGCGGCGTGGGAGGCGGCGATAGGGCTGGGCACGGCGAAGACCGCCACCGAAGTCATCGAAATGGCGCAAAATCCGTCACGAGAGTTCGAAGCCAGCCCCGCGAATGAAACCCCCGCCGAGAAAACAGCGAGGGAAGGGCGGGATAAAGCGCGCGTCGTCGCGCGTGTCGCACTCGGAGAAGCCCTCGCCGGCATCAGCAAGAACGGCGTGAAGCCAACGCCGCAGGAGTTAGGCCACTGGCTGCGACATAACGCCGGAGGGATAGCCGACGGACGACGATTCACGGGGGAAATGGATTCAGGGCGTAAAATAAAGACCTGGAGCCTGGCCATGTCATTTTAATATATATCTTTTGTCAAAGATAAGGTTACGGGGACTTCGGGGGGTTACGGGGGGTTCTGGCATCACTCCTAGGTAAACCATTATGTTAGTAGTGTTAGTTGGTTTTCCCTGCGAAGAGATAGAAAGCCCCCGTAACCCCCCGAAGTCCCCGTAGAAGGAAAATTGACTTATGCAAAACGGAAAATGGGCCAATTCCGGCGTGCCCAAGGCTGGCTGGGAGTTCGCCGGCATGGTCGATCTGGGAGACCCCTCGGCTATTTGCGAAATGTGCGAGGTCCAGGAGATCCGGTACGTCCACTACATGGATCACTGGGATTATCCGGACACATTACGATGTGGCGTCATCTGTGCCGGGCGGATGGGAGGGGACGCGGCGGCGGCGAGAGCGCGCGACGATGAGATGCGGCGGCAGGCCACGCGAGCCGCGCGAAAAGGGAAATGGCTCGGACGGAACTGGCGCGAGTCGGCGGCGGGCAATGCTTTCCTGAATACCGGAGGCTTCAATGTCGTGGTGTACGAACGTGGCTACGACGTGTGGGGCTTCCGTGTCCTGAACCGAACGACGGATGACAGGATCGTCGCTCGTAAGCTTTACGCGAGCCAGGAAGCGGCGATGCTACGGGCGTTCGATGCCCTGGAGCGGATGAAAGATAAGGGGCGTTGACCCTCATCCTTGGCATTGACCCCGGCATGAATGGCGCGGCCGCGCTGATACGAGTGGCGGCCGGCGCCATCGCCCAATGCTTCACCGAGGCATGGACGATCGAGCATCAACGGCCGCTGGCGCTGGCCGCCAGGGCAAGATTGATCGTTGTCGAGGCGCAGCACGCGAGCCCCCAGATGGGCGTACGCTCGGCCTTCGCCCTGGGGCAGGCGTATGGGGCCGTCAGGGGCGCGATGACTGGCCTGAATCACCCGTGGGTGGAATATGTCCAGCCGGCGGTCTGGAGAGGCTCCTACGGGCTCGGGGGAGGCGCGGCTGGCAAAGCGGCCGGGGTCGCGCTGGCGCGGGATGTCCTGCGAGAGCCTGAACGACCCCTGACGCATGACGAGGCCGATGCCGTGCTGCTGGCGTGGTGGGGTTGGCGGAACGTGGTCCAGAAACAGTGAAGGCCCCTCACGGGGCCTTTTGCTTTTGGTCAATCACCTGGAAGCTTCTCGCGTTCGAGGATCAGGTTGGCGCGCTCATACCGGCCGCGGGCTTTGGCGAGTCCCATCATGGCCCGATTAATATCAGCGATGCATAAGGCGTTACCTTGTGCCGCGGCATGCTCTGACATGTAACCGCGTTGAACCATGCGAGCGTTCCACATAATCGTTCTGTTCGCATGGTCTAACGCCCATTGGTGGCGGGCCATGGTTTTGACCGCGGTGGCACTCGCACGAGTCGCGCGGATAATGACGGCGCTCATGCCGCGACCCCGTTCCGCTTAAACACAACGCCCGCGCGGCGTTTCGTGGCGCGTGCCTGGGTGGAGTGATTCGGGATGACGATGTTCCGCTTCCCCTTGCCCTCGGTCCCCGAGCACAACTGGCAATGGTCACATGTTGTCGCTTTGCCGCCTTCCTCCGATGCCGGGCAAAGCGACTCGGTCTTTTCCTTGGTCCATCCAACAGCTGGCGCCACGCGGAACGTACGCCAGCCGGCGGCTTGCGCTTCGGCTGCTTCTTCCAGCGTGTCCACACTGGCCATCACGTATGTCTTTAACCAGGCGAAGCGGCTATCCTTCCACTGGTGCGTGTAGCCTGTCCGGCCGGCTGACCGCGACAGCATCGCTGTCCAAACCGACTCCGGAACGGCGGCCGGATCGCCGTATGTGCCGAGACGGATCAATTTGCCATCGAACGTCGATGCGAGATTATCGGCTGTGCACGTCTCATAATGGTTACGAGCGTGTGATTTATAAACAATGGTCACACCTTGTCCAAGGTTCACGTAGCATTCGCGTGAACCCTCGATCCGCATGCCTTCGTCATCCCGCTTTCCCTGGTGCTTGCAATCGCCACAGATGGCCTTGTCCGCGCCAGTGCGGGAAGCTTCAACCGGATGCATGTCATCGCGAAGGATGTAGGTCTGCAGCAATTCCGCGCCGGTCTTACGATTGGATGAGCCGGAAAAGCCGGTAACGATCATTACGATCGGTGATCCGTCTAACATCGATGGTCCCTGATAAACGATCATGACTGTTTGTCCTGTTTGACTGTTTGAACTGTTTGACTGCTTGACCCAACCTATATGGACCCGTTGCGTTCATAGGTCAATGGGTATTTTCGCTTCGGCATGATTTATTTGCCGGATCAGGCAAATCATGCCATGTCAGAACTGTATCAGCGCATGGGACTGTGTCTCAATTGTCAGCAAACATGCAAAACAGGCAGAATACCCGGACAACGAAGAATCCGAACATGGTTCGGTCCACGTCGTTTCAACCTGGTCGTTCGGGTAATCCAAGCGGCCGTCCGAAGACTGAGGTTGATATCGCCGCGATGGCTCGCGTGCATGGTCCAAAGTGTATTCAGGTTATCGTTGGGATGCTGAGTGGCGAGGATCAGAAGCTACGGTTGGCGGCGGCCGTGGCTTTGTTGGATCGTGGCTTTGGCCGGCCGAAACAGGAAATGGACATCAACAGCAACAGCACGATTGAACTCCATCTTGTCGCCGCTCGAGCAATCAGCGCAACGCTGATTGAACAGCAATCAACGCCAACAATCGAGACTATCGAGTCCACGTCTACAGATATGCCAACGGAATGATAGCGCAATGATCATCCGTTCAAACATGGAGTGTGTCCGCATACGTCCGTTTGGACATGATCCCAATGCCAAACATCAAGTCACAGTCAACATGATCGCGCGTTCGGGCGCATACGCGCGTGCGCGCGCCCAGGCGCGCGCGCGGGCACCCGCCCCCCTGTCCGCGCGTGTGGCGATGGCACTGGCACCCCTTCCAAAAATTCCTCGTGATATCTGGAAAACACGTTACGGTTTTGAAACACTTAGCGCGTTGATATTCATATCGGGAGTGGAATTTATTGAACTACATGGCCCAGACGGGCAACGTGCGTTTCTTAATCCACGAGCGATCAGTAGTTTGCGAGAGCCGGTCGGCACTGACTTAAAACATTTCACCGGAAGTGTCCGTTGCGTTGTGGTAACCACGAACGGAAAGTTTATCGCGGTCGTTGAGACCTGTACTGATATCGCCGAAGCGGTGCTGGGCAAAAAGTGAGTACGACTCTCGCCACCAACCCGTTCCACGCGGCGATCGAAAAGTATGCCCGCGCGCCGATCGCCTTCGTGCGGGATATTCTTGGTCAGGAACCGGATTCCTGGCAGCTGGAGGCACTGCGCGCGGTGGCGCGCGGGCATACCCGTCTTGCTATAAGGAGTGGTCATGGGGTAGGCAAGGCCATGAGTTTATCATCGGTGGTTCCTACTCCCGACGGCGATCGCGTCTGGGGTGATTTACGCCCTGGCGACAGATTGTTTGGTTCGAACGGTGAAGCGACGCACATCGTTTCTCGCCACGACCAGGGCGTTCGTCCGATGTTTCGGGTGACGTTCGACGATGGAACGTCGTGCCGGGTGGATGGCGAACATCTATGGACGGTGCGGGGCCGTAAGGAGCGGCGAAAGTATGGCTCCGCTGGTATTTATACCACATTGACCACGGCTGAAATCGTGGCGCGCGGGGTAAAGCGCCCGAACGGCGTATCCATGTCACGGCAATGGGAGCTACCGCTGCATTGTCCGGTCCAGTATCCCTCCAGGGACGTTCCAATCCCGCCTTACTTCGTTGGCGCGGCGCTGGCGGACGGCTCTTTGACGCGCCAGTCCACCTTTCAGATGTCGGGAAGTGTCGCGAAACTGGCTCATTGGCAATCTCTCGCCACCCATGCGGGGCTGCGTTCGCGGGCGTGGCGAGACACCACGAGAAGTCAGGATGTTGGCCGTATTACTCTCTATGGACAGACGGCCTTCCTGCGCGAACTGAATATGAGCGGGCAGCGCGGTGAAGACCGGTTTGTTCCTCCGCTTTACAAGGAAAACACGCCGGCGGTTCGCCTGGGTGTGCTTCAGGGGTTGATGGATGCCGATGGCTATGCCGACGCGCGCGGCATCGCTGTTTATACCACGGTATCTTTTCACCTCGCTGAAGACGTGGCGTGGCTCGTGCGCTCGCTTGGTGGCAAGGCGTTTATCGGTACCCCTCAGCCGAGCCACTATAAAAATCCCGAGGGCGAGCGCATCAGGACGAAAGATCATTATGACGTGACGGTTCGCCTGCCTCCGGGCATGGACCTGTTTACGCTGCCATCGAAGGCAAAACGGCAGCGCCCCTGCCAGCCGCGTTATCTCGTTCGTTGGATCGACAGCATCGAGCCCGATGGCGAAGAGGAGGCGATGTGCGTCAAGGTTGACGCCGGAGACTCGTTGTATTTAGCGAATGATTTCATTGTCACGCATAATACCTGCTTCGCCGCGTGGCTGTGTGTGTGGTTCATCTGCACCCGCGCGCCGTTCAAGGTCGCCATAACCGCGCCGTCCTCGAGCCAGTTGTTCGACGCGCTATGGCCCGAGTTCATCAAATGGCTGAACATTCTTCCTTCCGGCTGGCGCGATCTGTGGGATATTCGCTCCGATCGCGTCACGCTCAAGGCCGATCAGGAATGTTTCGTCACCGCGAGAACCTCCCGCCCCGATACGCCGGAGGCGATGGCGGGGCTGCACAGTGCTCACATTCTTCTCATCGCCGATGAGGCCAGCGGTATCCCCGAATCGGTCTTCGAGGCCGCGTCGGGCTCGATGTCATCGCATGGCGCGATAACGCTCCTCATCGGCAACGCGACCAGATCCACCGGCTTCTTCTACCGCGCCCACATGATGGAGCGGGACCGTTGGTTCACGCTCAAGGTCTCCTCGGCCTCCTCTAAAAGGGTCACCTCGGAGTTCGTCGAGGAGATCGCCAATCGCTACGGCATGGACTCAAACGCTTTTCGTGTCCGCGTTCTCGGTGAGTTCCCGCTCGCCGACGACAATACGCTTATTGGCGCCGACCTCGTCGATAGCGCCATGCTCAGGGACATCGAGATCGACCCTCTCGCCATCGAGATCTGGGGCGTCGATGTCGCCCGATTCGGGACCGACGCTTCCGTCCTTATTAAAAGGAAAGGCCGCGTCGTGACCGAAATGCCGCGTGCCTGGCACGGCATGGATACCATGCAGCTGGCCGGAGCCATCAAGGCGGAATGGGATATCAACACTTCCAACAATCGTCCTTCCCTCATCTGCATCGACGTGATCGGTATCGGCAGCGGCGTCGTCGATCGTCTGCACGAGCAAAATCTGCCCATTCTCGGCGTCAATGTCTCCGAAACCGCCTCAACCACAGGTAGATACGCACGCCTACGAGACGAGTTATGGGTGCGCTGCAAGGAGTGGCTTGGCAACCGCAACGTGCGCCTGCCGCGCCATGACCGCCTCCGCGACGACCTCCTCATGCCGCGCTATTCCTTCCTGAGTGACGGCCGCCTGCAGGTCGAAAGCAAGCAGTCGATGCGCTCTCGCGGCCTCCCCAGCTGCGATCACGCCGATGCGCTGAACCTTACTTTCTGCGAGCAGGGGCTGGGTGTCGGCAGTGGTCAAACTTCTGGATTATTTGATAAAAACCCGGTCGGGATGCTCCTTGTGGAGGGGGATCTGGTGTGAACGCCTCATGTATGCCTGGCGAAAGGCCCATGGATGCGTTCCGCAGCCTCTTTTCTGGCCTCGGCGGCTTCTTTCAGCGTCTTGAAATATCCGACATGGATCTGTTGTCGGTTGATGTCGATTTTCGCTCGATAGCGTCCGCTTTTGATCCGGAATACCCCTTTGAACCCGGTTTTATTGTCGGCGCGCATACGCGAATTGGCCCCGTTTTCGACTTTGGTCGCCGCCCTGAGGTTTTCCGCTCGATTATCGGCTTTATTTCCGTTGATATGGTCGATTTCGACGGGAATTGGATGCCCACGGGCGAGAAGCCAGACCAGGCGGTGCGCCCGGTAGTATTCGTTGTTGATACGGATACGGATATAACCGCCGCCATCGATCGTCCCGGCTCTTCGTCCGGCGAAAAGAATACCCCACCTGACGAGCACGGCTTGTGTCCTGAAATGTTCTTTTGGCCTGCTTCGCCAGGTAAAAACGCCTGTTTCCGCGTCGTAGTCCAGTATCTCGCGGATATAGTTGATATCGGGCAGTGTCCTGATAGCCATGAGGCCCTCTCTGAAGGGTGTCGCGGTCAGGGGTGTGCCGGCGCTGTAACGACGGCGCATCCCGTCCGGGAGCTTAACGAAATGTCCGGGAAAATAAAGCCATGAGCGCGACCATGCTGCCTCCTCCGCCGCCCACGAGCGGGCTTCTGGCACCCCAACAAATAGTGGCGCCGCATTCCCCGTTTCCGTCGATCCCTGGGCTTATCCCCTCCGGCGTTCGACCGACTGACCTTAACTTTCCAGCGGAACGGATGCTCGCGTTTCTTACCAAAGCGCCTAAGCGCGAGCCTGATGATTCAGATGCGTCGCTTCCCGCCCCTCTCCGCCCCTACGCATCGGGCCTGCGTCCGGCTCAGCGTCCCACGGCGGCCCCCTGGCAGGACGAGGTCATTTATGAGCGTCTCGGCAAGACGGACGTGGAAATCAACGCCGTCGCCCGTTTCTATTACAAAACCGCCCAGAACTATGACACTTACCTGTCCCGCGAGCGGGTCACCGCCTCCAATTACTACGCCGGTCTGCCCGATGGACCGCTGGAAGATGGCCGCTCGAAACTGACGATGACCGTCGTGCGCGACACCATCCGCCAGACCCTCCCCTCTCTCCTGCGTATCTTCACCGGCGTCGAGGATCCGGTCTCCTTCCAGCCCCTCTCCTCCGACACCCCCTCCGTCCCCGGCGCCAGTGATCAACTCTCCACCTCCCTCGCCCGGCAGGCGACGGACTACGCGCGCTGGGCGCTGTTCACCGCCAACCCCGGCTGGACCATCCTCCACGACGCGCTGCTCGACGCCCTGACCCGCAAGGCGGGCTGGGTGCGGTGGCACTGGGGCTCGCTCAAACAAACCCGCACCGAGGTCGCCGCCGGCCTCCTTCTTCCCCAACTGCAAATGCTCCTCGCCGAGCCCGGCATCGAGGCGTCCCGCATCGTCAGGCGCCCGATGACACCGGCGGAATCCCAGGCTCTCGCCAAAACCCCCGAGGGCCGGATGTATCTCCAACAGGGCGCCCCCGCTGAATACTGGAGTGCCACGATCACGCGGAGCGCCACCCAGGCATGGCCCCGGGTCTCCCACGTCCGCACCGAATGCGTCTGGATCGACCCCTCCGCCGCTTCCGTCGAGAAAGCTCCCGCCCTCTTCATCGTCCAGGACTCGACCGTCTCCGACCTGATCGAGGCGGGCCTTCCCGAGGACAAAATCCTCGCCAATGTCGCCTCCGGCCCCCGCGCTTCCGCCCGTCAACGGACGGAACTGATCGCGCGGTCCAACGCCCAGGGCCACAACATCGCGGGCGCCCCGCCGAACGATAAATCCCAGTCCCTGGTGCGCCACGCCGAGGGTTGGATCAGGTGCGACGCCGATGGCGACAACGTCTCCGAGCTGCTGCACGTCCACCTTCTCGGATCGTCCCAGAACCTCGTCATGTGGGAGCGCGTCGACGAGATCCCGCTCTCCTGCTTCACCCCTTATCGTGAGCCCGCCCGCGTCATCGGCCAGTCCCAGGCCGACATGGTCATGGACCTGCAACGGGTCGAATCCCGCGTCATGCGCGGCGTGCTGGACAGCCTGGGTCAGTCCATGTTCCCGCGCACGACCGTCGTCGTGGGCCAGGCCAACCTCGCCGATACCCGCCAGACCGCGATCGGCTCGATCATCCGCGTCGCCCAGCAGGGCGCCGTGCAAGAACTGACGAAGCCCTTCATGGGGAAAGAAGCCCTGCCGATCATGCAAGTCCTTGAAACGATCCGCGAGTCCCGCACCGGCATCACGCGGGCCTCCAGCGGCCTGACCGTCGATGAACTGCAATCCACCGCCCCCATAGCCGTCTCTCAGCAGTCCTCCGCCGCCCAGGACAGGCTCGACATGGTGGCCCGCACGCTGGCCGAGACCGGCCTCGCCCCCTTGTACAAAGGTCTCCTGAAGATGCTGGCGCGCCAGCAGGACCGCCCCAACGTCATCCGTATCCGCCAGCAATGGATACCCATCGACCCGCGCGCGCTCGCCACTCAATGGGAGACGGCGGTCAACGTGGGCGGCAAGGGCATGCCCCAGGAGCGGCTGCAGATGCTCAGTGCCATCGCCCAGAAGCAGGAGCAACTGATCCAGCAAGGCGGGCTCGCCAACCCCTTGGCCGGCCTGCCGGAGTATCGCAACACGCTCGCGCGGATGCTGGAGACGGTGAACATCGCCGACATCAGCTCCTACTTCAAAGCCCTGCCGCCCGACTTCCAACCACCACCAACCCCTCCCCCGCCACCCAACACCGACCTCATCCTCGCCGACGTGCAGAACAAGAAGACCAACGCCGACATCGAGAACGCCAGGGCGGATCAGCAGACCAAACGCGCGTCCCTCCTGTTGGAAGACGATCGCGAGCGGGACAAATCCGCCCTCGATGCCTGGGTGAAGGCGTGGGTGGCGGGCGCGACATCCAACATCGTCGTCCCCTCCCTCGACGAGTTCAAACAAGCAATGAAAAGCAACGCCCCGGCGGTCGGACTGCTGTCGGATCTCCCGCCGCCCACCAGCCCCCAGCCCCCGGCGGTGGGAGCGGTTGCCCCCGCTCCCCAGCAAACGCCGAGGGGGCAGGGCCAGCCACAAGGACCTCTGATGGCTGGCCCGCGTCCCCCCATGATGCCTCCACCTCAACAGCACCCCATGGCCCCGCCCCCTGGTCCCATCGACCCGGCCGCCGCCAATGCCATCCGTCAGTCCCTGGCGACGGGCCGCCTCCCAACGGCCTACGGCCAGCTGACCCAGCGGGCCTCCGCCTTCCCTTTGAACGGTCCCGGCGGACCGCCGCTGCCCTCTCCGGGAGGTTCCCAATGATTAAACCGGGAAAAGGGCTTCTGTCTCCCGTTGTCGATGACGCGGACTGGGAGGAGCGAATGGACGCGAAACGCCCTTACGCCGGGAATACCGATCAGGACATGATCGCTTATCCCTCTGGCTATCCCGATTACGAGATGCCGGAAGCACTGGAGGAAAACCTGCCCCAGATGCCGGGATATCCCGTGGAGGGCACGCTGCCGGTGAAACTGCTCCGTGCCATCCGGGCATTACAGGCGGAGAAACGGTTATGAACCTCATCCTCCTCATCATCATCCTGCTTCTCCTCTTCGGCGGCCTCGGCGGCGGGTATTACGCCCACAACATCTATGGCGGCTGGTATGGCCCCGGTATCGGCATCGGGGCCGTTCTCCTCATCATCCTGTTGTTCATCCTGTTGCGCGGTTACTGAACAGTGCCACTCAGCGCCGAACGCCTCATCCAGTGCGAGGCGGCGAAACGCTTCATCGCCGATCCGCACTTCAATGCTCTCCTCGACCGTATCGCCGAGGACGCGACCCGTAACGCGATCTTCCTCGACGACCCCATCCAACGAGAAGCCAGCCGTCAGTTGATCCTGGCGATCAAACGGGTCTGGGAGGAGCTCCAGGCCGACGCCGAGGCCCCCGAGGCGGACGCCGCCGCCAGCGCCCACGCCCAGAGTATGGAATAGCCCCAATGTCCGAATCCACATCCGCCCCACCCCCCTCTTCCTCCTCGGCCGCTACCCCCGCGCCCGCCGTCACACCAGCGGCGCCAACAGCCCCTTCCTCCGATCCCGGCGTATCGCCGCCGGCGAACGAACGCCCGCCGATCTCCGTCTCCGAGGCGGCGCGCCTGCTGTCGCGCCAGCGGCGCGAGACATCACCTCCTCCGCCACCCGCGACAGCCCCCGACAGGCGTCCGCCAGCGGCGGAACTGGCGAAAACACCACCTCCTTCGGCTCTTCCAACCACGCCAGCACCGGCCCCTTCGCCTCTCAGCGCGATGGAAAAGGCCCTCGGCGTGCCCCCGACGGCCCCGCCATCACAAGAATCCACGGCTTCGGCCCCTGAAACGCCCCAAAACGCCCTTTCCACCCTCGAAATCGATGGAAAACACTATTCCCAGACCGAATTACGCGAAGCGGTGCTGAAATCGACCGATTACACCCGGAAAACCCAGGAACTGGCCCAACAACGCCAGCAACTGGAGGCGCAACAGCGGGCGCTGGCCGAGGTTCTCCCGCATATCCAGCCGGAGCTGATGCGGCTTCAGGAAATGGTCCAGAATCCGCCACAACCGCCTGATCCGCGCCTCATCGAGACCGATCAGAAGCAATACCTCATCGATCGCGCCAATTATGAACATGCGCTGGCGGAGCAGCAGCGACTGTTCAGTCTTAATAACCTTCAGGGCCAGGCCCAACAGCGGGCGCTGGAGCAGCAGGTCGCCGCCGCCAATGAGCAGCTGGCGAAGGAATTGCCGTTCTGGGCCGATCCCCAACAGCGCCTGGAGGCGCAACAACAGATCGTCGAATGGGCCACGTCCAAGGGTGGTTTCAGTCGTGACGAACTGCGCGGTCTCTCCTCTCCGCATCATCTTAAAACCATGATGAAAGCGGCGATGTTCGATCGCTGGGTGGAGGGCGCGAAGACCTCCGCCCCACCGTCATCCTCTGTCCCCGCGCGCGGCGTGGCCCCGCCGCCGGCGCCCTCGGAGCGCATCGCCGCCGCCACCGAGGCGTTCCAGGCCAGACCCGATGCCCGTAGCGGCGCGGCGTTGATCGCGGCGCGCCGGGCGGCGATGAACGGTGGCGCGCGATGATCGCCGAACCATGCCCGATTTGCGGGGCCCTGCCTTGGGCGGATTGCGCCGGGGACGTGGGCTACGGGTGCCCCTCATGGGAACAATTCAAGGAAGATCACCCAGAGTATCAGGAACAAGAGCCACATCGTGATTGAAGAACTGGACAACCCGCGAAAACTGTCTGAATAATCAACCGTCGCCCCCTGGAGTGCCATCAGGCACCAACCAGCCGGCGGGCCGTGCCGTCGTCAGAGGCCTCTCGCGCCGCGTGGAGTGTGAAAGCACCAACCCCGCATAAGCCCGATCGAGACCAACGCGAAACCACCCTTTCTATCGGTTTCACCGCGCGAGCGGCTCCACATGGAGCGCCGCGCCAGCGTTGGAGACATGCGACATGGCCTTAGGAACAATGGGCGCTGCGCCTGCGAATACATACCTAGAACCGGCAGCGATCGGGGTGAAGGAAGATCTTCGCGACGTGATCTTCCAGATCGACCCCGACGAGACACCACTCGTCTCAGCAATCCCAAGTGTCGAGGCGAAACAAATCCTAACCGAGTGGGTCGTACAGGAACTTGGGGTCGTGGCCGATAACGCTCAACCCGAGGGCTTCACCGCGTCCATGCAGGCGGTCACCAAGCCGGTTCGCATGAACAATATCGCCCAGATCCTCGTCCGCACGGTCGGCGTGTCCAACACGCTGCGTTCGGTCGATATGGTCGGCGGCGAGGACGAATACGATCGCCAGTTGATCCTGCGCGGGATGGAAGTGAAGCGCGACCTTGAGTTCGCCATCACGTCGCCGCTGGTCCGCACCATCACCGACCCGCGCCACATGAGCGGTCTGCCCTGTTACTGCGCCAACGGCTCCAGAGGCCCCGGCGCGGGCGTGATGCCGGTCGGCGATGGGTCCAACGCCGGCACGCCTGGGACCAAGCGCGACCTCACGCTGGCGATGCTCGACGCCGCCGTGCAGCAGGCGTGGCAGGCCGGCGGCAAGCCGACGCTTGGTATCATGTCCGGTAACATCAAGGCGTATTTCGCCACCTTGAGCCAGGGCGGCACCGGCAACGCGGTGGTGGCGCAAAACATACAAAATGTTACGTCATCGCAAGAAGTAACCATCATGGGCGCGGTCGATGTCTATCGCACCAACTTCGGAACGATCCAACTCGCCCCGGATCGTTTCTGCCCCGCCAACCAGATCCTGCTGGTCTCCACCGACTATGTTGAACTGGCGCCGCTACCGGGTCGTGACGTAATCGAATTGGATTTCGCCAAGACGGGCGATAACACACAGGGAGCCATTCTGTTCGAGGGTAGTCTCCGTCCAACCGCGCCAAAAGCGCACGCCTGGATCGCGGATCTCAATCAGTAATGAGCGCCCTTCTCTACGAGAGCTTTGACCCTGTCACCCTCCGCCACACCGAGGTGGAGCGGGAGGACGGCGGGCTGTTGTTCGTCCACTCCCAGGACACCAAAGCGATCACCGAGAGCGCCAAAACGATCGCCGCGAACTTCGACCCTCACGTCAGACGCGATACCGTCCACGTCGCCCGCATCCCGCTGGTGATCTGGAACCGCCTGAAGAAACTGGGGATTACCAACGACGAGAAGGCGCTGAACAACTGGCTCAATGATCCAGACAACAGCGTCTTCCGAACCGATGATCGGAGCACCCTCTGAAATGGCCAGCGGAACCTCGCACACCACACCACCCCCGGCGCCGATGCGGCGCACACCGGGTATCGGCCCCGACGCGGCGGCCATCGGCATGAACCGGGGCAGCATCATGCCGCCCGGCAGCACGGCGGGCGTCGGCACGGTGCCGCTCGCGGGCATCGGGATGCTGCCCGGCACCGAGGACGGCATGACCGAGATCAAACCCCTCGGCCCGCTGAAGCCCGTCCTGGTGGACGGCATGGACCGTGGCCTGCTGGCCAAACTCTATCCCGACGCCACCGACCTCACCGCCGCCGCCATGGAAGCGGCCGAGGAGCGGATCCGGGTGGGGACGATCGCCGAGGAGTCTCTCCACCAGCCTTTCCACACCGCTGATGGCGTCCAGTCGCCGGGGAATCCCGTCTTTTATCCGACCTCGCCCGAAGACGCGACCGCGCGCGGCCGTGGCGAGCATCGCCCGGCCCCCGGCGAGAACGACCCGCCGATCCATGAGGGTGCGCATCGCGCGGGCGTGAACCCGCCCCCGCAACAGTCCACCTCGACCACGCCGCCTCGTGGTCAGCACGACGATGATGACGACAAGAAGCACGACAAGAAGAACGACAAGAAGTGAGCCGTGGCATCCTACCAACAGCTCATCGATGACGTCTGTGGATGGCTGAACCGTCGCGACATCATCCCGCGCATCGCGGGGTGGGTCGCGATGGTCGAGACCGAACTCGCCGAGACGCTGCGCGCCCGATGCATGGTCACATCGGGCCTGCAGGACATCGACGCGGCCTACATCTCCCTTCCCGCCGACTTCGCCACCATGGAGAGCATCCGCGACGCCACGTCTGGCGTGGTGCTGACGCTAAAGGATGCCTGGAGCGGCAGCTGGACCGATGCCACCACCGCCTGGACCGATGACGCCGTGGTCGCCTCGGTCGGACGGGTCTGCACCGCCTACAGGCTCGCGCATGACTGTATCGAGCTGCTCCCCCATCCTGTTATACCAGACCCTCCCGACCCCGCCTGGCGGCCGCAACAGATCCTGATGGGCTACTATGCCCGTCCACGCCCGTTGATCTTGCCCGCCGACACCAACCCGATCCTGGAGCAGCTCTACGCGGTCTACCTGTTCGGCGTGTGTAAGTTCGGCGCCATGTTCGAACTGGACGACGACCGCGCCCAACAGATGGATGCCATGTTCCAACAGGTGGTGACCAGGGCCAACCTCTGGAAACAGCAATCGGACTACAGCGGCGCTCCGCTTAGGTCTGAACTGGTAACGATGGGATGAACTTCGTCGTTCATCGCGTCAGCAAAAGCGCCGCGCGCTACACCGACGCCGGGGGCAGGGAGAAGTGCGGCTACTGCCGTTTCTTCATGGCCCCGCGCGCCT
>Ga0207687_10001888_pt1 | contig 14430 bp, 12 predicted proteins | sample KBSM54metaG_FD_184399 | JGI IMG/M metagenome (GOLD analysis project Ga0207687, IMG submission 184399) | Miscanthus rhizosphere microbial communities from Kellogg Biological Station, Michigan, USA - KBS M5-4 metaG (SPAdes) (version 2) | ecosystem: Host-associated > Plants > Roots > Rhizosphere >...
ATCCCCAGGGCGCCACCATCGAGCGGGCCCTGCCCGCCCTCGGCTTCGGCGAGGTCGGCGGGGTGCGGGTGGGCAAGGCCATCCGCCTCACGGTTGAGGCGGCCGACGAGTCCGCGGCCCGGGCCCGGGTGGAGGACCTGTGCCGGCGCTTCCTCACCAACCCGGTGATCGAGGACGCCGCCATCACCATCGGACCGGCGACGTGAAGGTCGGCGTGGTCGTGTTCCCCGGGTCGAATTGCGAGCACGACGTGGTCGAAGCCGTCGCCCTCCTCGGCGGGGAGGCGCAACTGGTGTGGCACGGAGACCGGTCGCTGGGCGACGTCGATGCGGTGGTGTTGCCCGGCGGTTTCGCCCATGGCGACTACCTGCGACCGGGCGCCATCGCCCGCTTCAGCCCGGTGATGGACGCGGTGGTGCAATTCGCCCACGCCGGAGGACCGGTAGTCGGCATCTGCAATGGCTTCCAAGTGCTCACCGAGGCGGGGCTGCTACCGGGCGCGCTCCAGAAGAATCGGGGCCTGAAGTTCATGTGCACGACGGTGGAGGTTCGGGTCGACAGCACCCAATCGGTGCTCACCCGGGACGTGGGCGCGGGCGCGGTCCTTCGCCTGCCCATCAACCATTTCGAGGGCAATTACACCTGCCCCGCCGACGTGCTGGCCGAATTGCGGGCCAACGACCGGATCATCCTGCGCTATCTCGACAACCCCAACGGCTCGGTCGACGACATCGCGGGCATCTGCTCCGAGGAACGGAACATATGCGGTTTGATGCCGCACCCGGAACGGGCGTGCGACCTCATGCTCGGATCGGCGGACGGACGACCGCTGCTCGAGAGCCTGTTGGCGGCCGGCAGTGGCTTCGCCACCGCCGGAGCGCCTACTCGGCGCCCCGCTTGATGCCGGCCTTGCGCAGCACAGCGGGGTCGACCCCGGCCTGCCGCCAGGCGGCATACGTGATGCCCTTGCGTTCCCCGTACGGTTTGGCCGAGGCCACGAACTCCCCTTCCAACGCGCCGAGATCGACGGCATTGTCGGTGGAGGACAGCTCGGCTTGGAGGTTCATTCGCTCCTGGGAGAGATGGAGCCGGGTGAGGGCATCGGCCTCGTTCAACTTCTCGTCGATGGCTGCGAGCCGCCGCTGCACCGACTCCGGCGTGCGCTTACGCCCACGCTTCGGCCGATGCGCCTCGAGCGCTTCGAGATAACGCCGCACCGCTCTACCTTGCTCACGTCCCTCCGCCAACGCCGCCTTGTGGCTATCGGACATCGGAGCCCTGGATCGCTTCGCTTCGGTTGCCATTTGTCCCATTGTGGCGCGTTTGCCAATGGATTTCAACTTCTGTTTGATGGCTATTTGGTCGTCCGGGCCAGTCGATAGCGTACGGGCATGGTTTCCGACTCCGTCATCGTCCTGCACCGCGCGCTCGGGCTCACCGACGACGAGGCGGCCCGCATCGAGGAGATCCTGGGCCGGGCTCCCAACGAGCTGGAGCTGGCCATGTACGCGGTCATGTGGTCGGAGCACTGCTCGTACAAATCGTCACGGGTCCACCTCGGCCGGCTGCCGTCGGAGGCGCCCTGGGTGATGGTCGGTCCGGGGGAGAACGCCGGCGTGGTCGATTGCGGCGACGGGCTGGCGGTGGCGGTGCGCATCGAGAGCCACAACCACCCGTCCGCCATCGAGCCCTACCAGGGGGCGGCCACGGGGGTGGGCGGCATCCTGCGCGACATCTTCACCATGGGCGCCCGTCCCATCGCCCTGCTCGACTCGCTCCACTTCGGGCCCCTGGAGAACGCCCACAGCCGGTGGGTTGCCGAGGGCGTGGTCAGCGGCATCTCCGGCTACGGCAACTCGGTCGGGGTGCCGACGGTCGCGGGCGAGCTCGCCTTCGCCGACTGCTTCGCCGACAACCCCCTGGTCAACGTCATGGCCCTGGGCGTGCTCCGCCACGAGCACCTCGTCCTGGCCCGGGCCGAAGGGGTCGGCAACCTGGCCGTGCTCATCGGCTCCACCACCGGCCGCGACGGGATCGGCGGCGTGAGCGTGCTCGCCTCCTCCGGCTTCTCGGCCGACGGTGACGGGGAGGGCGACGACGCCAAGCGGCCGAGCGTCCAGGTCGGCGACCCGTTCGAGGAGAAGCGGCTGATCGAGGCCTGCCTGTCCCTCTACGACGCGGGCCTGGTCGCCGGCATCCAGGACCTGGGCGGGGCCGGGATCACGTGCGCCACCAGCGAGATCGCGGCCCGGGGGGGAATGGGCATGGACGTCGACCTGCGCACCATCCCCCTCCGCATGACCGGCATGGTGCCGGCCGAGATCATGACCAGCGAGTCCCAGGAGCGGATGCTGGCCATCGTCGCCCCCGGCGACCTCGACGCCGTCCTCGGCCTCTGCGCCAAGTGGGAGGTGCGGGCCACCGTGATCGGCACCGTCACCGACACCGGCCGCCTGCGCATCCTCGACGGGCCCGGGCCCGGCGCCGAGGTGCTGGCCGACGTCCCCGCCCACTCCCTCGAGCAGGGCGCCCCCAAGTACCACCGCCCCCTGCGGGAGCCAGCCGACCGGGGCGCCCGCCGGGCCGACGACCCGTCCCGCCTGCTCGGCCCCGCCGGCGGCGACTGCGGCCCGGACCTGCTGGCCATGCTGGCCGACACGTCCCCGGTGTGGTCGCAGTACGACCACCAGCTCTTCCTGAACACGGTCGAGGGGCCGGGCGGCGACGCCACCGTCCTGCGCCTGAAGGCGCCCGGGCTGCCGGCCACCACCAAGGGCCTGGCCGTCAGCGTCGACAGCAACAGCCGGTGGTGCGACCTCGACCCCCGCCAGGGGACGGCCCTGGTGGTGGCCGAGTCCGCCCTCAACCTGGCGTGCGTCGGCGCCCGGCCCCTGGCCCTGGTCGACAACCTGAACTTCGGCAACCCCGAGCACCCGGAGGTCATGTGGCAGGTGTCGGAGGCCGTCGACGGCATGGCCGAGGCGTGCCGGGCCCTGTCGCTGCCCGTCGTCGGCGGCAACGTCAGCCTCTACAACGAGTCGGGCGGGCGCGACATCCACCCCACGCCGGTGGTGGGCGTGGTCGGGCTGATCGACGTCCTCGACCGCCGGCCGCCGGGTGTGGGCCTGGTGGAGGGCGCCGGCGTCTTCCTGCTGGCCGCGGGCGACCCGTCCGCCGCCACCGGCCTGGCCGGGTCGCGCTGGGCCGCCGACCGGGGCCACCGGGGCGGGGAGCTGCCCGCCCTCGACCTCGCCCACCACGCCCGGCTGTGCGACACTGTCCGGAGCCTCGTCGACGACCACGTCCTGGCCGGCGTCCACGACGTCTCCGACGGCGGGTTGGGGGTCGCCCTGGCCGAGATGGCCATCGCCTCGGGCGTCGGCTTCCACGTCGACCTTCCCGGAAGCGTCGCCTCCGGCCACCGCGCCCTGTTCTCGGAGGCGCCCTCCCGGGTCGTGCTCTGCGTCGCCGACGACGACGTCGCCGCGGTGGTCGACGCGGCCGCCGCGGCCCGGCTCCCGCTCCTCAGCCTGGGCTCGGCGGGGGGCGACCGGCTGGTGGTCGACGGGTTGCTCGACCTTCCCCTGGCCGAGGTCACGGGCTCCTGGCACGATGCCCTGCGCGGCAGGCTGGCAGGCCCGGTGGGGTAAGGTTCGGGCGGGCGGGAAGGTGGCCAGGTAGCCCTCCTGGTCGACGGCGACCGAACCCCGGGGAGCTTCCGTTGGCCGTTCCGGCAGGAGAGATGGAGAGCGACAGCGCCCTCGTCCGTGCCGTCCAGGCCGGCGACCTCGAGGCCTACAGCGAGCTGTTCCGCCGCCACTACCCGGACGTCCAGCGGGCGTGCGCCCGGCGTCTGGCCTGCCCCCTGGAGGCGGAGGAGATCGCCCAGGCCGCCTTCGTCCGGGCCCTGGAGCGCATCGAGCAGTGCCGGGGCGATCGCCAGTTCGGCGGATGGGTGCAGATCATCGCCCGCCACCTGTGCGTCGACGCCGTGCGGGCCCGGTCCCGGGTGGTGCCGTCCGAGAGCCCCATGTCGGAGCACCACTCCGACGGCAACGAGCCCCACGACTCGCTCTTCGACCGCGAGCGCACCATGCAGGTGCGGCGGGCCCTCGACAGCCTCCCGCCCCGCCAGCGGCAGGCGGTGGAGGCCCGGGCCCAGGGCACCGGGCCGAGCGAGATCGCCGACGACCTGGGCCTGTCGGTGGGGGCGGTCGACTCCCTCATCCTGCGGGGCCGGCGCCGCCTGGCCGTCGCCTACCACCGGGTGGCGGGCGAAGGCGGGTCCACCCGCACCGCCACCAACGCCAGCGCCGCCACCGTGGCGGCGTCGATCCTGGCCGCCGTCTCCCTGGGCTCGGCCCGCCTCCTCGGGGGCGTGGCCGCGGCCGCCGAAGCCGGGCGGGAGCTGGTCGCCCCGGTGGCCGCCGGAGCCGCGGGCGCGGTCATGAGCGTGGTCGTCGCCCTCACCGGCTCCGGTCCCGCCGCCCCCGAGCCGGCCAACGTGCCATCCGCCCGACCCCCGGCCGTGGTCGTGAGCGTCCCCGCCCCCGACCCCGCACCGATCGCCGGCCTCCCGGTGGCGACTCCTGCGCCGACGACCCCGGCCCAGGGCCTCCCCGACCCGGCCGCCACCGTCGGCGCCGTCCCCGCCGCCGTCGCGTCCGCCACCGCCGCCCCGACCACCACCGTCCCCCCCGCTCCCGGCCCGGCGGCCGTCCCCGCCGGCCCGGTCGGCCCGCCGGTGGACTCCGCCGCCACGCCGATCGGGCAACCCCTCCCCGACGTCGTCGACGCCACCGTGCCGGTCGTCACCGACGTGGTCGACGCGGTCGGCGACGCGGCCGACGGCGCGGTCGGCGTCCTCGACGGCCTGCTCCCGAAGTAGGTCTGATCGCTGCGCGAAGATGTGACGTGCAGAACGCGCAGCCTGAGGTCGGGAGCTGCGAGGTCGAGCATCCCAAGGAGGCGTGCGGGGTCTTCGGGATCTACGCCCCCGGCCACGTCGTCGCCCAGCTGACCTACCTCGGCCTGTACGCCCTGCAGCACCGGGGTCAGGAATCGGCGGGGATGGCCGTGAGCGACGGCGACACCATCACCGTGGTCAAGGACATGGGCCTCGTCGCCCACGCCTTCGACGAGCGCAAGCTCGCCCCCCTCCAGGGGCACCTGGCCATCGGCCACGTCCGCTACTCCACCACCGGCTCCAGCACCTGGGGCAACGCCCAGCCCTGCTACCGCAACGTCGGCGACGCCGGGATCGCCCTCGGCCACAACGGCAACCTGGTGGGCACCGACAAGCTGGCGGCCGAGGCCGGCGTCCTGCCCGGCACCGTCGGCAACGACAGCGACCTGGTGGCCGAGCTCATCAACGTCTCCATGGGCGCCAACGGGGCGGTGCGCAGCGACGGCCGCGACCTCGAACGGGCCCTGCTCGACGTGCTGCCGAAACTGCAGGGCGCCTTCTCCCTGGTCCTCATGGACGACTCCCACGTGATCGGCGTCCGCGACCCCAACGGCTTCCGGCCCCTGTGCCTGGGTCGGCTCGACAACGGGTGGGTGCTGGCCTCGGAGACGCCCGCCCTCGACATCGTCGGCGCCCACTTCGTGCGCGAGCTCGACCCGGGCGAGATGGTGGTCATCGACGCCTCCGGCACCCGCTCGCTGTGGCCCTTCGACCCCGAGCGGATCGACCCCAAGCTGTGCCTGTTCGAGTTCGTCTACTTCGCCCGCCCCGACAGCCGCCTCTACGGTCAGACGGTGCACACCGCCCGCCAACGGATGGGCGAGCACCTGGCCGACCAGGCCCCCCTGCCGCCCGACCTGCACGTCCCGGCCCGGGAGGCGATGGTCATGCCCGTGCCCGAGTCGGGCATCCCCGCGGCCGAGGGCTACGCCCGCCGCAGCGGCATCCCCTTCGGCCACGGCCTCGTCCGCAACCGCTACGTCGGCCGCACCTTCATCTCGCCCGGCCAGGCCCAGCGCAGCGCCAACGTCCGGGTCAAGCTCAACCCGATCAAGGAGAACATCGAGGGCAAGCGGCTGGTGGTGGTGGAGGACTCGATCGTCCGGGGCACCACCATGCGGGCCCTGGTGGCCATGCTGCGGGAGGCGGGGGCGGCCGAGGTCCACCTGCGCATCTCGTCGCCGCCCTACCGCTGGCCGTGCCACTTCGGGATGGACACGGGCACCCGGTCGGAGCTGCTGGCGGCCGACCTCACCGTCCCCCAGGTCCGCGACTACCTGGGCTGCGACACTCTGGCCTACCTCGAGCTCGACGCCCTGCTGTCGGCCACCGGGTCGCCCCGGTCGGGCTTCTGCACCGCCTGCCTCACCGGCGTCTACCCGGTGGAGGTGCCGGGGATGCCCACCACCCGGGGCAAGGAGCTGCCCGAGGGCGACCTCGTCGGACCCCGTGGCTGACGGAGAACCCGCCTCCGCGACCTACGCCGCCGCCGGCGTCGACATCGCCGCCGGGGAGGCGGCGGTGGAGCGGATCAAGGGCAAGGTGCGCTCGACGTTCCGGCCCGAGGTCCTGAGCGACATCGGCGGGTTCGGCGGCCTGTTCGCCTTCGACACCGCCCGCTACCGCAACCCGGTGCTGGTGTCGTCCACCGACAGCGTCGGCACCAAGGCCCTCGTCGCCCGCCAGGCGGGCCGGCTCGACACCATCGGCATCGACCTGGTGGCCATGGTCGTCGACGACATCGCCGCCCAGGGGGCGGAGCCGCTGTTCTTCCTCGACTGCATCTCGGTGGGGAGGCTGGAGCCGGCCGACGTCGACACGCTCGTGGGCGGGGTGGTCGACGGCTGCCGCCAGGCCGGCTGCGCCCTTGTCGGCGGGGAGATGGCGGAGGTGCCGGGGATGCTGGAGGACGGCGCCTTCGACCTCGTCGGCTTCGGCGTGGGCGTGGTGGAGCGGTCCCGCCTGGTCACCGGCGACCGGGTCGAGCCCGGTGACCGCATCGTCGGGCTGCCCTCGCCCGGGTTGCGGAGCAACGGCTACTCCCTCGCCCGCCGGGTGCTCCTCGACGGGGCCGGGCTGAGCCTCGATGGCCCCGCGTGGCCCGGCGCCGCCCACACCCTGGCCGACGAGCTGCTGCGCCCGTCGGTGATCTACACGCCCGCCATCGTCGCCCTGTGCGCGGAGGTGACGGTGCGGGCGCTGGCCCACATCACCGGCGGGGGGCTGCCGGGCAACATCCCCCGGGTCCTGCCCGACAACGTCGACGCGGTGATCCACCGGGACACGTGGGCCGTCCCCCCGATCTTCGACCGCCTGCGGGCGCTGGGCCCCGTCTCCCCCGAGGAGATGGCCGCCGTGTTCAACCTGGGCATCGGCATGGTGGCGATCGTGTCCCCCGACGACGTCGGCCGGACCCTCGCCATCCTCGCCGGCTGCGGCCTGGCCCCGGTGGTCATCGGCGAGATCGTCGCCGGCACCCGCCAGGTCCACCTCGAGTAGCGGCTCGGCCCGTCTTGGGCATGAAAGGGGGCGCCAGGCGCACCTTTTCGTGCCCAAGAGCGGTCGGCCAGTGGTCACGTGTCGCGCCCGAAGCGGAACATCAGGATGTCGGCCATCGGTTGGTAGCCCATCCGCCGGTAGATGGCGTTCGACGTCGGGTTGTGGAGCTGGGCGTAGAGCGCGCAGCGCTCGGCCCCCGTCGCCAGCAGCTGCTCGGTGAGGGCGGACACCAACGCGGTGGCGTATCCCCGGCGGCGCCGGTCGGGCGGCGTGTACACGAAGCCGATCCGGCTCACGCCCGCCCGGGGCGGGGTGGCCGAGGCCATCGACACCGGCCCGCCGTCGTCCCACAGGTGGAGGCGGCCGCGGGGCAGCTGCCGGTCGACGACGGCCGCCGGATCCTCGGGTATGAAGTCGACCTCGTGGGCGAAGCCGTGCGCCCACCGCACCAGGGTGTCGCGGTCGGACGGTGCCGCCGGCCGCAACCGGCCCGGCGCCGCGGGCGCCGCCTGCTCCGCGGGTGCGATCAGCCGGTCGAGCACGTACAGCCGTTGGCACTCGCTGGGACGGGTCGGCACCGACCACCGCTCCGCCCATCGCCCCGCGAACCAGGACGCCACCTCCGCCTCCGCGATCACTCCCGGCAGGTCCGGCACGTCGGCCGCGATGGCGTCGCAGAGGGCGTCGACGACCTCGGGGGCGCAGCGCGACACGCCCGCGCTGAAGCCGACCGGGGACTGCACGGCGAAGCCGACCACGGCCCCGCCGGGGTCCTCCGCCCACCAGAAGCGCCCCTTCCCCTCGCAGACGAGCTGGATGAAGACGCTGTGCCGCGCCGGCTCCGCCAGCAGGTAGTCGCCGGCCGCCCGCCACACCTCGGCCCCGTCCTCCGACGCCCGCACCACCGCCATCGCCCGATGCTCCCAGATCCCCACCGGCGCGGGCTGCGAATTCTCGCCGCACCGGCAATCGACCATCCGCCCGGGTACGATCACCGCCACTCTGGCGAGCGGCAGGAGGCAGGCGCATGAACGAGCGGGCAGGTCGGTCGGGCCGGGCGGGCGTGGTGGTGAGCCTGGCCATCGTGGGGACGGTCGCGTTGAGCGCGGTGGCGTACGGCCTGGCCGCGCCGGCCGTCCCGCCCGCCATCGCGGTGCCCCCGGGCAACGTGGCCTTCCTGGTCGGGCATGCCCAGGGCACCCAGATCTACCGCTGCCAGGCGTCGGGGCAGACCTTCGCGTGGACGCTGGTGGCGCCGGCCGCGGTCCTGAAGGACGACGCCGGGCACGTGATCATCTGGCACTACGCCGGCCCGAGCTGGCGGGCGGCCGACGGGAGCACGGTGGTGGGCGTTCGGCTCGCCAGCGCCGCCTCGCCGGCCTCCAACGCCATCGCCTGGCTCCTGCTCAAGGCCACGCCGACCGTCGCCGGGCCGACGCTCGGGGCCACCACCTACATCCAACGGATCAACACCACCGGCGGGGTGGCGCCCGCCCACGGCTGCGACGAGGCCCACGCCGGCGCCACGACCGCGGTGCCGTACACCGCCGACTACTACTTCTTCAAAGCCGCCTGACGCCGTCGTGGGCATGAAAAGGGGTCGTCACGACCCCTTTTCCAACCCACGAGCGGTGGGCAACCGACGCGTCAGTGCTCGATGAGGCTCCGGGCCGCGTCCTTGATGGCGGCGACGCCAATGGTGAGGGCGCCTTCGAGGGTGACCTCGTAGGGCATGGCCGGGACGTCGGGCATGGCCAGGCGGCGGACGGGGGCGTCGAGGTCGTAGAACGCCTCCTGAGCCACCATGGCCGCCACCTCCGCGCCCACCCCGAAGCTCACGTTGTCCTCGTGGACGACGAGGAGCCGGCCGGTGCGGGCCACCGACCCCAGCACCGTGTCCCGGTCGAGCGGTGAGATCGTGCGCAGGTCGACCACCTCGACCGAGTAGCCCTCCTCGTCGAGCGCCTCGGCCGCCTCCAGCGAGAGGTGTCGGTGCAGCCCGTAGGTCACCAGGGTGAGGTCCTCCCCCGGGCGGGCCACGTCGGCCAGGCCGATGGGCACCCGCCAGTCGCCCCCCGGCACCAGCCCCGAGTACTTCCGGTACGTCTTCTTGTGCTCGAGGAACAGCACCGGGTCGGGGTCCTCCACCGCCTCCCGGAGCATCCCGGCCACGTCCGCCGACGTCGACGGGCACACCACCTTGAGCCCGGCCACGTGGGCGAAGAAGGCCTCGATGGCCTGCGAGTGGTACGGGCCCCGGTGCCCGCCACCGCCCCACGGCGCCCGCACCACCATCGGCACGTGGAAGTCGCCGTTCGACCGGTAGTGGATCTTGGCCGCCTCGCTCACCAGCTGGTCGAAGGCGGCGTGCATGAAGTCGGCGAACTGGATCTCCACCACCGGCCGCAGCCCGGCCAGGGCCAGGCCGATGCCGATCCCGACGATCGACGACTCGGCCAGAGGCGTGTCGATCACCCGCTTGGGGCCGAAGGCCGAGTACAGCCCGTCGGTGGCCCGGAACACCCCGCCCAGCACGCCCACGTCCTCGCCCAGCACGATCACCCGCTCGTCCTCGTCCATGAGGTCGTGCAGGGTCTGGCGGACGGTGTCGAGGACGGTCCGCACCACGCCGGTGGCCGGCCGGGGCGGCGCCACCGGGGCCCGCGTCGGGGCCTCGTCGAGCTCGGGGGGGACACCGGGAGTCGGCCGCAGCGGCTTGGCGTACACCCGGCGGAAGGCGGTCTCGGCCGCCGGCGGGGCGGCCGCCTCCGCCTTCCGGGCCGCCTCCTCGATCTCGGCCCGGACCTCGATCTCCACGCCGTCGGCCGCCTCCGCCGACACCAGTCCCCGCCCGACCAGGTAGCGCCGGAGGCGAGGGAGCGGGTCGCGCTCGCGCCACTCCTGCACCTCCTCCGGGCTGCGGTAGCGGCGGTCGTCGTCGTCGGACGTGTGGGGCATGAGGCGGTAGGTCTTGCACTCCACCAGGGACGGGCCGCCCCCCGACCGGGCCCGGGCCACCGCCTCCCGCACCGCCCGGTACACGTCGAGGGTGTCGTTCCCGTCGACGATGACGCCGGGCATCCCGTAGGACGGGGCCCGGGCGGCGACGTCGGGCACCGCCGACTGCAGGGCCATGGTCACCGAGATGGCGTACTGGTTGTTCTCGCACACGAAGACGACCGGCAGGCGGTGCACGCCGGCGTAGTTGAGGCCCTCGTGGAAGTCGCCCTTCGACGACGCCGCCTCGCCGAACCAGGCCACCGTGACCCGGTCGTCGCCCCGGATGACGGACGCCTGGGCCAGGCCGGCGGCGTGGGGCAGCTGGGTCGAGATGGGCGACGAGCCGGTGACGATGTTCAGCCGCCGGCAGCCCCAGTGGTTCGGCATCTGCCGGCCGCCGGAGTTGGGGTCGTCGGCCCGGGCCAGCACGGCCAGGAAGACCTCGTAGGGGGTCATGCCCAGGGTGAGGACCACGCCGAAGTCGCGGTAGTAGGGCAGGGCGATGTCGTAGCCGGCCCGCAGGGCCCACGCCGAGCCGACCTGGGTGCCCTCCTGGCCCTGGCCGCTGATGACGAAGCGGGCCCGGCCCTGGCGGTTCATGTTCCACATGCGCTGGTCGAGGGTGCGGGCCAGCAGCATGCTGCGGTACATCGCCACCACCTCGTCGCCGGCCAGGCCCAGCTCGGTGTGCCGGTCGGGTACGGGGTTGCGGGAGGCGAGCTCCTCGTCGAAGACCTTGGCCATCAGGTGCCGCCCTCCCGCTATCCGAAGGTCCGGATCTCGTGGACGTGCCGCAGGCGCGCGATTCGGCCCTCGGCGTGGCGGTCGGCGGCGGCCCCGGTGGGGATCCCCTCGGCGAGGGCGGTGTCGAGCACCATCCCCACCGTGTCGAAGACCCGCCGGACCTGCTCGTATGCCCGCCCCGGGTGGTAGCCCCGGTGCGAGAGCTCGCAGGCGATGTTGATCACGCCGCCCGCGTTGACGACGTAGTCAGGGGCGTAGACGACCCCCAGGCGGTGGAGCAGCTCGTCGCAGTCGGGGGTGGCCAGCTGGTTGTTGGCCGAACCGACGACGGCCGCGCAGCGCAGCTCGGGGATGGTCGTCGCGTTCAGCGCGCCGCCCATGGCGCACGGCGAGTAGACGTCGGCGTCGAGGGCGTGGATCTTCTCCACCTCGACCGCCTGGACGTCGTAGTGGTCGACGACCCGGGCCACCGCCGCGGCGTCGACGTCGGCCACCGTCACCTGGGCCCGCTCCTCCACCAGGTGGCGGACGAGGTTGGTGCCCACCTTGCCCACGCCGGACACGGCCACGTGGACGTCGGCCAGCGTCGTCTGGCCCCACAACCGCCTGGCCACCGCCTTCATCGCCCACAGGACCCCGTAGGCGGTGGCCGCCGACGGGTCGCCCGAACCGCCCAGCTCCTGGCTCACGCCGGTGACGAACCGGGTCTCCCGGCGGATCATGTCCATGTCGGCCTGGGTGGTGCCCACGTCCTCGGCGGTGATGTAGCGACCGCCCAGGGAGTCGACGTACCGGGCGTAGGTCCGGAGGAGCGCCTCCGACTTGTCGGTGTCGGGGTCGCCGAAGATGACGGCCTTGCCCCCGCCCAGGTCGAGCCCGGCGGCCGCCGCCTTGTAGGTCATCCCCTTGGCCAGGCGCAGCACGTCCTCCAGCCCCTCGTCCTCGCTCCCGTAGGGGAAGAAGCGGGTGCCGCCGAGGGCGGGGCCGAGGACGGTGGAGTGGATGGCCACGATCGCCCGCAGGCCGGTGGCGCGGTCGTGGCAGAACACGACCTGCTCGTAGTCGTCGACAGGGATCCGGTCGAAGACGTTCATCCCGACGCGAGGCTAACGGGGTTCGGCGTCTCCCGCTCCGGTCACCGGACGATCAGGGTGGCCGTCCGGTGCGCCGGGTGGAGCTGGCAGTACACCTTGAAGGTCCCGGCGTTGGTGGCGGTGAACCTGACCTCGATGGGTTCGCCCGGCTGCACCTCCTTCTTGATCCCGTAGCCCTCGATGCTGAAGCCGTGGGTCTTGTCGGTGGTGTTGCCGACCCTGAGCACCACCCGGTTGCGCTTGTCGACGGTGATGGTGGCGGGGGTGAACCCGGCGCCCTCGTCGACCCGGGCCGCGGCCACCGTGCGGTGCACGGTCTGGGTGCCACCACAGGCCGACAGGCCGACGGCCAGGACTGCGGCCAGGGCGGGGGACAGGGCGACTCGGGCGACACGTCTCATGGCGCGGGACGATAGAAGATCTACGGAACGGCGATGACATCGGAGGTTCAGGCACCATGCGGGCGATCATCCATGGCGAGACCGGCGGGCCCGAGGTGCTGCGCCTCGTCGACCGGCCCGCGCCCGCGGCGGGACCGGGCGAGGTGGTGGTGCGGGTGGCCGTGTCGGGCGTGAACCCCACCGACTGGAAGGTGCGCCAGGGCGCCCGGCCGGGAGAGCCGACCCGCTCGCCGGAGACGGTGCCCAACCAGGACGGGTCCGGCACCATCGTGGCCGTGGGACCGGGCGTCGAGGCGGCCCGGGTCGGGGAGCGGGTGTGGTTGTGGGAGGCGGCGTGGCGGCGGTCGGAGGGCACCGCCCAGGAGCTGGTCGCCATCGCCTCCGACCACGCCGTCACCCTGCCCCCGGGCGCGTCGTTCGACGTGGGCGCCAGCCTGGGCATCCCGGCCATCACCGCCCACCGGGCGCTGACCGTGGCCGAGGAGGGGCCGAGCCGGCTGGGCCCGGACGGGCTCGCCGGGCGAACCGTCCTGGTGGCGGGGGGTGCGGGGGCGGTCGGCCACGCCGCCATCCAACTGGCCCGGTGGGCGGGGGCGAACGTCGTCACCACCGTCAGCTCGCCGGAGAAGGCGGCCCTGGCCACCGCCGCCGGCGCCCACCACGTGGTCAACTACCGCACCGACGACGCCGCCGCCGCCGTCCGGGCCGTCGCCCCCGACGGGATCGACGTCGTGGTCGAGGTGGCCCCGGTGGCGAACGCCGCGCTCGACGCCGCCGTCGTCGCCCGCAACGGCACCGTCGCCATGTACGCCAGCGAGGGCGACGCCCCTCTGCCCATCCCCGTCCGCCAGTCGATGACGGGCAACGTCCGCTACCAGTTCATCCTCGTCTACACCATGCCCGACTCGGCCAAGCGGCGGGCGGTCGCCGACGTGTCGGCCGCCGTCTCGGCCGGTGTGCTCGACGTGGGCGAGGAGGCCGGCCTCCCCCTCCACCGCTTCCCCCTCGAACGCACCGGCGACGCCCATGCCGCGGTCGAGGCGGGCGCGGTGGGCAAGGTCCTGATCGACGTGGACCCGGCCTGACACCTCCCGCCGCCCTCCAGTCGCTCTTCCCCGCCACCCTGGGCCCGGGGCGGGCCGGCGACCCCGGCGTCATCGGCCCCGACGGCCCGTTGTGGCGGGTGGCCCGGGAGAAGGCCATCCTCGCCGGCGGTCCGGGGGCGCTCCTGCTCCAGGTGGCCCACCCCCAGGTGGCGGCGGGGGTGGTGGCCCACAGCGACTTCGAATCCGACCCCCTGGGCCGCCTGCGGCAGACGCTCGACACCATGCTCACCATCACCTTCGGCGACCGCGACCAGGCGGAGGCGGCCGCGGCGAGGGTGGCCGCCGTCCACGCCCACGTCCGGGGTCCCTCCTACCGGGCCGACGACCCCGACCTCGCCCTGTGGGTGCACGCCACCCTCGTCCTGGCCGCCCTCGGCTCGTTCGAGGACTTCGTAGGACCGCTGACCGCCGACGACAAGGCCGCCTGCTACGAGCGGTACAAGGTCGTCGGGCGCCTGTTCGGGGTCGCCGACGACGTGATGCCACCGAACTGGGCCGACTTCGAGGCCTACGTCGGGCGCATGGTGGACGAGGTCCTCGTCGTCGGCGACGATGCCCGGGCCATCGCCCGGGGCGTCTTCGACGCCAAGGTGGTCGGTCCCCGTTGGCTGTCCCGTCCC
>Ga0207687_10001892_pt1 | contig 14411 bp, 8 predicted proteins | sample KBSM54metaG_FD_184399 | JGI IMG/M metagenome (GOLD analysis project Ga0207687, IMG submission 184399) | Miscanthus rhizosphere microbial communities from Kellogg Biological Station, Michigan, USA - KBS M5-4 metaG (SPAdes) (version 2) | ecosystem: Host-associated > Plants > Roots > Rhizosphere >...
GCCGCCACGAACTAGCTCCGCACGGCGCCGCTCTGGGGGCTGCGCACCCGGAGCCGGCTGATGCACGACGGGCTCTCCTACACCCTGCGGGAGGCCATCGGCCGCCACCAGGGCGAGGCACGCGTCGCGCGCTCGGCGTTCGACGTGCTCCCGCCCGACTCGCAGGAGCACGTGCTCACGTTCCTGCGATCGCTCTGAGCGACGGTCGCGGCGACGCGCTCAGTGGACCGCGGCAGGGCCGGCGTGTGCCGGACCCTTCGTCTTGGGGGGAGGTGCGCCGCGATCGAGCCAGGCCTCGTAGGCCTTGAAGTCGTACGGGCGCCCGAGGAAGTCCGCCACCAGGTCCGCCGCCGGCTTCCCGCCGCCCATCGCGAGGACGCGATCGCGATAGCGGTTCGCGGTCTCCCGGTCGAACACGCCCTTGCTCGCGAACGGGGTGAAGAGGTCCTTCGCGATCACGAGCGACCACATGTACGTGTAGTACACGGCGCTGTACCCGTTCAGGTGCCCGAACGACGCCTGCGGGTACGTGTCCTTCACGTAGGGGAACGTCCAGTACTTCTCCATCGAGTCGGCGACCACCGCGGTGGAGTCGAGGCCGGTCGCTTCCCGGTCGTGGAGGTGGAGGCTGAGCGCGGCGAGGAACATCTGGCGCCGCACCTCGAGGCCCTTGCCGAACTCCTCGGCGACGCGGAGCTGCTCCACCATCTTCTTCGGGATGGGCTGTCCGGTCTTCACGTTCATCGCGAAGGTCTGCAGCACGCCCGGATCGCGCATCCACTCCTCGAGCATCTGCGAAGGCGCCTCGACGAAGTCCTGCTCGGTGCGCACGCCCGAGTTCGCCGCCCAGCGGGTGTGACCGCCAACGATGTGGTGGACCAGGTGTCCGAACTCGTGGAACAGCGTGCGGACCTCTCCGTACTCGATGAGCCCGCCGGGCTTCGGGAAGTTGCAGAGCAGAGCACCCTCGGGCAACCGGTGTCCGTCCTGCCCCGAGACGACGGTGAACTGCGCCGCGTGCTTGTACTTCCCCTCGCGCGGGTGGAGATCCAGGTAGACGCGGCCCAGCGACTTCCCCGCGCCGTCACCGAACGACGGGCCGGCGATGACGTCGTAGGTCCGAACGTCGGGGTGCCAGACCACGGCGTTCTCCACCGGGCGGTAGGAGACGTCGAACAGCTTTCCGGAGACGTCGAGCACGCCCTGGAACACCCGGCTCGCCTCGAAGTAGGGCCGGGCCTTCTGGGCATCGAAGTGGTACCGCTCGGCCTTGATCCGCTCGCCGTAGTAGTTGACGTCCCACGGGTCGAGCGCCGTGGCTCCCGGCAGGTCCTTCCGCTTCCGGTCGAGGAGAACCTGCTTCTCCTGGGCCGCCCGGTTCCCCGAGACCGCGGTGATGTGCTCGATGAAGTCCGAGGCGGCCTTGCCGCTGCGGATCATCTTGTTCTCCGTGATGTAGTCCGCCCAGTTGGCGTAGCCCAGCGTGCGTGACAGCTCCTGCCGCTTCACCAGCATCTTCTCCAGAAGCGCGATGTTCTGCGGCGCGGCCCGGCTGGTGAAGGCGCGCCACATCGCCTCGCGGGTGCTGGCCTTCTTCGCGTAGTTCCGCACCGGGAAGTAGTCCGGGTAGTCGGTGGTGAGGACGATCTTCCCGTCGGGTCCGGCTGGGTGCGCGGCGAGGAAGTCGGCGGGCATGCCGGCGAGATCGGCCGGGCTGAAGGCGACCTTCCTCACGTCGGCGGGAACGTTCCGGTCGAATTCCTGGCCGAGGGAGACCAGCTCGTCGGCGATCGCGCGCACCTTCTCCCGGGTGGCGTCGTCGCGGTCCACTCCGGCTCGGCGGAACTCGCGGAGGTCGCGGGTGATCCACCACTGGGTGGTCACGTCCTGCCCGGAGAGGTCCAGCGACGAGAGCACGTCGTACAGCGCGCGGTCCTGGTTGATGGCGGTGAACGTCGCCTGCAGCTTGCGGTCGCACTCCTCCGCCGCCTTGCGCATCGCGGGATCCGGGCTGCCCTGGCGAGCCAGCTCGGCCTGCGCGGCGGCGTCACTGATGGCGGCGTTCGCGTCGTCGTACGCGGTGAGCGTCGCGACCGTGTCCCGAGGAGCGGGCATGGCCTTGACGGCGTCCATTCCGGCCTTTGCACGGGCCATGGCGTCCTGGCAGGCGGCGGTGAAGCCGGCCGGCGGACCGGAGATGCGGGCCGCGGCGGCGCCGAGCGGTTCCTCCAGCGCAGGAGGAGCCGTCACCGGTGCGGGCGCGGGCGCCGGGGCGGCGGCCACCGGCTTCGACGGAGCGGGAGCAGGGGCCCCGGCACAGGCGAGGGCCGTCAGGGCGAGGAGGGCGAGGGAAGAGCGCATCCGTGACTTTCGGGAGAGGGCGACCGGTTCGGGGCAGGCCGCGAGAAAAGGGCGGCACTCTCGCACGGCCCGACCGGAACGGTCATCGAGTTGCAGCGAGAGGCCTGTTCCCCGGCGGACGGATCGTCCGAGCAGACGGAAGCGGAGCGTCGACCCACTCCGCTCGTTCCTCGCGAGTCCGCGGCACCCGCTAGTGGACCGTGCGGGCGGCGGCCGACGCGCCACCTCTCGAGGCTGGCGGCGCTGGCGAATTCCCCTCCTGGAGCCACGCCTCGTAGGCGCGGAAGTCGTAGGGGCGGCCGAGGAAGTCGGCGACCAGCTGCGCCGCGGGCTTTCCACCGCCCGGCTCGAGGATCTCCTTCCGGTATCGCTGCGCCGTCGCTGGATCGAACATCCCCGTCGCCTTGAACGCGGTGAAGAGATCCTTCGCAATGACCTTCGACCACATGTACGTGTAATAGACCGCGCTGTACCCGTTCAGGTGGCCGAACGCCGTGTAGAACGTGGTCCCGGGGATGTACGGGAACGGTGAATAGCGAGACTGGATTCCGGCGACGTACGGAGTCAGCTCCAGCCCACGCGGGTCACGGTCGTAGAGGTGGAGGCTCGTCGCGGCGTAGAACATCTGCTGCCGCACGTCGACGCCCTTGCCGAAGTCGTCCGCCGCGCGGAGCTGCTTCACCATCGTCGCCGGAATGGGCTTCCCGGTCTTCACCTCGCGCGCGAAGGTCTGCAGGACGCTGGCGTCGCGCATCCACTCCTCGAGCATCTGCGAGGGCGCCTCGACGAAGTCCTGCTCGTTGCGCACGCCGGAGTTCGCGGCCCACCGCGTGTTGCCACCGATGACGTGGTGAAGCAGGTGTCCGAACTCGTGGAACAGCGTCCGGACGTCGTCGTACTCCATCAGACCGCCGGAGCGCGGGAGGTTGCAGAGCAGCGCGCTCTCCGGAAGTCGATGGCCCGCCTGACCAGAGATCATCCCGTACTGCGCCGCGTGCTTGTACTTGTTCTCGCGCGGATGGAGGTCGAGGTAGATGCGCCCCAGCGACTGCCCGGCGCGAGCTCCGAAGGACGACCCGGCGATCACGTCGTAGACCAGCACGTCGGGGTGCCAGACCTTCTGCCCCGTCACAGGGCGGTACGAGAGATCGAGCAGCCGACCCGACACGTCGAGCACGCCCTGCAAGACGCGATCGAACTCGAAGTAGGGCCGCGCGGCCTTCGCGTCGAACCGGTACTGCTCGATCTTCACCCGGTCCGAGTAGTAGCCGTAGTCCCAGGGGGCGACCTGCTTCGCGCCGGGGATGTCCCTGCGCTCGCGCGCCAGGACCCGGGCCAGCTCCTGGGCGGAGCGCCCTCCGGACGCGGTCGTGATCCGGTCGATGAACTCGTCCGCCGCGCGCCCGGTCCCGATCATCTTGTTCTCGGTCGTGTAGTCCGCCCAGTTCGCGTACCCGAGCGTCGTGGCCAGCTCGTACCGCTTCGCCATCAGGCGCGAGAGCACCTCGACGTTCGCCGGTGAGGCGCGGGTGTTGGAAGCGCGCCAGAGCTTCTCCCGTGCCTTCGAGCTGCGGGCGTAGGCCATGAACGGGTGGTAGTCCGGGTAGTCGGTGGTGAGCGCCACCTTCCCGTCCGCGCCCGGCGGATGCGCCTTCCGGAAGTCCTCGGGAACACCGGCGAGCTCTGCTGGAGCGAAGAAGACGGTCTTCGTGCCCTGACGGATGTTCCGGTCCCACTCCTGACCGATCGCGACGACCTCGTCGTTGAGGGCTCGAACCTTCTCCCGGGTGGCGTCGTCGCGATCCACACCGGTCCGCCGGAACTCGCGGAGGTCACGCTTCATCCACCACGCGGTGGAGCCATCCTGCCCCGCGAGGTCGAGGCCCGAGAGCGCGTCGTAGACCGCGCGGTCCTGATAGATGGCGGTCGCGAGCGCCTGGATCTCGCGGTCGCAGTCCTCGCCGGCCTTCCGCATGTCGCCGTCCGGGCTGGCCTGTCGCGCGAGCTCCGCCTGGAAGTCCAGGTCGTTGATCACGGCGTTCGCGTCGTCGTACCAGCCGAGGGCGGTGACCGTGTCCCGCGGTGCCGGCATCGCCTTCAGCGCATCCAGCCCGACCCGTGCCCGGGCGATCGCGTCCTTGCAGGCGGCGGTGAGCGCGGCGGCCGGCCCGGAGATGCGATCCGCGGCCCCACCGACGGGCAGCTCCTGGAGCGCCGGCGGCGCCTGGATGGAAGCGGTCGTCGGAGCGGGAGCGGGCTGGGCAGGTGCGGCGGCCGTGGGCGCCGGCGCGGGGGCGCCCGCGCAGGCCAGCACGGTCAGGGACGGAAGGACGAGGGCGAGGCGCATCGAGGCCTTTCGGGGAGAGGCAACCATTCGGCAGGGCTTGCGCAAGAACCCGGAGACTCTTGCATGCGCTGCCGCGAACGGTCGGCTCCGTGCAGGGAAGCCTCCCGGCTGCCCGCTCAGGCGCAGACCGCCAGCGCCCAGACCGGCATGAGCCGCAGGTAGATGTCGTAGTGGATCGCGCAGGTCCGGTTGAACACGCCGGTGATCGGCTGATCCGGCCAGCGACCGTCCTCACCCTGGTGCTCCTGCAGCCACGCGACCCCGCGTCGCGCCGGTCCCGAGCTTCTCCGACCGCAGGCCGCGAGGGAGAGCAGCGCCCACGACGTCTGCACCGCGTGACCGGTCTTGCCGTCCACCCAGCGCCGTTGCCGGTTGGACTCGAGCGTCTCGCTCCAGCTCCCGTCGGGCCGCTGTCGCGCCTCGAGGTAGTCAGCCGCGCGGCGAAGCGCCGGATCGTCCGGACGTGCCCCCGCCGCGATGAGGCCCGCGGTCCCGAACCACGCCCCATAGCTGAAGCACACGCCCCAGCTTCCCTCCCAGGACCCGTCCTCGCGCTGCACCTGCCGGATGAAGCGCTCGCCCCGCCGGATGGGGTCGCGCAGCCAGCCCGCGTCCTCGGGCGCGAAGGCGCTCCACGCCGCCAGCGCCTGCACGCAGGCCGAGGTGCACTCGACGTAGGAGACGTCCACCATGATGGTGGAGAACACGTCCGATGGGTTCAGCGCCTCGAGCCACCTCGGCCCGCGCTGCAGCTCGTAGGTCGCCCAGCCGCCGTCCTCGTTCTGCAGCGAGAGGATCTCCTCCACGGCCTCGCGCAGCCGCGGCCGCGGAACCTGGTTGAGGCCGACCTTCTCCAGCTGGAGGGATGCCTTGAGGCCCTCGGCCGTGCAGTCGCTGATGGGCCAGCCGTGAGCGCGGGTGGAGAACGGCCAGCCGCCGCGGCTGCGGTGCCGGTAGCCCTTCTCCATCTCGCGCACGTCCTCGAGGACCTGGTTGGACTCGATGTAGTGCGCCGCGCGCTCCAGCACCGGACGCATCCGCTCCACCTCTCCGGTGGCGAGGATGCCCTGCACCGCGAAGGCGGTGTCCCAGAGCTCGGAGGAGTTGTAGCCCTGCATCTTGAGGCCGTCGGCCGCGCGCCAGAGGTAGTCCGGCAGCCGCTTCACGTGCGCCTCCACCTCGGGTCCACCGGGGCGGGCGCTCTGCCACACCACGGTGTTCAGCACCTTGTTGATGGGCCCGATGCAGATGTGGTTCGTCGCCTCGTCCTCGCGTCGGATCTGGTCCAGCACCACGTCCAGCGCTCGCTCGCGCGTGCCCGCCGGGGCGAGCCGCTCCCAGAGCCCGAGCGCTCCGTTCGCAGCGCGGAGATACGAGGTCCTCGGCGTGTACGCATCGGTGTCCGCCACTCGCTCCCGCGCCGCCACCCAGTCCACCGTCTCGTAGGGCTCGGCGTAGATCTCCTCGCGGATGGCCGCGAGCAGCGGCGTCTCCTTCGCCCGCGCCCGCCGGGCGTAGAGCCAGCTCATCGGCAGGTACACCATCCGGCAGTGGCACCAGAGCTTCGAGGGATGCAGCGGCAGCGATTCGGGCAGCAGCCACAGCTCGGGCGGCACCGGGACCAGTCCCTCGTAGGAATAGAGCCCGAGCAGGGCGAGGATGAACTTCCCCCACGAGCCGCTGGAGAGCGGTCCGCCGTGGGGCAGGAACCAGGCCCGCGCGCGCTGCAGCTGGGCATCGTCAGCAGGGATGCCCAGCAGCCGCAGGGTCACGTAGACCAGGACCGAGGTGAAGACGTGGCTGTGCGACTCCACGTCCAGCCCCCAGCCTCCGTCCGGATTCTGGTGCCCACGCAGGAATTCGATGAAACCCTCGCGCGTCGCCGGGTCTGCGGGCCGTCCGAGCAGCTCGAGGCCGGCGACGTAGACCGGCACGAGGAACAGCGGACCTCCGTAGTCGCCCTTCCACGAGCCACCCTCGTCCTGGGTGGCGGCGAGCACCTCCAGCCCCCGCTCGATCGCGGAGGGGAGGGCGCTGCTCCGGGGAGCGGTCATGCCGTGCGACCCTCGGGGAGACCGCGCGCGCACTCGGTGTAGAGCGCCTCGAGCGCCCGGTCGTCGGTGACGCTCTCGCGGGTGAGGACCATGATCCGCATCACCGTGTCGCGGTCGATCTTCACCGGGGTGGGCTCGAAGACGGCCGGGTTGTTCGCGAGCATCGCGAGCGTCCGGAGCGCGAACAGCAGAGGCCAGAGACAGAACAGCCGCAGTCCCGGTTCCGAGCGAGGCAGGAGCAGCGAGTACTCGAAGGCCACGTCGCACTCGTTTCGCGCGACCGCCACCAGGTCGTCGAGGAGCGCCACCGCCGCGTCCCGCTTCTCGGGTGCGACGAGAGTCCCCGGCGACAGGCCGTGCTTCTCCATGTACGTCCGCGGGAGCCAGCAGAAGCCCCGGTCCAGGTCCTCGCGGACGTCCTTCAGGATGTTGGTCAGCTGGAGCGCGCGGCCGAACGCCGGGGCGCGCGGCACGAGGCCGGGACGGAGCGGGCGAACCGAGTCGAACCCGTCGACGAAGAGCCCGGTGAGCATCACGCCCACCGTTCCCGCGACGTAGTAGCAGTACTGGAGGGTGTCCCTGAGATCAGGCAGGCCCTGCGGGGCACCGCCGTCCAGCTCGGTCATCATCCGCGCCATGCCGTCGGTCATCTCGCCCACGCACGCAGCGATGTGCGGATGCGTCCACTCCGGCAGACCGCGCATGGCCTCCAGGACGAGGGGCGTGCCCTGGACCAGCTGAACCTCGGCCGTGGGCGCCGAGGGTCGGAGCGCGGCCACCGAGCGGCGCGCGAACTCGGCGCCGCGCTGCTCCCAGCCCGGCTCGAGCTTCACCAGGCGTCCGAGCGTGTGAAACAGCTCGGCGCGCTCCGACACCTGTCCGCGTGCCTCGTCCTCGAGCGTGTCGGCGATCCGGCAGAGCAGGTAGGCGACGGTCACCACCAGGTCCAGCGGCGAGGGCAGGACGGGGATGTTCAGCGCGAAGGTGCGAGACACCTCCGGCAGAGCGCGACGGCAGAAGTCTTCGGGTCCGTTCACGAGACACCTACGACGGAGAGGCGACGGAAGATGCGCCGAGGCGCGGCCCACTCTATAAGAAGCCCTGGAAGTTGGGCCGGGGAGGACGTTCTGCCTTGATGGAAGTCGATGTGCTCGTCGCCGGCGGGGGCCCCGCGGGGTGTACCACCGCCGCGGCCATGGCCCAGCTCGGCCTCCGCACCCTCCTCGCGGACGCGGGGCAGGACCGCCGGAAGCAGCTGGCGGGCGAGCTTCTCCATCCGGTGGGGGTCGAGGAGCTGACCGCGTTCGGCTTCTCGGAGGCGCTCCACTCCGGGGGCGTGCCCATCGTCGGCTTCGCGGTGGTGGACGGAGAGAAGACCGCGCTGCTCCCCTACGGGCCGGGCAACCGCGGGCTGGGCATCGAGCACCATGCGCTGATCGAGCCCTTGCTCGACATCCTCGAGAAGCGAGGCGACGTCGAGGTGCGCCGCCGGACGCGCGTCGCGCTGGTCTCCGACGGCGTCGAGGGCGTGGAGGTCACCCTGTCCCGCGACGGGCAGTCCGAGCGAGTGCGCGCCCGGATGCTGGTCGCCGCCGACGGCCGCGCCTCGCCGCTGCGGCGTGCGCTGGGCATCGCGGAAGGGCACGACCGGCTCTCGATGATGATCGGGGTGCTGGTGGACGCCGCTGCGCTTCCCCACGCCGGTCGTGGTCACCTGTTCATCGGCGGCCCGGCGCCGGTGCTCGCCTACCCCATCTCCGCGACGCGGGCCCGGGTGATGGTGGACCTGCCGCTCGGCTCGTCGCCCGACCGCGTGCGCACCGAGCCGGAGATCCTCTCCGGCGTTCCCGAACCGCTGCGCGAGGCCGTCCTCGATGCGCTTCGCCGCGAGCCGCCGCTCGTTGCGTCCAACGACACGCGCATCATGGAGCACGTCTCCAAGGGCAACGTGGTTCTGGTCGGAGACGCTGCGGGTTGCTGCCATCCACTCAGCGCCAGCGGCATGGCCTCGGCGGTCCGCGACGCTCACGTGCTCCACGGAGCCATGGTCAGCGCGTCCGGCGACGTTCCGAGCGCGCTCGCCGCCTACGCCCGAATCCGCCGGCCGGCGAACCGCACCCGCATCGCCCTCGCCTCGGCGCTGTACGAGGCGTTCTGCAGCGACGCGGGCGAGATGGCGGCGCTGCGGAGCGGCCTCTTCCGCTACTGGGAGCACTCCCCCACCGGCACGCGCATCTCCATGTCCCTGCTCTCGACGCGCGAGACCCGCATGTCGGTCATGGCGCGCGAGTACGCGCGCGTCGTCGTCCACGGGCTCCTGGCCCTGGGCTCGGGTGGTGTCCGCGCCGTGCGTGGCCCGGGACGGGCCGTACGCGCCGGAGCCATGCTGGTCGCCTCGGCGGTGCCGCACCTGCGCACGGCGATGGCGGGCGCGGTCGAGGACCGGATACTCGCGCTTCCCGCTCACGTCCCCGCCGCCGACGACGAGCCGCTCGCTCCGAGTCGCGCCTCGGCGTCGAGGTCGTAGCTCCGGCCCCGCCAGTCCACCCGGCGGTTCAGCTTCGCCGCGATCTGCACCAGCCCGCCGATGAGCGGGATGACCGCCGGCACCCAGAGCTGGTGAAGGCGGATGCGCGGGCCGTGGTACGCACGCTGGAGCGAGGCCTGGGTGTAGACGGAGAAGCCGATGGCGAGCAGCGCAGTGCCCGCCGCCGCGCCATTCCCCGTGGCGAGCGCCGCCGCGAGAACGGCCCAGGCCACCCAGCAGGAGACGCCGCGCACCCAGTTGGGCCAGGTGAACCGGAAGGAGAGGCCGCCCTCGCTGAAGAGGATCCAGCGACGGAATGTCCGGAAGAACTGGAGGAGACCCATGCCGCCGATGAAGATCCGCAGCGGGGACTCGATGACCACGTTCTTCCAGCCGGCGTTCCACAGCGCCCGGCCGATGTACATGTCGTCGACGAAGTGGCCCTGCGCCACGCCCACGCCGCCCACCGCATCGAGCGCCTGGCGCCGGCAGACCATGAGCTGGCCCATGATGAAGTCCAGCTCGCCGCGTGGCTCGGCGGCCCAGGACACCGTCGGTCCGTACCAGGCGTTCATCAGCAGCTCGTAACCGACGTCGCCCGCGGTGGGTCGGTCCGCGGCGGCGACCACCGGGGCGAAGGTGCAGCCGCAGTCGGGGCGGGCGAGCAGCTCCGAGACCAGGCGGCCCAGGAGGTCCTTCGCCGGGCGGCTGTCCGAATCGTTGAAGGCGAGCAGCTCGCCGGTCGCCGCGGCCACTCCGGCCAGCATCGCGTTCAGCTTTCCGGTGCGGTGGGGCGGCGGCGAGCCGGAGAAGAGGAGCTCGACCCGCTGCGCCGCCGTCCGGTGCTCGGCGATGAGCCGGCGAATCGCCGGGGCGGCCGGGTCCTCCTCCGAGTCCACGACGAAGAGCAGCTCCAGCCGGCCCGGGTACTCCATGTCCAGGAACGCGCGGATGTTGTCCTCGGCCCCGGTGTCCAGTCCTTTCACCGGGCGGATGACGGTCATCGAGGGCGCGCTCTTCGGGAAGGGCGGCGGGGCGGGCCGGCGGGCGAGGACGCGCCGGAGCCGCACGTGCCCCTCGATCAGGAGGAGCAGCGAGAGGCCGGCGAGCACGACGAGGACGGTGCTCATGAGGTGCTCTTCTCTCCGTGTGCCGCGAGCGCGAGTCGCCGCAGCACCCGCGGCGCCCACCAGTTCGCGCGCCCGAAGAGGCGCATGGTGGCAGGCACGATCAGGACCCTCACCAGGGTCGCGTCGAGAGCGACCGCGATCGCCATCCCCACGCCCATCGCCTTCACGACGAGGATCTTCGCCAGGGCAAAGGCGGCGAACACGGCCACCATGATCGCCGCGGCGCTGGTGATGAGGCTGCCGGTGCGCTCGAGGCCCTGGGCGACGGCGGCGCGGTTGTCGTGGGTGCGGGTCCACTCCTCGCGCATGCGGGAGAGCATGAGGACCTGGTAGTCCATCGAGAGCCCGAAGAGCGTGCAGAAGAGGAGGACCGGTAGCGCAGGCTCGAGCGGCCCCGGCTGGAAGTGGAGGAGCCAGCGGAGGTGACCCTCCTGGAAGATCCACACCAGGGCTCCGAAGCTGGCCGCCAGGGAGAGGAAGTTCATCACCACCGCCTCGAGCGGCAGCACCACCGAGCCGAGGAGGACGAACAGCGCGACCAGGGTGACCAGGACCACCAGACCCACCGCGAGCGGCGCGCGCTCGAGGACGAACGAGCTGGAGTCCACGTCGCTCGCGCTCTGACCGCCGACCAGCGCTCGTCCGTCGCCCACGGCGCGGTCCTTGCGGAGCAGGTCCACCAGCCGCCGTGCCTCGACGCTGGAGATCGGCGCGGAGGTGAGCACCTGGACGACGGCGACGTTGCCGTGGAGGTACGCCGCCTCGGCGAGCGCGAACTCGGGCGGCCGGAACGCCGCGGGGGCGGTGGTGAGCTGGACGTACTGCTCGCGGGTGACGCTCGGGTCGAGGTCGACGATGCTCTCCACGCCGACGACGCCGGGGAGCCGGGCCCAGCGCCGGGTGGCGTCGTACAGCGCGCCGATGCGCTCGGGGTCGAAGGGCTCTCCGGGAAACTCCACCGCGACGAGGATGCGGGTCGCGCTCTGCTCGGGAAACGCCCGGGCCAGCGCGGCGGCGCCCTGTCGTGAGGCGGCGGTCTCGGGGAGCGCCGTGATGTCGGTCCCGGCGGTCTGCAGCCGGAGGAACGGCCACCCGAGGAAGGCGATGAACGCCAGGGTGGGCACGAGCACGAGGAGCGGATGGGCCATCACCCATCCCGCGAGGCGCGTCCACAGACCTCCGCGCAGGCCGAAGGGAGGAACGGGCACCTTCAGCGCATCCACCCGCCGCCCGAGCCACCCGAGGATGACGGGGAGCAGAGTGAGGGCGAAGAGGACGGAGAAGCCGACGACGATGGCGCCGCCGAGGCCCATCGCCGCGAGGAACGAGCCCCGGTAGAAGAGAAGGCCGGACAGCCCGGCAGCGACCGCGATCCCGGAGAAGGCCACCGCGCGGCCGGCGGTGTCCATGGTGCGCTCGACCGCCGACTCGACGCTCGCGCCCTCCTCCAGCTCCGCGCGGAAGCGGCTGACGATGAACAGGGAGTAGTCGATGGCCACGCCGAGGCCGATGAGGCTGACGACGTTCAACGTGTACTGGGCCATGTCGAGGTGGTGCGAGAGCGCGAGCACGGCGCCGACGCCGGCCAGCACCGCCAGGCCGCCGACGACGATGGGGAGGACGGCCGCGACCACCGTCCGGAACACCCAGAGCAGCACGACCAGCGCGAGCGGGAAGGAGATCAGCTCGGCGCGGAGCAGGTCGTGCTCCAGCTCGGTGTTGAGATCGAAGAGGAATGCCGGCTTGCCGGTGATGGCCACCATGAACGGCCCGTCGTGGAGGACGGCGTTCACCGCGGGGAAGGCCTTCACGGCGGCCTTCTCGTCGCCCTTGAGGCGGACCAGCACCAGCGCGGTCCGTGCGTCGCGGGAGAGGAAGTGCGACCGGGCCTGCTGGGGCGCGTTGAGCATGGAGACCACGCTCTCCACCTCGGGGCGCCCGCTCACTTTCTCCAGCTGCAGGCCGAGCGCGCCCTGGAACACCGGATCGGTCGCGGCCAGCTCGCGGTGGCTGAAGAGAGCGACGAGGCTGGTGTCGGTGTCCGCGCCCGCCGCGCCGCGGACCAGCCCGCGGCCCGCGCCGACTCGGTGCCCTCGATGGTTCCGCTCGTCAGGCTCCCGCCCCGCACGACCGACAGAACCGCGAGCGCGAGGATGGCGAGCGCGCCGCCGAGGACGGCCGGACGATGCCGGGAGACGGCCCGGGCCAGGGCGATGAACATGAGGGGGAGTGCTCTGCCCGATCCCCGGGCCCGAGGCAACCCGGGCCGCGCCCGGATCCGGCATGGCTCAGGTCACTGGTACTCTTGCACCCGGCGCTCCCAGTCCCTCTTCAGCTCTGCCATGAACTGGATGAACTCCGGCTCGCCGCGAAGGGAATCCAGGAGCGGATCGCGGAGGAACAGCAGGTAGCTGGGCAGCCCGTTTCGTGCCGCCTTCCGCAACCAGGCCACGGCTTCTCGAGGGTGACCCAGCAGGGCCTCGGTACACGCCAGCGAGTGCATCTCGTGGTGCGCTGGATTCCCCCGGAACACGGGGTAACCTCGCTCGAAGAACCCCAGGAGGAAGGCTGCCTCGTCCTTCCTTCCGGCCACCGCGAGGGTGAGCGCGGCGAGCGGGTTGGGCGGATCCGGCATCAGGTCGCCTCCAGGATCGGCGGCGTACATCAGCGCAATCGCCTCCGACACTTGCCCCACCCGGAGGAGGGCCTCGAGACGGGCGTAGCCGGCCGGATCCACCTCGAGCTCTCGGGCACGCTGGAGCGACTCCTGCCAGCGGCCGCTGTAGGTCAGCGTCTGGATGATGAGATCGCGCACGTTGTGGCTGGCAGGGTTGAGCTTCCGAGCGGCCTCGAGCTTGCGCAGCGAGAGGTCCTCGAGTCCGAGGTGGAGCGCCACCGCGGGAAGCTCGAGGGCCGCGGAGCCTGGCTCCAGCTCCTCCGCGCGCCGGAACTCCCGCATGGCGCCGTCGATGTCCCATCCTCCGGGCTCGCTGAAGAGCAAGACGCCCAGGGCCAGGTGCGGCACGGCGAGCTCCGGCTCCAGCGCGAGCGCCCGCCCCGCTTCGGCCCGTCCGCGAGCGACGAGGCCGGCCTGGTCGGGGTCGACGAACACGGCCAGCCGGATCAGCTGGAGCCCGAGCTGAGCATGGGCGAGCGCGTACTCCGGATCGATGGCGATGGCGCGCTCGAAGTATTCCAACGAATCGCGGGTGAACCGACCCGTGAAGGTCTCGTCCAGCTTCGCGATTCCCCGGAGGTAGAGGTCGTACGCCTCCGGACTGCGGGTGGCGCCACGGCGGACCCGCGCGCCCTCGACGTCGGTGAGCTGGAGCGCCAGCGCCGCCACGACCTTGGACGCCACGTCTCGCTGGACATCGAGCACGTCGCGCACGTCGCGATCGTAGGTCTCGGCCCAGAGCTGCTGGTCCGTTCGTGCATCGACGAGCTGGGCGCTGATCCGCATCCGGTTGCCGGCCCGACGGACCGTCCCCTCGAGGAGCGTTGCCACCCCGAGCTCCTGGCCCACCTCCCGGGATGGGCGAGTGGTGCCCTTGAAGGTCCGCGTCGCGCCGCGCGAGGTGACGTGGAGCGCGCGCACCTGCGTGAGCTGGGTGCTGATGTCCTCGGCAAGCCCGTCGGCGAAGTATTCGTCGTCGGCGTTGCCGCCGAGATTGACCAGGGGCAGGACGGCGATCGCCCCGCGGTCGACCTTCCCGCTCGATGGCGTGCGTCGCAGGACGAGAGAAACGACTGCGGCGGCGACGAGAACCAGCGCACCGACCGCGGCCGCGCGCCCCACCCGCCGGGCGAGCGGCGACGCGGCCAGGCCGCCGACAAGCGCACGGGAATCCGCAGGCCGGCGCGTGGGGTCCGGGTCGAGGGCAGCGCGCAGCGTGGACCGCCATGACCTCGGAGCACCTGCCACGCCGTCCTGACCACCGACCATCTCGGCGGCGACCTGGGCCAGCGCGTGCACGTCGGTGCGGGTGCTC
>Ga0207687_10001898_pt1 | contig 14374 bp, 12 predicted proteins | sample KBSM54metaG_FD_184399 | JGI IMG/M metagenome (GOLD analysis project Ga0207687, IMG submission 184399) | Miscanthus rhizosphere microbial communities from Kellogg Biological Station, Michigan, USA - KBS M5-4 metaG (SPAdes) (version 2) | ecosystem: Host-associated > Plants > Roots > Rhizosphere >...
TCGAGCGCGACGTTGCCGACCAGCACCATCAGGTCGGCCCAGGAAATCTTCCGGCCGTACTTCTGCTTGATCGGCCACAACAGGCGGCGTGCCTTGTCGAGGTTGGCATTGTCAGGCCACGAGTTGAGCGGCGCGAAGCGCTGCTGACCTTGGCCGGCGCCACCGCGGCCGTCGGCGATGCGGTAGGTGCCCGCGGCGTGCCACGCCAGGCGAATGAACAGCCCGCCATAGTGTCCGAAGTCCGCCGGCCACCAGGGCTGTGAGTCCGTCATCAGGGCACGCAGGTCCTTGATCACGGCGTTCAGGTTCAGTGTCTTGAATTCCTTGGCGTAGTCGAACGCCTCGCCCATTGGATCCGAGGCAGGGGTGTTCTTGTGGAGCACCGAGATGTCGAGGGATTTCGGCCACCAATCGCGATTGGTGTGGAACGAGCCGCCGTGTGCGACCGGGCACTTGCCCGTATTGTCTTCAGTCTTTGCATCCATGTTGGCCTCCGTGCGGGCAGTCTTTTTCAGGTTGTCTGTGACCGTGGCGCGACGCGTGCCCTTCGCGCTCCGCGCGCTATGCCGTCACTGTCGCCCCTTCACGATGAGCCCGGAGGTCGATAAGGTCTAATCGTATTGTCTGAGGGTGTTCATCAGATTATATTATCGGCCAATGATCACCTTGAAGCAGCTCAGGTACCTTTCGGCCCTGGCCGAGCACCGGCATTTCGGCCGAGCGGCCGAGGCGTGCGCGGTGACGCAGCCGGCCCTGTCGATGCAGATCCGCGAAATGGAGAAGTTGCTCGGCGCGGACCTCGTGGAGCGCCGTTCGAACAACGTTGCGCTCACCGATATCGGCATCGGGGTCGCCCGCCGGGGCGAGCAGGTGCTGGCCGCGGCGCGCGATCTCGAGGAGTTTGCCCGGCACCATGGCCGCTTGCTGACCGGCCGGCTGGTGCTCGGCATCATCCCGACGCTGGCGCCTTATGTGCTGCCGAGACTCTTGCCGGCACTGCAGCGAAGGCACCCTAACCTGCGCGTCGATTTGCGCGAGACGCAAACGAAGCCGCTGCTCGACGAATTGAGCCGCGGCGACATCGACGTCGTGCTGTTGGCACTGCCCGTGTCCGAGCCCGACATCGAAACCCAGCGGCTGTTCGACGATCCATTCCTGCTGGCGGTCTCGGCCGATGACCCGCGCCCCGCGACCAAACGCGTCGAAGCCGATGACATCGACCGAACGCAGCTCATCCTGCTCGAGGAAGGTCACTGCCTGCGCGACCAGGCGCTCGCGTACTGCGGCACTGACCGGCGTAGCCCGCTCGGTCTCGGCGCCACGAGCCTCGCGACGGTGATGCAGATGGTGGCCAATGGCTACGGTATTACGCTGGTGCCGCAGGTTGCCGCCGACGTGGAAGCGCACGATGAGCGCGTGAAATTGCTGCGCTTTGTGCAGCCGCAGCCGGGTCGCACCGTCGGGCTCGGATGGCGCCGTACGTCGGCACGCAAAGCCGATTTCGTCGCGCTCGGTCAGGTCATCACGGAAGCATTGGGGATGGAAACCGCGCGGCCGGCGCGCAGGAGTTAGCGCGCGATCGCGATCATGCCGCGATTACGAGTCCGCTTCTTTTTCCAGCATCGACGGATTTTCGAGGCAATAGTAGCCGGAGAAACGGCTCACCAATTTGCGCCGCTTCCAGTCGGCAAGGATGCGGTTGAAATTCTCGCGCGCAATGCCCGCCATCGCTGCGAGCTCGCTCTGCCCGAATTTTTGACGAATGACGACGCGCCCGGCGCCGACGTCATCGCCGAAATGGTCCGCCAGTTCGAGCAGCGTAAGCGCCACGCGTCCCTTCAGGGGCAAGAAACTTTCGGCGGCGAGGATGCCGTCGGTCTCACGTAAGCGCGACGCCAGCAACGCCACGAGGTGCTTGTAGACCTCGGGATATTTCTTCGTGCTTTCCTCGAACTTGACGCGGCTGACGAACGACAGCTCGGCGTCGCGCACCGCCACGACGGACGCCGAGCGCGAGAGTCCGTCGAGCATGGCGAGCTCGCCGACGATCGCGCCGGCACCGAGGATCGCCAGAATCCGTTCGCCGCCCGACTGCGAGAGCATCGTGACCTTCAGCAATCCCTTATCAATGCGGTAGCAGCCGTCGCCCGGATCGCCGGCCAGGAACAGCGTCTGGCCAGCGCTCAGTTTGGACGTCGTCGCTTGTGCGAACAGCTGGGCCGCCAGATTGGGGGGTAGTCCGGACAGGACGCTGGCTTGTCGACCAGGTCTCGGCATACGGCGCTTAGGCCTCTTTTTGGGTGGACGGGTCATCCTCAGCCTACCGTGCCTTGGTCGGCGGTGAACAGGGGCTTTGCTAGCATATTGCAGGCGTCTGCGGGCCGTCTGCGCACAGTCAAAGGGCACGGCCGCGTCAAAAAAACCGCTCGTATGGCTTGCGCCTACGAGCGGGTGGTCTGGGGGCAGACCAAGTTCAGGACTACTGGAGGAAAAAGAAACGTCGGGGACGCAATCCGGGGCTTACGCGGGCACGAGCCGGCGACGGCTCAGATCGAAGGTCGGGGTACGAACCAGCTTCTGAAAGCGGCGCGCCACTTGGCGCTTGTCGCGGATGCCCGCGGTCCAATGACGGAACTCGGCGAACGTCCAGCGGACCAGTCGTTTGCGAGTGTTCATGGGAGCCTCCTGGATTGATCGAGAGTTGTCGGGGACGGGGTCGAACTCTCAATGGTCACAAGGTTACGCCGGTCCCCCGACGGGCGCGGTGACGGGCAACACAAACGCGGCGATTGATCGGTAAGTATCTGTTTTTATTATTGTATTTCTATTTCCCGGGTCTGGCGTAACAGACAAAAAAGGGGTGGCCTCGGCCACCCCCTTGGGATCGTTGGAAGTCTGGGCTTGGCGGCTATTCGGCCCCGCCGGCGGCCTGCTGACCCGGTTCGCGCTCGCCCTTCTGCTTGGCCTCCAGGTCCTCGCCAGTCACCTGATCGACGACCTTCATCGACAGCCGAACCTTGCCGCGGTCGTCGAAGCCCAGCAGCTTGACCTTGACCTTGTCGCCTTCCTTGACGACGTCAGAGGTCTTCTGCACGCGGTGCGAGGCGAGGTGCGAGATGTGCACCAGGCCGTCCTTGGCGCCGAAGAAGTTCACGAAGGCGCCGAAGTCCATCACCTTCACGACCGTGCCCTCGTAGATGTGGCCGACCTCAGGGTCGTTTGTAATCGACTTGATCCAGTTGACCGCGGCCTTGATCGACTCGCCCGAAGCCGAGGCAACCTTGACGGTACCGTCGTCCTGGATGTCGATCTTGGCGCCGGTCTTCTCGACGATCTCGCGGATCACCTTGCCGCCGGTGCCGATCACTTCGCGGATCTTGTCGGTCGGAATCGAGAACATCTCGATGCGAGGCGCATGCTCGCCGAGTTCCGCGCGCGCCGCCGTGAGGGCCTTGGCCATCTCGCCGAGGATATGCAGACGGCCATCCTTCGCCTGATTGAGCGCGACCTTCATGATCTCTTCGGTGATGCCGGCGATCTTGATGTCCATCTGCAGCGAGGTGACGCCCTTTTCGGTGCCCGCCACCTTGAAGTCCATGTCGCCGAGGTGGTCCTCATCGCCGAGGATGTCCGAGAGGACGGCGTAGCGCTTGTCCTCGAGGATCAGGCCCATGGCGATGCCCGCCGTCGGTGAACGCAGCGGAACGCCGGCGTCCATGAGGGCGAGCGAGGTGCCGCACACCGTCGCCATCGACGACGAGCCGTTCGATTCGGTGATCTCCGAGACGACGCGGATGGTGTAGGGGAACTCGTGCTTGGGCGGCAGCACCGGACGGATCGCGCGCCAGGCGAGCTTGCCGTGGCCGATTTCGCGGCGGCCCGGCGAACCGAGGCGGCCGGTCTCGCCGACCGAGAACGGCGGGAAGTTGTAGTGCAGCAGGAACGTTTCCTTGTACGTGCCTGCGAGCGAGTCGACGTATTGCTCGTCTTCGCCGGTGCCGAGCGTCGTCACGACCAGCGCCTGGGTCTCGCCGCGCGTGAACAGCGCCGAACCGTGAGCGCGCGGCAGCACGCCGGCTTCGGCAACGATCTGACGCACGGTCTTCACGTCGCGGCCGTCGATGCGCTTGCCGGTGTCGAGGATGTTCCAGCGCACGATCTTGGCTTCGAGTTCCTTGAACACAGCGTTGACGCGGCCGGCCGGATACTTCGGTTCGGCCACGCCCTCCGGCAGGAAGTGAGCGACCACCTTCTTCTTGGCGGCGTCCACGGCCTTGTGGCGCTCCGCCTTGGCGGGGATCGCGTACGCCGCGCGCAGATCCTTTTCGACCAGCGCCAGCATTTCCTTTTCAAGATCAGCGTTGTCGAGTGTGGTGACCTCGCGCGGCTCCTTCGCCGCCTTCTCTGCGAGCTCGATGATGGCCTGGATTACCGGCTGGAAGTGCCGGTGGCCGAACATCACGGCGCCGAGCATCACGTCCTCGGGCAATTCCTTGGCTTCGGATTCGACCATCAGCACGGCGTCCTGCGTGCCGGCGACCACGAGGTCGAGCGTGCTTTCAGCGGCTTCGTCGAGCTGCGGGTTGAGCACGAACTCGTTGCCGATGAACGCGACGCGTGCGGCGCCGATCGGGCCCATGAACGGCGCGCCCGAGAGCGTCAGCGCAGCCGACGCGGCCACCATCGCCAGGATGTCGGGATCGTTCTCGAGATCGTGCGACAGCACGGTCACGATCACTTGCGTGTCGCAGCGCCAGCCGTCGGCGAAGAGTGGACGGACCGGCCGGTCGATCAGGCGGGAAACCAGCGTTTCCTTTTCGGTCGGGCGGCCTTCGCGCTTGAAATAGCCGCCGGGAATGCGGCCCGCGGCGTAAAATTTCTCGAAGTAGTTGCAGGTGAGCGGAAGGAAATCGATGCCTTCCTTCGGCTGCTTGGCGGAGACGACAGTCGCCAGGACCGTGGTTTCGCCGTAAGTGGCAAAGACCGCGCCGTCTGCCTGACGGGCCATCTTGCCGGTTTCCAGGGTTAGCTTGCGGCCGCCCCAATCGAGTTCCACACGATGAATATTGAACATTCTAGCTTTCTCTCTCTGGTTCGAGAGCGCGTCGGACGCGCCCCGATCAGCTGCGAAAGCCATGAGCAAGACGGCGAGACGCTGCTGCGCGCGCGGGAAGCGCGCTTGCCAACAGCGTCCGGCGATCCTGCCATGGCCCTCGAGCCTTTCGACGTCGGGCGATCATTCGCCCGGAAATGTCCGGCGCAACATCGCCGGACGATGGTGGCGTAGACCTCTTTGGTCTGCGCCGTTGGTTTTTCTCAACAACAATGCGGCCAAACCGCAAAACTTCCGACGGCAGCAACTCTGCCGGCGGGTTCACGCGCGACTAGCGGCGGATCCCGAGCTTGTCGATCAAGCTCTGGTAGCGCTTTTCATCGGCACGTTTGAGATAGTCGAGAAGCTGGCGACGCTGTGACACGAGCTTCAAGAGACCACGACGCGAATGATTGTCCTTCACGTGCGACTTGAAGTGCTCGGTCAGGTTGTTGATCCGCTCTGACAGGATCGCAACCTGCACTTCCGGCGAGCCAGTGTCGCCGGACTTGACGGCATAGGATTTGATGACTTCGGCCTTGCGGCCTGCGGTAATCGACATCGTCAATTGCCTTCGTTGCGGCGGGCTCTGCCTTGCAGGCCGGCCAGATTGAACACACGCTTGGGGATGATTTCGCCGCGGCTCGTTTCGGCAAGGGCAATGAGTTGGCCCGAGACCGTTACGGAAACCATGCCGGTGACGACAGGAGCATCCCGTCCGCGCAACACGACGGCTTGGCCCCTTTGGAGCCTTGCCGCATCTGCCCGGGAGACGGCCAGCGCCGGGATGTCGTCCAGCGCGGTCGCTACGGGCAGTAGCGCATCGGCGAGACTACCCTCGCCAAGGGCGGCTCTATGGCACAGCCCCTCCAAATGTTCCAGCGAAATCATGGAGTTTTCGGTGAATGGGCCGACCCGGGTCCGGCGTAGCGCCGATACATGGCCATGGCACCCCAGAAGGCGGCCCATATCGCGGGCGAGCGCCCGGACATAGGTACCCTTGCCGCATTCGGCCTCGAAAATCGCATGATCAGGGTCCGGGACCTCGACCAGGGTGAGGGCATGAATCTCGACCGGGCGGGCCTCCAGCTCGACCGTCTCGCCATCGCGGGCGATGTCATAAGCCCGTTCCCCGTCAATCTTGATGGCCGAAAAGCGCGGGGGGACCTGCGAGATGGTGCCTGTGAAACCCGGCAGCAGCGCTCGGACCGTCGCGGTGTCGGGACGCTCAGCGCTCTGCGTTGTCACCCGGCCTTCCGCGTCGTCGGTGTCGCGCTCCTCGCCCCAGCGCACGGTGAAGCGATAGGTCTTGCGCCCGTCCATCACGAACGGAACGGTCTTGGTCGCCTCGCCGAGCGCGATCGGCAGGCCGCCGGTGGCGAGCGGGTCGAGCGTGCCGGCATGTCCCGCGCGCTTCGCCTGGAACAGGCGCTTCACGCGCGCCACCGCATGCGTGGAGGTCATGCCGATCGGTTTGTCGAGCACCAGCCAGCCGTGCACGTCGTGGCGCTCGCGCTTGGGCTTCGGACCGGCCGGCGGCGGCGCCTGCTCGATGTGCTCCTGCGTCGATTCGTCGATCACGCGTCACCGTCCTTGTCGTCGTCGTGATGCAAATCGCGCTGCACCTCCGGTGTTCGCAGTATCTTCTCGATACGTTCCGCTTCATCGAATCGCTCATCGATTCGGAAGTGGATGTCGGGAGCAAATTTCAGGTTAACGCGATGCGCGATCTCGCCGCGCAGAAACTTTTTGTTTCGCTCGAGCGCCGCGAGCACGTCCTTCGAATCCTTGCCGCCGAGCGGCATCACGTAAATCGTTGCCTGCCGCAGGTCGGGCGACATGCGCACCTCGGGAACCGTGACGAGATGGTTGGCGAGGACCGGATCATGCACGTCGCCGCGCGAAAGGATTTCCGCGATGGCGTGGCGGACGAGCTCGCCCGCGCGCAATGCGCGCTGCGATGGTCCGGAGGCGCGCGTGTCGCGCTGGTGGTGACGAGCCATTGTCTCCAAACGATCCATCAATGGCCTGATCGGCGGCGGCGACCGCGGGGATCAGGCTGCGTCACGGGTTCGGGACGGCATCGGCCGTCCCCGTGCGTGAAGCTTTTCAGTTGCAAAATAGGAGGGGTCGCTTCGCACGCCTGAGTATTGGACTCACAGCGAGCGTTGCACCGTCTCCACGCGGTAACATTCGATAACGTCGTTGACCTTCATGTCCTGGTAGTTCTCGAAGGCCATGCCGCATTCCTGGCCGACCTGGACTTCGCGGGCGTCATCCTTGAAGCGCTTGAGCTGCGAGAGCTTCCCTTCGTGGATCACGACGTTGTCGCGGATGAGGCGCACGTTGGCGCCGCGCTCGACCTTGCCGTCGGTGACGCGGCAGCCGGCGACCTTGCCGACTTTCGACACCGCGAAGATCTCGAGGATTTGCGCGTTGCCGAGCATTGTCTCGCGCAGCGTCGGCGGGAGCAGGCCGCTCATCGCCTTTTTCACGTCATCCACGAGATCGTAGATGATGTTGTAGTAACGGATCTCGATGCCGGCGTGTTCGGCCGCCTCACGCGCTTCCTTGTGGGCGCGCACGTTGAACGCGATGATCGGGACGCCCGAGGCTTCGGCGAGCGTCACGTCGGATTCGCTGATGCCGCCGACGCCGGCGGAGAGCACGCGCGCTGCCACCTCTTCGGTGCCGAGCTTCTCGACGGCGCCGATGATGGCTTCGAGCGAGCCCTGCACGTCGGCCTTGACCACGAGCTGCAATTCCTTGCGGCCGGCGGTCTTGAGCTGCGTCATCATCTGCTCGAGTGAGCCGCGCATGCCGGTGGCGCGTGCGGCCTGCTTTTCGCGCTTCTGGCGCGCACGATAGTCGGTGACTTCGCGGGCGCGGGCCTCGGTCTCGACGACGGCGAGGCGGTCGCCGGCCTCCGGTGTGCCGGCGAAGCCGAGGACTTCAACCGGGACCGAAGGTCCGGCGGTAGCGACGTTCTCGCCGGTGTCGGAGATGAGCGCGCGGACGCGGCCCCATTCGGCGCCGGCGACGACGATGTCACCCGTATGCAGCGTGCCGCGCTGCACCAGCACGGTCGCGACCGGGCCGCGGCCGCGGTCGAGCTTGGCTTCGATGACGGTGCCTTCGGCGGCGCGATCCGGGTTGGCTTTGAGATCGAGGATTTCCGACTGCAAGCCGATGGTCTCGAGCAGCTTGTCGAGATTTGTCTTCTTGGTGGCCGAAACCTCGACGTCGAGCACTTCGCCGCCGAGCGACTCGACCTGCACCTCATACTGCAGAAGCTCGGTGCGCACGCGCTCCGGCTTGGCATCCGGCTTGTCGATCTTGTTGATGGCGACGATCATCGGGGCCTTGGCCGCCTTGGCGTGCTGAATGGCCTCGACCGTCTGCGGCATCACGCCGTCGTCTGCTGCAACCACCAGCACGACGAGGTCGGTGACCTTGGCGCCACGCGCGCGCATGGCGGTGAAGGCGGCGTGGCCGGGCGTGTCGATGAACGTGATCTTGCTGCCCGAGGGCGACGTCACCTGATAGGCGCCGATATGCTGGGTGATGCCCCCGGCTTCGCCGCCGACGACGTTGGTCGCGCGGATGGCGTCGAGCAGCGAGGTCTTGCCGTGGTCGACATGGCCCATGATCGTCACGACCGGCGGGCGCGACTGTAGCGCCTCGGCGGCGTCGGCCACGTCGAACACGCCTTCCTCGACGTCCGATTCCGCGACACGGCGCACCGTGTGCCCTAACTCTTCGGCGATCAGTTGTGCGGTATCGGCATCGATCACGTCGGTGATCTTCATCATCTGACCCTGCTTCATCAGCAGCTTGATGACGTCGACACCGCGCTCGGCCATGCGGTTGGCGAGGTCCTGGATCGTTATTGACTCTGGGATCGTCACTTCACGAACGATCTTTTCCTTTACCTCGGCTTCGCGATGACCGGTCATGCGCTGCACGCGGCGACGGAACGCGGCGACCGAGCGCTCGCGTATTTCATCGGCGTTGAGCGCGGCATTGATCGTCAGTCGGCCGCGACGCTTCTCGGTGCCGGCGGCAGGACGGGTCGGCTTGGGCGGGGTGGCGGGACGTGCGGCGGCGCCACCGGGGCCGCGCCGCCGGGGAGCGTCGTCGTCTTCCATCTCAGCGACGGCGGCACGAGCGCCGGGACGCGCTGGTGTTTCGTCCGCGCCGAAACGCTTCTTGGCTTCCTGCTCGGCCTTGCGCTTGGCTTCCTCTTCGTGACGGCGGCGATCGTCTTCGTCTTTCTTGCGCGTTTCCGCCGCGTTACGCTCCTTGAGCTCGCGCGCATCGCGTTCCTCACGACGGGTCGCCTCTTCCTCGGCGACCTTGCGCTCTTCGGCTTCGCGTGCGCGGAAATCGGTGAGCGCGTGGGCGCGGGCGCTCTGTTCTTCCTCGGTCAGCGTGCGCAGCACGACGCCGCGCGGCTTCGAGGCACCGGCGGCCGGGGCGGCGACAGGGGCGGCGGCGGCCGGAGTTGGCGCGGCAGCGGCTCCCTTGGCCGGTGCGGTGCGGCGTGCGGTGGGAGCGGCGGGCGCGGCCGTTTCGGTGACAGGCTTGGTCTCGCCCGGACCGATGCGGCGCTTCACCTTCTCGACCACCACGGCCTTGGTGCGGCCATGGCTGAAGCTTTGGCGCACGACGCCTTGCTCGACCGAGCCGCGGCCGAGCGTGAGCTTCGGCTTTGCCGTCAGTTTTTCGTTCTTGGTATCCGTCATCCGATTCCCAATTGTTCAGTCACCGGCGCTGGCGAGCTTGCGATCTCGCCCCACCGATTCACGTCGCCTTCGTCCGTCCGGAAACGTTCGAGGTCGCGCCAACGTGCCAGAAAAGTCTCGCTCGCGCGCCCCGCGAGCAGGGCTGCATGTACCACATTTGGCCGGCCCAATGCCAAATCCAATTCGGCCGAACGGAAATCACGAATGATCGCCACCTTTTGGTCACCAATTCCGGTGCGACGCTTGAGGGTGGCGTCCAGTTTGCGCGTCCCATCGGCTCCTGCATCGGCGGCATGGATCAATCCGGCCAGATCATCCTTCTCGATCGCCTTCTCGACCCTGGCATACCCGGCTGCCACCTGGCTGGCTTTGTAGGCGATCGACAGGGCATCGAGTGCTGCGCGGGTCATCAACTGTTCGACAATTCCGGCAAGATCGGGCGGCACAGTCACGCCGGCCTTGAGCGAACGCGCGAACACGCCGCGCTTCGCCGCCTCGGCTACGGTTTGCCGCCGCGCCCAGACCCAGACGCCCCGACCCGGCAGCTTGCGCTTCAGGTCCGGCACGATTCCTTCCGGACCCGCGACGAAACGGATGAGCTCATCGACCGGCCGCACCGTGCGCGTGACCGCGCACTGCCGCTGCCGTTCCGCCTGGCGCGGACCGGCATCCGTCTCGATGATCTCCGTTTCTGCTGTCATGCGTGGGTCGTCTCGCGTTATTGCGCCGCCGGAGCTTCTGCCTCGGCCGCGGCCTCTTCCGCCGGCGGCGGTGCAAGGTCGGCTTCGGTGACCCAGCCGGCCTTGAGGCGGGCCTGCATGATGAGCGCTTCGGCTTCCTCGCGGGTGATCTCGATGCCTTCGAAGGCGCCCGGATGGCGCACGGTCTCGCCATCCTTGCGCTCGCTCCAGCCGGTGAGATCGTCGGTCGCGCAACCGGCGAGGTCTTCCACTGTCTTGATGTCGTTTTCGCCGAGCGCGACCATCATCCGGGTCGTGATCGCCGGGATGTCGCGCAGCGCCTCATCGACGCCGAGCTCCTCGCGGCGGCGATCAAGCTCAGCCTCGATCTGTGCGAGGTATTCGCGCGCGCGTTCCTGCAATTCGCGCGCGGTGCCTTCGTCGAAGCCTTCGATCGACGCAAGCTCCTTCTCCTCGACATAGGCGAGGTCCTCGATCGAGGCGAAGCCTTCCGACGCGAGCAACTGGCCGACGACCTCGTCGAGATTGAGCGCATCGATGAACAGCTTGGTGCGCTTCTCGAACTCGGCCTGGCGACGCTCGGATTCTTCCTGCTCGGTGAGGATGTCGATATCCCAGCCGGTGAGCTGCGAGGCGAGCCGCACGTTCTGGCCGCGGCGGCCGATGGCGAGCGACAGTTGCTGGTCGGGCACGACCACCGAGATACGCTCGCGCTCTTCGTCGAGCACGACCTTGGCGACTTCCGCCGGCGCCAGCGCGTTGACCACGAAAGTGGCGACGTCCGGCGACCACGGGATGATGTCGATTTTCTCGCCCTGCAGCTCGTTGACGACGGCTTGCACGCGCGAGCCGCGCATGCCGACGCAGGCGCCGACCGGATCAACCGAGGAATCGCGCGAGATCACCGCGATCTTGGCGCGCGAGCCCGGATCGCGGGCAACTGCCTTAACCTCGACGATGTTGTCGTAGATTTCGGGCACCTCCTGCGCGAACAGCTTGGCCATGAACTGCGGATGCGTGCGCGACAGGAAAATCTGCGGGCCGCGCACCTCGCGGCGCACGTCGTAAATATAGGCGCGCACGCGATCGCCGTTGCGCAGCATCTCGCGCGGCAGCATCTCGTCGCGGCGGATGATCGCTTCGCCGCGGCCAAGGTCGACCACCACGTTGCCGTATTCCACGCGCTTGACGATGCCGTTGACGATGTCGCCGATGCGGTCCTTGAATTCCTGATATTGCCGGTCGCGCTCGGCCTCGCGCACCTTCTGCACGATCACCTGCTTCGCTGACTGCGCCGCGATGCGGCCGTACTCGAGCGGGGGCAGGGTATCCGCGATGGTGTCGCCGACCTGTGCGGCCGGGTTCTGCCGGCGCGCGTCCTCGACCGTGATCTGTGTCGAAGGATTTTCGACGAGCTCGACCACCAGCATGTGGCGCGACAGGCGCAACTCGCCGCTCTTGGGATTGATCTCCGCCTTGACGTCGGTCTCCGCGCCGTAGCGGGACTTCGCCGCCTTGGCGATGGCGTCTTCCATCGCGGCGATCACGATGCTGCGGTCGATCGCCTTTTCGCGGGCAACCGCGTCGGCGATCTGGAGCAACTCGAGCTTATTGGCGCTGACGGCCATCGTCAGTCTCCTCCTGCGAGGCCGCAGATGATCCGCGGCGGAATGGATGGTTGCGGGCGTGTTTGCGCCCGCGGTTTGAAATTTCGTTGGGGGCGGCGTCGCCTTCCTGCGCCGCGCGCGCTTCTTTTTCCTTGCGCAGCGCTGCGGCGATCAATTGGTCGGTGAGCACCAGTTTGGCCTCGCCGATGTCCCGCATCGGCAGGAGCGCCGGCGTGCCGTCGACCTCCACGCGCACGGCTTCGCCTTCGAAGCCCGCGATGGTTCCGCGAAAGCGCTTGCGGCCTTCGACCGGCACGGCCATTTCGAGCTTCACGACCTGGCCGAGCGCGCGCTCGAAGTCGCTGCGCCGCACCAGCGGGCGGTCGATCCCCGGCGACGACATTTCGAGGCGATAGGCGCTCGGCACCGGATCGGCGACGTCGAGCACCGGCGAGAGCGCGCGCGAGGCCGCCTCGCAATCCTCGATCAACATTGAGCCGTCGGCGCGTTCCGCCATGATCTGCACGGTGCAGCCGTCGGCGCCTGAGATACGCACGCGCACCAGCCGGAAGCCGAGCCCTTCGAGCACCGGCGCGGCGATGGTGCCGACGCGCGCCGCCAGCCCCGTTTCGGAAACGAGGCGCGGTTCGCTGAGCAGGTCGGTATCGGTCATGCGCGTTTGTTTGCCTGCGGCAAAGCTGTTGTCGTCACTCAGATGGACGTCTCGCCCGGACCCGTTTCGGGTAATAAAAAAGAGCGGGTCCCGGGCGGGGCCCACTCTCAACAATCGGTCGACTTAACGACCGTTATGAGGGTGTCTCTAAAGACGCGGCAAATATAGTCCCTTGGCCGCCGGACGCAAGGGCCGAAATTTCTTCTCAGATCAGTAATTTACCAGCCACGCTTAACGGCGTCGAAACACGAAATAATTGGGCGTGCGGCCCTCGCGCTTGGCCTTGGCCTCGTAGCGTGTCTCGCTCCAGCCGTCCCACGGCGCCCGCCAGTCTTCGGCGCATAGCGCGGTCCATTCAAAATCCGGCGACCGCAGCACGCGCTCGAGCGTCCAGGCGGCGTAGTCCGGAATATCTGTCGCAAAACGGAACATACCGCCGCCGCGCACGATGCGTGCGATCGCGCCAACCGTTGCCTCCTGGACGAAGCGGCGCTTCCAATGGCGCTTCTTGGGCCATGGATCCGGGTAGAGCAGATCGACCTGTGCCAGCGATGCGCGTGGCAGCCAATCGAGAAGATCGATCGCGTCGCCGAAATGCAGGCGGACGTTCGCGAGCTTGTGCTGCTCGATCAGCGCCAGGCCCTTCGCCATGCCGTTGAGGAACGGCTCGCAGCCGATGAAGCCGACGGACGGATGCGCGAGTGCTTGAGCCGCGAGATGCTCGCCGCCGCCGAAACCAATCTCGAGCCGGACCTCGCCGACAGGCATCGGAAAGAGCGAGGCGAGTTGCGTCGAGGCAGGGGCCGCGAGATCGACAGCGAGCCGCGGCAACAGTGACTGCATCAGCTCGGCCTGGCGGGGCTTGAGTTCGTGTCCCTTGCGGCGCCCGAAGAAGGCGCGACGCTCATTGGGGCCGGGCTTCGACATCAAGCGATGCTCGTCTTGCCGTTCGCGCCGCGGACCACGCTCGACGACGCGAACGTAGAAACGAAACATGGCGGCTGAAGCCGCCATGTTGAACCTTTGAGACTGTGCAGTCGAGTTGGCTTTATCCTTCGCGTCGCGGACGATGCTCGACGACGCGAAGGGGTTAGCCGACCGCGCTCTTGATCTCCTTGGCGAGATCGGTGCGCTCCCACGAGAACCCGCCGTCCTTGTCCGGCGCGCGGCCGAAGTGGCCGTAGGCCGACGTGCGGCGATAGATCGGGCGGTTGAGCTTGAGCGTGCGGCGGATGTTGGTCGGGGTGAGACGGAACAACTCCGGCAGCACCTTCTCGAGCTTGCGCTCGTCGACCTTGCCCGTGCCATGCGTGTCGACCAGCAGCGACATCGGATCGGCGACGCCGATCGCGTAGGCCACCTGGATGGTGCAGCGCTCGGCGATGCCGGCGGCCACGACGTTCTTGGCGAGGTAGCGCGCGGCATACGCAGCCGAGCGGTCGACCTTGGTCGGGTCCTTGCCGGAGAACGCGCCGCCGCCATGCGGGGCGTAGCCGCCGTACGTGTCGACGATGATCTTGCGGCCGGTGAGGCCGCAGTCGCCGTCAGGGCCGCCG